>Ga0208361_1000397_pt1 | contig 12783 bp, 12 predicted proteins | sample LakMenEpi05Aug10_FD_150670 | JGI IMG/M metagenome (GOLD analysis project Ga0208361, IMG submission 150670) | Freshwater microbial communities from Lake Mendota, WI - 05AUG2010 deep hole epilimnion (SPAdes) | ecosystem: Environmental > Aquatic > Freshwater > Lake > Epilimnion/Euphotic zone ... | reverse complement strand
TGAGCAGCTTGGCGGTTTCGCTCTCGGTGAGCTTCTGCACCGGCACGCCGGTCCAGGAGGCCACGATCTGGGCAATGTCCTCCTCGGTGACCATCGGCATGCGATCGGTGCTGGCGCTCTCCTCGCTGGGGCTGGCAACGGCCACAGCCGCGGAAGAGAGTTCCGTACCGGCTTCGGCATTGCCCTCGCTGGCTTCAGTGCCGGCAGGCTGCTCATCCTTGCGGTTCTGCAGGATCGTGCGGATCTGATCGCGCAGCTCCACTTCCTTGTCGCGCAGTTCGCCGGCTTTGCCGAAGTCCTGCTCGCGCACGGCATTCTCCTTCTGGCGCTCGATGTCGCGCAGCTGCTTGTCGATCTCCTTGGCCGCCGGCGGCAGCTTGGAGTTCATCAGGCGCACACGGCTGCCGGCTTCATCGATCAGGTCGATCGCCTTGTCGGGCAGGAAGCGGTCGGAGATGTAGCGGTCGCCGAGGGTGGCGGCGGCGATCAGGGCCTCATCGGCGATCTTGAGGCGGTGGTGTGCCTCGTAGCGCTCCTTGAGGCCGCGCAGAATCTCGATCGTGTCGTCGACCGATGGCTCGCCCACCTGCACCGGCTGGAAGCGGCGCTCCAGTGCGGCATCGCGCTCGATGTGCTTGCGGTACTCATCAAGCGTGGTGGCGCCGATGCACTGCAGCTCGCCGCGTGCCAGAGCCGGCTTGAGGATGTTGGCGGCGTCGATGGCACCCTCGGCGGCCCCGGCGCCAATCAAGGTGTGCACCTCGTCGATCACCAGGATCACGTTCCCGGCGCCACGGATCTCCTCCATGATCTTCTTGAGGCGTTCCTCGAACTCACCGCGGTACTTGGTGCCGGCCACCAGCAGGCCGATGTCGAGGGTGAGGACGCGCTTGTCCTCGAGGATGTCAGGCACGTCGCCTGCATTGATCCGCTGGGCGAGCCCTTCGGCGATGGCGGTCTTGCCGACGCCGGGTTCGCCGATCAGCACCGGGTTGTTCTTCGTGCGGCGACCGAGAATCTGGATGACGCGCTCAATCTCGTTCTGGCGGCCCACCACCGGGTCGAGCTTGCCGTCGGCGGCCTGCTGGGTGAGGTTGCTGCCGAATTCGTCGAGGGTGGGGGTCTTGGTGGAGCCCTTGCCACCGCCGCCGCCGCTGGCCACTTCGGCCGTCTCGCCGAGCATGCGGATCACCTGGGTGCGCACCTTGGCCAGGTCGACGCCGAGGTTCTCCAGCACCCGGGCGGCCACGCCTTCGCCTTCGCGGATCAGTCCGAGCAGCAGGTGCTCAGTACCGATGTAGTTGTGACCCAGCTGGCGGGCTTCCTCCAGGGAGAGCTCCAGCACCCGTTTCGCTCGGGGGGTGAAGGGGATCTCAACGGCCACGAAGCCGGAGCCACGGCCGATGATCTTCTCCACCTCGACGCGGGCGTCCTTGAGGTTGACGCCCATCGACTTGAGCACCTTGGCCGCCACACCGGTTCCCTCGCCGATCAGGCCCAGCAGGATCTGCTCGGTGCCGACGAAGTTGTGGCCAAGGCGGCGAGCCTCCTCCTGGGCCAGCATGATCACCTTGATGGCCTTCTCGGTAAACCGCTCGAACATGGGGCGGGGCCTTGTGGGAGTGTTCCCAACCTATCAGGGTTGGCAGGGTGGCTGCGCAGTGCTGGGGCACATGCTCAGAAGCTTTGCTGCAGCTGGGCTGAGGGCCTGGTGTTTGCACAACCGAGAACCTCGATGTTTTCGGTTGTTCGCATCAGAAATGGTCGGTAATCCGAACGCCCACGCCATCGTGCAGGCGCAGCCATTGGATCAGAGCATCGTCGCCATTGCGGTAGTAGGCGCGACGGATGCCTGCAGTCCGAAACCCCGCGGCCGCGTAAAGAGCCTGGGCGGCGATGTTGCCGGCGGCCACCTCCAGGGTGGCGTGCACGGCGCCTTCGGCTGAGGCCTCCCGCAGCAGCGCCCGCAGCACCCGCGCTCCCAGACCGCGGCGCCGCTGCAGCGGATCCACCGCCACCGCGGTGACATGCAGTTCATCAGCCACCAGCCAGCCACAGGCCACAGCCGCCAGGGCTGCCGGGCCGCGGATGCCCAGGCATGGGCGACGAGGATCCTCCAGCTCGGTGCCCCACTGGGTGGCGCTCCACAGGCCTCCCAGGGCCTGGCGGTCGAGCTCCAGGCAGGCCTCGAGATCATCCGGGCCGAGCGGAACGGCAGCGTCGGTCACGGAGGGGTGGCTCGGTGCTGCCTACGATTGTCGGCTGTTCAGCTGTGGGCCGGCGCCGCCCACCGGATCGGGCGATGACCACCACCCCAGCCACGGCCTCGAGCACCACCAGCGTGGCCTCTGGTGATTCACGGCCTTTCGAGGCTGGGCGCGACACCGCCAGTCCCAACCGCAACCTCACGCCGCTGACCACGGCCATCGATGCCGAGGGACGCCTGCAGGTGGGCGGCTGTGCCCTGGCTGATCTGGCTCGCCGCTACGGCACACCGTTGTATGTGCTGGATGAGGCCACCCTGCGCGCAACGGCGTCGGCCTACCGCAGTGCCCTGGCCTCCCATTACCCGGGCGCTGCCCTGGCCGTGTATGCCTCCAAGGCCAACAGCAGTCTGGCGATCACGGCGCTGGTGGCCGCTGAGGGCCTTGGTCTTGATGCCGTCTCCGCCGGTGAACTGCTCACCGCCGTGGGCGGCGGCATGCCGCCGGAGCGGATCGTGTTCCACGGCAACAACAAAAGCCTTGAGGAGCTCCGGCTGGCTGCTGAGCTGGGCGTCACCGTGGTGGCGGACAACTGGCTGGATCTGGAGCTGCTGGCGGCGCTGGCGCCGGCCGAACCGGTGCGGCTGATGCTGCGCTTCACGCCCGGCATCGAGTGCCACACGCACGAGTACATCCGCACCGGCCACCTCGACAGCAAGTTCGGCTTTGATCCCGACCAGCTCGAGACGGTGCTGCGTCATCTGCAGGGGTGTGGGTGGGCCCGCGTGACAGGCCTGCACGCCCATATCGGGTCGCAGATCTTCGAGCTGCAGCCCCACCGCGATCTGGCTGCGGTGATGGCCGATGCCCTGCAGCTGGCCCGCAGCCTCGGCCACCCCGTCAGCGACCTCAACGTGGGTGGCGGACTCGGCATCCGCTATGTGGCCAGCGATGATCCGCCGTCGATCCAGGAGTGGGTGCGCACGGTGGCCGAAGCCGTGGCCGGCGCCTGCCAGGAGCGGGGCCTGGAGCTGCCGCGGTTGCTGTGCGAACCCGGTCGCTCGCTGGTGGCCACCGCCGGGGTGACCCTCTACAGCCTTGGCAGTCGCAAGGAGATTCCCGGCATCCGCACGTATCTCTCGGTGGATGGCGGCATGAGCGACAACCCGCGCCCGATCACCTATCAGTCGCGCTACACGGCCGTGCTGGCCGACCGTCCCGAGGCCGAAGCCACCGACACCGTGACCCTGGCGGGCAAGCACTGTGAATCGGGTGACGTGCTGCTCAAGGATCTGGCGCTGCCCCCCTCCACCACCGGCGACGTGCTGGCGGTGTTCGCCACCGGCGCCTACAACGCCTCGATGTCGTCCAATTACAACCGCATCCCCCGGCCGGCGGCCGTGCTGGTGCATGAGGGCTGCTCCGAGTTGGTGCAGCGGCGGGAGCAGCCGGAGGAGCTGCTGCGCTACGACGTGCTGCCGGAGCGCCTGCGCTCGGTAATCTGAGCGCAGTACGGCATCGGCCTGAGGGTTGAGGGGGTTGGCGGAGTGATCCAGCTGAGCGTGGTGCTGGATCTCCTGCTCGCCACAGCTCTGGGCGTGGTGCTTCTGGCCCGGGTCACCGAGCCGCGCACCCTCTGGCTGCTGCGCGGTTACCTCACCCTGGTGGCCCTGGCCTGGGTCATCCAGCGCTTCGGGATCCTGCCGCTCACCACCAAGCTGGTGGACGCCCTGGTGATGGCCTGCAGCCTGGCCCTGGCGATCCTCTGGCAGGGGGAGCTGCGCCGGCTGATGGAGCTGCTGGGCACGGGCCGGCTCGATGTGCTGTTCGGCAGCCAGCGGGGCGACAAGCTCGCTTCCGGCTCGGTGGCCGTGCTCAGTGAGGCCGCCGGACGCCTGTCGCAGCTGCGCCGCGGCGGCCTGATCGTGGTGGATCTGGGCAGTGACCTGCGCCCTGAGGACTTCCTCAACCCGGGGATTGCCCTGGATGCGCAGCTGTCGGCTGATCTGCTGCTGAACCTGTTCGCCGTGGATACCCCGCTCCACGACGGCGCCGTGCTGGTGAAAGGCAACCGCATCCTCTCGGCCGGGGTGATCCTGCCCCTCTCGCGCCAGGGGCTGAACCGCTACGGCACCCGCCATCTGGCGGCCCTCGGGATCACGGAGCGTTTTGATCGCTGCCTCTGCATCGTCGTGTCTGAGGAGACGGGCACCCTCTCGCTGGCCCGCCAGGGACGCCTGGAGCGTCCGATCACCAGCAGCCGTCTGCAGGAACTGCTCAGTGCAGCCCTGGCCCAGGGCAGCAAGACGTCCGCGAAGACGGCTGGTCGTAGCGTGGCCGCGGATTCAGCCGATCCGCACGCATGAGTCGCTCCCTGGCGACCGCCACTGCTGTCCAGGGCAACAGACCCTCGCGCCGCGCCCTGCCCGCCGGGCTTGACCCAGCCCGACTGCCCGCCCATGTGGCGGTGATCATGGATGGCAATGGCCGCTGGGCCGGTCAGCGCAAGCTGCCGCGGGTGATGGGGCACCGTGAGGGGGTGGAGGCGCTCAAGCGCACCCTGCGCCTCTGCAGCGACTGGGGCATCGGTGCCCTCACCGCCTACGCCTTCTCCACCGAGAACTGGAACCGCCCCGGTGAGGAGGTGAGTTTCCTGATGACCCTGTTTGAGCGGGTGCTGGCCCGTGAGCTGGTGGCGCTCGAGCAGGAGCAGGTGCGCATCCGCTTCCTTGGCGATCTCGAGCAGCTGCCAGCCGGCCTGCAGCAGCTGATCGCCGATGCCACGGCGCGCACCGCGGCCAACAGCGGCATTCATTTCAACGTCTGCACCAACTACGGCGGCCGGCGCGAGCTGGTGCGGGCGGCGCGTCTGCTGGCGGAGCAGGTGGCCCGCGGTGAGCTCAACCCGGCCGATATCGATGAGCACCGCTTCGCAGCCGAGCTGCACACCGCCGGCGAGCGCGACCCCGACCTGTTGATCCGCACCAGCGGCGAGCAGCGCATCAGCAACTTCCTGCTCTGGCAGCTGGCCTACGCCGAGCTGCACATCACCGATGTGCTCTGGCCCGATTTCGATGAAGCGGCCCTGACGGCCGCCCTGCTCGATTACCAGAGCCGCCAGCGCCGTTTCGGCGGCGTGGAGTCTGCGCCCTGAGCCGCGCGGCCGGGCGATAGCCCTCCGCCTGTGTTGCGTTCCCCTTCCCCGACCAGCCAATCTTGACCCTCTCCCCCGCCAGGCCCGCGATCCCAACCCTCGAGGGGGCCGTGCTGGTGCGCCACGACTGGAGCACCGCTGAGATCCAGTCGCTGCTGGAGCTGCCGCTGGTGGATCTGCTCTGGCAGGCCCAGGCCGTGCACCGTCAGGCCAATCCTGGGTATCGGGTGCAGCTGGCCTCGCTGCTGAGCGTCAAGACCGGCGGCTGCGAGGAGGACTGTGCCTACTGCCCGCAGTCGATGCATCACAGCAGCGATGTGACCGGCCGGCCGGAGCTGGAGGTGGAGCCGGTGCTGGCGCGCGCCCGTGCCGCCCGCGATGCCGGTGCCCACCGCTTCTGCATGGGCTGGGCCTGGCGCGACATCCGCGATGGTGCGCCCTTCGAGGCGATGCTGGCGATGGTGCGCGGCGTGCGCGAGCTGGGCCTGGAGGCCTGCGTGACCGCCGGCATGCTCACCGACAGCCAGGCCGAGCGCCTGGCGGTGGCTGGCCTCACCGCCTACAACCACAACCTCGACACCAGCCCCGAGCACTACGAGCGGATCATCAGCACCCGCACCTTCCAGGAGCGGCTGGAGACGCTGCAGCGGGTGCGCCGGGCCGGCATCACCATGTGCTGCGGCGGCATCATCGGCATGGGCGAGAGCCTCACCGATCGCGCCTCGCTGCTGCAGGTGCTGGCGACGATGGAGCCGCACCCGGAGAGTGTGCCGATCAACGCGCTGGTGGCGGTGGAGGGCACTCCGCTAGAGGAGCAGCCGCAGGTGGATCCGCTCGAGCTGGTGCGGATGGTGGCCACCGCCCGGATCCTGATGCCCCACAGCCGCGTGCGCCTCAGTGCCGGCCGGGAGGGCCTGAACCGCGAGGCGCAGATCCTCTGCCTGCTGGCGGGGGCCGATTCGATCTTCTATGGCGACACCCTGCTCACCACCGGCAACCCCGATGTGGCGGCGGATCGGGAGCTGCTGGCGGCTGCCGGTGTGAGCGCCTGGGAGGCCGCGCCGCCGCCGGCCTGTGGGTGATGGCGATGCAGGCAGACGCGCTGGTGGCAGCCTTCTACCGCTTCGCTCCCCTGGCTGGCCTGGATGCCCTCAGGGCTGACCTGCTCACCCTCGCCGGCGCCCAGGCGGTGCGGGGCACGATTCTGCTGGCCGCCGAGGGGGTGAACGGCACCATCTGCGGTTCTGATCAGGGGGTGCAGGCCGTGCTGGCGCGGCTGCGGGCCGTGGCGGGTCTGGAGCGGTTGACGGCGAAGTTCAGCCGGGCGGATGGCCAGGCCTTTCATCGGCTGAAGGTGCGGCTGAAGCGCGAGATCGTCACCCTCGGGCAGCCGGGGGTGGAGCCCTACCTGGCCTCAGCGGTGGGCACCCATGTGCCGCCGCAGCAGTGGGATGCGCTGATCGCGGATCCCGACACCCTGGTGATCGACACCCGCAATGCCTATGAGGTGGCGATCGGCACGTTCGCCGGGGCGATTGATCCGGGCACCGACAACTTCCGCCAGTTCCCGGCCTGGGTGGAGAGCGAGCTGAGGCCGTTGGTGGCCGAGCGCCAGCCGAAGGCGATCGCCATGTTCTGCACCGGTGGCATCCGCTGCGAGAAGGCCACCGCCTTCCTGCGGCAGCAGGGATTTGAAGGTGTGCATCACCTGGAGGGCGGCATCCTGCGCTATCTGGAGGAGGTGCCCGAGCAGGGCAGCAGCTGGAGCGGCGAGTGCTTCGTGTTCGATCAGCGGGTGGCGGTGAACCATCGCCTTGAGCCCGGTGAGCACAGCCTCTGCCATGCCTGCGGTTTGCCGCTCTCTCCCGCCGATCGTGAGCTCGAGAGCCACGTGGAAGGGGTGAGCTGTCGCCACTGCATCGACCGCTTCAGCGATGCCGATCGTGAACGGTTCGCCGAGCGGCAACGCCAGATGGAGCGGGCGCGGTCGCTGGGCCATCAGCATCTCGGTGGCTGACGAGCGCCCGGTTCTCTACAGCTTCCGCCGCTGCCCCTATGCGATCCGGGCGCGGCTGGCGCTGGCGGCGGCGGGCCTGGTGCCCGGCCGCGATCTGGAGCTGCGGGAGGTGAGCCTGAAGGCCAGGCCACCGGAGCTTGTTGAGGCTTCGGCCAAGGCCACCGTGCCGGTGCTGGTGGCCGGTGGCCTGGTGCTCGATCAGAGCCTGGCGATCATGCACTGGGCGCTGGATCGCGCCGATCCGCAGGCCTGGCGCGCGGGCTGGAGCGCCGCCGAGCTGGCCCGTGGCGCCGCATGGATCGAGGAGAACGACGGCGTGTTCAAGCACCATCTCGATCGCTACCGCTATCCGGAACGCTTCGGGCTCACGGCAGCGAGCGACCGCGAGCTGCACCGGCAGGCGGCGCTGGCGATCCTGGGCCGCTGGAACCAGCAGCTGGCGGCCGGCGGCTGGCTGCTGGGGGGGCGCCCGGCGCTGGCGGACTGGGCCGTTCTGCCGCTCGTGCGCCAGTTCCGGCACACCGATCCGGCCCGCTTCGACGCGGAGACCGGACTGGCTCACGTGCAGGCCTGGCTCGCCGCCTTCCTCGACGGCCCGGAGCTGGCGGCCGTGATGGCCAGCCCCTGGGCTCGGCGTCAGCCCTGGTTGAGTCGGCGCTGGGTGTATCACCTTGCCCTCGCCGACGCCTGGCGTCAGGCCCGGGTGGAGGGGATGTACACGCACTCCAGCCGCGACCGTTCCCTGGCGGAGGTGGGCTTCATCCACGCCAGCGACGTGCATCAGCTGGCCGGCACCCACGCCCGCTTCTTCAGCGATGTGGAGGAGCTGGTGCTGCTCTGCATCGATCCGGTGGCGTTGGCACGGGCGGGGGTGCCCCTGCGACGGGAGCCCGCACCGGAGAGCGGCGAGCTCTTCCCCCATCTCTACGGCCCGTTGCCCCTGGATGCGGTGATCACAGCCCAGCCCTACCGTCCTGGGGAGACCTGACCTGCCGCTCGCAACGCTGCGCCGATGATCAGTCCTTCCCGCGGTCCGGAACGGCTGGTGCGGGCCGGCCAGTGGCTGGTTGCCCTGCTGTTTGCCTACTTCCTGATCCAGGTGGGAGGCGCGGTGATCGCCGACCTGCCCCTGCTCAGCAAGCCGCCCACGCTTGAGCAGTTTCTCGATCGTGCGGCGGTGAACGGTCTGGAGAACGACCTGCGCCCCCTGGAGAGCCGCCGGCAGGCTCTGGCGGATCAGCTTCAGGCCGTTGAGCAGCGCCAGGCGGATGGCCGTGAGGCCTACGACCGCGACAAGGCGGCCTTCGAGACCTGGCGTGCCACCCGCTCGGCCACAGCCCAGTCGGCTCAGAACCCGGAGGTGATCAGCCGGGCGCGGCAGCTTGATCTGCAGCTGGAACGGCAGCGCCAGCGCAGCGAGGAACGGCAGCAGCTCCAGCAGGGGCTGGCCGGGGTGGAGGCCGCCATCGCACCGAAGCAGCGTCGGCTTGACGGGTTGCGCAGTCAGGCGGAAGGGCGGTTGGCAGGGGCGCGGCAGCGGACTGAGCTGCGCGTGTTCGCAATCCGGCTGCTGTTCGTGGGGCCCCTGCTGGCCCTGGCGCTGTGGCAGTTCCGCCGCTTCCGGCGAGGTGAACAGTGGCCGTTCGTGTGGGGGTTCCTGCTGTTTGCCCTGTTCGCCTTCTTCGTGGAGCTGGTGCCCTACCTGCCTCCGTTCGGCGCCTACATCCGCTACGGGGTCGGGGCGTTGCTCACGGTGGTGGTGGGCCGGGCCCTGATCGCCTGGCTGAAGGCCTATGGCCAGCGGCTGCAGCGTGAGCAGGCGGCCCCTGCGGAGCAGCGTCAGCGCTCGATCCGCTACGAGAAGGCCCTGCAGGCGATCAGCCGCAACCAGTGCCCTGGCTGCGACCGCAGCCTGCCTCGCCATGAGGGCGCCCTGCCCGACTACTGCATGCACTGCGGTCTGCAGCTTCAGCACGACTGCCCCAGCTGCAGCCACCACACGCTCACCTTCTTCCCCTACTGCCCCAGCTGCGGCACTGCGGCTGGCTCAGCGGCTGGCGGGCCAGCGGCGGATGGAGCGGTCTCGGATGGCGCTGTGGCGGCCTCGTGAGTGCCAGTCCGTCGTTGCGTGCGCTGCCCAGCCTGCTGGATCTGGAGGCAGCGGCCCGCGCCCGGGCCCTGCTGCTGCGCCTTCAGGTGCGCGAGCTGGCGGGGCTGCGCACGTTGCGGGTGGTGGTGGCCCGGCCGCGCCCGGACCAGCCGCCGCTGCTGCTGGGTGAGCTGAAGGGATGGGCGATGCCGCTGGCCGCCGGCCTGCAGCTGGACACGATGCGTGTGCAGGGCCCGGCCACCCAGGGTGTTGGGCCGCTGATCTGGGCCGCCACCTTCGCCTGGGCCCTGGAGGCCACCCCCTGCCGCCGCGCCCGCCTGCTGGCCATTCGCGACGCTGAGCAGCAGCATCGCCGCCTGGTGCGCTACTTCCAGCGGCTGGGGTTCACGGCCACCCGCGAGCTGGGGGCCGCCCCCGGCGATCTGCCGCTGCGACTGGTGTGGGGTGGTTCGGGGCTGCTGATGCGCGGCGACTGTGCCGAGGGGCTGGCGCGGGCCTGTGCCCAGCTGGATCGGCTCTGGCCGGAGGGTTGAGCGGTGGCCAGCGGCAGCCGCGACGCCGTCACCGTGGTGGGGATCGACGTGGGCGGCGCGCGCAAGGGATTTCACGCTGTGGCCCTCTGCGAAGGCAAGGTTGTGGAGCGCTTGGCCACCACGGATGAGGTTGCGTTGGCGGCGTGGTGCCGGGAGGTGGGCGCCGAGCTGGTGGCGGTGGATGCCCCCTGCCATTGGCGCAGCGGTGCGGAGGCCCGGGCGGCGGAACGGGAGCTGATGGGCGATGGGATCTCCTGCTTCGTCTCACCCACGCGCGAGCAGGCCCTGGCCAGCAGCAGCGGCTTCTACGGCTGGATGCTGTGTGGTGAGGCGCTGTATTGCGAATTGGCTCGCCATGGCTATGCACTGGCGGAGGCGGTGGATGAGCTGCGCAGCCAGCGCCGCTGTTTCGAGACGTTCCCCCACGCGATCACGGTGCAGTTGCACCGGGCCCTCGGGCTCGAGCCCGCTGTGGCTTCCCGCAAGCGCCCGGAGCGCCGCGCTCTGTTGGAGCGTCTCGGTGTCGATTGCCGGAGCCTGAGCAGCATTGACTGGCTCGACGCCGCGCTCTGCGCTCTGGCGGCTCAGCTGCTGCAGTCGGGAGTCGAGTGCCGGGTGTATGGCGAGGCGGCTTCGGGGTTGCTGCTGGTGCCGATCGATCCATCGGTTGGCCCAGCGTGATCGTTACTCCGTTGATGACGTTCGCCTGAAAAGCCATCTACCTTCAGGCCATTCCAAGCCAAACCGCCGTCGATGCGCAGCGTGTCTTTCGCCTGTGGCGACCACATGCCCCTGCTGGGGCTGGGCACCTGGAAATCCGATCCCGGCCAGGTGGGCAGCGCCGTGCGCGAGGCGATCCGGCAGGGCTACCGGCATCTCGATTGCGCCAGCATCTACGGCAACGAGCGGGAGATCGGCGCGGCGATCGGTGAGGCCATCGCCAACGGCGAGGTAACGCGCGAGGAGCTCTGGATCACATCCAAGCTCTGGTGCAACAGCCATGGGCGCGAGAACGTGGAGCCGGCCCTGCGCCGCACCCTCGCGGATCTCGGGCTCGACTGGCTGGATCTGTACCTGATCCACTGGCCGGTGGCGATTCGCCCCGCGGTGGGCTTTCCCTCCGCCGCCGATGATCTCCTGCCCCCTGAGGATGCGCGGCTGCGTGCCACCTGGGACGGCATGGAAGCCGCCCTGGACGCTGGGCTGACGCGCCACATCGGCGTGAGCAATTTCTCGATCCGCAAACTGCAGGTTCTGCTGCAGCACGGCCGGATCAGGCCCGAGGTGAACCAGGTGGAGCTCCATCCCCTGCTGCAACAGCCGGATCTGGTGGCGTTCTGCAGGGCTGAAGGCATTCACCTCACCGCCTATTCCCCGCTCGGCTCCGGCGACCGGCCCGCTCAGCTCAAGGCTGCCGATGAACCGGTGCTGCTGGACCACCCCGTGATCGCCGCGATCGCCACCGAGCACGGCTGCAGCACCGCCCAGGTGTTGCTGGCCTGGCACCTGTGCCGCGGTATCTCCACCATTCCCAAGTCGGTCAGCCCCGTCCGCCTGCGCGAGAACCTGGCGGCAGCTGCGATTGAGCTCACCCCAACGGATCTCGATCGCCTCGCCGCTCTCGATCGGGGTGTGCGTCTGGTGGATGGCTCGTTCTGGCTGATGGAGGGCAGTCCCTGGACCCTTCAATCCCTCTGGGATGAGCCCTGAGGCTTAGCCGCCTGCGTGATAGCTGCTGCGCACCAGCGGCCCGGAGCGCACATCGGCGAAGCCCAGCTCGCGGGCGATGGCGCTCAGCCCCTCGAACTCCTCGGGGGTCCAGTAGCGATCCACGGGGATGTGGGCGAGGGAGGGGCGCAGGTACTGGCCGAGGGTGAGGCGCTGGCAATCCACGGCGCGCAGGTCGCGCATCGCCTCCACCACCTCGTCGAAGCTTTCGCCCAGGCCGAGCATGAGGCCGCTCTTGGTGGGGATCTGGGGGGCAAGCTCGCGGGCCGCCGCCAGCAGGCCCAGCGAGCGTTGGTAGGTGGCGCCGCGGCGCACCTCGCCCTGGAGGCGCTCCACGGTTTCCAGGTTGTGGTTGAAGCACACCGGCTCCGCGTCCAGAACGGCTCTCAGCCGGTGCCGTTGGGCAGTGATCGCCTCCGCTTCATCGCGATGGCCGCCCCAGAAGTCGGGCGTGAGCACTTCGATGGCGATCTGTGGTTGCCGTTGGCGGATGGCGGCCATGGCGCTGGTGAACAGCACGGCGCCGTGGTCGGCCAGGTCGTCGCGGGCGACGGCGGTGAGCACCACGTAGCGCAGGCCGAGCACGGCCACCGCTTCGGCCACCCGCTCCGCTTCCGCCGGATCGAACGCTGCCGGTGCCTGGCCCTTCTCCACCTGGCAGAAGGCGCAGCTGCGGGTGCAGATCGGCCCCCCCAGCAGAAAGGTGGCGGTGCCGGCGGCATAGCACTCGCCGCGGTTGGGGCAGCGGCCCTCCTCACAGATCGTGTGCAGCCGCTGCTGCTTCACCACCGTCTGCACACCCTCCAGGGCGCTGGCGTTGCCGATCGGCGTGCGGATCCACTCCGGCAGCCGTTCGGCGGGGGGGATGGCGCTGTAGCGGCTGCGGCTGGGGTTCACCGGCGGCGGGGAGAAAGGATTGGGGGCTGCGCTGCGGGTTCAGGTCATCGGCCGCCGCCCCTCCAGGGCCCGCGCCAGGGTGACCTCATCGGCGTATTCCAGCTCGCTGCCCACCGGCAGGCCGTAAGCGATGCGGCTCA
>Ga0208361_1000395_pt1 | contig 12811 bp, 12 predicted proteins | sample LakMenEpi05Aug10_FD_150670 | JGI IMG/M metagenome (GOLD analysis project Ga0208361, IMG submission 150670) | Freshwater microbial communities from Lake Mendota, WI - 05AUG2010 deep hole epilimnion (SPAdes) | ecosystem: Environmental > Aquatic > Freshwater > Lake > Epilimnion/Euphotic zone ... | reverse complement strand
GTTAATGGATTAATCTGAAAATACTCGATAGCCCAGATTGCTATTTCCCTTTTTCTTGGTGAATTATCAATATTTATTACTTTGCTGAATATTGATTATAAAATCGAAGAGCAATACTATCTAGTTCAATACTATTTCTATAACTCAAACAAACGTTGATTGTAACGTTTCTATTTTCAATTGTCCATTTAGTTTCGTTACGCTTAGAAAAGGAAATTGCTAAGCTATCAATTGCATCTCTAATTTTTTCATTATAGCCCAAATGGTCAAGATTTGCTGCACTAGATCCATCTAACGAATTCAATTTTGCATTGAAGTCAGCTGGGAAGAGTCTATATAAACATTGAATGAAAACTTGATTTTTAAAATTTGACACCCAGACTCCTTCATGTAACATTACTTTGTTTAAAGAATCCTCGCCTGAATAAATTGTAGATGCAGTTTTACAAGCAAAAAATGCACTTAACAAATAGATTAGCAAAATATTTTTTTTCATTTTTCCCATTTTTAGTGCAATTTCCAAACATCGATATATTGAACAGGGCCATCAAAGTGACAAGCACCATCACAAATTGGTTCTGGTGCAGATTTTATCAAATCAGGATGACCAGCAGCCCAATTAAAGTTATTGGAAACCATTGAATATATGCCATTAATTCCTTGAAGTAGTTGTTTTAGTTTTTCGCCATTAGTTCCAATTTGGTTTTTATTGTAATGTAAACTATTGGCAGTAAAATATTCACCAATTGAAGTGTTTGGATTTGAGCATCCAAAAGTTTTCTGCATCCATCTATTAAGATTTGCTGCACCTAAAAAATAATACTTGCCATCTTTCCCCGAAAATGTTATTTCAGGAATGTGCGGAATTTTAACACCAGAATAGTTCAACGCCATTGAAACTCTTGCTGCACAGGTATTAATACCAGCTCCCGACCCTCCGACCTTTGTTAACAAATTACCTCCGATAAAAGTATATAATTTTGGGGGTGTATCGAAACTTGGGTCAGACCTCTTTGGAAATGAACCTTCAAATAATGCCAAACTAGGTAAAGTCTGTGACGGAAATGCGCTATTAGGATCCTCCCAAAAGAATTCATCATACTCAGAATCATAACCTTCCGAAATACCTAAAAACTGATTTTCAAACTCTTTTAACTGAGTTAATGGATTGAACCGAAAATACTCGATAGCCCAGATTGCTATTTCCTTTTTTGTAGGTAAATTATCAAAACTTAGGTAATTAAAAAGAGCTAAAGCTAAATCAGTATTTTGGTATATATATTCGATCTGACTTGGTGATAAATTTAATTGTTGAATCAAGTAATCTTTTTTTGTTTTTCGGCCAATTATTGCCCCAATCTCTATTCAACTTACTTATATCTTCTAAGACTTCTTGTGTAAAGTATGGTGCTGCGATTGGATTATTCTTATCAAAATAGGCGGATCCTAATTCATTTGCATAAGGTATTACTCTTCCTTCCATATTTCTACCACTTACGCATGTCTTCAAAGGTCCACCCCAGCCAACCATTTTCCTGACCGAACTAATGGGCCATTACTAGTTTGCAGTGTTTCAGCAATTTGTTTTAACCCTCCTCCCAACCACTTGCAAATACTTGGATACCCAATAACAACCTCAAATTTAGATATCAATCTTCTTCCTGAATTGCTCAAAATTTCAAAGTTGGAAGCACCCAAATTTTTTGGTTTTTGCAACATCCATTCTTTCGCCAACTTATGAGAAAACATCTTTTGACTCCATTTAAATTAATATCAATTTAATTTAGTGTGCGATGTGCTATTGAACCTGATATTACAAAAGTTAATAGCACAACACATTTTTTGCTTATGCTGGATTAGTTTGGAGAATCAATTTAATAATTTCAGCATTTGAAGTGAGGGCAGTCAAATAGTCATCACCATTGGGCTTTAAGTCATTTTCATTTACAAAATTATTTTTTCTATTAAAATCAATAGTAGTTTGAAAATCATTTCCCAACTTCAATGTCACAATCAATTGTTGTTCAATAAATTCATGATAAATCCTAATTGATTGTAAATAACTATGTGAAATCGAAATAGTGCATGTATAAAATGAACCATCTGTTCTCACTTCATTTATTTTGGAGTTATAATTTGATAAAAATCCAAATACTGATTCTAAATTTAAAGAGTAATTTTCATATCCCTTTCGATAATGATGCTGCATTTTTTAATTTTTTAATTTCCAAAAATTTCTTCAAATTCCATGCCATAGAATAAGAGCATTGCCGGATGTAATATCTTGCTTACAAGAAAAAAGAAGCAAACAAGTAAAAAAAATAATCACTCGCATAATCAATATTTTTTTTCTCCACTAACATGTGGAATTACTATTGTATATCTTCAATTTTTACTTTAGAACTGGAATAAATTATTTTGCCTTTTTTGACTTTATTCCACATCATGATATCTTCTTTCTTGTACCAATTGTACTCCCAAACTAAGTCCTTTTTTAGAGAATAGCTATAAAAGTCCATTGGATAAATCTTTAGATGTTCTTCATTGGTGGTTTTAGATTGTAAGAAAAATAAAAAGTCTACCTGATCATAAGCACCATTAATAGTACCCTTTATTTTATTTACGTAGTTACTTATAATAGTATCTAATGGTAATGAAAGTGATTTTTTTTCTACAACAAAAGCCATACCCTTATGAGAATATCCCTTCAAGAAAGAGCTATCACGAAAACAAGATAGCTCATTAATTTTTTCATCTCCCTCGCTTATAGTCTGCTGTCCGTTGCAAAATATGAAAGTAAGCACAAAGAATAAAATCAGAGCTGATTGCATAGCATTGTTATTTAAATTTTTCCTCGCACAGTCTTCCGAGGTAGGAGGAGACTGTGCGCTTAGAGGTTTACATCATCGTCTCTTATAAAATATTTTCCCCTTGCATACACTTCTAATTCGCTCAATTGGCAGTTTGACAATTCGAAAAATGGAATTACAGTTTACAAAAAAGCATTCCACCTATGAGCCGAATAGTCTGGTCCAGATTTTTCTTTTAAATTTTTTGTAACATTTACTTTAGTTAAAAATGGTTTGTAATTTCTTTTGTGTTGTAGTGCTCACCATGCAATAAAATCAGGATTATTTTTTTGATTTTTCAAAACATCAGTCTTATCAAGTATAAAGTGATCTGCAATTTCAGAAATCACATCTGTCTTCCCAATATCAGGACTGAGTAAAAGTAATTCGAAAACTATTTAAGTTGATTCAATGAATCAGCCGGTGACTCGACATCATACCATAGAATGAATGAAGTAATATTAAATTCATTAATTTTTTCTACTATTTCTCATTAATATCTTGTATCTCGCCCTTGAAATACTATCAATTTGATGACTTAGAGCAAAAAAAAGACATCTTGAAAAATTTGGTACCATACCCTTACCATCCCCATAGTCAAAAGGTTTAATATGGCTTGAATAAGCACGACCTAATGAATCGGCTTCGGCTATAGTAAAATTGGATATCAAATCAGCCTCTGTAAATAGCCCTAAATCATTATTCTCTTTAAGAAATTTATAAAAATTACCACTCGTTCCTTGATTTAGACATCCACATACAAAAGCAGTTTTATAGGCCTTAATGAAATCGTCTTTTTTAACGAAAAATTCATTGCCTCGATTCGTCTTTGCAGTTCTGCACGAGCAAGCAAAAGTGACAAAAATCATTACGAATAAATTTATTTTAATACCCATATTCTTATAGATTTTACTCCTCCTGTGGGGCGTGTAAAAGCACCACTAATACATTGACCGTTCAAAATAAAATCAACATGGCCTGAATAGCGAGCGATAGATTAATAGAAGAAATAAAGCATCTAGTCTACCTATATATAAATAGTCCGACAATGTCGGACTATTTATATGATAATTAAAATGAAATCTAATTTTTGGACTTCAAATTCGGATGCGGAGCCGGAACCGTATTGGGACCGTCTTCCGTTGTTCCCTGCAAATCTACCATCGCCGCATCACCATCTTGCGCATATACGAACAGTAATCTACTCTCAGAAATGCCCTGCTTCTCTACCAGATATTTCACCACCGCATTCACCCGCTCCCAACTCAACTGCTGTGAAGATTTGCTGGCAGAACCATAACCAATCACCTTAATCTTACAGGCCGGATTGGCCTTGATGGTAACGGCAGCCTCTGCGAGCAACTGCTGTGCCTCACGGGTAAGTCTGGCATTACCACGGAAAGGCAATGACAACAGATTGCCAATGGTACACTCCATAGAAGTCGGAACAGGATCGGGAGCTTTATTGGTGATAAGGGTACGTAACTCTTTGCAACAAGCCGGCTCGGGACAATTACCCACACCATCTGCATTTACAGGGAAGCATTGCTGCGCCGTCAGCAGTTCTTTGTCTTTATAATCTGGTACGCCATCGCCATCCGTATCTTTCGACACACCATGTGTATCTACCGGTGCACCCAGTGGCGTATTCGGCTCCAGATCGAACTGATCTGTCACACCATCCTTATCCGCATCATTCAACACCGGCTTCGCCATCTTCATATGCCTTGGCTCATTCAACTCCCTATACACATAATTATTCGGATTCAACCAGTACAAGGGTTGAACCTTTTTAGACCGATTACCCAAACTGATGCGGAAATGCGCCGTAGCCACATTGAAGTAATCATTGCGACCGGTATGCAATGCATCCATATCACCATTCAAGGTATTGATGAAGCGATTCTCAAAGCCTACACTCATCTTCTCATTCAATTTATATGAAAATCCGGCACCAAATGAAAACGCATGTGTCATAATCATATCGCCCGTTCCTAGATCACGGCGGCGATTGCGAATAGGCGCAGCAGTAGCTACCGCATTACCCGCATTCAACGCTTCATTAATAGCGGACTGCACCTCGGCCTTTTTACCGTTGTAGTTCAAGGTAGAAAAATTAAAAGGTACGGCTCCGGCTGCATCAGTAGAAATACGCGTGGTTACATCCGCAGCCACAAATGCATAACCGGCAAATAAATAAATATCCCACTTGGGATTGCCCCGATAATGACTAACCGTATTAGTAGATACAATCACATCCAATGTTCCCGTATAACTCTTATTTACATAGTTCGCAGCAAATACCTTTAATGCACTATTGCTGTTGGCAGGATTATAGGCCGCATAACGGTCATACCCCGTAATGGCACGATAAGGAGTGGAGGAAGTGAGAAAACCATCCGTCGGCGCATTGGTACTTAAAATTGGATTAATACCTGAAGTCTGGGAATAAATCAGTCCACCCCTAAGAGATATAACATTAGACAAGGCCTTCCTTGCATTTAGTCCAACAGCATACCCAAACTTGAAATTCGCAACATCACCAATAATGCGGGCATTCCCCAAGCTGATGCCAATTTCCCACATGCTGCGAGGCTTGGGTGGGTAAGGATACTCATTGGCAAGGAACTCTGCCCGCTGTGGCATGCGCTTATTGGCCACCACCGCTGAGTCTGTCCAGCTCCAACCCCAATCCGTTTGCGCCATTGCAGTCAGTTGGGTCAGCACTGCCAGCAGGGTAAAAAGGAAAATTTTCTTCGTTATCATACAAGGTGTTTTTGAAAAGGGGAGGAAAACATAAATAAGACACACAAAATTAGTCTTTTGCTGCCTGAGTGCCTTTATTTTGGCATTTTTTTCACACGTAAAAACCGCATGTCGTGGGCAGTAATTGCCGAATAACGAGGCGGCTCCCACCGATATTGTTCCTAACCTGAGTATATTGCGTCATATTTGACCAATGGAGCTGGCCCGAAAGGTTATATCAGAAGAGCTTGAACTGTTTGAAAAGCATTTCAGAGACGCCGTCAGAAGCAGGGTTTCCCTGCTCGACCGGATCATGCGTTTCATTGTTAAAAGAAAAGGCAAACAGCTTCGCCCGATGTTTGTATTACTCTGTGCCCGCCTGGGTGGACCAGTAAATGAAAGCAGCTACCGGGCCGCATCCCTCGTGGAACTCCTGCACACCGCCTCCCTGGTGCACGACGACGTTATCGACGACTCGCTGGAAAGAAGGGGATTCTTCTCCTTGAATGCCCTTTGGAAAAATAAAATAGCCGTGCTGGTAGGCGACTATCTTCTAATGAAAGCCCTGCTCCTGGCACTCAACAACAAAGAATATATAATCCTCGAAACGCTGGCTGATGCAGTAAAAGTGATGAGTGAAGGAGAACTGCTGCAGTTCGAGAAATCACGTAAACTGAATTTCAGTGAGGAAGTATATTTTGAAATTATAAGAGGAAAAACAGCTGCCCTGCTCTCTTCTGCCTGTGCCTCTGGTGCCTCCAGCACCTTCGGTGAGAGCAATGAAGTAGAAAAACTCAAAGTATTTGGTGAGAAAGTAGGTATGGCATTTCAAATCAAAGATGACCTATTTGATTATGGTAATGATGCAATCGGCAAACCCACCGGCAATGATATCAAAGAAAAAAAATTAACCCTTCCCCTGATCTATACCCTGCAGCACTGCACACCGGATATCAGAAAAAAAATCATCTACATCATACACAACGAGAACAATAAAAAAGATAAAGTACGCTGGGTGATTGACCGAGTGATTGAAACAGGCGGTATTGATTATGCTACCAAAAAAATGATGGACTACCGCAATGAGGCATTGCAATTATTGAATGAATTTCCTCCATCGGATTGCAGAGAAGCACTGGATGAACTGGTACGATATACAACAGACAGAAAATATTGATGGAAAAAAGATGGAAAATATTGTCGGCTTCCGATGAGGAAGTGGCAGCCCTGCATAAGGACCTGCAAGTCCATCCCATGATCAGTCGGCTCCTGGTACAACGTGGCATCAAGACATATGATACCGCGCGACTCTTTTTTCGTCCCGAACCGGAGCACCTGCACGATCCCTTTCTGATGAAAGACATGGATAAGGCGGTACTCCGCATATTGAAAGCATTCGAACAGCAGGAAAAAATATTGGTATACGGCGATTATGATGTCGATGGCACAACCGCTGTTGCCTCCGTTTTTCAATTCATCCGGCAACTACACCCGGCAGCTGAATTCTACATCCCTCACCGCTACCGGGAAGGCTATGGCATTTCAAAAGCAGGTATCGAGTATGCAGCCACCCATGGTTTTACACTTGTTATTTCCCTTGACTGCGGCATTAAATCAGTAGAGCTGATTCAGCTGGCGGCAGAAAAAGGCATTGACTTCATCGTATGTGATCACCACCTGCCGGATGAAATACTGCCACCCGCCCATGCCATCCTTAACCCAAAACAGGTAGACTGCCCATACCCATTTAAAGAACTCTGTGGCTGCGGGGTTGGATTTAAATTGATGATGGCCCTGGCCAGCCGGCTGGGACTCTCAACAGAAAGTTATTGGCGATACATCGATCTAGTGGTTACGGCCATCGCTGCTGACATTGTTCCCGTTATCGGCGAGAATAGGGTATTGGCCTATTTCGGATTGAAGAAAATCAATGAGAACCCCGCTCCGGGCATACAGGCACTTATGAACCTGGCTGGTGTACAACAACAAATTAACACGCAGAACCTTGTCTTTATCATTGCCCCACGCATCAATGCTGCCGGCAGAATGGATGATGCACAAACTGCCGTTCAATTATTTCTGCAACCCGATATTGAAACAGCCATGGAGTTTGCCCGTCAGCTGCAAGTAAATAACGATGAAAGAAAAGAAGCAGATAGCCTCATCACTGCAGAAGCCCTGGAACAATTGAAACAAGACCCACAAAATCACTTGAAAAAATCATCGCTGGTATATAAAGAAACCTGGCACAAGGGTGTAGTAGGAATTGTGGCGAGCAGACTGATCGAAACCTACTATCGCCCCACCATCGTGCTTACAAAAAGTGGTGACTATGTTGCCGGCAGTGCACGCAGCGTCGCAGGTTTCAACTTATATGAAGCCATCCATGCCTGTAAAGAATGGCTCCTCGGGTATGGTGGACATTTTGCAGCGGCAGGCATGACACTGCTGCCAGAACATGTTCAATCCTTTACAACAGCTTTTGAAGAAGCCGTTTCCAACAGAATAACCCCCGAACAGCTGATACCGGAAATTATCGTGGATGCCCCCATTCAATTCAGCGAAGTAACGACAGCACTTTACCGCATCCTTCGTCAAATGGAGCCCTTCGGTCCAGAAAACATGCGACCGGTTTTCATTGCAAAAAAAGTCAAGAACACCGGATACTCGAAACTGATCAAAGACCAACACATCCGCTTTGCCCTTCGCCAACATAATACGACTTTGAATGGCATCGGCTTTAACCTCAAACACCTGTTCCCACTGATTGATAGCAATGAATGGCTGGATGTTGCTTTCAGTGTGGATGAAAACGAATACAACGGACAACTATACCTACAAATGCGGGTATTAGATGTAAGACTCCACAGAGACTGAGCCCATAGAATCGTTGAAAAAAGCCCCTGAATACTCTATTGCATCATGCGCACACTGCGCTGAATGAATGCCGTCAGATCATTCCCTTTCAGCAACCCCTGAGAAAGAAGCGCGAGATCGGCCAGGTTTCTCACCCGATCTTTTTTCATCGCCTCATCCTGCTCCTTGAGCAGCGAACCAAAAATAGGATGGTTGCCATTAACTGTCAGGGTTACTTCATCGGGCATCTGCGCATAGAAGGCTGTCATGCCGCCACCTGAGGCTCCCATATCTTTCATCCTGCGCATGAACTCGGGGCGTGTAGCCACCACCGGGTCACTATCCGGACTAAGTCCTTTCACCTCAGTGGTCACATGCAGATCAGGAAAATCAAGTTTGAATAATTCTTTTAACTGATCAGACTCCTCATTGGTCAGAACGGAGGTTTGCGACTCCTGTTTATCGATTAGGTTATCGACGATATCAGCATCTACGCGTACAAAAGAAACATTCTCCCACTTACTCTCCATGGTGTTGATGAATGCAGCATCTACAATTGTCTCCATCTTTATAACCAGATAGCCCCTATTCTTACAGGCAGTGATGTAGGCATCTTGTTGTACCGGATTAGTTGTATAGAGAATAATTTGCTTGCCATCTTTATTTTTCTGCAAGGCAGCAGTAGCAGCGGTATATTCTTCCAGTGTATGGAATTTCCCCTGGGTATCTTCCATCACCAAAAACTTATTCGCTTTTTCCTGAAACTTGTCATCCGTCATCATACCGTATTTCACAAATAAGCCGAGACTCTCCCACTTCTCCTCCAGGGAACTGCGCTCATTACGGAAGATCTCATCTAGTTTATCAGCAACCTTCTTAGTAATGTGAGCATTGATTTTTTTCACATTCGGATCTCCCTGTAAATAACTTCTGCTCACGTTCAGTGGGATATCCGGACTATCGATTACTCCTTGCAATAACATCAGGAATTCAGGAACGATATTGGCAACCTCATCGGTAACAAATACCTGGTTACTGTAAAGCTGAATTTTATCTTTCTGTATTTCATAGGAGTGCTTGATCTTAGGAAAGTATAAGATACCTGTCAGGTTAAATGGATAATCCACATTGAGGTGTATCCAAAACAAGGGAGTTTCATTGAATGGATACAGCTCCCGGTAAAATTTCTCATACTCTTCTTTGGTCAAATCGGCCGGCTTCTGCGTCCAGAGTGGGCGGGTATTATTGATTGACTTCTCCTCGGCAGGCTTTTCCTGTCCGGCCTCACTGAAATAAATAGATACCGGCAGAAACTTACAAAAGCGCTCCAGTATCCCCTTGATACGGGCGGCTTCCAGGAATTCGTTGCTCTCTTCGTTGATGTGAAGAACAATTTTTGTTCCGCGCTGGTCATAATCTACTTCGTACAATTCAAATTCAGGACTTCCATCACAGCTCCAGTAAACACCGGGCGCGCCTGTATGACTTTTCGAAAAGATTTCTACTTTATCGCTGACCATAAAAGCACTGTAAAATCCCAACCCGAAATGTCCAATGATATTTGCATCCTTGTATTTCTGCATGAATTCCTCAGCGCCACTAAACGCTACCTGATTGATGTATTTATCTACTTCCTCGGCAGACATACCCACACCCCGATCGGTAATGGTCAGCGTCTTGGAAGCAGCATCCAGTTGCACATCGATGCGCATTTCACCCGCTTCCCCTTTGGCTTCACCCAAAGAAAGCAGGGTATTCAATTTTTGAGAGGCGTCTACGGCATTGCTTACGAGCTCACGGAGAAAAATTTCATGTTCGCTGTACAGGAACTTTTTAATAATCGGGAAAATGTTCTCGGTCTGAACACGAATCTGTCCTTTTTGCATACTAACTGGTTTTCCTCCTCCGAATCAAATCCAATACCAACCCGGATTTGGCTGACAGGATGTCAATTTGAGGCGTGTCGCTGTGTCAAACAAGGCGTTGACAAACCCGCTCCGGCCTAATTTGACAGCACTGCAATCCGGTCGAGGTGAAACGTAGTGGTTCGTCGATGGGTGCCTGTATCAGCTCCCTCATAGCGGAAGGCGATTGCAATGTTACCCCGAAAGGAAGACAGGGAAAGACTGCCTGAGGGGGTCCAGGCAACAGACTGGTTGCGGGTGTTTCCCCCGGCTATGGTAGCTGATAATGGCGTCCAACGGGCTTTTGAGGGTGTATTACTGCCATCGTAATTGGAGGATACCATCACCCGTAAATTGGCGCCATTGTCGAACCCATCTCGTGTTTCAAAACTCAGCCGGGCACCCGAGATGCCGTTGAGGGTGATGGTCGGACTAATCAACCAGGAGACAACCCTGGGTTGACCGCAGGCAAATGCTTCAATGGAGGCGAATCGCTCATTCCCCGCGGCCTTAACAAAAAATGGCCGCCCGCCCTCTTCTGCTATGTTTTTCCATCCCGACAGAGACAATACGCTACCCGGTCGCAACAAATCAAAATCTTCCCGCAAGCGGGTTACAAAACCACCACCGGAGCAGCGCAGACCATCCAGGTCAACATCTGCCGTATCTCGAATTACCAATTGCTTTTCCCAACCAAAAACAGTGTAAATACCCAATACAGTTCCATTCCCCCTGGGTGTTTTAGCGGAGGCAAAACGAGCAAACCCACTGGTCCTTACATAAAGAGAACCCCCATTACAACTTGTCAGCACATGATTCACAGCTTGTTGGTTAAATGCATCTGCCCAGCTTCTTGCTGTATCTGACGGAATCAACTCTACCTGCGACAACCTGACCAGACAGTTTTGAAAACTATCCGATAAGGAACCGATGGTGACATCTCTCGGTTGAATTTTCTGATGGGGAGCACCCGCAACGATGATTTGTTTGAGCAGCGGCACAGGAATAGGTAATAACCGGGGGAAAGTGCTGTCAGATCGATCGCTACCTGCCCCCAATTGCAGCAAGCCACCATAATCTCCCAACCAACAACCCCTCAATCGAATAAATACCTGTAAGCCTACGGGATACATCAAGTACAAATTAGTGGCATCTATTTTTATTGAAATACCGCCGGTAGCATCCTGCACTACGATGGTCTTATAAAAATTATCAAGGCTATCATTGGCAACGACAACTCCCTCAATTATCCAATCCTGCAGAATCTGCTCTGTATTGCCGGGAAAATGCAACTGGCGTAACTCGCGCATGGTATAGTTAGCAGAAAATATTCCAGGAACAAGTGGTGGCGGCTGGTCCCATTCCCGGGTGCAGCCGGCCATCAGTAAAGAGAAAATGATGCATAAGTTGAACGGTGAATGCTTCATAATATAATTTGAAGGGAGGCCGTGATGTAACGACCCGTAGTGAAAAAATATTTATTCGGAAAGTGATTCATTCCGGGGGCGCCCTCTTCCCAGCGAAGCTGTTCATATCCTCCCGTCAGCAACCTCCTACCGGGAAGATTACGAGCAGAAACAAAGCACCGCATTTGAAAAAATTTTCCGGCGTTGTTGAAGATCCGCCATTGATAGCCCGCCAACAGGTGTAGCAGAAAAGTTGGCGGCAATGCTTCTTGCTGCAACCATTGATCAGCATGAACCGGGCTGGTCAATGCCATTAATGCGGAAGTAGTTCTGCGCAAGGGTTGTATACTAACCCAACGATGAGAAAGATGATTGATACTCAGATTGAACATCCAACCGCCGGCAGAACGATAGTTAATGCCGAGATGTGCTGCTTGCTGGGGACCATTACCAGATCGAAAACCTTTTATATACAATTGTTCGGATGCCAACAGGTTTTCATTGAGGTCATCGTATAATGTACCCCACGGCCGATGATGATAAGTACTTTTCGCATGAACAAAAGCCCACTCCAACTCGCAATCTGGAAGCAGTTGCCAGCTGCCGGACCACTCCATTCCCACGTGGAGGAGTGCTGACCCAGTGATGACGTGATTCACCCACCTATTTTGTTGGTCGCTGTAAAATGTTTGAAGAATGGGTCCCTGGTGTTCCAGCGTTTGATACAGGGTAAAACGACTGCTCCACTGTGGAGAGCGAATGATCCAGCCAAGTTCACCATGTGTTGCAGCAATTGATTTCGTTGCATCTACCCTGCGATGACTATACCTGGGATGGATGAATAATTGTTCTGCTAGCGGAGCGCGTGTTTGATAGGCTGTATGCAGATAAAAAAAATGCCTGCCCCTGAATTTTCGCGTTATACCCAGTTTGATTAAGCCGGCATTAAAAATCACTGGCGGTGAATCTCCGCCCGAATGAGAGGGGAACAATCCATTGACTACATACCCCCTTCGAAATATTTTTTCCTGCACCCACTTACTTGTTATAA
>Ga0208361_1000393_pt1 | contig 12836 bp, 17 predicted proteins | sample LakMenEpi05Aug10_FD_150670 | JGI IMG/M metagenome (GOLD analysis project Ga0208361, IMG submission 150670) | Freshwater microbial communities from Lake Mendota, WI - 05AUG2010 deep hole epilimnion (SPAdes) | ecosystem: Environmental > Aquatic > Freshwater > Lake > Epilimnion/Euphotic zone ... | reverse complement strand
CTGCAGCTGCCGCTGATCCAACCGAGGCCGCGCAGCTGACCGATCAGCTCGGGGTTCACACCCGATCCAACCTGCACCACACGGCCCACCACCTCATGGCCTGGAACCAAGGGGTAATTGCTCATACCCCACTGGTTGTCGAGCATGGAGAGATCGCTGTGGCAGAGGCCGCAGTGCAGCACCTCCAGCACAAGCTCATCGGCCGCCGGCTCGAGCATGGGGCGCGTGGCGGGCTCGAGGCGACCGCCAGCCTCCAGGGCCTGCCAGACAGTGATCGGCACATCGCGAGGGCGGAGAACCCTCGTTCTAATCAGACGGTGGGCAAGCGCAAGGCGCTGCCCCGGTGTGCGGCCAGCAGGATGGAGCACTGATTGGCACGATCCGTTGATGTGGGCGTTACCCGTTAAGACAAAGCCTGCGGTTGCCAGGCATCGGCGCCTGATCGGGCTGGTGCTGATCACGGCGAGCCTCAGTGCTCCGGCCATGGCCTGGGTGCCAGGCGTCAGTGCCCAGACAACGAGCCCTGCAGCCGATGGGATCACCGTGGCAGCGGTGCAACCTGTGCCCGCGGTGGATCTGGAGCGCTTCCTGGGGTCTTGGTACGAGATCGCCCGAATCCCGGCCTGGTTCCAGAACCGCTGCGTCAAAGACACAACGGCCCGCTACCAGCTCCGCCGTGACGGCAAGATCGCCGTGATCAACCGTTGCGTGACCCGCACGGGAGAGATCGACCAGGCCAAGGGTCTGGCCCGCGTGCTGGACCCCGCCACAACAACACGCCTCCAGGTGAGCTTTGTGAGCCTGTTGGGATGGCGTCCTTTTTGGGGCGACTACTGGATCATTGGCTTGGATCCCGACTACCGCTGGTTGGTGGTGGGCGAACCCAAACGCCAATACGGCTGGATCCTCAGCCGCAGCTCCGTTCTTGAGCCAGCGTTTCTGGAGGCCGCGTTGCTCAGCTTGGAGCGCAATGGCTACTCGCGCGCGCGTTTCGTGCTCACACCCCAGAGCTGAACCCTCAAAACGTCAGCACCCCAGGCGACGCCAGCAGGCTTCGCAGGCTGGCCCCCCTGCCCCAGTCCAAGCCACCACAATGGCAACAGCCCGTCCGCTAGCGCCCCATGACGCCAACCCGTAACCAGATCCTCGCCGCATCCGCCGGCTGGGTGGCGGTGATGCTGAATGTGGTGCCGGGGCTCGGCGCCGGCTACCTGTATCAACGCCGCTGGAAGGCGTACTGGATCACCTCGGCCCTGGCCACCAGCTGGTTTGTGGCCGGCGCCGCCTTGGGGCAAAACGCTGAAGCGGCAGCGGAAGCGCAGAACCAGCTCGTGGGCCTGATCGGTCTGCTGGTGCTGGCGGCCGTGACGGCAACGGAAGCCGGCCTGGCCGTGAAGCGCGTGCGCCAACACGGCTGACCCACAGGCAACCCATCGGCGCGGCCGCGCCTCACCAGACCCCAGGGCAGGCCAGGCTGACGGCAGCCGAGAGCCCAGCCAAAAACGTCTTCGTGGTTGCGCCATCACGGGTGTCCACGCCGGCCTCGAAGCGCAGCTTGGTGATCGACTTCACCCAGGCGTCGTTGAACAGCGAGAGGCCTGCCTGGTTAGCCGCACGCCCCCGTTGGCAATGCCCCATCAACACAGCGCGCATGGCCGGGTCCTTGAGGAAATCGTCCCGGGTCTGGATCCAAGCTGGCGATGTCCCCAGGACAGGGGAAGCCACAAGCAACACCAGAGCAACGGAACGCAGTAGAGACGCCCGCATCGGTTGCACCACTCAAGGACAGCTCAGCTTGAGCTGTTGGTCAAAGATCGATTGAATCTGCCGGTCATGGGCGCTGCGAATCGGCCCCTCGTAGCGCTGCCGCTCCGCAGCGCTGGCGTAGGGAAACGTGCCGTAGATGCATCCATACCAGCCCTCCAGCAGGGCCGTTGAACGGGGTTTCACCCCGCACTTCTGAAGCTCACGCTCCGCTTCGCGGCTGGCCGCCAGGCGATTCAGATCCCGCGAGAGCGAGGCCATCGCCTCGGCTTCCGCCTGGTCCAGCGCGATGCACTTGCGGTAATCCACCGCCAACGCCGACTCGGTGCACAACAAGGCGGCAGCAACTAACCAACGGCGCATAGCTCACCCCTGACTGACGTCAGCTTGGCAACAGCGCGCCGCTGATGCCACAGGCTGGCCGAGCTACAACAGCAACGACACCTCCCGGCCCACGCTCCATGCTGCGTCGCCTCTCCTCCGGCCTCACAGCCAGCCTTACCCTGGCCCTTGTTGGGATCAGCACCGCTCCCCATCGCGCCGAAGCCTGCACCGGGGGGGCCCTGACCGCCGCCGATGGCTCCGTGGTGGTGGGCCGCACCCTCGAATTCGGCCAACCGCTGGATTCCCAGATCGCCATCTGGCCAGCGGGCAGCCGCTTCAGCGGCAGCAGCACCAGCGGTGCCCCCCTGCGCTACCGGAGCCGTTACGGCTTCGTCGGGGCTACCGCCGCCACCCACAGCGACATGCTGCTCGAGGGCCTCAACGACAAGGGCCTCAACGTGGGGCTCTTCTATTTCCCCGGCTACGCCCAGTACACCCCCGCGGCCCAGGCCCGCTCCGGCCGGATCCTGGCCCCCGCGCAGATCACCGCCTGGATTCTGGCCAACTTCGCCACCACCGAGGAGGTGAAAGCCCAGATCGGCTCGATCGACCTCACCCCCCAGGTGATGGACCTGATCGGCATCGTTCCCGATCTGCACATCAAAGTGCAGGACGCCTCCGGCCGCAGCATTGTGATCGAACCCCGGGACGGCCGCCTGGTGGTGCACGACAACCCCACCCGCGTGCTGACCAATGCGCCCACCTTTGATTGGCACCTCACCAACCTCAACAACTACGTGACGTTGATGCGGGCCTACCCGGCCCCCAAAACCATCGGCGCCCCGGGGGCCGGCCAGATCACCCTCAAGCCCTTCGGCATGGGGGGCGGCGGCGTAGGCCTGCCCGGTGATTTCACACCCCCCTCGCGTTTTGTGCGCATGGTGTACTTCACCCAGGGGGCGGCGCAGCCCGCCAACGCCAATCAGGCGGCGTTCAACCTGTTCCACATCCTCAACAACTTCGACATCCCCTACGGCGTGACCCAACCGCCCAAGGGAACGTCCGAGTCCGACGCCGACTACACCACCTGGACCAGCGTGTCTGACTTGAAACAGTTGCGCTTCAGCTGGCGCACCTATGGCGATCAGCAGGTCAAGACCATCGACCTGCGCCAGGCCCTCCAGGCAACCCGCGGCCAGCTGCGGCTGTTGCCCATGGGGCCCCAGCGCCCCACGGACAGCTCACCCTCAACGCTGATGCCCGTGCCCTGATGTGGCCTGAAGGGATGGGTGCAGTGGAGCGGCGGTGCAACGGTGTAGCGCGGCGGCTCTCACCAGTTCGACACCACTGAGCCCCAGCTTGGCGCTGATGGTTTTGCGGTAGGTCTCCACGGTGTTCAGGCACAACGCCATCTGTTTGGCGATTTCTTTGTTCTGCATCCCTTTGCCAACGGCGTGAAACACCAGGCGTTCTCGCGGAGAGAGGCGGTCCAGTTGCACCAGCGCATTGGCAAGCCGTCGCTGGTCGGCCGAGGGGTGCTGCTGTTGCCAGCGGCTCACCAACTCCAGCAGGTCGTCCCAGGGGCGTGACTTCTCCACCACTCCCAGCAGGATCGGAACGATCGGAGCCGGCGGCACACAGGGCTCCCCTGGCGCCGTGAGCAGGATCAAACGGCCATTGGGGTTTAACTCCCGCAGGGCCAGCGCAGCATCCTGCCAACGCTGCCCGGGCTGGAACACATCCAGCAGGAGCAGCGCTGGGGGGGATGACCGCTTCATCAACCCCAGCGCCTCGCCTACGGAGGGGCAGACCGCCACCAGCTCCAAACCGAATTGCTCACTGAGCAGCCCGCCAACGGCCTGACCACAGATCTGGTGATCCGCCACCACCCAACAGGTCGAGGGATCGAGCGAAGCCACAGCATCAGGGGCCATGAGCAGCAACCGTGTCGAGACGCATCCCCGGGCATACCCACAACTGGGACCCCTGGCTTGGGCAGCCGTGAATGGGATCTATTCAGCAGCACGGGGGATGCACAACAGTGAGACATCTCCCCAGGGAACATCACCATGGCGCTCCCAACAGCAGCACGGTCGCTGGTCTTCCGCAGACCACGTCGCATCACCATCACCGTGCCGCACCACGCGTACTCAGCGCTACAGCAACGCAGCGATCTAGAGGGCCGCTCCCTCAGCAACCTGGCGGCCTATCTGCTGGAGACCTCGCTGGATGAAGACGGCTTAGCCCAGGCCAGCCATCCCCTCCGCTGAGGGGGCTCAACAGTCCATGAACCTCCTTGCCAGGCCAGCAGCAGCTGAGTCTGTCCCGAGCGGTGATCGCCCCTAGCCTGCGGTCTTGCTGGATTGTGTTGCTGTGAAGGGTCGTCAACGTTCCCCCCAGCTCGACCTGAGCGCACGGCTGGGCCACCGGTTGGGACTTCAGCAGCTGCCCGGGCAGATGCCGCGTGATCGCTTGAGCGACAAAGGCCTGCATGCCGATCTGGCCTATCAGATGGTGCACGACCACCTGATGCTCGATGGCAATGCCCGTCTGAATCTGGCCACCTTCGTGGGCACGTGGATGGAGCCTGAAGCGCTGCAGTTGATGCAGGAGTGCGCCGAAAAAAACATGATCGATAAAGATGAATATCCCCAGACCGCGGAGCTCGAGGAGCGCTGTTTACGGATCCTGGCCCACCTCTGGCATGCCGACGATCCAGACCAGGCGATCGGCACCTCCACCACCGGCTCCAGTGAAGGCTGCATGCTGGGGGGCATGGTGCTCAAGTGGCACTGGCGACAGCGGCGCCAAGCCCAGGGGCTCGATGATCACCGCCCCAATTTGGTGATGGGCACGAACACCCAGATCTGCTGGGACAAATTTTGTGCCTACTTCGATGTTGAGGCACGGCAGGTGCCGATCACCCCGGATCGTCTGCATCTCACCGGCGAGGAGGCGGCCGCCCATTGCGATGAGAACACCATCGGCGTGGTTGGCGTGCTGGGCAGCACCTTCGACGGCAGCTATGAGCCGATCGAGCAGATGCAGGCATGCCTGGATGCACTCCAGCAACGCAGCGGCATCGATGTGCCCATCCACGTGGATGCCGCCTCCGGCGGCTTTGTTGCCCCGTTCAATTCGCCCGAGCTGGTCTGGGATTTCCGCCTGCCTCGGGTGATGTCCATCAATGCCAGCGGCCACAAGTACGGCGGTGTTCTGCCGGGGGTTGGTTGGGTGCTCTGGCGCGAGCAGGCCGCACTGCCAGAGGAGCTGCGCTTCAACGTCAACTACCTCGGCGGACAGATGCCCACCATCGGCATGAACTTCTCAAGGCCCGGAGCCCAGGTGGTAGCGCAGTACTTCAACTTCGTGCACCTGGGTCATGAGGGCTACCGCCAACGCATGGGAACCCTGGAGGCGATCGCCTGCCATCTCGCCGATGGCATTGCGGCGTTGCCAGGGCTGCAATTGCTGAGCCATCCCCTGGGTCAGCTGCCGGTGTTTGCCGTCAGGCTGGAGCCGCAGGTGAAGAACTGGACCGTGTTTCAACTCTCCGAGCGCTTGCGCACCCGGGGTTGGCTGGTGCCGGCTTACACGATGCCGCCCAACTGCGAACAGATCGCTGTGCTGCGCTTTGTGCTGCGGGCCGGTTTCAGCCGTGACATGGCCGACCAACTGCTGGAGGACCTGCAACGGGCGGTGGATTGGTTTCAGCGGTTGCCGGCACCCATGCCTGAGCCGGTGGAAGCCGAACAGGCATTCCACCACTGAAGGGGTTTGCAGCGATGGATGCGAGCTCTCTGTTCAGCGCCTCGTTTCAGCAATACCTGTTCGGCTTACTGGCCATCGGCAACAACGTGTCGGCGTTGGGGGCCTTCCTCAACGAAACCCAGGGCCTGCCGCGGTCGAAGGTGCGGCGGTTGATCCTGGTCACCAGCGCAGCCTGCCTAGGCATGTTGCTGCTGTTCATGCTGGTGGGCACAGCCCTGCTCGATTTCTTCGGCATCTCCATCAGCGCCTTCCAGATCGCCGGGGGGCTGCTGTTGGGTGGTGTGGGCCTGGACATGATGAAAGCGCACTCCCCCCGGCCGACGCCGCGCGAATCCGCGCTCGACGGCACGGAGGCCGGCCAACACAACAAACCCGTGAGTGATGCCCAGCTCTATGCCACGGCGGTGGTGCCGATTGCGATCCCGTTAACGGTGGGAGCCGGTACCTTCTCCGCCGTGATCCTGTTTGCCGGCCTAGCGCAGCAATCGGGAACCAGCCTAGATCTCTTGGCAGCCATCACAGGGTTGGTGTTGGTGAACTACCTGGTGTTCACCTTCAGTGCCCGGATCGTGCGATGGGCCGGGGAGGTAGGCCTGAGTGTATTCATCAAGATCATGGGGCTGTTCACCCTCTCCATCGGGGTGGAATTCATCGTGCGTGGCCTCAGCACCATCTACCAACGGCTCCACAGCGGCTAGTTGTTGCCCAGCTTGCTGTCGAAGCCGTCATAGGGATCAAACTCAGCCCAACTGGAGCTCGATTGTTCCGGCAGCCCATCGCGAGCTGCATTGGCATCCAGCGATGTCCCACCGGTATCCAAGGCATCACAGGTGACACCGCCTCCGGCCACGGGCACACAGTCCGAAAACAGCACCTGGGATCGGACCAGGGATGGCGTGAGGACCAGCCCGAGTGCCAACAGGCGTGCCAACAGCGACGGACCCATCACCGTTGTGAGTCTGGGCGGATGCTGTTGCCCCATTGGTTGTCCCCCTAGAGATCACGCTGGAATTGAAGGGATGTGGGGAATGGAATCTCAACACCCTCCCGGGCCAAACGGATCAACAGCCGCTGATTCAGGGCATGAATGCCATCCTTGAACGCGCGCAAACTGCTCTGACGGCCATGGAGCCTGAGTGCAATGTTGTAGGTGAACTCGGAAATCACCATCAAACGACAGGCTTGCAGCACAAAATCCGGATCACTGTTGACCTCCTCCCGCATCCACTCGGGCAACAGTCTTAACTGCTCAGCCGTGGTGTCATAGCTGATCCCCAAGACAAAGCTGGAGAGGCGAACCTGCTCCACCAGTTGCTGCAACCGCAGCAGCAGCAGTTCGCGCAGTTGCAGATACGTGGGCCAGTCTTGCAGGTTGACCATGGCAAAGCAGATCAGGGTGAGCTGATCGGCTTGGCTCTGTTCGATGCTCACCAATGGGTCGATCAGCTGGGGCAGGGCAGTCAGGTGGGTGCGCACCAGCCGCAACAGGTCGTCCACCTGCTCAGGGTGAAGGCGTTCTTCAATCGTGAGCCGCACATCCATCGCCTGGGTGGGCGCTGCCCCTGAGTTGCGGCTGCGGCGCGAATAATTCACGATCGTCTGTTCATCGGCGATGGAATTGGGGATCGTGACCCGACTGGCCAGGGTCTGCAGCTCCAGGGAGCGCAAGCCGATCTTGGTGACAAAGCCAAGGTTGTCGCCGATGGCACAAAACTCACCCACCCGCAGGGGGCGATCCGTTTGGATTGACAGGCCCGCAAAGAGATTGCCGAGCAACTTCGAAGCCCCCAAACCAATGGCCAGGCCTGGAACCGCTGAGAAGGCCAAGACCGTGCTGGATGGAAGGCCCAACACGATCAGGAGCCGATAGATCAGGGCCACGGCCACGAATCCCCCCATCACCCGTCCCACGGGCATCACCAAATTGCTGACCCTGCGCAGCTGCAGCTCTGAACCGCCCCCCCGCAACCGCACCAACCATTCCGTGAGACTGCGGCCCAGGGCTTCAAACAGAAAGAAGACAAAGAAGCTCGCCGAAACGAAGTAGCTGATAAAAAACAGATAGGTCACCACCACCAAGGGGGCACCCGTGAAATTCACATAGTCATCAATAAAGACTTCACTGATCCGCGTGAGGGGCAAGATCGGCAGCAATAGCAGCACCCGGTACCAGGCGAGATTGTCCTGATGCCAGGGTCGTTTCTGGAGCGGACCCGCATCACCCTGCAGATAGCGGTACGTCTGAAGAAGCCTCCGAAACAGCACCAGAAGGATCCAGCCATAGAGGATCAAAACACTGAGCGTTGCGACAATCTGCAGCAACGTTTGTCCATCCAGTGGCAACTCCAACACCCGACGCAGCCCTGGGGGCAAACGCAGATACCATTTGGGAGGCACAAGAAAGCCGGGTGTATAGATGAAACTGCGGTAAAAATCTGGGGTTGCAAAGGGTTGCTGAATCACCGGTTGTCCACTGATCTGGCCATACATACGGGCGATCTGAGACACCGTGCCCGCTGAAAACCGGAAACCTGGATTGCTGGGATCGAGGTTCTCGTCACGACTCAAGCTGATGGCCGTATCCGGGATACTCCAGCTCTCACTGGCTTGGCTGCGTTGGCTATTCAGACGTTTCAGCTCGACCGAATCAGGAATTGTGATGGGTTCGTCGCTACGGGTAAACACATAGTCAAGGACGTGTTTGAGCTGCATGGCCGCTTCATCAGCCATGTCTTCACGCACACTCTCCGGAAAGTCACTGGAATCGAGGGCCTGCACCGCCAGCCCGAACAAGCGTTCCGCCGCAGCGATGTGTTGCTTCGCCGCTGGACTCCACAACAGACCGGGGTCCTGCTCTGGAGCGCGGCTGGCCAGGTGGATCTGCTCATCCACCAGGGCCATCACGGCGTAGAAGTTGAGCAGGGTTTCCCGCGGGCTATCACCAACCACCTGCCCCAGGGGGGCATGGCGCCAATGATCGGCAATCTCCTCGAGTTCTGGATAAAACGGCTGCTCACTGATGGGGATAACACCCCCCGCTGAGAACGCCGTGGCGGCAGCAAGGGGCGCAGATGGCTGAGCCCTGAGTTGCCCTGGTGGAGCGCCAACCGTGAGCCACAGCGCAACCAGCAGCGTGGCCAGAAAGCGAACCAGGCGATCAAGACGGGGCATCTGCATGAACACAAGGGTGCTGATGAACCCTCGCGTTCATCGGCCAAAGGCTAAGAGTGGACTCACTTGCATCAACCAGCTGCCGTGATCAAGCGTGATTGGCCGAAGCGATGACAGCGCAGCGATGACAGAGCGGTGCGGGCTAGCCACACTGATGCCATTGGATGCCCATCCCTCCGCAGCCCATCCATGCGCCCCCTGCTGATCACCGCTGCCCTGCTGTTCGCCGGGTCGGCCCAGGCCGGCGACCTGGCCACCTGCGACGCCCTGCAGAAACGCTATGGAGATCTGGTGCTCCAGCAGCAGAGCGACACCTGGTTTGCCCATGCGGCGGCGATCACGAAACGCTGCCCCTCGCCGATCACCACCATGACCAACGGGGGTTACAGCAATGGCACTGATCAGGCCTGGATCACCTATGAGGTCTGCAAGAAGCAGCCCGCCACGGTGACCGCCGCGACTGCCGCAGCCCAGCAGGTGGCGAACGCCTACCGCCAGCCCATGGCCACACTCTCGGCGACGCTCTCCAGCAACAACTGCCCGTAAAACGCCTGGTCCAACCCTTGAGGTATCCCGCACACGCGATGCCGTGACACACCAGGGCCCATAGCCTGAGGGCCGACGCCGCGTGCCCATGCTTCATTTCTGGGCGCCCCACCTGGATCCTGCCCATCCGGAGGACTGCACACAGCCAGAGCGCTACGCCATCCAGGTGGTGAGCAGCGGCGCCTATCTGGCCATCGCCGACAACGGCAATGCCCTGGTGGAGGTGGCGTCCTGGTGTGATGCCCATCTGTTCCATGCCCATGACGCCGCAGTTCGGGCCGCCCGCGAACTCAACAACGAGGGGCGGGGGCCCGTGGACGTGGTGAAAGTGGAGCTGGACGTGCCCAAGACACCGAAACACAGCTAAGAGCTCCGCTGCCGTCGGGCACCAAGATCGATCGCCGACCCCCATGATCTCCCCCCAACGCCTCGCGGAGGCCACCGCCAGCCTCAACAGCTTGCGCGCCCAAGGCGACCTCGGCGAGGCAACCTTTCAATGTGCCGTCGACATCCTCAACCTGTGCAGCCCGGAGCAATGCGGCGAAGGCGAGGCACTGATGGGATGGACACTCTTCTCTGAGCTGGATGAAGACAGCCTCCGCGCCTGGCGCGCCGAGGATCTGCACAACTGGAAACAACGGTTGAGCCCGAGCGACTGGCACCAACGGTTTGGCGTGGGTCCTGAGCTGCCGTTTACGTCGGTCGATGATCTGCTGAGCTGCACCGATTGGAGCTATCTGGTGCACAGCCTGATCCCAGGCCTGGCGCCGCAGTGATCCCGCGGATTCCACCAAGAAGATGACCGACCAGGGCCGCATCACTAGCTTGCCAACAGGCGCCCCAGCACAGCCCATGCCCATGTACCCATCCCCGACCCGGCGGCTGGGGCCAGCACTGTTCTGGGCGCTTGGGCTGGCTGGCCTGTTGGGGGGAGGGCTTGGGGCATTCCCCCAGGGACTCGCCCCTGCGGCACGGGCTCAGGCCACCCCGCTTCAACAGCAACAACAGCCCTCTCAACAGCAGACCTGGTTCACCGATCCGCCGTCATCGGTGACCTTCACCAACTACTACTGGTACATCATGTTGGCCAGCCAGTACTACTTCACCGTGACCCTGCCGGCCGATGCAGGCGCTGGGCTGGGGGGGCTGGTGATTCAACAAACCCGCGGCGCCGATCGCAATTTCCAGTTCTTCCCCAACCAGACCACGGCGTTCGTGGGCACCCCAAGGCGGGAGGGGCGATCGTTTCCCGTGCAAGCTCAGTTCGACAACGCCAGCCGCACCATGACGGTGACCTTCCCGCAACCGCCGCAACCTGGCCAGACGATCACCCTGACCCTGGTGCCACAGAACAATCCCCGCTGGGCCGACACCTACATGTTTGCCGTGCAGGCGTTGCCCGCAGGGCCCAATCCGGTGCCCGCCTCCTTGGGCTACGCCACCATGGGCATCTACGACACCCACGGTTTCTAGACCCAGGTTTCTAAAACCAGGTTTTTAGATCGCAACAAGGCCTGAAGAAATCAGGTGATGGCTGCCATCACTGCAAGACTGCTGCGAAAAGCACTACCAAGCCATCCATGCTGACTCGCGCCGCCTCCATCGCCACGTTCAGCCTGGGGCTGTTGCTCTCCGCCGGGCAGGCCGCCATGGCCCAGACAGCCCCCAGCAGCACCACGCCGGCCGCGTCCACTGCACCGGCACCAGCCACACAGGCCACACCGATCAGCCAGGCCGTGCTGCAGAACTACATCGATGTGGTGTCGATCAACATGTGCACCCTGCTGAAGGCGAACGTGGCCTACCCCACCACCTACCAGGCCGCTGTTAGCACCATCGCCACCATCGTGATCAAGGACTACGGCGCCATGATCGATGGCATCAATGGCAATCAGCCGATGACCAACGACCGCGTCTTCAACGGCACCGCGGTGGATCTGGCGGTCGACAACTCCGTGCGTTGCCCATCGCTGATTCCGCCGGCTGAGCTGCAGCGGCTGCAGAACTACATCAAAGCCAACAAGCCCAGCTCCTGAACCGCTGCATTGGGGCTGCAAACCCTGGGCAGACAGCACCGTGGAGGCCCTAGGCATTGCACAGTGCCAGGGCCTGCAGATCACGGATGCGGATCCCCACGGACCCCTACGGCTTAGAGGGATTGGCCTGTGACCTGGCCAGGCAACTTCGACCCGTCAACCTCCTCTATCTGGCGGAGTTGCTGCAGCACCACGCGCACCGCCGCAGCTCGGTGCTCAGCGCTGAACAGCAATGGCGGGATCATCCGCTGGAAGCGGGCAGATCGAAGCTCAGCTGTTCCGCTGCCGTGGAGTCCGCAGCACCTTGGCGACGTGACGCAACGGAGCGTCGCCGACGCGAGCTCGACAAGCCAGAGCGACGCGAACCATGGCGCTGCTGAATGGCATCCGCCACAGCGGCAAAACCCTGCTCACGTCGCAACGCCCAGAGACGATCGCGGGCCATCGCCGCCGCCTGCTGCCAATCCACCATGGGGTGCGGGTAATCACGCCCCAACACGCAGCCGCAACGCTGCTGAAGCGCCGGGGGCATCGTCCAGGGCTGGTGTAGGTACACCGCTGGCACCGCGGCCAGCTCAGGCAGCCAGCGCCGAATGAATTGGCCTTGGGGATCGTGGTCGAGCCCCTGCTTGAGGGGGTTGTAGATGCGGATCGTGTTGATGCCGGTGGTGCCCGCCTGCATCTGGCACTGGCTCCAGTGAATCCCGGGTTCGTAGTCGACGAACAGACGGGCTAGATGGAGGCCGCTCTCTCGCCAGGGCAACCAGAGCTGATAGCTCGCCACCGACTGCAACATCGCCCGCATGCGGAAGTTGAGCCAGCCGCTCTGCCGCAACGACCGCATGCAGGCATCCACAAAGGGCAAGCCGGTCTGCCCCGTGCTCCACGCCTGCAGACGTGCGGCATCGGATTGCCGCAGCCCGGCGGTGCTGGGATGCAGCTCGCGGAACTCCAGATCGGGCTGATCCTCGAGTTTCTGCATGAAATGGCAATGCCAGTGCAGCCGCTCGTCGAAGCGCTGCAGGGCCAGGGGCCAGCGGCCAGTGCCGTTCTGAGCAGCCAGCTCAACGCGGCGAACGCGCGTGGCCTGCACCACGTCGCGCAGCGACAGGGTGCCCCAACTGAGATGGGGCGACAGGCGTGAACAACTGTGGGCGGCGGTGAGGGGGCTGGACAGTTCGGCGTGGTAGCGGCGACTGCGCCGCGCCAGAAAGCTGCTGAACA
>Ga0208361_1000387_pt1 | contig 12914 bp, 15 predicted proteins | sample LakMenEpi05Aug10_FD_150670 | JGI IMG/M metagenome (GOLD analysis project Ga0208361, IMG submission 150670) | Freshwater microbial communities from Lake Mendota, WI - 05AUG2010 deep hole epilimnion (SPAdes) | ecosystem: Environmental > Aquatic > Freshwater > Lake > Epilimnion/Euphotic zone ... | reverse complement strand
TGCTCTTGGGTGCGAGCCCATCACTCCAGCAGCTCAGGATCGCTGTGGAGGATGTCCTCCCAGAACGACTGAAAGCCCAGCCAGCCGTCCTGGGGTCTGCCGATGTTGCGCTGGGTGTAGGCGGCCCATTCCTCGCGGATCAGCTGCGGGCTGCCGGCCGCTTCGGCCAGCAGCTGGGTCTGGCAGCAGCGCTCCAGGGCGATGAACCAGAAGGCGGCGGCATCCACGCTCTCGCCCACGCTGAACAGGCCGTGGTTCTGGTGGATGGCGGCCTTGCCCTGCAGGAAGTGGTCCGCAAAGGTCTGGCCTGAGGCCTCCTCGAACACCACCTTGCCGCCATCCGCCTGGATCAGCTGGTGGTCGTTGAAGAACAGGCAGCAGTCCTGCGTGATCGGATCGAGGCGTTTGCCCAGGCTGGAGAAGGCCTTGCCATAGGGCGAGTGGGCATGGGCCGCGGCGATCACCTCCGGCCGCCGCGCGTGGATGGCGGCATGCAGCACGAACGCGGCTCGGTTCACGGGCCGATTGCCGATCACCACCTCGCCGGCGTGGTTCACCAGCAGCAGGTCGCTGACGCGCACGCGGTTGAACGACAGGGCAAAGGGATTCACCCAGAAGTGATCCGGAAACTCCGGATCGCGGGCGGTGATGTGGCCGGCCACGCCTTCCCCGAACCCCATCCGGCCGAAGATGCGCAGCGCTCCGGCCAGGCGTTCCTGGCGATGGCGCCGCTCCTCCTCAACGCTGCTGAAGCGCGGTGGCGAGAGATCCCGCAGCGGCTTCGGGGTGAGGGGGATCCCGTCGATTGCGCCTGGACTGAGTGGATCGGCCATGAGATCCGTGCTGCTCCCACCATGCTCTCAACCCCTCCAGCCCCGTTTCGATCCGCCCACACAGCTCCGCTGGGTGTACCCCACTACAGCTCCAGCGCCCTGTGTTCCCTACAACCGCTTCACTTACTGGAGTTGCCATGACCTCGGAACAGGCCGCTCAACTGATCGACGACACCCTGGATCTGGTGCACCAGCGCCTCGTGGAGCTGGAGCAGAAGCAGCAGGGCCGGGCTCACCGCGCCCTGGCTGAGGAGTTCCGCGAGTGGCGCCACCCCGATGGCGGCCACATCGACCTGATGGTCTGCCCGGGCTTTCCCGCCGCCTGAGCCGCTGCGCACCGGGCTAGACACTGGGGATTCCCTGTTCCCGTGATCGGCGGAGCCGATCCAGTTGCCTTGATCGAGGACACCATCGCCGCCGTGGCCACGGCCGTTGCCGCCGGTGAGGGCAGCGTGGCGATCGTGCGCCTCTCGGGCCCTGAGGCCGAGGCCATCGGCAGGAGCCTGTTTCACGCGCCGGGCCAGCAGGGGTGGGAGAGCCATCGCGTGCTCTATGGCCACGTGCGCGATCCCGCCAGCGGTGAGCGGGTGGATGAGGCCCTGCTGCTGCTGATGCGGGCCCCGCGCAGCTTCACCCGCGAAACCGTGGTGGAGTTCCACTGCCACGGCGGTCTGATCAGCGTGCAGCGGGTGCTGGAGCTGGTGCTCGCCGCCGGCGCCCGCCGGGCCCTGCCGGGGGAGTTCAGCCAGCGGGCGTTCCTGAACGGCCGCCTCGATCTCACCCGCGCCGAGGCGATCAGTGAGCTGATCACCGCCCGCAGCCGCCGCGCCGCCCAGCTGGCGATGGCCGGCCTCGATGGTGGTCTGGAACGCCGCATCGCCGCCCTGCGCGAGCGCCTGCTCGATCAACTGGCGGAACTGGAGGCCCGGGTGGATTTCGAGGACGACCTGCCGCCCCTCGATGCCGCTGCCGTGGCGGCCGAGCTGGCGGCGGTGCGGATCGAGCTGGAGCAGCTGCTGGCGGAGGCCGCGCAGGGGCAGCTGCTGCGCGAGGGCCTGCGGGTGGCCATCGTGGGCCGGCCCAACGTGGGCAAATCCAGCCTGCTCAACCGCCTCAGCCGCAGCGAGCGGGCGATCGTGACCGACCTGCCCGGCACCACGCGTGATCTGGTGGAGAGCGAACTGGTGCTGGAGGGGGTGCCCCTCACCCTGCTCGACACGGCCGGCATCCGATCCACCGACGATCGCGTGGAGCAGATCGGCATTGAACGCAGCCGGGCGGCGCTGCAGGCAGCCGATGCTGTGCTGCTGCTCTTCGATCTGGCCGCCGGCTGGACCGCTGAGGACGCCGAATTGCTCAGCCAGGTGCCGCCCGGCGTGCCGTTGCTGCGGGTGGGCAACAAGGCCGATCAGGCTGCACCGGACAGCGCCGGTTCGGCGGATGTCTGCATCAGTGCGCTCACGGGGGCGGGGCAGGAGCAGCTGGTGGCAGCCCTGCTGCGCTGCTGCGGCCACTGCGGCGATCAGGGCCTGCAGGTGGCCCTCAACCACCGCCAGCGAGATCTCGCCCAGCAGGCGGCGGACAGCCTCGGCCGCAGCCTGGAGGCCGCCCAACAGCTGCTGCCGTGGGACTTCTGGACCATCGATCTGCGCGCCGCTGTGCGGGCACTCGGTGAGATCACCGGTGCGGAGGTGAGTGAGGCGGTGCTGGATCGGGTGTTTGCACGCTTCTGCATCGGCAAGTGAGCCGCGGGCTGGCCCGGGCGTGAGAATCGGAGCAGCGGCGCGCCCTCTGCACCGCCGTGCGTTCCGCTTCCCGCCATGACCGCCAACAGCGACTCCAGCAGCGATTCCGCCAGCGCCACCCATCCGCTGGATCAGCTCAGCACGGCCCAGCGCGCCCTGTTGCGGATCGTCTGCTGGGTGGCCTGGGCGGATGGCGACTTCGCCGATGAGGAGCGCCAGCTCCTGGAGACGCTGGTGTTTCGGCTGATGCCGCCCGAGGTGGGCATCGCCGAGGCGGAGGACGCCTTCCGCAGCCTGGTGGCCGAGCAGCTGCAGACCATCGATCTCGAGGCCCTGGTGGCGGAGCTGGGCGACAGCGATGAGCGGCAGCTCACGGTGAAGCTGGCGGTGCAGATGCTGGCGGTGAATCAGCGCCCGGATGACAACGCCCCGGTGAACCCAGCGGAGAAGCAGGCCTACCGCCGTCTGCTGGAGGCTCTGCAGCTGCCGGAGGGCGAGGTGGAGGAAGCCGAATGGGCGGCCCGCCAGGAGCTGCAGCAGAAGCGTGGTGTGCTGGAGGTGCTCGGCATGGCCCTGGCCGGCTGGGGCGCCTGGCCCTCGATCGAGGCGGAGGGCGGCCACCTGCCACCGGGCTACTGGCTCTGATGGTGGCGGCCCATTTGCCGATCACGCCGGCCCTGCGGCGGCAGCTGGCCGACTGGTTGGCGGAGGATCTCGGCCGCGGCGACCTCAGCGCCGCCGCCCTCGGCGACCGGCGGGGCCGTGCCCATTGGCTGGCCAAGGCCGAAGGGGTGTTCTGCGGCGGTGTGCTGGTGGAGCCCCTGTTCCAGCAGCTGGATCCGGCCGTTGCCGTGCGGCTCCTGGTGGCCGATGGCGAGCCAGTGCAGGCGGGCCAGCGGCTGCTGGAGCTGGAAGGGCCGGCGACGGCCCTGGTGGCCGGCGAACGCACGGCCCTGAACCTGGCCATGCGCCTCAGTGGCATCGCCACCGCCACCGCGGCCCTGGTGGCCCAGCTGGCGGGCACGGGCGTGCGCCTGGCGGACACGCGCAAAACCAGCCCCGGCCTGCGGCTGCTGGAGAAGTACGCCGTGCGCTGTGGTGGCGGCTGCAATCACCGCCTCGGGCTGGATGACGCCGCCATGCTCAAGGAGAACCACCTGGCCTGGAGCGGGGGCGTGGCGGCCGCGATCACGGCGGTGCGCGCCCAGGCCCCCTGGCCGGCGCGGGTGATCGTGGAGGCGGAGAGCGCCGCTGAAGCGATTGCCGCCGTGGAGGCGGGGGCTGATGGCGTGCTGCTGGATGAGTTCAGCCCGGCGGCGTTGCTGGAGCTCGTGCCCCGCTTGCGTGCCCTCGCCGTGGCTGGCGGTTCAGGTGCCGTGGTGCTGGAGGCCTCGGGGGTGCAGCCGGAGCAGCTCGCGGCCTACGCCGCCACCGGCATCGATCTGATCTCCACCAGCGCGCCGATGACCCGCTCCCGCTGGCTGGATCTCAGCATGCGTTTCGAGGGCTGACGAATCCGATCACTGCCGCCAGGATGAGCGGGCCCTGTCGCCCGCACACCTGTGCCTGTCAGCGCTCGCCGTCATCGCCTGACGGCCTTGCTCGCCCTCCTCAGCCTCGGCCTCGGCCTGGCCGCTGCCCCGGCTGCCCATGCCCAAGGCGTTCTCGAGCGGGTGGCCCGCAGTGGCCAGCTGCAGCTGATCGGCCCGGCGGATGTGCCGCCGATGCTCAGCCTCGATGCCCAGGGCCGGCCCGAGGGCTATGGCGTGGTGGTGGCCAATCGCGTGGCGGCCTTGCTCAGTCAGGCTGTCGGCAAGCCGGTCCAGCTGCGCTACGAGGCTGTGGCCGGAGCCGCCCAGCTGGCCCAGCGCCTGGGCGAGGGCAAGGCTGAGCTCGCCTGCGGGGTGCCCTTCACCTGGGCTCGGGAGATGGTGGTGGATTTCACCCTGCCGATCGGCATCTCGGGTCTGCGGCTGCTGGCCCCGGCCGGTCGCTTCACCGGTGCTCCTGAGGCACTGGCAGGCCGCCGTATCGGCGTGGTGCGCGATTCCCTGGCTGAAACGGAGCTCCGCGGCATGCAGCCGGCCGCCAGGTCGGTTCCGTTTGCAGACCCCAAGGCAGCCCTGGCGGCGCTGGTCGCCGGCCAGGTTGATGGGGTGATCGGTGATTCCGCCCTGCTGGCCGGCCTGGTGCGTCAGCAACGGCTGAGCGGCCTGGCGCTGACCCCGGAAGTTCCCTACGAGCGCTATGCCGTTGCCTGTGTGGTGCCAGAGAACGATTCGCAGTTCCGCGACCTTGTCAACCGGGCCATCACCCAGCTGCTGCAGGGCTACCTGGATGGCGAGCCGCAGAGCGTGGCGGAGGTGGACCGCTGGCTTGGTCCCGGAAGCGCCCTGAACCTTTCACAGGAGAAGATCCGCAACGTGTTCGATTCCCTGTTGATGGGGGTGGAAGCGCTGCGGCCCCTCCCTGCGGCGGCGACCCGCTGAACGTTGCCGGTCCGGGGCCCTTGTTCACCCGTTCCGTCCTGCTCCATCCACCGTTTCCTGCCTGTTCCGTCCTTCACCGCCAGCTCCGATGAAGCTGTTCACCCACTCCCGCCTGTTCGGCATCCTGATCGTTGCCGCCTCCCTGCCCATGGATCCGGGTGTGGCGCTGGCGGCCAGCTCGGTTGCGGCGTCCCTCGAGCCGGCAACCACCGCAGGCTCGCTGGAGGCCCGCCTGCAGCGCATCGCGGCGGCGGTGCGGGCCGAGCAGGCTTCCAGCATCGGTGATGACGCCATCAGCTTTGTGGTGATCGGGCCAGGCGGTGTCGGCTGGAGCAACGGTGGCTGGGGCAACGGCGGTTTCGGCAACGGCGGCTTCTACAACGGCGGTTTCCGTAACGGCGGCTTCTACAACGGTGGCTTCCGTAATGGCGGCTTCTACAACGGTGGCTTCCGCAACGGCGGCTTCCGCAACTGGTGAGCGGCGCAGATGGCTGATCCCAGCACGGCCGGAGGTCCGCTGCGGCTGCTGGTGCTGCAGCCCACCCCCTACTGCAACCTCGACTGCGACTACTGCTATCTGCCCAGCCGCGACGACCGCAGTCGCCTGTCGCTGGAGATCCTCGATGCGGCGTTGGAGCGGGTGCTGGAGAGCCCGTATTTCGGCGGCCCGTTCACGCTGCTCTGGCATGCCGGTGAACCGCTCACCGTGCCGCCGGCCTTCTACGACGCCGCCACCGCCCGCATCCACGCCGCCCTGGAGCGCCACGGCCTGCCGGCGGACACGGTGCAGCAGTCGCTGCAGACCAACGGCCTCACCATCAACGAGGCCTGGTGCGATTGCTTCACGCGCAACAACATTCATGTGGGCGTCAGCGTTGATGGCCCGGCCTTCCTGCACGACGTTCACCGCCGCACCCGTACCGGCCGGCCCAGCCACGCCGCCGTGATGCGCGGCATCGGCTGGCTGCAGCGCCGCGGCGTGCCCTTCAACGTGATCGCGGTGCTCACGGCCGACGGCCTCGACCACGCCGATGCCCTCTACGACTTCTTCGCCGAGAGCGGCATCACGGAGGTGGGCTTCAACATGGAGGAGACCGAGGGTGAGAACCAGCGCTCGAGCCTGGATCGCTCCAGTGAATCCGCTGGGTCCACCGCTGGCGAGGCGGCCACGGAGTCTGCAACTGAGACTGCGACCGAAGTCCGCTATCGCCGCTTCCTGGAACGGTTCTGGCAGCGGAGCATGGCCGAGCCCGGCCGCGTCCATCTGCGCGAGTTCGCCGGCATCACCAGCCTGGCCTGCACCGAGCAGCGCCTCAGCCAGACGGACATGAACACGCCGTTCGTGATCGTCAACGTGGATGCCCGCGGCCAGGTGTCGAGCTTTGATCCGGAGCTGCTGGCGGTGCACACCGAGCGCTTCGGTGATTTCGTGTTCGGCAACGTGCTGAACGATCGCCTGGTGGACCTGGCCGCCAACCCCAAGTTCCAGGCGGTGCGGGCGGAAATCGCCGCCGGGGTGGAGGCCTGTCGGGCCAGCTGCGCCTACTTCGGTCTCTGCGGCGGTGGTGCCGGCAGCAACAAGTACTGGGAGCACGGCCGCTTCGACGGCACGGAGACCCAGCACTGCCGCTACCGCATCCAGCTGGTGGCCGATGTGGTGCTGGAGGGTATGGAGAAGGAGCTCGGGCTCACCGCTGCGGCGGCCTGAGCCGCTGGGAGGGATGATCGGGGAGTGTGCTGTCGCCGTCGCGGCCCCCGGACTCCATGCTTCGCATCGCCCAGACCCTGGAGACCCAGCTGCGGGCGGCGATGGCGCGGGCCTTCCCGGAGGCGGCAGAGCAGGCCAGCGCGGCCGGATCAGCCCTTGATCCGCAGCTGGCGCCCGCCAGCAAACCCGAATTCGGCGATTTCCAGGCCAATGGGGCCCTGCCCCTGGCCAAGCCGCTCGGCCAGCCGCCGCGGGCGATCGCCACGGCGATCGTGGCCCAGCTGCAGGCCGATCCAGCCTTCGCTGCGCTGTGCCTCGAGCCGCAGATCGCCGGCCCCGGCTTCATCAACCTCACCCTCAAGCCCGAGCGCCTGGCGTCGGAGGTGGCGGCCCGGCTCGCCGATACCCGCATCGGCGTGCCCAGCGTCGCTGAGGCGCGCGAAGGGACAAGCGGCCAGGCCCTGGCGCCAGTGGTGGTGGATTTCTCCAGCCCCAACATCGCCAAGGAGATGCATGTGGGGCACCTGCGCTCCACGATCATTGGCGACTCCTTGGCCAGGGTGCTGGAGTTCCGCGGCCATCCGGTGCTGCGGCTCAACCATGTGGGCGACTGGGGCACCCAGTTCGGCATGTTGATCACCCACCTCAAGCAGGTGGCCCCCGAAGCGCTCACCACCGCCGATGCGGTGGACCTCGGCGATCTGGTGGCCTTCTACCGCCAGGCCAAGGCCCGCTTCGACGACGACGAGGCCTTTCAGACCACCAGCCGCGAGGAGGTGGTGAAGCTGCAGAGCGGCGATCCGGTGTCGCTCAAGGCCTGGGGCCTGCTCTGCGATCAGAGCCGCCGTGAGTTCCAGCTCATCTACGACCGGCTCGACATTCGGCTCAGCGAGCGCGGTGAATCCTTCTACAACCCCTACCTCGCTGGTGTCGTCGCCGACCTGAATGCCTCCGGCCTGCTGGTGACCGACGACGGTGCCCGCTGCGTGTTCCTCGAGGGCGTGAGCGGCAAGGACGGCAAGCCGCTGCCGCTGATCGTGCAGAAGAGCGACGGCGGCTTCAACTACGCCACCACCGATCTCGCCGCCATCCGCTACCGCTTCGCCGCAGGGCCCGAGGGCGACGGCGCCCGCCGGGTGATCTACGTGACCGACGCGGGCCAGGCCAGCCACTTTGCCGGCGTGTTCCAGGTGGCTCGCCGGGCCGGCTGGATCCCTGCCGATGGACGGCTGGAGCATGTGCCCTTTGGCCTGGTGCAGGGGGAGGACGGCAAGAAGCTCAAGACCCGCGCCGGCGACACCGTGCGCCTGCGCGATCTGCTGGATGAGGCGGTGGAGCGCTGCGAGGCCGACCTGCGCCGCCGCCTGCAGGAGGAGGGCCGCAGCGAGGACGAGGCCTTCATCGCCCACGTGGCCGCCACCGTGGGCCTGGCGGCCGTGAAGTACGCCGACCTCAGCCAGAACCGGATCACCAACTACCAGTTCAGCTTCGATCGCATGCTCGCCCTCACGGGCAACACGGCGCCCTATCTGCTCTATGCGGTGGTGCGCATCGCCGGCATCGCCCGCAAGGGTGGCGATCTGGGGGCTGCCGGCGCGGGCGGGGGTACCGGCGTTGACCCGGCAGACAGCCTCCACTTCAGCGAGCCCCAGGAATGGGCCCTGGTGCGCGAGCTGCTGAAGTTCGATGCGGTGATCGCCGAGGTGGAGGAGGAGTTGTTGCCCAATCGCCTCTGCACCTACCTGTTCGAGCTCAGCCAGGTGTTCAACCGCTTCTACGACCAGGTGCCGGTGCTCAAGGCCGAAGGGCCGACCCGCAGCTCACGCCTGGCCCTCTGCCGCCTCACCGCCGATACCTTGAAGCTCGGCCTGGGCCTGCTGGGCATCCCCACCCTGGAGCGGATGTGAGCCGATGGCCGATCAGCAAGCAGCCATGGATCCCCCGCTCCCTGCTCAACCCGGCTTCCCCCTGGCCCGCCCCGAGGTGGAGGCCCTGCACGCCTACAGCGCCCCGCTGGAGGGGCGGCGGGGCCTGCTTCGCCTCGACTTCAATGAGAACACGGTGGGGCCCAGTCCGCTGGTGGTGGAGGCCCTGCGTGCCATCCCGCCTGAGCAGATCGCCATCTACCCGGAGTACGACGGCATGCGTGAGGCGGTGATCGCCAACCTGGCTGATCGCAGCCATGGCCGCCCCGGGCTGGCCCGACCGCTGCTGCCGGACCAGATCGGCCTGTTCAACGGCGTTGATGCCGCCATTCACGCCATCTTCCACGCCTATGGCGACCGCGGTGAGACGTTGCTCACCACCAGCCCCACCTTCGGCTACTACAGCCCCTGTGCCCAGATGCAGGGCATGGCGATCGAGGCCATCCCCTACGAGGGGGCCGACTTCCACTTCCCGTTGGAGGCGATCCGCCGCGCCCTGCTCCAGCCGGCGGACGGCACGCCGCCGCTGCTGCTGCTGCTCTGCAATCCCAACAACCCCACCGGCACGCGCCTGGCTCCCGAGCCGATCCTGGAGCTGGCGGCCGCCGCACCGCAGACGCTGGTGGTGGTGGATGAGCTCTATGAGGCCTTCACCGGCGACAGCGTGCTGCCGCTGGCCGATTTCGAGGCCACACCCAACCTGCTGGTGCTGCGCTCCCTGGCCAAGACCGCCGGTCTGGCGGGGCTGCGCATCGGCTTCGCCATCGGCCATGCCGCCGTGGTGGATCGGATATGCCGGGTCACCGGTCCGTACGACATCAACAGCTTCGCCGTGGCCGCTGCCTATGCGGCCCTGCAGGATCAGGCCTACGTGGAGGCCTACGTGGCCGAGGTGCTGCGCGCCCGCGACTGGATCGCTCAGCAGCTCATCCGCGCGGACGTGCGTCACCACGTGGCGGGTGGCAACTACCTGCTGCTCTGGCCCCGCGGTGATGTCGCGGCGGTTGATGCCGCCCTGCGTGAGGCCGGCATCCTGGTGCGGGCGATGAGCGGCAAGCCCCTGATCGATGGCTCCCTGCGGGTGAGCCTGGGCACCACCGAGCAGATGCAACGCTTCTGGCAGGCCTACGCCCGCATCGAGGGGCTCATCAGCACCTGAAGCCCTGGCCGACTGGCTCAGCGCAGCACGGTGATCTGGGTGCCCTCGCTCAGCTGACTCGGCAGGCTGATGCTGCGACCCACCCGCTGCACGGGTGTGCCGGCCATGGCCTGAAGGAAGGGTTCGATGCTGCCCTGATCGCAGTTGGCCGGCGTCTTGCCGCTCACATACTGAACCGGGATCACGCGGCGGGGGGCCAGCTCGCGCACCACGGCCGCCGCCTCAGCACCGTCGTACACCTTGGCGCCGCCACCGACGCCGATGATCAGCACATCGGGTCGGCCCAGCAGCACCCGATCCTCCGGCGAGAGGCGGGCAGCGGTGCCGCCCAGGTGGGCGAACTCCAGGCCGCCCTGCTTCCAGCGCCACAGGGTGGCCTGGCCGAAGCGGCGGCCACCGAAACGATCATGGGGAGCCGCGATGCCCTCGATCCCCAGGCCGGCGATGCGGTACGACCCGGGGCTGCTGAGCATCCGGCCGCTGGCCACCGGAGCCCCCTCATCCAGCAATCGGCTGCTGGTCAGCACCACGTTGGCGCTGACCCGCGGCTCCGCCAGCCCGGCGGCACAGCCCACCGCCTTGAAGGGATTGAGCAGCACCGTGGCGCCGCCGCCCTTGATCAGCAGGGCACTGTGGCCATAGCTGGTGATGGTCACGCCGCCTTCGGCGGCTGCGGGCAGTCCGGAGCCGATGGCCAACGCCGTGCTCAGGCTCAGCAGGCTCACCAGCCCTGGCAGCGCCTGCTGGCGTGGGCGATCGTGGCGGGCCCGGCGGTCGGAGCGGATCGGCTGGGCCATGGTGCGCGAGAGGGCCGTTACGGGCGAGGGCTGAACCTTAACCCGCCTGGCTGGTGGTGGCCTCGCGCAGGAAGTTGGCCAGCAGTTGATGGCCGTTCTGGGTGAGCACGCTCTCCGGGTGGAACTGCACCCCCTGCAGGTGGGGATGGTCGCGGTGGCGCAGCCCCATGATCGTGCCGTCCTCCAGCCAGGCGGTGATCTCCAGGCAGTCGGGCAGCGAGTCGCGTTCGGCGATCAGGCTGTGGTAGCGGGTGGCGGTGAGCGGATTGGGCAGGCCGGCGAACACCCCCTGCCCTTCGTGCAGCACCGGCGAGGTCTTGCCGTGCATCAGCTCCTTGGCTCGAACCACCCGGCCGCCGAACACCTGGGCGATCGATTGGTGGCCGAGGCACACCCCCAGGGTTGGAACAGTGGGGCTCAGCTCGCGCAGCACCTCCAGACAGACGCCCGACTGGTCGGGGTCGCCAGGACCCGGCGAGATCAGGATGGCGTCCGGCGCCAGGGCGCGGATCTCCGCCAGGGTGAGGGCGTCATTGCGCTCCACCCGAACCTCGGCTGCGATCGGGTGCTCAGCCGCCAGTTCACCCAGGTATTGCACCAGGTTGAAGGTGAAGCTGTCGTAGTTGTCGAGAACGAGAAGCATCGCCCCATTCAAAGGCCCGGACGGTCAGTCAGAGGGCGAGGCGGGCCAGCAGAGGCGGCAGCAGCAGCAGCAGGGCGATCATCAGGGAGCTCAGGGCCGCCACCAGCACGGCCGCGGCGGCACAGTCCTTGGCGATGCGGGCGAGGGGATGGAAGCGCCGGCCGATGGCCAGATCCACCACCGCTTCGGTGGCGGTGTTCAGCAGTTCCAGCACCAGCACCGCCGCCACCGTGAGCACCAGCACGGCCAGCTGGCCAGGTGGTAGCTGCAGCCATAGCCCCAGGCCGAAGGTCACAGCGCCGGTGCCCACATGAATGCGGAAGTTGCGCTGGCTGCGGAAGGCGTATCCCAGGCCCTGGGCCGCATAGCGGAAGCTGGCCGGCAGATCACCCGCCACCTGCCAGGCCCCCAGCCGCCTCACCTTGCTGCCGTCGTCGCTGGTCGTTGCTCTGGCCGTCCCTCTGCTGAGTCGGTCTAGCCGGGCTGCGGCGCCTGCCGTGCTGGCGGAAGGAAGGATGGAGGGCCCTGAGGAAGGTGCCGGATCCTGGGGGACGAACATGCTCAATGGCGCCCGCATCAGACTCCGGCCCGACACTACCGCCGTCAGTCCGTGGCGAGAAGCCTCTCCTGACGGCTGAGCATGGCGGCCAGCGAGGCCTCATCGGGGTGATCCCAGCCCAGCAGGTGCAGCAGGCCGTGGCTGGCGAGGAACAGCAGTTCGCGCTCCAGGCTGTGGCCGTGCTCACTGGCCTGCCGGGCGGCGGTGTCGAGTGAGATCACGATGTCGCCCAGTTCCAGTGGTTCTGCCTCGCCGTCGAGGTCCTCCTCATCGTCGTCCGCCAGGCCCGGCGGCAGCGGCATTGGCGGCGCGCCATCGAGGTCGTCGTCCTGAGCAGCGAAGGCCAGCACATCGGTGGGGCCGGGCTTGTCGCGCCAGTCGGCATTGAGAGCGGCGATCTCGGCATCGCCCACCAGGCTCAGGCCGAGGCTGTAGCCGGGGCTCTGCAGCTCCGGCGGCAGTTCGTCGGCCAGTTGCTCAAGCCAGCTGCTCAGCCGTGTGTGCCAGGGCTCGGCACCGGCCAGTGGATCGGCCCAGGCGCCGGCGGCGGCCAGCAGCTCCGGCGCCAGCTCTGCATCGGCACTGAAGGCCAGATCGAGATCCATCTCAGCCGCCCGGTAGCTGGGGGCGCCCCAGCCAGGCCACCAGCACGATGAAGCCGATGAAGCCCAGGGCCGTCAGGCCGAAGTGGGTGAGGCTGAGCTTCCCCTTGCGCACCATGTTGCGCATGGCGAGCTTGGTGAAGCTGGGGTTCTCGCCGCTGGCTGCATCGGGGCTGTCGGCGGCCTGAGGCTCCGTGGATGCGCCCTCAGTCATCGCCGCTGCCTCCGCCCACCTCAACGCCAGCATGCAGGAGGCTCTGGATGAAGGGATCCAGGTCGCCGTCCATCACGCCCTGCACGTCGGTGGTTTCGTGCTGGGTGCGCAGGTCCTTCACCATCTGGTACGGGTGAAACACGTAGTTGCGGATCTGGTTGCCCCAGGCCGCCTCCACGATGTCGCCACGGATGTCGGCGATTTCAGCGGCGCGTTGCTCCTGCGCGATCACCAGCAGCT
>Ga0208361_1000382_pt1 | contig 13054 bp, 5 predicted proteins | sample LakMenEpi05Aug10_FD_150670 | JGI IMG/M metagenome (GOLD analysis project Ga0208361, IMG submission 150670) | Freshwater microbial communities from Lake Mendota, WI - 05AUG2010 deep hole epilimnion (SPAdes) | ecosystem: Environmental > Aquatic > Freshwater > Lake > Epilimnion/Euphotic zone ... | reverse complement strand
ACAATGAAATGGCTTCCTTTGCCATCGTAATTGCTTCATCCCAATCCTGGCCATAAGTAATACAACCGGGCAACGCAGGGACAGAAACTGTGTAACCCCCTTCTTTTTCTTTACTAATATGTAATTTATAACTGTACATAATTTTTTGAAAGTTGAAAAAATAGTGAATGATTACGAAAAATACATACTGAATTTGTTTTTGGCTCTTTTGGTAAAACAAAGCTACTGCAGACTTTATCGATTTTTGTTTGCATAGTTCAAAGATAAACAAGTAAGGAAAATTTGCATACGTATTTGTTACAGGTATAAATACGTGTTATTGTTTTGAAAATTTATTTCAAGGACATCAATCAGATCTAGGCGACCGATTATGCCTACACCTTACAGGTATAATACTCCCCAAAATTTCAGACCAGGGGTAAGTTTTTTTATTAATTTAAACCTCAATTATGAAAAAACAAACCCGTCGCAAATTTGCTGCCGCCTTCAAGACTAAAGGTCCTTAATCTTTGGTTTGATAGCCATCTCAAATCATACTCCGTAGGAGCATATTTACTCTCACACTCACTCTTGCTCCCCACTTACCCTTATCTTACCAGCAACAACGTGCCATTCTTCACCACCTCCTTGCCATCATCATCCGTGAAGCGAATCAGATATACATATACACCCTGGTTCTGTAATATTCCATTCACCTTCCCATCCCAGCCCCTGCGATAATCGGTCGTCTCAAAAATCACATATCCTAAACGACTGTAAATCTGCATGCGATAATTCTTCAGTACAACCGGTATGACAGGACGAAAAACATCATTGATATAATCGCCATTCGGACTAAACGCGTTGGGTACCTGAATCGGTATGCAGCGCTGATAACTTACCTCAATCGTATCCACCCCCCTGCAATTGTTCATGTCCACTACATTCACCCAAAACTTGCCCGGTGCATTGATCAATAAATTGTAATCAATCGACCCGCTGTTCCACAAGGTTGATCGGAACTGGGGTAAACTAATACTCATCGTTCTTCCCAAACAGAGCGTAGTATCCGGCGGTAAGAATTGCACCGGCAATGGTGTTACCGATAACTGCGTTACAATCACCGAATCACATCCCTGCCTTGTTCTCAGTGTATCATAATAAATTCCCGATCGTGTCTGCAATGCTCCCCCGGCCCGATAACTACTTCCATCACATATCTGCACCTCCCGCGTTTGTCGGTACACCGGGTTCACCACCAGATCGAGCGTGCGCGTACTGTCACATCCATTCACCGCTTTGAATACATCCACATACCTTCCCGTTCTACTATACCCTGCATATTGTTGGCCTTCACACAATGCTACCGATATCGATGTGCTGACCGGATTCGCCCGATAGCTTAGATGCAAAATGCGAATGCTGTCACAACCACCCGCGGTCCGGAATGTGTCTGAATATACACCCGCACTCGTTCTTCCCAAAACCGTATCTCCCGTACAGGCAGCATTCACGAAAAGATCAAATACAATGTAACGGAACTCTACCTGCACCGTATCTCTTCCGGAACATCCATTGTTATCCGTTACTCGTGCTGAATAAATGCCTGTACTATTCACTGTTATCGTGTTGGCAATACTTCCCGTATTCCACAATACTGTCGGATAGCCCGATAAACTCAACGTGAGCGTTTTGCCTGAACACAAGACAGTATCCTTTGGTAGAAAAGTAGCAGGTAATGGGTGTACCGTTAAATAAGTCGAAACAATGGAATCGCAACCCGCAACTGTGCGCAGTGTATCTTCATACCAACCCGTTGTTGTCTGCCAGCCACCTCCCGCCCGGTGACGCTCGCCACTGCAAATGGCCACCCTCACGGTATCTTTTTTATTCGGATTTACCGTTAGCACCAGGGTGCGGAAACTATCACAGGCATTCTTACCTAAGAACCGGTCTACATACACCCCCGTCTGCGTATAACCCTCTGCTTGTCCGCCCGCACAAATTGATGTATTTACGGTGGTTCTGCTCACCCGCTCCGGCCGAATGGTTAACTGCAAAATTCTTATACTGTCACATCCGGATCCCTGTCGCAGCGTATCCCTGTAAGTACCAGAAACTGTTCTTCCATAAATCGTATCACCGGTACAAGCAGTAATCGTCTCAGTGCGTGAAGGCCATTGATACACATAAGGTGCAGAAACATTGTTCGTATAACTCATTTCTCTTACCTGGTCCGCCGGAAATTGAACCGGACTAACCGTTGGCTTTTGATTGATGGTCGCATAAATGGAACCTTCTGTAGGTTTTCGGATGCGGAAAGTATAGGACTCTTCATTGCCCACTGAACTAAATGGCACCGTTAACCCAGCTGTTAGCAATTCTGTTCCACCAGACCTTGGATCGTTGCGGAAAAATGCGAGGGGAAGTCCCTGCGGAATCTTACCTGGAGTAAATAAATTGGTGACCTTCACGCTCACATCCACCGAGTCCCTTCCCACACAAATCATATCCAGTACCTGTACGCGAAAATCTGTAGCTTCAATTCTGATCACAACTTGTGTAGTATCGTAGCAGTCCCACTGGCTGCGAACAATCAACTGCTTGGTCTCATTACTACTAGTGAGTCCGGAGTAAAATAATGGACTACTGCAATTGGTACAACTGAGTTTTGTGGGTGGGCTCCATAGATATTGTTGCGTGAAGGTATAAGAGGGGGTAGTAGTGGCCATCAATAAAATGGTATCTCCCGGTAGTTGTGTTGGTACAGGAATGATTTTGGCAGTGTATCGAAAATCAGAAACGCTTACAGAATTGTATGGGGTGTAATTCCTTTCAATGAATGGTGAGCCGGGGTAGGGGATTTGGATGGGGATGGACTGGTTGCCGTCATCATTACATACGGCAAACAGGGTTTTTGTGGCGGGATAGGCATTGTCGATGATGATTTGATAACTACTTCCGCAATAACCCTTGATGCTGTCGGGAACCAGGAATGTTGTTCCTATCTTTTTGGCACCACTGCCGGCAAGCTGTGGGTCGGCATCATAAAAACTTACAGGCAAATTCTTTTTCATGGTGGCAAAACCAACATTATAGACATTCAGGTAGAACATCAGCTTGGTCTGCTGATAACAGGTTGCGCCATATATATTAGTATACATGTCGGGTGTCGGATCGTACACATTAATAAATGCATAGTTGGTACTGTCCACGCAGTTTGCATTGGAAGCAATTAGTTTCACCCCATATTGCCCTTCCTGCGGGAAGGCATACAGCAGATCATTTATACCTCCACCCGCTACATTACTAGTTACTACTTTTCTGTCATTAAAATTTCGGTTCACAATCCACTGATAGCTGGTTGCATTTCCGATGGTATTATTCGCGAATAAAATAGTATCGAGCAATATATTCAACTTGGAGGCGATCAATGATTTATTCGGAAAAAATCTTGCGGTTAGTCCGCAGTTGGGTTGGATGTTTTCTGTGTGTGAGGCAAAACATCCTGCATTATTAGATGCCTTGAGGGTTACTTTGAATTTAGTGTTGTTCGGAAATGAATAACTAAAAGTATTGCCACTGCCTACCACATTATCATTGATCAGCCATTCGTAATTGCTAAATCCACTGCCGGCAGTAAAGTTCACCGTTTCACCAATAATAGGATAATATTTATCACGGGTAAACCTTACCAAAATGTTCTCACCACAAGGGGGGGTTAATACATCATTCATCAATCCCGGCCGCTGCGATACGACAGCCGCCCGCATCCTTTCAGCCTGTCCCTGCGTAAACTGGTTGGCACAGTTATTATGGCCATAGTCCATGAAATTGGTGATGTAATCGGTGGTGTCTTTCCTGAAAAATCCATTGGAGTAATTGGAAAGTGTGTCGGTATTGCAGGAATTATCAGGGTTACTGCAGGAAGGTGAGGGTGCAGTTTTGCAGTCCGGTGGCGTGTCACATACCCGGTCACCATCCTTGGTACAATCGTTATTGTTACAGCAGTTTTCGAATGTATGGTAGAGACCAAGATAATGTCCCATCTCGTGTGTGAGAAGAAAATCAGATAATCCTGCCATGACTATTCCATCTATTGAAGGAGGTGTACCGGGAAAAGTTGCATAACCGGCAATCTGTTCTCTGTTCCATCCTTTTTCACATTGAAAGTATACGTTGGTCTCCCCAATGATTTGGGGAACAATCCAGACATTGATGTATTTGGTAGGATTCCATTGCATCAGGTTTTTTAACCTTCCATCTTCCAATTCTCTGAACATATTATTTCCCATGAGGGAAGTGATTCGGTTGATGCCATTGGTGACGCCTCCTTCCGGAGTTTTTCTTGCCAGAGCAAATCGTATTTTGGCATCGGCCCCCGAGCTGCCGGCATATTTGCCGGATTTGCTGAAAGCCTCATTCAGGCCCTTTATTGCATCTGTAATCTGTTGGTCTGAGATAAAATTCGAGTTGAGTGTTGGATGCACTACATGAATGACCAGGGGTAGGGTGAGGGTATCATTGCTACTATGGGTTTCCAGGATCTCCTGGTTCATCTTCATCTCGTTGGCCAGAAATTCCGGTGATTTACGTTCTGTCTTCAGCCAGCCATCTACTCCACAACTCACCGTTAAATGGCCGGTTCTTTTGGTGATTGAATCTATATAACGATCAGGGCGCACCTGCTGGGCCCTCAACTCTAGCGATGTTACCGATAAAAGAAATCCGAGAAAGCAAAACAAAACAATGATGTACCAGCGATGGGCTGAGCATGAAAAGTAAAGATGTCGGTTGAAGAATGACTGGAAAGAGACAAATGGCTTCACCTGGTTCCTGATTTTCTGATGTGGGGTTATCAGGCAGGGGGAAGCCTGTTGGGTGAAAATATTACAAATTTGTCTGGAAAGCAACCTTAGGAGTATACTATTTCCGCTTATTGACCCTCCAATGTGAAAAAATAATGTAGTAACAGGGATTTATGATTAATTGTTTTCAGTTTTTTGTATCTTTTCCCTATGAAAAATTGTCTGCTGGCCACTTTTCTCCTGAGTTGGATGCTTTCATGTGATAAGCCCATGCGACCTGTGCAAAAGACACTTTTCGCTAAAAACTTTCTGGTAGAGCACCCAAATTGGAGATTGGTGAATGATACCATTCGCAAATCACTCATAGTAGGATACCGTGGACTAGAAGTACCAATGGATATTATTTGGCAACGTGCTGAAGATGAAAATGGCTGTTTGAAAATTGCTAATATCCAATTCATGCAGACGAGCGGTGATACCACCATCATCATCCGTAACTTTCAATTCCGACATAACCCCTGCATTTACAAAAAAGGATACCAGCAAATAAAAAAGTTCGAATCGATTGACATCGACTTTGAATACTATGCTAAAACGCCATTCGGGGCGTATCAGTTAAAAACCAATATGGGTGTAGTATATGGCGATGGTAGCGCTATTTTCAACCGGGTTTACTTCCTCGATCAAAGAGCCGGTGAATAATCAGATTAAATTTTATTTTCTGTCAGAAAATTGCTGTCCTTTGTTTCAAGTATAGAATGTCCCATTAAATACGTATCTACCCGGCGAGCACATTCCCTGCCTTCACTGATGGCCCAGACAACCAGCGACTGACCTCTCCGCATATCACCGGCAGCAAATATTTTTGGTATACTCGTCTGGTAGTGACCTTCTCTTGCCTTTATATTCCCCCTTTCATCGAGATCGATATCTAATTGTTTTAGTAAGCCTTCTCGTTGCGGGTATAAGAAGCCCATGGCCAGCAATACCAGTTCACAGGGGATTTCCCGCTCCGTGCCCGCTACCTCATGAAACCCTTCCCAACTTCCATCCGAGCGCTTTGTCCAACTGACATCTACTACCCGTAAGGCACGTAGTTTTCCATCGCTGTTACCTAAAAAGGCCTGCGTGGCAACCGCCCAAAGTCGATTGACCCCTTCTTCATGTGAGGAAGTGGTCTTTAATAACATCGGATAAGTAGGCCAGGGCATGTGATTCGTGCGCTCAAGTGGTGGCTGGGGTAACAACTCGAATTGGGTTACCGTTGCAGCACCCTGTCGATTGGATGTGCCTACACAATCACTGCCTGTATCACCCCCACCTATGACAACCACCCGCTTATTTTTTGCATCGATATCCGCTAGAGATTGGGTTTCTCCACTGATGCGCTGGTTCTGTTGCTTGAGGAAGTCCATAGCAAAATGAACACCCTCGAGCGTTCTGCCCGGAATAGCAAGATCGCGCGCGATCGTAGACCCGCCCGCAAGTACCAAAGCATGGTACTCTCTTAAGAGATCATTAATGCTGGTGTCCCTGCCCACTTCAACCCCACAGCGAAATACCACACCTTCCTCCTCCATCAAACGTATCCGACGCTCCACGACCCATTTTTCCAATTTAAAATCAGGAATGCCATACCTCAATAATCCCCCAGGATAATTGTCGCGTTCAAAAACGGTTACCTGGTGACCGGCATAGTTCAATTGCGCCGCAGCCGCCAATCCCGCCGGACCGGAGCCAATGATGGCAATCTTCTTACCGGTTCTAATGGCAGGTTGACGCGGTATCACCAGTCCCTTTTCAAAAGCAATCTCAATAATGTGTTTTTCAATTTCCTCAATACTAACCGGGGGCTGGTTGATGCCCAATACACAGGCAGATTCACAGGGAGCCGGACAAATACGGCCGGTGAATTCTGGAAAATTATTGGTGGAGGAAAGTATTTCATACGCTTCCTGCCAGTTCTTTCGATATACCGCATCATTGAATTCAGGAATGATGTTACCTAACGGACAACCAGCATGACAGAAAGGTACACCGCAATTCATGCAACGTGCCGATTGTTGGTTTAAACCATTCTCGGTATAGGAAGAAACAAACTCCTTAAAGTTTTGTATCCGCTCTGCAGGTGCTGTTTTTTCCGGCGCCTCCCTTGTAAACTCGATGAATCCGGTTGGTTTTCCCATACGCTGAATAAAATTATTTAGTTGAATTTTTTACTGCATGATTGGCATCCGTGATTAGTCCAGACGATAAAACTTTTTTGTAGTCGCGTGGAAAGACTTTTATAAAGTTTTTCAGTTGTTGTTTCAGGTCGGATAAGATAAATCCTGCGATGCTACTTTCCGTATAGCGATAGTGTTTAATGAGTATATCCTCTAACAAATCTGCATCAGTGCTACTGAGCGAATCAAGGTCAACCATCTCTTGATTGCAATGGCGTGAAAACTGATCGGCCACATCATATATATAAGCAATACCGCCACTCATACCTGCAGCAAAGTTTCTGCCAGTTGTACCTAAAATCACTGCAATTCCTCCTGTCATATACTCACAACCGTGATCGCCAACGCCTTCCACAACCACCCTCGCCCCGGAATTCCGAACAGCAAAACGTTCTCCCGCTTTGCCGCGAATAAAGGCCTCCCCGGAAGTAGCACCATAAAAAGCAACATTTCCAATGATGATATTTTCTTCCGGAATAAAACTCGCCTGGCGCGAAGGATAAACAATGAGTCGGGCACCGCTCAGTCCTTTTCCAAAATAATCATTGGCATCACCTTCTAATTCCAATGTTACCCCGCATGTATTGAATGCCCCAAAGCTTTGTCCTGCGGTTCCTTTGAAGCTAAAATGAATGGTGTCTTCGGCTAATCCGGATGCCCTATATTTTTTACTGATCTCATTTGACAACAATGTGCCGGTGGTTCGATCGGTATTTTTTATAGAGAAAGCAGCTTGTACTTTTTTTCCTGCCGTGAGCGCAGGGTGGGCTGCTTCCAGCAATTGCCAGTCGAGTACATTGGCCAGACCGTGATCCTGCTCTTCCTGGTGGTATAGTCCGGTAGTAGCATCGGCTGGCTGTTTGTATAAGACGGCAGATAAGTCGAGTCGACTATGTTTCCAGTGCTGTATCGATTCGCGCATCTCTAAGCCATCAACTTGTCCGACCATTTCGTCGATGGTGCGATAACCCAATTCAGCCATCTGTTCTCTTAATTCCTGCGTGAGCATACGGAAAAAATTCACGACGTGGTCAGCATTACCAGTAAAGCGTTTGCGTAATTCGGGGTCTTGGGTTGCAACACCTACGGGACAAGTATTCAGGTGGCATTTACGCATGAGGATACATCCTTCTACTACAAGTGCGGCAGTGGCAACACCCCATTCTTCCGCACCTAATAATGTCGCGATAACAATATCCCGCGCCGTTTTCATTTGTCCGTCTGCCTGCACCACTACGCGACTGCGTAATTTATTTTTTACGAGCGTCTGATGTGTTTCAGCCAGTCCGAGTTCCCAGGGTAGACCGGCATGGCGAATGGAACTCATGGGCGATGCGCCGGTGCCTCCGTCGTGGCCGGAGATTAATATGACATCAGCTTTTGCTTTGGCAACACCAGCTGCGATGGTGCCCACACCCGCCTTCGAAACAAGTTTCACATTGATACGTGCAGTCCGGTTGGCATTTTTCAAATCGAAAATCAATTGAGCCAAGTCTTCAATCGAATAAATATCATGGTGTGGGGGTGGTGAAATCAATCCAACACCGGGCGTGGCATGCCTCGTCTTTCCAATCCATTCATCTACTTTGTGTCCGGGTAATTGCCCCCCTTCTCCCGGCTTGGCACCCTGTGCCATTTTAATTTGCAATTCTTCCGCTTCCGTGAGATAATAGCTGGTGACGCCAAACCGAGCCGAGGCTACCTGTTTGATGGCAGAACGCATGGAATCGCCGTTTTCCATTGGCAGATATCTTACTTCATCTTCCCCTCCTTCACCCGTGTTGCTTTTTCCACCCAAGCGATTCATGGCGATGGCAAGGGTGGTATGTGCTTCCCAAGAAATGGAGCCAAATGACATGGCACCTGTGGCAAATCGTTTGTAAATATTTTCTGCCGGCTCTACTTCATCAATGGAAATGGATGTTCTTGTTCTTTTCAATGCAAATAAACTCCGCAGCGTGCAGGCTTTTTCACTTTGTTCATTGATCAGCCGTGCATATTTTTTAAATGTCTCATAGTCGTTGTTGTGTGTACTGTATTGCAACAGATGGATGGTTTGTGGATTGAATAGATGGAACTCGCCTTTGCGCTTCCATTGATAAACACCTCCTACCGGCAGGCGGTTCACAGGAATTTCCTTGCGGCTGAAAGCGAAGAAATGCTTGGCCAGTGTTTCGCGTGCTATTTCATCGAGTGCCATGCCGCCAATGCGGGAGGTAGCGCCGGTAAAGTAATGATCTACTACTTTGGTATCGAGTCCGATGATCTCAAATATCTGTGCACCCTGGTAAGATTGCAGGGTGGAGATACCCATTTTGGAGAAGACTTTGAGCAGTCCTTCATTTACTGCTTTCACATAGTTTTTCTTGAGTTGATCCGGCTCCAGTGCAGTGTTGATTTTACCACTGAGTTTCATATCGCGGATGCTGGATAGGGCAAGATAAGGATTGATAGCGGTGGCGCCGAATGCAAGCAGGCAAGCGAAATGATGCACTTCCCAAATATCGCCGGCCTCCACTATGATGCCTACTTTGCCACGATAGCCTTTGCGGATCAGGTGATGGTGAACCGCACTGGTGGCCAATAAGGAAGGTATGGGGGCATGTTCCGAATCGATGGCACGATCAGTAAGGATGATTACTTCAAATCCATCTTCCACTGCATCAACAGCATAACGGCAAAGTCGGTCCAGTCCTTTTTTTAGTGAGCCACTTTCGCCATCTGCTCTAAAATAGGTTTGCAATGTTTTTGCCTGGAAGATGCCCGTGTCGATGCTGCGAATTTTTTCCAGCTCATGGTTGTTCAGTACCGGGTGTTGCAAAGCCACACAATGACAGGAGAGTGGGTCTTCAACAAGCAGATTACCATTGCTGCCGGCGAAAACGGCCAGCGACATAACCATGCGCTCACGAATGGGATCAATCGGCGGATTGGTTACCTGTGCAAAGAGTTGTTTGAAATAATTGCTCAGGTGTTGGGGCTGATCACTTAAAATGGCCAGGGGGATGTCTGTTCCCATAGAACCTATGGGCTCTTTGCCATCGAGCGCCATGGGGGCAATAATGGTATCGAGGTCTTCGGTGCTGTAGCCGAAAGCTTTTTGGTATTTGAGTATCTGATCAGATTCCAGGTGGGTGAACATGACCCGCGGCTCGGGCAGTTCTTCCAGTTTGATCTTGTATTTGTTGAGCCACGCTGCGTATGGTTTCTTGCTGCAGATGCGCTGTTTTACTTCCTCATCGCTGATGATGCGCCCCTGTTCCATATCTACTACAAACATTTTCCCGGGCTGTAATCTTCCTTTTTCTTTCACCAGTTCCGGAGCTATGGGCAGTACACCGGTTTCCGATGCCATAATAACACGTTCATCGTGGGTAACGATATAACGGGAGGGACGAAGACCATTTCTATCAAGGGTGGCACCAATCATTTTACCATCGGTAAATGAAATCGATGCAGGTCCGTCCCAAGGCTCCATAAGGCAGGCATGGTATTCATAGAAAGCTTTTTTTACCGGATCCATTTGATCATTGCCATCCCAGGCTTCCGGTATTAGCATCATCATCACCTGTTCTAGTGGTCTGCCTGTTAAGGTGAGCAATTCAATCATGTTATCCAGGCAAGCTGAGTCAGATTGCTGGGGGGTGATGATGGGCAGCAGCATGTCCATCTCTTCCTTACTGAAGTAGGGAGTAGTAAAACCCTGCTCACCGGTGCGCAGCCAGTTGAGGTTGCCTTGCAGGGTATTGATTTCTCCATTGTGGGCGATGTAGCGAAAGGGTTGTGCCAGTTTCCAGGAGGGAAATGTGTTGGTGGCAAAGCGGGAATGCACCAGACCAAAGGCCGATACCATGCGTTTGTCGCTCAGGTCCGGGAAATAGTTCCTGACCTGCATACTCGTGAGTTGCCCTTTGTATACGATGGTTTTATAAGAAAGGGAAGCTATATAAAATCCTATTTCGTCAAGTTTGACTGTATCCTGAATCAGGTGCGTAACATGGTTGCGCAGCACAAATAGTTTACGTTCCAGTTCATCGGGATGTTGCAGCTGGTCGGGACAACCAATAAAAACCTGTTCCATGCAGGGAACCACGGATAGGGCAGTAGCGCCTATACCTTCTTTATTGACGGGTACTTTGCGGTAGTTGAGAATGGGTAGTCCCAATTTTTCTGCCGTGCGGTTAAAGATGTCGCGACAGGCTTCGCGCAGGCGAATATCTTGGGGGAAGAAAATACAACCCACACCATAGCGTCCATAGGCAGGTAGGTGTATGCCGGCTTTTAAACATTCATCGAAGAAAAATTCATGGGGTACCTGTAGCATGATGCCGGCACCGTCGCCGGTGTTGTTCTCACAACCACACGCACCTCGATGTTCCATGTTTTCCAGTACGGTAAGTGCATCACTGATGTGCTGGTGCGATTTGTGCCCCCGTATGCTGGCGACAAAACCAATACCACAGGCATCATGCTCAAAGCGGGGGTGATACAGGCCTTCGCCTGTTGTAGGAAATGACATACCGGTCAGTTAAAAGGCTGAAAAATGCTTTGGCAGCGATCGCAGGTGGAAGATACTAAACAAAAAGCCAATAATTATGAATAATTATTAACATTGATTTTGTTTTATTGAAAAATATTCAAATAAATCAAAATAAATAAAACGCTTATTCAATAAAAGAAGCCTATATCAGCACATCGACCCAATGGCTACTGCAGCCGGCTGGGAGGGTTGCTGGACAAGTGGCATCGGGCGGGAAGATGCCATAAAGTGTACTGCCACTGCCGGTCATGGCAGCATATAACGCACCGGCATCATAAATCGCTTGTTTGATAGCTGCCAATGAAGGGTGCAGACTAAATACAGCCTCTTCAAATTGATTGTGGATGTTGTTTTGCCAACTGGAAATAGGTTCCTGTAGTAGGTCGGCCAATGAAATGGTTAAAGGCTTGGGTTGAATCCGGGCGAAGGCGGCGGCAGTAGATACATGCAAGCCGGGATGCAGCAACCAGATTTTATAGCCCCGCAAAGGAACCTCTATGGGTTCCAGTAATTCCCCCCTGCCACCAGCCAGAGATGGAACAGGATGAAGGAAGAAAGGGCAATCACTGCCCAGTTGGAGTGCCAGCGATTGAAGCATTGCAGCTGACAGCTGGAGGCGGCAGAGTTGATGCAGTAATAACAACATATAACTGCCATCTGCACTACCCCCGCCCATACCTGCCCCCATCGGGATGTTCTTATGTAAGTGCATTTGCACGCGGGGCAATGACGCATCATGCTTTTTTAGCAAATGCCAGGCACGTACGCACAAATTGTCTTCTACAGCGCCCGCCACCGCCAGTCCGCTGGAACTGAAACTAACATCCTCCTGCTGCTCAGGTGGAGCAATAATACACTCGATAGCATCTTTTAAGAGAACGGGTAGGAAGATGGTGGATAGATTGTGATAGCCATCGGATCTTTTTTCCGTAATGTATAAGCCCAGATTGATCTTAGCGAGCGGGAAGGCGACCATCAGTAATGGGTTGAGTGACCAGTTGAAGGTACCAGTTATTTTCTCTTATTGATTTCATCGCGTATGGCGATGGCACGAATATAATCTTCCTGATCGAGCACTTCCTGCAGCAGTTGCTCCAATTCTTCTAAGGTCATGCGTGATAAACTACCTTCCGTCAAAGGGGCTGCTTTCTCCGGCTCGTCAGGTTCGGGCATTGAGCTGGGCTCACTCATCTTTTTGTCTTCTTTTTCCAGCTTTTTCAGTACATCTTCATAGATGTAGATCGGACAACCAAATCGAACTGCCAGGGCCAGGGCATCACTGGTTCGGCTATCGATTTCGAGTATATCATTTTCTGTATGACAAATCAATTTAGAGAAGAAGATGCCTTCCTGCACATCACTGATGATGATCTCCTGCAGGTCTACATTCAATGCCTTCATAAAGTTTTTCATGAGATCATGCGTCAGGGGGCGGCTGATCTGCATGTTTTCCAGCACCACGGCAATCGATTGGGCTTCCATCGGGCCGATAACAATGGGCA
>Ga0208361_1000380_pt1 | contig 13096 bp, 8 predicted proteins | sample LakMenEpi05Aug10_FD_150670 | JGI IMG/M metagenome (GOLD analysis project Ga0208361, IMG submission 150670) | Freshwater microbial communities from Lake Mendota, WI - 05AUG2010 deep hole epilimnion (SPAdes) | ecosystem: Environmental > Aquatic > Freshwater > Lake > Epilimnion/Euphotic zone ... | reverse complement strand
CATAGTTAAAAAGAGTTTTACCGAAAAAAAGAAATTGCGCCCGTAGCTCAACTGGATAGAGCATCTGACTTCGGATCAGAAGGTTCGGGGTTCGAATCCCTGCGGGCGCACCAATTGGATTTGTCCTTTTACCCACCCATTAGATAACCTTGCGCTTCATTCCGCGAGGGATCAAACCGTTATCGAGGGAGAAGTAAAGTGGCTGAAATATCAATTAAGGGAGCACGCCGAACTGAGTTTGGCAAAGGTGCATCTCGTAGATCACGTCGTGATGGATTTATACCGGCGGTAATTTATGGACATGGCGAGAAACCACAGCATGTGGCATTACCTTCTCGTGAACTTGGAATTGCATTAAAGACTTCAAACGTTTTGATTGATGTTGTATTAGATGATCACACAGAGTTAACACTTCCAAAATCCGTTAGCCGTGATCCATTAACAGGATTACTTGAGCACATTGACTTAGTAATTGTCCGCCGCGGTGAGCGAGTGGTTGTTTCTGTTCCGGTACACACTGAAGGTAAGTATGACCAAGATGGAATTTTGGAACACACAAATAACTCTATTGAGGTTGAGACAGATGTAACTAACATCCCAGCATTCTTAATGTTAAGCATGGAAGGCATGATGGCTGGTGAATCTAAGTCAGCTGCTGATGTTGTTCTACCTGAGGGCGTTAAGTTAATTAGCGATCCAAAGATGACTGTTGTTCACTTGTCAGTTAGATCTGCTGAGGTTGAAGAGGTACCAGTTGTTGCCGTCGCTGCTGAAGGCGATGCTGCTGCTGCACCTGCTGAAGGCGATGCTGCTGCATCTGCTGCAGCCCCTGCCGGTGGCGATGATAAGAAGGACAAAAAGAAGTAAGTTGGCACTAGCCTTAACTTATGGCTGATCGTTGGTTGGTAATTGGTCTTGGAAATCCTGGACCTGAGTATGAAAAAACCAGACACAACATTGGTCAACTTGTCTTAGATCAATTATCTGGTGGTCAAAAATTCTCATCCCACAAATCTCGAATGGAAATTTGCGAGGTTAAATCTGGTGATCAAACTTTAGTTTTAGCTAAATCTCGTGGATATATGAATGAAACTGGTGGGCCAGCTAAGGCTTTGTTAGATTTTTACAAAATCGAACCTACCCAAGTTATCGCAGTCCATGATGAACTTGATCTGCCATTTAACGCGCTGCGAATTAAACAAGGTGGCGGGGATAACGGCCACAATGGACTTAAATCATTGACCTCTTCATTTTCAACAGCTGACTACTTTCGAATCAGAATGGGAATTGGCCGGCCAATCGGGGATCAGGATCCAGCAGATTTTGTGTTGAAACCCTTTAGTAAAGAGGAGCGTAAGGATTTAGGTGAGTTCACAACAAGAGGTGCGGATGCAATTACCGCTTTGGTATTAACTGGAATGGATAAGGCACAAACCGCTTTCAACTCTTAATTAATTTAGCCCTACCTGATTCAAGACGTGCTACTGGCACTCTAAATGGTGAGCAGGAGACATAATCTAGATTTAAATTGTGGAAGAAGTGAATACTTCTAGGATCGCCACCATGCTCACCACAAACTCCTAATTTGAAATCTTTTCGATATGCCCGGGCTTGATCTCTGGCAATTTTCACCAACAAACCAACGCCATCTTGATCTAGTGATTCAAATGGATTAAAGGGCAGGAGCTCTAAATCTAAATACCTTGGCAAGAATGTTGACTCAACATCATCGCGACTAAATGCCCAGGTAAGTTGGGTTAAATCATTGGTACCAAATGAGAAAAAGTCAGCATAATCTGCCAATCTACTTGCGGTAATTGCAGCTCGTGGAGTTTCAATCATGGTTCCAATAGGCATCTCTAACTGGGCACCATTTAATGTTTTCTTAATCTCATCCTCTAAGGTTTCCCGTAAATACAAAAGCTCACGCTGAGTGGCAACCAGCGGAATCATTAACTCAGGTTTAGGTTCAAAGCCTGCCTTTTTAACCTCAAGTGAGGCAAGTACTAATGCCCGCACCTGCATCTTAAATAACTCGGGAATTAATATGCCAAGACGTACTCCGCGAAGACCAAGCATTGGGTTTGATTCATGCAAACGTTTAACCGCTGCAAATATTGCCTTATCTCGTGGGGTAATTGTCGATTCCAACGCCTCAGCTGTTGCCATCTCAGCACTAAGAGTTGCCAGATCCGGCAAGAACTCATGTAGTGGTGGATCTAATAATCTAACTGTTACTGGGAAGCCTGACATAGCTTTTAATATTCCAACAAAATCTGCCTGTTGCAGTGGCTGCATCTCAGCAATAACTGCGTTTTGTTCACTCTCACTTTCAGCAAGTACTACCCGTTCAACAAAACTTCTTCGCTCACCTAAAAACATATGCTCAGTTCTACATAAACCAATTCCTTGAGCGCCTAAGGTTCTAGCACGGGTAGCATCCTCTGGCGTATCAGCATTTGCCCGCACATATAATTTTCGAATCTCATCTGCATGTTGCAATATTCGATCTACCGCTTTGACAACTGGTGTGGCATCTTTTGAAGTGGCAAGCAAACTTCCTTCTAAGTATGAGGTAACTGGAGATTGGGTAACTGGTAACTCACCTAAGTAAACACAACCAGTTGTGCCATCAATTGAGACAACCTCACCCTCTCTGACTACTAAATCACCAACTGTAAATTGCAGTAATTTCTCATCAACGGTAATACTCTCAGTTCCACAAACAGCAGTCTTTCCCATACCGCGGGCTACAACTGCAGCATGTGATGTTTTACCACCTCGGCTAGTTAAAATTCCTTCGGCAGCAACCATTCCTACTAAATCATCTGGGCTGGTCTCTCTTCGAACTAAAATAACTTTGCGACCAGTTTTTGCTAAATCAAAGGCACGTTTTGAGTTGAAAACAATCTCACCAACTGCAGCTCCTGGGGAGGCAGCAATTCCAGTTGCTATTAGATTTCGTTTTGCTGTTAAATCAAATTGTGGAAACATTAATTGGGCCAACTGATCACCACTTGTGCGAGTTAATGCCTCATCCATTGAGATCTTGCCCTCATCAACTAACTGGGTGGCAATTCGAAAAGCTGCCTCGGCAGTTCTCTTTCCAACTCTTGTTTGTAAAATCCAAAGCTTTCCACGTTCGACTGTAAATTCAATATCGCATAGATCTCGATAGTGATCTTCTAGCCTTTTCATTAACCCTTCTAATTCAGCATGAACAACTGGCTCTTTTTTAGACATATCAACTAACGACATAGTGTTACGAATTCCTGCCACCACATCCTCACCTTGAGCACGATCTAAGTAGTCGCCATAACTTCCTTTTTCACCAGTTGCAGGATCTCGGGTAAATGCCACACCAGTTCCAGAATCATCACTTAGATTTCCAAAGACCATGGATTGAATATTTACTGCAGTGCCTAAATCAGATGGGATTCGCTCTCGGCGACGGTATAACTGAGCTCGCTCTGAGTTCCAAGATTTAAAGACCGCTTCAATTGATTGGGTTAAGTGATCAATTGGCTTTGTTGGGAATGGTTTTTTTGTATGTTTCTCAATTGCTTTGATTAACTCTTGTGCTAATTCCTTAAGTGATTGTGCTGGCAGATCTGCAACAACTTTAACATTCATTTTTTCTAGTTGAATTGCCTCAATTGCATGAACTGTCTCATCTGGTAGATCACAAACTATTCGACCAAACATGTCAATAAACCTGCGATAGGAATCCCAGGCAAACTTTTCATTACCGCTAGATTTTGCCATCGCATCTGCTACCTCAGGTGTAATACCTACATTCAATACCGTCTCCATCATTCCGGGCATGGAGTGCTTGGCGCCAGAGCGAACTGAAACTAGTAAGGGATTCTTAGCATCGCCAAACTTTTTTTCTACTACTTTTTCTAAATTTGCTAACGCAGTATTTATCTGATCATCTAATTGGGCCGGGACATTTCCATTTGTTAGGTACTCACGGCAGGCATCGGTGGTAATTGTGAAACCAGGTGGAACTGGTAGACCCATTTGAACCATCTCAGCAAGGTTTGCACCTTTTCCACCTAGAAGATCTGATTTACTTTTATCGCCAAATGTAAAGGGATAAATAAACTGCTTAGCCAATTTGACCCCTGTCTAAAACTTCCGCCAGCCTACTCATCCAGTATTGCGCAAACCTGCTGCAACACCGTTTATCGTCAATAGCAGAGCTCGAGCCAGGAGCGGATCTGGCTCTTTTTGGGTGCGAACCCGTTTGAGCAGGGAGATTTGTAGTAGTTGAATCGGGGCTAGATAGGTATCCCTGATCTGCAAAGTTCTAGCCAAGATTGGTTGATTACCTAAAATCTCACTTTTGTTTGTCATCAGCAGTAACTCTTTTACTGTTAAATCAAATTCAGTTTTAATCTGTTCAAATATTTTATGAAGTGATGGATCCACCAAACTCTCTACATATCGCTTTGCAATTGTTAAATCTGTTTTAGCTAAAGTCATCTCCACATTGCTAATAAATGTGCTGAAGAAATGCCACTCCTTAAGTAAGGTTTGAAGTAACTCTGACTTTCCAGCTTCTCTGGCTGCCTTAAGACCTGAGCCAACGCCATACCAACCCGGAACAATTTGTCGAGATTGAGTCCAGCCAAATACCCAAGGAATCGCTCGCAGAGAATCTAATCCAGCAGATGCCTCTGGTCTTCTAGATGGCCGAGAGCCTAAAAACATATTTCCTAATTGTTCAACTGGAGTTGAAGCATAAAAGTAAGCCGGAAGCTCTGGTTGATCAACTAATGCCCGATAGGAGGTAAAAGCATGCTCACTAATTAAATCCATGCACTCATTCCAAGTATTTAAATCATTACTTGATTGCCGAGGTTTCCTATTTAGCACCGTTGCCTCTAGAGCTGCTGCCAAAGTTAACTCTAAGTTTTCTTTTGCTAATGCTGGTAGACCAAACTTGTCAGAGATAACCTCACCTTGCTCTGTCATTTTTATCTGGCCATCAATTGATCCCCAGGGCAGTGCAATTAATGCATCATAAGTTGGTCCACCACCACGGCCAACAGATCCACCACGGCCATGAAATAGACGCAACTTAACTCCATGCTTTTTTGCGACATCTCTTAACTTTCGTTGGGCCTTATGAATCTCCCATTGGCTGGTGGTGATACCAGCATCTTTATTGGAGTCTGAATACCCAAGCATTACCTCTTGAACACCACCACGTAAATCAACTACTTTTCGATAGCTTTTATTTGATAGTAGATCATCTAAAATTTTGTCAGCAGATTTAAGTTCAATCACTGTCTCAAGCAGTGGCACAAATCCAATTTTTGCAAAAGAGTTAGAACCATCAAGTGAAATCAAGCCAGCCATCTTCGCGATCAGAACAGCTGCCATTACATCATTAGCTGATTTAGTCATTGAGATGATGTAACTCTCAATTACCTCAGATCCGTAGCGATCAATTAGCTCATTAATAGCGACAAATGTTTTATAGCAATTACTACCTGCTTGGTCTAAACCACTCACATCTGGGTTAGATGTTGCTAGCAATTGTTTTGCGATGATCTGGGAATCTGATCCACCAAATAATTGAGTCAACAACTTATGGTGAGCATCGGAGTGCTCTCTGATATCCATAGTGGCATGAGTTAATCCAAAGGCACTTATTGATCTCATGATTCGATCTAATAATCCATTAGCAATTAACTGACCATTATGTTCTAACAATGAGCTGCGCATAATATTAAAATCTTGTAGCAACTCAGCGGTATCTTTGTAATCTCGTCCAGGAAAGTGCGGTAAGCCAGATGCATGCCGAGATTGAGTTAGCGATAACTTATGCCTAATTGCAGTTGCCTTTAATCGATAGGGCTCTTCAATGTTTATCCGACGGTATCTAGCTTCAATCTCTGGCAAGTTCTCTAGATCCTTTGCAACAGAGATTTCTAACTCCTTTGATACCCCAACTAATTTGGTGGATATCGACAAGGCTTGTCTTAACTCATCTAAGTGTGAAAATAAAGTTCGGGTGAAATGCGCGTTTTGTAAAAGTATCGCCGCCTTTGTTACCTCAGATGTGATGTTTGGGTTGCCATCTCTATCTCCACCAATCCAAGTTCCAAATCTCAATGGCCGTGCATCTAGTGAAAGATTGACACCTAATTTCTTAACCTCAGTTATAAACTCTGCTAAAACTTCTGGAACGGTCTCAAGTAGCAACTCATCTAGGTAGTAAATTGAATTAACTGCTTCGTCCAGTGGTTCAGGCCTACCAAGACGAAGTTCATCTGTCTGCCAAAGTAAATCAATCACCTCCGCTAATCTTTCATTGTTGATTGCACTATTTGGCTCCTGTAGCAGTTGAGAAATAGTTGTCATTTTGCTTAAGACTGATCTTCGAGCAGCCTCAGTTGGGTGGGCTGTAAAGACTGGACGCACTGAGAAATTTTCAATCCACTCTTGCAGCTCCGCTGTTGAAAATTCCTGATTACTATTTTTTGCCTTTAATATGTTCTCGATTGCTCTGCCTAACCAGGTGCCACCAGATTTATGTTCGCCAGCAAGAATTTTGGAGCGATTAACCTGTTCAGCAACATTTGCTAGGTTAAAGAAATTACTAAAAGCTCTTACCAATGCAATAGTTTGTGAATCAGTAATCTTGTTTAGGATTTGATCCTGAGTGCCTTCTCTGACTGAAAGCCTTACCGATTCAACTAGTTTGAGAAGCTCATCGCCCTCTTGTCGAGCAAGGGTTTGACCTAGTAGGTCTGCCAATTTTCTAACATCATTGCGCAGATCGGTGTTATCTACCCCGGAGTTCATGGCTTAATCATTACAGGTAATCAAATTCCTACGCACACCTTTATGGCAAGGGCCCTGAAGGCTAAGCCGTAGAATTACACCGTTAACCCCCCTTCATTTATGGAGCGGGGGTAAGTGGCGTTTGGACAAGGAGGCAGAACGGCAATGAAGAAGCTTTTTGCAACCTTGCAACAACCTATTGGTAAATACTTATCAGAGCATGAAAATTTAGTAGCACCTGCAGCTACTCACTCCTTGCTTTGCGTTAATCAAAACTCACCAATCCTAATTGTCACTACCTCAACTAGAGCTGCAAATGAATTAACCGAAGAGTTAATCTCATATGAAGGTAGTAATTGTGTAATCAATTTTCCAGCCTGGGAAACATTGCCTCACGAGCGCCTAAGTCCTAAATCTGACACTGTTACTGCAAGATTTAAAGCGTTAAATAATGTTAAGAATTCTGAAACCAAGTTTGTAGTTTGTTCGATTCGAGCCTTACTTCAACCCATTATTGCAAATGATCTGAAAAATTCTCAGATTAAAATAAAGCATAGCCAGAGTATAAAAATGTTGGATCTGATTGAGCAGTTATCTAAATTTGGCTACACCAGATCTGACTTAGTTGAAAAGCGAGGAGACTTTGCAGTCCGTGGTGGAATTTTGGATCTGTTTGCTCCAGATCAGGAACACCCAATAAGAATTGATTTTTTTGGTGATGAGATTGATGAGCTCTCATTTTTTGCGATTTCAGATCAAAGGTCGATTGAGAAAATTCAAAACGAGATACTTATATTTCCATGTCGAGAGCTATTAATCGATGCTGAGGTTAAAAAACGTGCTGAAGATTTAGGAAAGATCTTCCCACAAATTCAAGATCTAACAAGTAAATTAAGTGAAGGCATAACTTTTGAAGGTATGGAGTCATTGGCAGCCGGAGTTGTCAGTGAATTCAATTCAATTTTGGATTACTTGCCAGCTGGCTATCAAATCTGGTTGATCGATGAGCCAAGAATTAGAAGTAGAGCAGCAGATTTGATTAAAACAAATCAAGAGTTTCTAGAGGCTGCTTGGTCAAATCTTGCTTGGTCTGAACGAGATAGCAATCAGACACCAATAGATCTGAGCAAAGAGTTAGGCCAGGGTGGTTTCTATACTCTTGAAGAGATTCAAGAGTTAGCTAAGAATTCCAATATTCTATTTCGCAATTTAAATCTGTATTCGGCCACCCCAGAGGATCTCCCTTTAACCTTTATTGATGAGTTAGAAAGCTATGCAAACAAATATGAAACGGTAATCGCTGAGATAGAGCAATGGCATAAAGATGGATTTCAAGTGATTTTTACAGCCTCTGGAAATGGAGTTTTAAAGCGATTTTCTGAATTACTCAATGGAGCAAATCTGCCAAATAGATTTATCTCAGATGAAAATCTACTTAGTCAAGAAGTGATTAATCTATTACAAAGTAACTTGAAGCATGGTTTTGTAAGCCAAGAGTACAAATTTGTAATCATTACAGATAAAGATGTCACCGGGCAGCGTTCATCCGACAAAGATCTTGCCAGAATGCCATCTCGAAGGAAAAAATCAATTGATCCACTGCAGTTAAAGGTTGGTGATTTTGTAGTTCATGAACAGCATGGAGTTGGCAGGTACTTAGAGCTAATTAATCGATCAATTGCAGGGGTATCTCGAGAGTATTTAGTGATCGAATACGCCTCATCAAAACGCGGGCAGCCTGCGGATAAATTATTTGTTCCCACCGATACTTTGGAGCAAGTTACTAAGTATGTTGGGGGTGAAGCACCCTCTCTACATCGAATTGGTGGAGCTGACTGGCAAAGTAGTAAACGCAAAGCACGTAAAGCAATCAAACAAATTGCTGCTGAATTGATAAGACTTTATGCAGCCAGAATGAGTGCCCCTGGCTTTGCATTTTCACCAGACTCACCTTGGCAAAAAGAGCTAGAAGATAGTTTTGCATTTGTTGAAACTATTGATCAGCAAGCCACAATTGATGAGGTTAAGCGGGACATGGAAAAGCCAAACCCAATGGATCGAATTGTTTGCGGAGATGTTGGATACGGCAAAACTGAAATTGCTGTTAGAGCTGCTTTCAAAGCGGTACAAGATGGAAAACAGGTTGCCATTTTGGTGCCTACCACTTTGTTAGTCCAACAACACTTCAATACATTTTCAACTCGCTACTCTGGCTTTCCAATCAAGTTAGCAGCCTTGTCTAGGTTTAATACCCCAGCTCAAAGTAAGGAAGTAATTGCCGGACTTAAAACTAGCGCCATAGATGTTGTAATTGGAACTCATAGATTGCTTTCAAAAGATGTGATCTTTGCTGATTTGGGATTACTTGTTGTGGATGAGGAGCAGAGATTTGGCGTCGAACACAAAGAGGAGTTAAAAAAAGCTCGAACCAATGTAGATGTTTTAGCAATGTCTGCAACCCCAATTCCAAGAACTCTTGAGATGGCAATTACTGGGATTAGAGAAATGTCCAACATAACCACCCCACCAGAGGAGCGACATCCAGTATTAACTTATGTGGGTCCATATGATGACAAGCAGGTTAGTGCAGCTATTAACCGAGAACTGCTTCGAGATGGACAGGTATTTTTCATTCACAATCGTGTTGAAAGTATTGAAGCAGTAGCTGAGCGTCTTAAGAAATTAGTACCAGGAGTAAAAATCGGTATTGCTCATGGACAGATGAATGAGCGGGCGCTAGAAGAGGTGATTTTATCTTTTTGGAATAGAGATTTTGATCTACTACTTTGCACCACAATTATTGAAAGTGGAATTGATATTCCAAATGCGAACACATTGATAGTTGATCGATCAGATCTGTTTGGGTTATCACAATTGCATCAACTTCGAGGACGAGTTGGCAGAAGTCGGGAGCGCGCATATGCATACTTTTTGTATCCAACTGAACAACCAATCACAGAGTTAGCCCATGATCGCTTAACTACGATCGCAACAAATACTGACCTTGGTGCTGGAATGCAAGTGGCACTAAAAGATTTAGAGATTAGAGGAGCCGGAAATTTATTGGGAGGTGAGCAATCAGGACACATTGCTGAAGTTGGCTTTGATCTATATATGAGAATGGTGGCTGATGCGGTTGAGGAGTTTAAGACCGGCTACTTTGATGAAAAACCAAAAAACAATGAATGCAAGGTTGAGTTACCAGTAAATGCACATCTACCTGTCGAATACATAGAATCAGAAAGATTAAGACTTGATTTATATCGTCGTATTGCAGATGCGCACAATGATGAGGATTTGAGTGAGATTAGTGCTGAGTTAGTAGATCGCTTTGGCCCAATTCCAAAACCCGCTCAAGAGTTGATGGCTGTTGCATCCTTGAGATTATTTGCAAAGAGTTTAGGTCTTACTGATATTGCAATCTCAGGAAAGAACTTGCGCCTTACCCCGGTATACCTTCCTGAGTCAGCTCAAATTAAACTGACTCGACTTTATCCCGGTTCTATATATAAAAATGCTTCTCAAATCCTCTTGGTGGCTAGGCCGATTAGCCCTAATTGGATAGAAAGTGCATCGGTAGGAGATACTTCTACCCTTGCTTGGGTTAACTCAGTACTTCAAGAACTAATCCAGCCATTAAAACCTAGTAGCTCTACTTAAGAGAGAATGAGGAAGAAATTGTTTAAAAAATTGATCCCATCATTACTTGCAGCTGTATTACTAACTGGCTGCTCAAGTATGAGCTCTGGTGTGAAGGTGGGAGATCAAGAGTTCACCGCAACTTCGATCCAAAAATCTGTTGATGAAATTTTGGCGGCTCGTAAAACTGTTGATACATCACAAATGAACCTAGTTAATGGTTCTGAGTTACTCCGAGATCAAGCTCAATTTTTTGTTGTGCGAGTTTTAATGGATCAAATTGCTAAAGATATGTCTGTCGATGTTTCCCTTGCAGATATTGCAGCTCGAAGAAGTGATGTCATCTCTAGATTAGCTAGCCCAGCTGAGTTACCTGCTGCGCTAGTGAGTGCAAATCTGCCGGCATCAAACCTTGATCCGTATTTAAAGGTGTTAATCATCTCTGAAAGACTCCAAGATAACTTTGTTAAATCTGGTGCAACTGAAAGTGAGTTGCCACTTTATATTGATAAGTTAGTTGTGGACACTGCTAATAAATTAGGAGTAACAGTTAATCCTAAGTACGGTAAGTGGAATCCAAAAAATGCATCAATTGAAGCAAGTGATGCTACCGATGGCGCAGTAGTACCTCTTCCATAAAATAATAATGAGTTCTGAACTCATCAGGCTTCGCGAGGTAATGGACAAGCTTCGCTCACCAGGTGGTTGCCCATGGGATGCCGAACAAGATCACGCATCACTTTTGAAGTATTTATTGGAGGAGTCATATGAGTTTATTGAGTCTGTTGAAGATAATGATCGGCAGGCTATGCAGGAAGAATTGGGTGATCTTCTATTGCAAGTTTACTTTCACTCTCGCATGGCTGAGGAAGATGCCACACAACCATTTAATATTGAAGATGTTGCAAAATCAGTTGCTGATAAATTGATTAGACGCCATCCACATGTTTTTGCCGGCGCTTCAGTTAATAGCAGTGAAGATGTATTAGAAAACTGGGAGAAGCAAAAAGCGGCTGAGAAAGGTCGAACCTCAGCAATTGATGGGGTCCCACTTGCTCAACCAGCATTACCGCTAGCAACAAAAGTAATTTATCGGCTAAATAAATTAAATTATGATCTGCCAATTTCCAAACCAATCTCACTACCAAGTGAGATTAATCAGGATCAGTTTGGTCAGATACTTCTAGGATTAATCAGCCAAGCAGTTGAAAAAGGATTAGATCCTGAGGCAGCACTTCGAGACGCCACCAAAACCCTAATTGCTCAGATTCAAGAGCATGAGACAAGGTAGAATTAAATTACTCACCTCAGTCACCAAAAATAGTTAGGGATATTTAGTGTCAAAGATAAAAGCAGTAAATGCAAGAGAGATCCTTGATTCCAGAGGAAACCCAACTATTGAAGTTGAGGTTGTATTAGAGGACAAAAGTATTGGTCGAGCTGCTGTACCTAGCGGTGCCTCTACTGGAGCTTTTGAGGCTGCTGAATTACGAGATGGTGGCTCAAGATATTTAGGCAAAGGTGTTACTAGCGCTGTAAAAAATGTAATTGAAAAAATAACGCCGGTTGTACTTGGCATGAGCGCTACAGATCAAAGAGCTATTGATCAAAAAATGATCTCATTAGACGGCACAAAAAATAAGTCTGTATTAGGAGCCAATGCAATACTAGGAGTATCTCTTGCTACAGCTCGAGCGGCCTCAGTTAGTGCTAATCAATCATTGTTTAGATATTTGGGTGGAAGTAAAGCAAAGACCTTACCGGTACCAATGATGAATATATTAAATGGTGGCGCACATGCGGATACAAATGTTGATATCCAAGAATTTATGATTGCCCCAATTGGCGCAGATAGCTTTAAAGAATCCTTACGGTGGGGTGCTGAGATTTATCACAGTTTGAAATCTGTCCTTAAGAAAAAAGGGTTAGCAACAAGTATTGGTGATGAGGGTGGTTTTGCGCCAAATTTAGAGAGCAATCGCGCAGCTCTTGATTTGATCTTAGTTGCAATTGAAGGGGCAGGATTTAAAGTAGGTAGCCAGATTGCATTGGCAATGGATGTAGCAGCAACTGAGTTCTTTAATGAGGGCAAGTATGAGTTTGAAGGAAAATCTCTCACCTCAGATCAAATGATCACTTATTACAGTGATCTGGTTTCAAATTACCCGTTGGTTTCAATTGAGGATCCACTAGATGAGGATGATTGGAGTGGTTGGGCTAAATTAACCACAGAATTAGGGGAGAAGATTCAAATCGTTGGCGATGATTTATTTGTAACTAATCCAGAGCGACTAGCAAAAGGAATTGAAAGTAAGACAGCAAATGCACTCCTAGTCAAAGTCAACCAAATAGGCACTCTGACTGAAACTATTGATGCAGTGAACATGGCGCATGAAAACAACTATAAATCCATGATGAGCCATCGTTCAGGTGAAACTGAGGACACAACCATTGCAGATTTAGCAGTAGCACTTAACTGCGGACAGATTAAAACTGGTGCACCAGCTAGATCTGAAAGAGTTGCTAAATACAATCAATTACTAAGAATTGAAGAAGAGCTAGCAGCAGATGCGGTTTATGCCGGCAGATCAGCATTTCCTAGATTTAGGAAGTAATTAAGTTGGCCAAGCGTAAATTTTTTGCAGCAGGCTTGATATCA
>Ga0208361_1000374_pt1 | contig 13200 bp, 14 predicted proteins | sample LakMenEpi05Aug10_FD_150670 | JGI IMG/M metagenome (GOLD analysis project Ga0208361, IMG submission 150670) | Freshwater microbial communities from Lake Mendota, WI - 05AUG2010 deep hole epilimnion (SPAdes) | ecosystem: Environmental > Aquatic > Freshwater > Lake > Epilimnion/Euphotic zone ... | reverse complement strand
GAAAAAGAGCTACACGATCGTGATCGTGACCCACAACATGCAGCAGGCGGTGCGTGTGAGTGATATGACCGGCTTCTTCAATGTGACTGCCAATGCCGATGGCGACGGCAAGGTGGGCTGCCTCGAGGAGTTCGCCCCCACGGAGCAGATCTTCAATGCTCCCAACCAGCAGGCCACCCTGGACTACGTGTCGGGCCGTTTTGGTTGATCACTCCACCAGCCACACCTCGGCCAACCACCTTGCAGCTGGTGCAGCCTGAACCTCGGGGGCACGCCGGCCTCGGTAGGGTCTCCTCATCCCTTTACCGGGCCACAAGCTTTGTCTGATACCCCTGCCGGCCCTGGAGCGCCGAAAGATCCTGTCGTGCATGCTCCGATCGAGACCTTCAGCCACTACCGCGGAGACGACTGGACTCCTGAGCGGGTGGCATTCCATCAGAACCTCGAGCAGTTCGCCGACCGCGTGGGCCTGATCGTGGGCCTGCAGGGCAACGGCAAGATCAGTCAGGAGATGGCCTACGACCAGATCAAGCAGCTGTGGGCTTCGCTGCGCTCCAGCAAATCAAGCCTCCTGGAGTGAGATTATTGGCCGTTGCTGTCTGTGATTTGGGCTACACAGATTTGTGTCTGTAGGCGATCCAGTCTGCGCTTAACATTGCCCTATACGCACCTGGCCTGATGGGCAATCGTTGCTCCGTTCTGGTGTCTGTGGCCCTTGCTCTCAGTCTGCACGGTATTTGTTTGCGACTGGGAATCCCCCTCTCCCCTGTGCTCAGCGGTCAGGATCCGCAGCTTCTCCAGCGCCTCACCCTGGAACTTCGCTGAGCGAGCCCCAGGCGTCCATCAGCTCGGCCTGCGCCTCCGCCTCGCTGTTGCCAGCTATCGCACGCTGATAGTTGCCGTCCGGCTGCATCTCCCAGGCGGCGTTGTTGTCCTGTAGGTAGAGCTGCAACATCCACTCCAGCCGGAGGCAAACCTGTGGGTCGAGCACCGGCACCACCGCCTCAACCCGGCGATCGAGATTGCGCTCCATCCAGTCGGCGCTGCCCAGGAACATCTCGGCAGCGCCGTCATTGGCGAACCAGAACAGGCGGGAATGCTCGAGAAAGCGGCCGATCACACTGCGCACGCGGATCGTTTCGCTGATGCCTTTCAGCCCTGGTCTGAGGCTGCACATGCCCCGCACCACCAGATCGATCTGCACGCCGGCCTGGGAGGCCTCGTAGAGCAGGGCGATGATGGCGGGATCAACCAGGGAGTTCATCTTGGCCTTGATGGCGGCGGGCCGGCCGGCGCGGGCGTGTTCGCTTTCGCGGCGGATCAACTCCTCCATCCGTCGGCGCAGGCTCACCGGCGCCACCAGCAGCAGGCGGTAGTCGCGCTGTTTGGAGAAACCGGTGAGCCCGTTGAACAGCTCCACCACGTCCTGCACCAGTTCCTGCCGAGCGCTCAGCAACCCGATATCGGTGTACAGCGTTGCCGTGCGTGAGTTGTAGTTGCCTGTGCCCACATGCACATAACCCCGCAGGCCCTGCTTCTCCTGTCGCACCACCAGCGCGATCTTGGTGTGGGTCTTCAGGCCGATCACGCCGTAGACCACGTGCACACCGGAGCGCTCCAGCTGGCGTGCCCACTGGATGTTGTTGTCCTCATCGAAGCGGGCCTTGAGCTCCACCAGGGCCATCACCTGCTTGCCGTTCTCGGCGGCGCGGATCAGGGCGGCGATGATCGGTGAATCCTTCGACACCCGGTAGAGCGTCATCTTGATGGCGAGCACCGAGGCGTCGTCGGCGGCCTGGTTGATGAACTCCTCCACGGAGGTGGAGAACAGATCGAAGGGGTGGTGCAGCAGCACATCGCCGCGGCGCAGCACCGAGAAGATGCTCTCGAACTCCTGAAACCTGAGCGAGCCATCCTCCAGCTGACTGCTCTGGCTGCGTCGCAGGCTGCGCGGCGTCCGTCCGCGGAACGGCTTGTCCTTCAGTTCCGGTGCGGCGATCGCCAGCAGACTCATCAGATCGTCGAGGCCGAGGGGGCCGTTGATGCGGTAGAGGTCGATCTCTTCCACCTCCATGCCGCGCATCAGTTGCTGCATCAGTGGTTCAGGCATCTCATTGGCCACCTCCAGCCGCACCACCTCACCGCCCATGCGCCGTTTGCGCAGACCCTGCTCCAGGGCCACCATCAGGTCGTCGGCCTCCAATTCGCGCAGCTCAAGATCTGCATCGCGGGTCACACGGAAGAAGTAGTGGCCTTCGATCGTCATGCCTGGGAACAGACGCTGCAGGTTGAAGGCCATCAGCTGCTCCAGCGGCACCGCCATGTAGCGCGGGGCCGGGACCCGGCCGCCATGCAGTTCCGTGGGGATGCGCACGAACCGCGGCAGGTTTTTCTGCGGCACCTTGATGCGGGCGAACTGCCTGCGCTGGCTGTGTGGATCCCGCACCAGCACGGCAATGTTCAGGCTCAGGTTGCTGATGAACGGGAACGGGTGGGCTGGATCCACAGCCAGCGGCGTGAGCACCGGAAAGACGGCGGTCTGAAAGAAGCTGCTGGCCCAGTCCTTCTGCCGGCGTGAGAGCTGCTGATAATCAAGCAGGTGGATTCCCTGCTCCCGCAGCTTCTCCTTGAGCGTGTTGCGGTAGTGGCTCTGCTGCAGGAGCAGCAGGGGTTCAAGCCGGCGGCGGATCTCCTCCAGCTGCTGTTCAGGGGTGCGTCCGTCCTCGCTCAGACCCTGCACACCCGCATGCAGCTGCGACTGCAGGGAGGCCACCCGCACCATGAAGAACTCATCGAGGTTGTTGCTGAAGATGGCGCTGAATTTCGCCTGCTCCAGCAGCGGTGTGCGTGGGTCGAGCGCCTGAGCCAGCACTCGTTCGTTGAAGGCGATCCAGCTCAGCTCACGGTTGATCATGAGCTCACTGGTCAGGCTGGCCTGGCGCATGGGGCGCGGGTTTCTGCCTCCACAGATAGGGAGAAAGAGTTGCCATGTGGTTATGGAGAGCGAAACGTTTCTACGGGTGCCGGCCCGGCGCCGCCGAGCAGCGCGGCTCCATCGCTGCGGCGGATGGCCACCACCCCGGGTCTGGGTGCACGTCCTGGCACCCCCGAGGGCCAGTTCGACCCCAGCGGCACCCGGCGCAGCTGATCGAAGGACACGCCGTTGCGATCGCGCAGGGTGAAGGCCTGGAATTCCTCCTGCCCCCGCTGATGGCTGCCTCCCTCTTCGCCGGGGTGCTGCACCGCCAGAAACAGGGTCCGCTCCTGCTGGTCGAAACAGGGGCCGCAGAGCTCGCTCTCCATCGGTCCGGAGGCGAACAGCAATGCCTGGCCGGCGGCAGGACCGCTGGCCGGCAGCAGCCAGCAGGCGTTGTTGCCGAACACATCCACGCCGCTGCCGCCGCTGGGGCGGTCGGTCACCATCCAGAGATTGCCGGCCCTGTCGAACGCCAGGTTGTCGGGATGGGAGAAGCCCATGCCCCCCTGCCAGGGCGTGCCGCCGGCGGCCACCATGCGCCAGCGGAAGCTGGTGCCATCCGGGTTCTCCTGCAGGCGCATCAGCCAGCCATGGGGCCAGTCCGGCTCACCGTTGGGTCCGCGGAAGATGGCTGGATCGGCCCGTCCCTCGTCATCGCTGCCTCCGGCTGTGAAGGCGATCAGCAGATCGCCGTTGCGAGGATCCAGTTCGGTGTCTTCCGGGCGTGCCGCCGGCGTTGCACCCACGGCGTTGGCGGCCAGATGGGCATCGATCAGGATCGCGCCCAGCTGCTCGTCGCCTGAGCCGGGGTAGAGATCCGCCAGCCTGGGATAGCGCTGGCGGTAGACGTCAACTGCGGCATCGTCGATGAACGCTTCGGCTCCGGCGCGACTGCGGTCGCTGTGGGGCAGCAGGGTGGCCTGTGGAACGCCGCGGCGACTGAAATGACTCGGAGGCATCGGCCGCAGTGGTGTCTGGGGGGCCAGCGGCAGCCAGCGGCCTGAACCATCCGGCTGCAGCACAGCGGCCTCGAGACGGCCCTGCTCCAGCAGCTCTGAATTGGCGGTGTCGTCTGGGTTGCGGATCCTGCCCTGGCTCACGAAGCGGTAGAGGTGCCCGCCGTGTCGATCGCAGCCGGAATACACCACCAGGGGCTCACCAGCCCGTGCCCGCACGGCAACGGCTTCATGGCGAAAGCGCCCCAGGGCGGTGTGCTTCACCGCCGCCTGTTCCGGGCGGCGCGGATCGAGCTCCACCATCCAGCCGTACTTGTTGCCAGCCAGGCCAAAGGGGTTACCCAGCCCCTCGAGGCGTCGGCCATCGAAGCGGAAGGGTCGCTGCCCTGGATCCGGCGAGGAGCCGTCGGCATGGACCGCCTCCACCACCTGCACCTGGATGTTCTCCTCCGCCGACAGCACCGTGCCCCACGGCGTCTGACCGCCGGCGCAGTTGGCGAATGTTCCGATCACGCTGTCGCCGAGGCCGTCGTCGTAGCCGAGCCGCTCGCGACGGCGGAACACGGCGGCGGCCGGTCCGCTGCAGCGCAGCCGCCGGGCAGGATCCCCCCAGCCGCTCAGGCCGGTGATGCGGCGGTCGTGGCGGCCAGGCTGCAGCCTCCAGCGCCCATCGGCGTCGCGCTCGATCGCCGTCACGCCGATGCCGACATCCTCCATCGCGGCTCTGGCCACCGCCAGCAGTGGCGCGCGCAAGGGATCATCGGCCGCCAGGGCGAGGGCATTCACCCGGCCACCCCGTTCCACCAGCAGACGCTGCAGAGGTTCGAACGGCAGCTCCGAGCCGATGGCCTCCGGATAGCCGGCGATCCAGCTGCGGGCGCTGATGTATTCGAAGTTCACCGTCAGCAAGCCCCGGTCCGGGCCTGTGGCCTGGAAGGCCAGGTAGTCGTTGTTGAAGCCGAAGCGCCCCGTCCCCAGAGGATCGCCCCAGCTGAACAGCAGGTCGCTGCGGTAGCCGTTCGCCAACAGCAGGCGATCCGCCAGGTTGATGCGCCGGTAGTACTGCCGCTGCTCCCTGGCGCTGAGGCCATCACTGGGCAGCGGGATCGGCCCCAGCAGCGGGCGAAAGGGCGTGGCTCCCACACGGCCTGCGGGGCGCGGTGCCGCCACTGCACGACCGGCCGTTGCGCTCGCACCGGCACCGCCGGCGGCGAGTCCGAGCAGCTGCAGCAGCAGGGTGCGGCGGTTCATCAGCGGTGCTGGCAGAGGGCGGTGGTGGGTAGAGCCAGCAGAGCCAGGCGGCTGCTCTGCAGCGGGTTGAGGTTGTCATCACTCACCAGCAGCAGGCCGATGTGCTGAGCGTCGACTGCGGGGCCACGACTCAGTCCCTCCCAGTTCTCCGGGGTCAGGCCGATGGCCTGGAGGTCCCAATCCTGCAGGGGGTCACTGACCTGCCCGGGGGCTGGCAGGGCATAGAGAGCCAGTCGGTTGCTCCAGCGCTGCGGTGGCAGGAACTGCCGCAGCAGAGCCAGAACCAGCGGTGCTTCCTGCCGCTGCTCACGGTTGCCTTGTGGCAGCACCAGCAGGTCGGTGAGTCCCCAGTCAGGCCCCGGCGGCAGGCGCAGGCTGCCCTGCTCGGCGGCCTGTGGCGCATCGCGGCGTTGATCGCGTCCGCGCGGCCACCACCAGCGCAACAGACGCACGCGATCGGCGGGGTCCTGCAGCAGTGGATGCTCCGCGGCCATCAGCAGGGTGAGGGGCTTGCCGGGCGGGCTGAGCCTGCTGAGCGATTCGGGGCCACCGTTGCTGGGCAGGCCCTGTCCGGGGCCTGCCTGCCAGTCCTGCGGCAGCTCCACCTCCTGCAGAACGGTCCCGTTGCGCGCATCCAGACGCAGCAGCTGAGCTCTCCGCTCGGCACTGCGGCGCCCTTCACTGGCCAGCCAGAGCTGCCCATCCGCCAGCACCATCGCCTCACCATCGAGCACGCGGCCTGTGGCCAGCGGCAGCGACTGAGCGGAGGCCCAGTCGGCAGGAGTCGGCAGAGCCCCACCGCTGATCTCCACGCTGTGAAGTCGGCCGGCCGGCAGGTCGCTCAGCAGCTGCAGACGAGCGCGCCCCGAACCTGCAGCGGCGTCGTAGCTCAGGGCGGAGAATCCGCCGCTGCTCGTCCTATCGGCATCGGCTTGGGGCCGCTGCAGTTCCATCTCCGCAAGCAGCCGTGGTGCTGGTGATGGCGGGCAGCTGAGCGGCAACGCCAGAGCGGCAGCCAGCAGGGAGCCCACGATGGGCACGGCGCCTCAGCGTCTCTCTTCCACCCTGGCTCAGGCCCTTGCGCCTCGCCTGCATCCCAGGACACCGCCGCGGGATGGAGATGGCAGACCTGCAGGCAAACCGATCACGCCCTGTTCTTGATCTCCTCTTCACCCCATCTTCATTCAGAGGCACGAGGCTGATCCTGTGCCAAGACTTGCCGATGGAGATCACAGCGCTTCACACGATTCAGTCCCTGGCGGGTCGTATCGCCGTCCGCAAACTTGCTGCCGGCGAGCTGCTGTTTGAGAACCAGGATCCTGGGAACAGCATCTTTGCTGTGCTCAGCGGTGCTGTGGCGATCCAGTGGCCCACCGGAAGCCAGGAGCAGTTGGCCCCGGGGCAGCTGTTCGGCATCGGTGCGCTCGTGGAGGCGGATCACCGCCGTCATGGCGCGGCCAGGGCCATCGAGGCTTCTGAGGTGATCGAACTCAACCGCGAGGAATTCCTGTTCGCCATTCAGGAATCGCCGATGTTCGCGCTGCAGGTGATGGCAGCCCTGGAGGAGCGGATGCGCCGCATGCGCGACGACGCCTGAGCCCTCAGCAGCCCACGGACCATCAGGCGCAGCATCGGTTCCATACCAACCGGCAGCTCCACCTCGCTGTGGGACTCCGTGGTCGCCAAAACGACCACATCAAGGCCGATCCCGCAAGGCAGCGGGCATCACCCCCAGCGGCCATGCCGCTCCTAACGTCAGCCTCAGCGTCGCGAGGCTGTCCAGTCCTCGAACCAGCCGCGCCGCCAGAGCCAGGTGGCCTGAATGGTGGCGATCGCACCCATCAGAATCAGGCTGGCGATATAACCGTAATGCCAGTGAAGCTCAGGCATGTTTTCGAAATTCATGCCGTAGATGCCGGCGATGAAGGTGAGCGGCGCGAAGATCGTTGAGACGATCGTGAGCGTTTTCATGATCTGGTTCATGCGGTTGCCGGTGCTGGCCATGTGCGCCTCGGTCACCGCATCGCACTGATGCCGCAGGATCTCGCAGCTGTCGAAGATCTGCTCCACGTTCTGAGCCATCTCCCGGAATCCCTGCAGACCATCAGGGCCCATCACCGGCTGGTTCTGCCGCAGAAACAGCAGGATCTGATGCCGCAGCGGCCAGAGCTGCTGACGGATGCGCCGCAGGTTGTTGCGCAGCTGATACGCCCGCCCGAGGATGCGCGGCCGCGGATCGCGCAGGGCTGCCTCCTCCAGGTCGTCGAGACGGTTGGCCATCTGCTCCAGCATCGGGAAGATTCCGTCCAGCAGGTTGTCCACCATGTAGTGGAGGAGATCGTCGAGGTCTTCGGCAGCCGCTGGCGGTGTGCGCTCCAGCAACCACTCCGTGAGCGAGGCGAAGGGTTGGCTGCTCGGAGCTTCCTCGATCGAAATCAGGCGCCGATCCGTCAGCAGCATCGCCACCTGATCGCTCACCAGCTGCAGCGGGTCCTGGCAGAAGCGCAGGCGATGCAGCACCACGGCCACCACATCGGCATGGGAATCCACCCGTGTGGCCTGGGGGGTGTCCAGCACCAGCGGGGCAAACACCGGCGGGATGGCGCAGATCTCCAGCAGCTCACGGATGCGATGGGGCTGCCCCATGCCATTCACGCGGATCCAGAGGGGCAGGCCTGAGCCCACCAGGTCGCACAGCTGCTCGTTGCTGCACCGCCAGTGCAGCTGCGGGCCCTCCGGCGTCAGGCAGACCACCGAGACCTCCGTATCGGCCCGGCCGCCACCGAGGAACAGGGCGCTCGGCATGTCGCCCGGTCGCTCCTCCAGTCGGCGCGAGTCGAGTGAGCCGGGGGTGGGCCGAAGCTGGGGCAGGCTGTGCACGGGCTACGGCACCCACTGGGCGAAAGCTAGCCACAGGTCACGGCAGGAACCGCGTCGGCAGGCTCACGCTCCAGGTGTGTTGTGACCGACAGCGTGGAATCCGGCATCGCGTTGGACTGATGCCCGTTGGAAATCGCGTCCGGTGGAACGCAGTGACGGCACCGTGTTGGTGGGCTCAGGGCGAGGACAGCTGCAGCAGCTGCTTCTGCCGCTGTTGTGCTGCCTGGGCATTCAGGCCTCCTGGTTCGTGGTGCTGATCGGCCTGGAGCGGCTGGCGGAGCCTCAGCCGAAGCCGGCACTGCTGCTGTCGCCGCTGCGCACCTGAGACTCCAGGTCAGCCATGGGTGCCAGAGCCGCCGGGCTGCAGGCCAGTGCCCTCATCATCTGGCGATGGAACAGGGCGAAGGCGCTGCTGTTCTGCAGCGAATCACAGGTGGGATCGTGCAACAGAGCCACTTGAAACACTCGGGCCAGCATCAGCGCTTCGTGTTGGTTGAGGCAGAGCAATTGATGTCCGTCAACCTGGGTCGCCTTCACACGTTGTCCTGAATCGTCAGCTGGAAAGTAGCAGGCTGATCTCTCTTGCCGATTTGCGCGACCTGGCTCATAACCTTCGCTTAACGCTTGCTATCTGAGCTGGCTTCAGATTGGTGTCAACCGCGACATTCACGTGCCTGACGGCGAGCCCATCGCCTTCGCTTCCAGTCCCTGCGGAGCGGTGGCCTCGGCCCTCGTGGCGGAACGGTTGCGGCGTGTGGTGGCACTGCAGGGTGAGGTGCTCTCCGATCGGGATCCGGAAGCGCTGCATCAGATGCGCGTGAGCTTTCGGCGTCTGTGCAGCACCCTGGAGCAGTTCGCGCCGGCCCTGAATCTGCCCGATGCCGTCGACCCGCAACGCATCGCTCGCATCCGCCGGCGCCTCGGCCTGACCCGCGATCTCGATGTGCTGCGCCAGAGGCTCGATCAGCAGCTGCTGCCGCAGTTGCCGGAACGGGAGATCCGCCAGCTCAAGCCCCTGCTGAAGCAGCTGAAGCGGGAGCGCCAGCTCGCCTTTGAGGATCTGGTCGACACGCTGCAGGGGCGTCGCTACCTGAAGTTGCTGGCAACGCTGCAGCAATGGCTGAAGCAGCCCGTGTTCACTCCGCTGGGGGAGGAGCCGTTGGCCGCCTGGCGGCCCGAGCTCGTGCAGGCCGTGCTGGCGGGGCTCACCAGCCTGCCGGGCTGGTGGGCGGCCAGTCCCTACGACAGCGAGGCCATCGCCCAGCTGCACCGGCTGCGCCGTCGCCTCAAGAAGGCCCGCTATGGCCTCAGCAACCTTGAGCCCCTTGATCCGCAGCAGTTCGAACCCTGGGTGAATCGCTTTCGCCAGCTGCAGGATCTGCTCGGCGATCTCAATGATCTGGAGTTGATCGATGCGGCCCTGCACCGTCAGCTGGATGGTGAGCCGGACCAGTTGGTGCCTGGCCTGTGCAGCCTCATGGCGGAGCGTCGCTCCTGCAGCTGGCAGGAGTGGCAGGGCCTGGCGGAGCCCCTGCGCTCTGCCCAGACGCGGCTGGCCCTCAACGCTCTCAGCCACGCCTGAACCCTGGCCAGCACACGCTTCATGGGCCTGCTGTGGCTGGGTCGCCCAACGGCTAACCCAGCCTTAACCGAAGCACTACCGCGGCTTTGCCCCTGCGCCGGTGCTGCTCCATACAGTTCGGCGCAAGCCTTCACACAGCGGCTCGATGGTCTTCACTCCCAACGGCCAGAAAGGTTTGCGCACCTCCCTGGAGGACACCTACCAGCGTCGCGACCTGGTGCACCTGGCGGCCGGCAGCCGCGTGCCCCTGCTGCGCCAGCACATCTGGCTGGTGACCCGCGGCATGGTCAAGCTCAGCTGCATCACGGAGCAGGGCGACGATCTGGTGCTGGGCCTGGCCGGCCCCAACGAGCCCTTCGGCGAACCGCTCACCAACATCGACCTCTACGAGGCGAGCACCCTCTGCGACAGCGATCTGCTCTGCCTGCCCATCGATGAGATCGAGGCCACGCCCCACCTGGCGGTGACCCTGGTGAAATCCATGGCCAGCCGCATGCGCCAGTCGGAAGCGCTGATCGCGTTGCTGGGCCTGCGTCGCATCGAGGAGCGGGTGCGTGGCTTCCTGGAGCTGCTGGCTCAGGACTACGGCCAGCCCTGTGATCAGGGCCTGCGGCTCAACCTGCGCCTCACCCACCAGGACATTGCCAGTGCCCTGAGCACCACCCGCGTCACCGTGACCCGGGTGCTGGGCCTGCTCAAGGAGGAAGGCTGGCTGCAGCTGGATGATCAGCGTCAGCTGGTGATCAGCCATCTGCCGCGCTGAACGGCAGCTGGCCTAGGCCCTGGGCAGCAACAGCTCCAGCACCGCCCCGCCCTCGGGGTGGTTGCTGGCCCGCACCAGCCCGCCCTGGGACAGGGCGATCTGCTGGACGATCGCCAGCCCAAGACCGCTGCCCACCCGTGGTGCCCGCGCCCGCGAGGGATCGCCCCGGTAGAAGCGCTGAAACATGCGCTCCTGATCAATCTCGCTCAGGCCGGGCCCCCGGTCCCGCACCCCGATCAGGCACCAGCGATCGCGCTGCTCCAGGTTCACCTCGATCGCTGTGCCGGTGGGGGTGTACCGCAGGGCATTGTCCAGCAGGTTGAGCAGAGCCTGATGCAGCCGGGCGGGATCGACCGCCGCCAGCCGAGCCTGCTCCCGCCCCGGGCTCACGCTCAGCCGCACCCCCCGTTCGCTGGCCAGGGGCTCAAGCGTGGCCCACACGGTGCCCAGCACATCGCGGGGGTCGATGCTGGCCTGCCTGCCGGCCTCCGCCACCGGCGTGTTTTCCAGCCGGGAGAGATCGAGCAGGTCGCTGACCAGCTCCTGCAACCGCCGCAGTTCCTTCTGAAGCCGCTCCACCAGCAGGCGCGGCTGCCCCTCCACCCGCGTGGCCAGGCTGTCGCCCACCAGCATCAGGGCGGTGATCGGTGTGCGCAGCTCGTGGGCCACATCGCTCACCCAGGCTTCATGGCGATCCAGCTGCTCCTGCATCGGGTTGCGGCCTTCCAGCAGCACGGCCACCCAGCCCTGGCTGCCGGGCATCACCCGCAGCTCCAGCCTGGTGCCCGGCCGCATCCAGCTGCCCCGTTGGGCCACGCCCTTGTCGCGGGCCAGCGCCACCAGATGCATCACATCGTCGCCGGGATCCAGAAAAGCCAGCGGTTGCCCCAGCAAAGCCAGGGCCTGATCCAGCCCCAGCAGCTGTTCAGCTCGGGAATTGAGGCTGGCGATGCTGCCGTCAGGAGCCAGCACCAGCCAGCCCTGGGGGAGACCCTCCAGCCACTGGCGCAGCTGTTCGGGAGGCAAGGGCCAGTGCTCGCCAGGGGAGGGCCGGCGTCGTCCAGCCGGGGCGAGGCCCTGTGGAGATCGCGCCGTGCGGCGGCCCCGCAGCCACCAGCCCAGGGAAGCTCCACCGGCCAGGGCCAGCAGCAGGGTGGCGTCTGGGGCGTTGGCCATGCCCTCAGCCGAAGCGATAGCCGAAACCGCGCACCGTGATCAGCTTGGTGGGAGTGGAGGGATCGTCCTCGATCTTTTCACGCAGCCAGCGGATGTGCACATCGACCGTTTTGCTGTCGCCGATGTAATCGATGCCCCACACCTGTTCGATCAGCTGATCGCGGCTCCACACCCTGCGTGGGTTCTGCATGAACAGCTCCAGCAGGCGGTACTCCTTGGGGGAGAGTCGCAGCTCTGCTCCGGCGCGGGTGGCACGGCATTCCCCGGGGTAGAGACTCAGCTCCTGGTGGTGGAGATCAACGCTCTCACGGGCGCTGCGCTGCTGTTCCTGGGCCTGCTCCTGGCTGCGCTGCCGTCGCAACAGGGCACGGCAGCGGGCCACGAGCTCACGCATGCCGAACGGTTTCACCAGGTAGTCGTCGGCGCCCACCTCAAGACCCAGAACGCGGTCGGTTTCGGTGTCGCGGGCACTGACCACCAGGATCAGCGGTGGAGTGCCGCCGCTGCGCAGGCGTCGGCAGAGGTCGAGGCCATTGAGGCCCGGCAGCATCAGATCGAGCACCACCAAGTCGAAGCTCTGGCTGCTGAGCAGCTCCCAGGCCCTCTGGCCGTCGGCGGCAGCGGTGACGGCGAAGCCCTCCATCACCATCGCCTCGCTGACCGTCTCGCGGATGGTCTCGTCGTCCTCCACCACCAGCAGGCGGGCAGGGGCGGCCGCGAGGTCATGGGTCATGGTCCGATTCTGGGAGCCCAGGCCTGTATCGCCCGACACAATCGCAGCCGCTCGTGCCCGTGACGAGGGATCAGTTCGGCTCGTCCAGTTGACAGCGGGTGAGGCTGGGGTCGGTGAGCCGCTCCAGCACCCGTTGCAGGTCGACCGGAGAGAGCTCACCATTGCTGCCCCACTTGAGGCTGGTGTTGCCGTCGCCGCTGCTGGGCTCTGGCTGGTGGAGATAGGACATGTCAGGACCCATCGCAGACGTTGATTGTCAGCGAATCCACACTAGAGCGGCGCTGGCTCCGCGTCAGGCCGTTTGCAGCGCTGCGGGGCGGTACGGCATGAAATTCGCCTTGCGGGTGCCGCAGATCGGGCAGATCCAGTCGTCCGGAATCGCCTCGAAGGGGGTTCCTGCGGCGATGCCCGAGTCGGGATCGCCATTGCTGGGGTCGTAGATCACGCCACACACCTTGCAGATCCACAGGCCCGGCAGCGCCTCGGTCGTCTCGCCGGCGGTGCCACCTCCCTGCAGGGCCTCGAGGGCCACGCTGTAACGATCGGCGTGGTGGTGCTCCACGGGGATGAGCAGGCCGAAGTTGCGTGCCGCCGTGCGGAACTGATCGGCGTGCTCGCGCGATTCCGCCTCCTGCTCCTGGAATTCCGCCGAGGCACCGGCGTCGCGGTCGCGGATGGCCTGGGCGGTGAACTCCGGGTACATCGTGGTGTACTCGTAGGTCTCGCCTTCGATCGCCAGCTCGAGGCAGCGGCTCAGGATCGTCTGCTTCTGCTCATCGCTCAGGCTGGCGGCGTCGTCCACCACCAGCTCGGGGTGGAGCAGGCGGAAGTGGGCGAAGGCGTGCTCGGTTTCCTGGTTGGCGGTGTCGCGGAAGAGGCGGG
>Ga0208361_1000373_pt1 | contig 13205 bp, 15 predicted proteins | sample LakMenEpi05Aug10_FD_150670 | JGI IMG/M metagenome (GOLD analysis project Ga0208361, IMG submission 150670) | Freshwater microbial communities from Lake Mendota, WI - 05AUG2010 deep hole epilimnion (SPAdes) | ecosystem: Environmental > Aquatic > Freshwater > Lake > Epilimnion/Euphotic zone ... | reverse complement strand
GACTGGCCGGGCACGCATTGCACCGACCCGCAGGCACAGGCAAAGGCTCTCGATCTGCTTGCGGTGGCCCTCTGGGAGCTCGGCGAGCGGACAGACGCCCTACAGCATGCGCGGCAGGCTGCGGCAAGATGGCCGGGAGAAGAGCGCGTCGCGAACAACGTGGCCGCGATGGAACGCATCCTCGCCCAAGGGGCCGCCGCGTGAGCTATCTACGAGAGATTGCCGATTCTCTGGCCGACGGACTCGCCGCCGTTTCGTGGAGCATTCAATCCACGACGGTCGAGCGCAAGAACTGGGTCGCCGTCGACATAGAGGAGCTCGCGACGCCGCGTATCTACGTCACGCCAGGCGGCGCGACGATGAGTCGGGTGAGTCGAGCTACCTCGCAGGCTGATTATTCGGTCGCCGTGTTCATCGGCCGCCACGTCCAGACCGACGCGGACGTTGACGGCATGATTGACCTGGCCGACGAGGTGCTCTTGCACATTAGGGCGCACGACTGGGCCAACTCGGAATCATGGCCGGAAGGCGTGACGAGCCCGATGGAAGTGGAGGTCGAGCTCAACCCCGACGATGCGCTGAATGAGCGCAACGCTTGGCGGGCTGCCGTCAACGTGACCTACCGCGTGTTTCTGGCGGACGCCTTACCGGAGTAAGCCATGGCAGCACTTGGCCGCGTGAGCCGGGCATTTATTCGGCCGGGCGAGATTGGCGGCAACCGCCAAGTCCGATCGGAATCGTTCCAAGCTCGGCTCCGCCTCCAGGCCAAGGTGAAGGGGGCGTTTTTCGACCGGGCCAAGGTGCGGCGGATGATGGACGATATGTCGCGTCGCAGCCTCTCGGCTGCCGGCCGCGACGTGCAACAGGCCGCCAGGAAGGGCATTGGCAATTCGCCGCCCAAGCAGACCAAGGCAGGCCGGCGAGCGGTCAAGGCGGGCGAGGTCGTCGAGTTCGCGGGCGGGCTCTACAAGGATTTGACGATGCTGTCGAGCGGCAAGCCTCGGCCGCCAGGCAAGCCCGTCAAGTCGTGGGCACCCAAGCGATTCCTCTACCGCGACATCTACTACTACATGAGCCGCGGCGTGCTGGGGCCGACGGCCGTGATCGGCCCGGCCAAGGCCGCTTGGCTTAACCGTCTGCACGAGTTCGGCGGCACGCTGCAACTCACGGCCTGGCGGATCGGCGTGGGGGCGGCACGCAATGCGTACCTCCGGCGGTCTGCCGGCAAGAGCGTCGGCCGAGACTCTCGCGGCCGTTTCTTGAAGGGCGTGAGTCTCGGCCCGCAGAAAAACCAATTCGAGTACGGGTCGATTTTGTGGGCCAACAAGCGGCCGCGATTCTCCCGCAACTGGGAGCGGACGACCATCACCAAGACAGCCCGCTACCCGGCCCGCCCCTTCATGCAGGGTGCGGCCGGCGTCCAGAAGGCGGCGGCACGGGCAAACGAGAAATACCGCAACGCCCTGCGTCGCGCCGCGTGACGACACCCCCTACGGTCGCGTCTTTGCGGGCCGTAGTTTTGACGCTACCACCCCGCACACCAGGAGGCCAGCGTGGCTATCACACTTGGGAAAGACGTGACGATCACCGGCTTGACCGGCGCCCGATCCGTCTCCGTCACTAACTCTGCCGCCGAAGTCGACGTAACCAAGTTCGGCGACACCGCTCGCAAGTTTCGGAAAGCTCTGATCGAGCAGACCGTCGAGGTCGAGTGCGTCGATGATCCCGGCGTCGATGCCGGCGACACGTTCACCCTCGGCGGTTCGAGCACCGGCAATTCTATTGAATTCATCGTGACGAGCGTGGCCCGCTCCGAGCCGATCGACGGAATCTCAACTTTTACCGTGAGCGCCTCGCGCGCCGCCACCCAGTCCTAATCACGAGGGAAACACCCACATGGCGATTACGCTCGGCAAAGACGGCACGGCTCCTCCGTTTGGCACCGACATCATCTCGGCGACCTACACCGAGGAGTGCGAAACCATCGACGTGACCAACCGCACCAACAAGGGTGGAACGTCAGGCAACCCTGGATACCGCGCCAACGCTGCCGGTTTCAAAACGAAGACTTGGGAGATCGAGTGCCACGACGCCACCGCGCTGATCACGGCCCTACAAAGCAACACGGCTACAAGCGGTTTCATCGTGATGAGCGTCGCGGAAAACATCTCGATCGACGGGGCGGTGACCTTCACCGTGACCGCACGGGAGACCTGAGCCCGTGGCGATCACGCTTGGGAAGGACTGCTCGATTTCGATCGGTGGCAACATTGCCAGCGCTCGGAACGTCAGCCTTTCCTATAGCGTTCGCACGATCGACGTGGAGGAGTACGGCAGCCGCGAGGCTGCCGTCTATCCCGTGGGCGTCGAGGCCACCGTCTCCGTCGAGTTCAACGACACCGCCGACCTAGGCGGCGTCTACGGCATGGTGACGGCGGGCACGCCGATCACCGTCTCGGGCGGTGCCGGGTCGTGGTCGTTCCTCGCAGTGATTACGAGCATCTCTGAGACTGATCCGATCGACGGCGTCGCGACGTTCCAAGTCGAGGCCCGTCTTACCCGTGCTGGATTGAGGGCTTAATGCGAGAGTTTCGCGATGACCAGGGGCGGCCCTGGATGGTGGCAATCACAGTGGCGGCCGCCGAGCGCGTCCGCGGCCTGGTCACGGTCGACGTGACGGAGGACGTGGAGCAATCCGACGGCACCGTTTCCCGCCAGACCCGCAAGGCACCGCTCGACATTATTGACACGTCGAGCATCGCGAACACGCTCCAGATTCTACGCAGCCAGTACGGCACCGTCGGTGAGGTGCTCTACGCGATCTGCCGCAAGCAGGCCGACGAAAAGAAGATCAGCCGCGAAGACTTCCTCGACGGCCTCCGCGGCGACGCGATCGAGGCCGGAGTAAAGGCGATCGAGGAGGAGCTTGTCGATTTTTTCCCCCCGCGCCTCCGCAAGATGGTCGGACTTCTCGCGACAAAGATGGACGAGGTCGCCGCGGAGATGCTCGGCCAGGCGGAGGCGCGAATGCAAGCGGCAACGGCGACGAGTCTGCTCGAACAATCTGGCACGCCATCTACGAAGCCGCAGGCATCCTCGGCGTCCACCCCGGAAAGTGGACGTTCCGAAACCTCCTCATCGCTCGCGACGCCCGCCTAGAAATGGATTGGTGGCATACCGCCAACCTGCTTGCCCAACAAGCCAACCTAAACAAAGCAAAGCACGCTCCAAGCACAGACCCGGCCCGGCTCAATCCGTTCGCCAAAAAGGCCAAGCCAAGGCAGGCGACGCCAGAAGAAATTCAGAAACTCCTCGGACCTAACTGGCAAGAAGTGACCACATGAGCGCGTCAAAGGTCAAAGCCGGTCAGGTATTCGTCGAGATCGGGGCCGACCCGCGGGCGTTCTTCTCAGCCCTCAACAAGATCAACCGCCAGATCGGCAACCTCGGCCGCTCGATGAGCGGGGCCGGCGGCAAGATCGCCGGCATGGGGGCGGCGGCGTTGCTGCCATTCGGGGCGGCGATCCGCCAGGGCACGGCCTACCAATCGACGCTTCTGAACATCCAAGCGAGCACCGGGGCAACCGCCGCCGAGCTCGACAGGATACGCGCCGCCGGGATGCAGGTTTCCCAGGCCCTCGGCGTCGGCCCGACTGAGGCGACGCAAGGGTTCCTAGAGCTCCTCAAAGCCGGCATGAGCCTGGAGCAAGTGCTCGGCGGTGCCGGGCAGACGGCGCTAGAGTTTGCCAAGGTCGGCAATATGGACGTGGCCGCCGCCTCGGTGGTCATGGCCGACGCAATGAAAGTGTTCGGCGTCTCTGCCGACGTGGCCGCAAACACCATGTCATCCGCGGCCGACGCCTCCTCGACGAGTATCGAGGAAATGACCATGGCTTTTAGCCAGTCCGCCGCCGTGGCGGCGTTGGCTAATCAGTCCATGGGCGACCTGTCGGCGGCCCTGGCCGTGCTCGCCAATAACGGCGTCAAGGGCAGCGACGCCGGCACCAGCGTCAAAACAATGCTCATGCGGCTCATGGCTCCGGCAGACGATGCTGCCGTCGCCCTAGAGCAAGTCGGCCTGTCGGCTATGTCGTTCCGCAACGCGGACGGCAGCATGAAACCGCTCGTCGAAATCATTGGCACGCTCAACGGCGCCCTCGCCGGAATGGATCAAGCGGCCAAGGACGACATCTTCCGCCGCATCTTTGGGCAGGATGCTATCCGAGCCGCCGCCATCCTGACGGCGACCGGCGTCGATGGCTTCAACGCCATGACCGACGCGATGGGCAACGCCCTGCCGGTCAGCGAAAAATACAAAACGCTATCGGCTGGCCTGGCCGGTGCGATGGCAAGCGTCGCCGCTGCCATGCAGCGGGCGGCGATCGCCATCGGCGAGGCCGTAGGCCCGGCCCTGATGGCAATCGCCGGCCCGATTGGCGAGGTGATCGACGGGTTTACCAAGTTCGTCGTCGCCAATCAGGAGCTCGTCGCCGGGTTTGCCAAGGCGGCCGTCGTGGTGACAGGCGTCGGCCTTGGGCTCATGGCACTAGGCGGCACGCTCACGCTCCTGAGTTCATCGGTCGGCGGCGTGCTCACGGCGATCGGTGCGATCGCAACCGTCGTGGGCGTCGTGTTATCTCCGATCGGCCTCCTCGTCGCCGGCCTGGCCTCGCTGGTGGCATTCGGCCCCAAGATCGCCGCGTCCATGCAAGGTATGTTTGGCGGCGTGGGAGGGATGATAGAGGGCGTCTCCGCCTCCATTGGCGGCACATTCCAGAGTGCGGTGGCTGGCGGGATGACGGTCCTAGGCGACCTCGCGACCACGGCCTCCGTCACGTTCGACGGGATCTACGCCGCTGTCGCCGAGGGCGACCTCTCTGGGGCAATGGACGTGCTCTGGGCAGGGCTCTACGCCGGTTGGCTCCGCGGCGTCGAGTCGTTGATGAATGCCGTCGACCCGTGGATCTCCACGTTTCAAAACATATTTACTGACCTCGGCCACTACATCTACATCGCATGGGATTTGATGTGGACCGACATCGCGGCGCTGACTCGCACGATGGGGGCAGCGATTTACGGGGCCTTTGAGAGCCTTGTGAATCCGATCCTCCAACGGTGGGACGATCTCACAACCGCCCTGAAAACCGAGTGGATCAACCTCAAAGCGCTGTTCACGGTTTCTGACTCTGCCCGCCAGAAGCTCGCAGACGAAAAGACAAAGCTCAAAGAGGACGCGGCCGCCCGCAAAAAGGCTCGCGAGTCTGGCACGGGTGTCGCGGCCCGCATGGCGGAGGCCGCCGCAACGAATGCCGAAGAGGAGCAAAGGCGGCGAGAGCGTAAGGCGGCGATCTACCAGAGCGCCGAGGATATTACTGGTGGGCGCGAAGCGGAAAACGAGCGACGAAAGCGGCAGAGGCGATCTGCCACCGAAGCCGCCGAGGGTGCCGTCTCCGGCAAGAGCCGCGGCAAGCGCGAGGCTCGGGCGCAAAACCAGCAATTCACCGACCTTCTCAAACAGATCGAGTCTGCTAACTCTTCGGACAAGCTGACTGATCTCTACGGCGAGTTCCAAGCATTGGCATCCAGCGGACGCCTCACGTCCCAGCAATCGTCCGCGATTGAATCCGCGTGGTGGAAGGCGCAAAACAAAATGTCTTCCGCCGACGGCAAGGTCGGTGGCGCTGGCTCGTCGCCTTCCGACATGGCCGCCGCCGGAGCCGGCGCCGCGGGTGTCGACGCCGCCCAGAGCAAGGCGGAGGTAGCCGGGACGTTCTCCTCGACCAACCTCGGCGGCATGGGATTTGGTTCGTCGCTCGGCGAGCGGCAACTCAAAGCCCTCGAAACGATCGCGAGCAACACAGCCAACATGGAGCCGGCCGCGGTCGCCGAATAACGAATGCCCCTCGCCTGGATCGAAGACAACTCAAGCCGCTCCGCCACAATCGTCCGCCTTGGACGGAAGGCGGTTTCGTCATACTCAAAGAGCTACAAGGTATTCGGCACGACGGACGACACGATTCTCCACGCCGAGGCCAACGGCAAGATCACGAGCGAACTCGCCTACTGGTCGTACCCAGGCCAACCCAACGTACAACTGCGAGCCGAGTCCTACAGCGTCTCGTACCTCGGCGACGACGCCTGGCAAGTCACGATTGCCTATGAGAAGGCGGGAGCCGAGGACGACGACCAGCGTGATCCGCTCAAGCGGTCGCGGTCGTTCGACACAAGCGGCGGGTCGCAGCACATCACGCAAGCGGCTGGCGGCACGGTTACGACAAGCGGCGGGACAACCGTAACGCAAGGCAGCGAGCGCAGGTATCCGCCGGGCACCGCGCCGAGCATGAACAGCGCAATCGGTGTCGACGGCAGTTCAGTCAACGGCGTCGACATCGTGGCCCCCGCGCTCACCTGGACAGAAACGTACGACGTTCCACACCAGTACGTCACAGCCAACTACATCAAGAGCATCGCCGCGCTGACCGGCACCGTGAACAACGGCGGGTTTCGCACATTCGCCGCTGGCGAGGTGCTGTTTATGGGGTGCTCGGGCTCGCAGGAATGGGACGATCAGCGGGGGAACGGGCCGTGGACGCTCTCGTATAAGTTCGTGGCGTCGCCAAACGTGACCGCTCAAACCATCGGCGACATCACGGGCATCGAGAAGAAGGGCCATGAGTATTTGTGGGTGCGCTACGAAGACGCCGTTTCGACTAACGAGCTCGTCAAGAAACCGAAATACGTCTACGTCAACAAGGTCTACCGCGACGGCAATTTCTCGGGCCTGGGGATCGGCACCTAATGGCACGCCCCGACGGACGCATTGAGAAGGGGCAGCGGCTTTCGTCGGCGATCTCCGCCAGGGCGTGGAACCGGGCGCAAGAGGCTGCCGATCGGGTGCTCGGGGCGACGCCTGGCGTGGAGGCTGGCGCGGGCGTCAGCGATGGCAACACGATCGTTGTCCGTATCGCCCAAGGCTGGCCCACGCTCAACCACACGCCCCTTGCGGTGGGCCACGGCATCTCGATACCGCTCAACCGCGGCACGCAAACGCTACTCCTAACTACGTCCCAAAACACAACCGGATCGGCAACGTCAAAGGTGGTGTCGAGCGAGGACGACCTTGTACAGTTTTCGACAACTGACACGCCGTGTTTCACGATTGACTCCAGCACAACCGACACGTCGCTCGGGTCGCGGTGCGGAATTATTGAGTCTGTGTCGGCGCTTGTCGACGGCTACTACACCTGCACCGTCCGCGTCCGCGGCCTAGTCCGCTGCCGCGTGCTGTTGCTCCAGGCCGGAGCGTCGGTGTCGCCGCCGCCGCCGTATCCGACGAATGCCGGGCTCCAATCGTTTTGGCGGCGTTACCTCATGGCAACCGAGTACGGCTACGGGGCGATACTCGGGCTCGGTGCAAGGTATCGGCTCAACGGGAACAACACCTATCCGGCTGTTGCCGAAGCAGTGGTGAATCTCGGCTAATGCAAAACGTCGATCCTATCAACGGATGGGCACGCGCGATGCGGGCGCGGCTTCGCCACTCTAATCAGTATCAAGTTGAGGCTCCGCTCTCGGACGGAATCATTGCATTCTTCACAGGGTTGGGAGCACCTTACGCAAACTGGCAGTACGTTGCCGGGTGGGATCAGTCTTTGTCCCTGACGGGGTCGACCACAGAGCACGCCGTCGCGCGAGTCATCCACCCGGCATTTTTTGGGCAGTTTAACGGCCAGCGATGGTATGCCGCGCAAGGCGACGGATGGAGAGAAAAATCTAGCCGGGTGTGTTGCATCGGCTCAATAAATGTCGGCGACTCTCAAAGCACTAGCGACTCAGTGCTCGGTGCCATCAATAGATACGAGCAGTTGGCAGAATCCGGCATCTACATAGCAAAGAAGCAGTTTCGCAGCGGCCTAGTCTTGTGCGGTGAAGCCTCGGAAACGGTGTTGTCACCCCCGTGGATTGTTTTCACGACAGGTTTTGCAGGAAATGCAATTTCACCGGACGCGCAATACGCAAGAAATAGCGATAGCGCATTTTTTCCTTCATTGTCTGGCACTTGGCCCGACATGACCGTCCTTGCAATCACAAGCAACGACGGCAACGCCGAAAACGCAACGCGCATTTTCGCTTCCGGCAGCGAGCGGAAACTGCGGGCGGTCCTTGGGTTCAGCCACGCAACGTCTAGGTATTTTGCGACGCTTTGCTTTGATAGGTTTGTTTTTTCTGTTTCACGAAATCGCGGCAATAATTCGTCAAACTTTGGCCTTTCTCCAACTCCGCCGGGTTTTGATTCCGCGGAGTCGTGGCGCAACAACAGGCTTGAAGTTTTCTCGATTTGCTTTGCGACCATAAGCCAACAAGTGCCTCAGGCATTAGCCGAGAGGCGCGACGCTGGGGTTATACCATCAAGCAATTACTCGCTTCTGTGCGGTGGCATTGAAAACGTCGACCCGTCGGCAATGGTGTCCGACGAAACTCCATACGATTACGCGCAGACCGTAGTGTCTTCTTTCGTGTCTGGCTCTGTGCAGCGGTGGAATTTCAACACGCAGTCGTTCCAAAACTCTGACGCTACGTTTGAAAACCCTGAGTTCCGCGTGCTAAATTCCGAATCACAGCTTGGCCTCGGAAACACGTCGGCGCGGCTGCCCAACTCGGAAACGCATCCCGTTCGAGCGTCGCGTACGTTTCTCAAAAACGATCAAGTTCCACAGGGAAACTTGGCAGACGAACCTATCTCCTTCGTAATGTTACGGTCGGCAAAGATGGCGCGTTTCGCCGCTCCAGTCGACGACGCGGATGTTACGTTTCCGGTCGTGACGGCGGCCCAACAGTCAACGTTTCGTTTCCGCGGGAAGTCGATTACGGGGGCCGGCGTGCGGTTTAGTCCTTGGTCGTCCAATACGTTTTCGGGAGCGATCGACGCGGAGGGGGCAACCCAAAAAGTTCAACCTACGCAAATTGACCCTCCAGCGCTAGCGGCAAACCTTAACACGACCCACGAGTACCGCGAAGGGTCGCAGGTGTCGGAGGATTACTCTGGCACATATGTACGACGAGATGATGTCATAAAGTTTGAAAGCGCCGGAGCGCCGCTAGGGTCTGTATCGCGTTTTTACAATTACGAATGGCTTTTATTGTGGCCGTTTCTTTCTAGTCCATCGCTAAGGGCAGATTACCACCCAAACCAGCAATGGGATGAACAATCCTACCTTGCAGGGGTTGTTGCTGGGGTGCTAGGTGGCACTGCGCGCCTTGGGGAAGCAAGGTACAACACGGGAAAAATCAGAGAAGGCGAGAACGCGCAACTCTCGCAATTTGGCGGCTACCTAGGATTTTCGTACGGCCAAATGGACGGCAGGCATCCCGAGGGCTGGACCGACAGCTTAAGCAATTTAGCATCGGCCGCTCAAGTGCGCAGGGCTGCGTCGGTTTCGTTCTTACCTTCGCTGGCCGGCAAGGAGTTTGTGTGTAACTCAAGTTCGGTGGCCGGCGTGCCGTGGCAGGCCGGTCTTTTTCATTGCATCGACGACGGAGTTGCGTTCCAGAAATCCGCGACAAGAAATTTTTCGGGGTTGCGCGAGGTTGCAACATACACAAGCATTCAAACTGTAACTTTCCCAAACCAACGCAAGGCCATCCAAACAACAGGGCAGACCATCCAAAGCTCTTGGCTTGGCAGCGTCGTCCACAGGTGCTCTTTTGCAACGCCAACCGTAGAAATCTTTGTTCAGTGGTCTGCATCGTTGCAGTCGCCAGGCCCGTACAAGGTGCGCCCGCCCTTCCCGTCGCCCAACCAGGGCCTAGACCTCGACAGAGAAGCGAGCACCGTAGCGCCGAGTATGTTCGTAAGGACTACTGACTTAGCGCAGGTGACTCCGGTCCTTGTCGCCGAGGTGTGGGTTCGGGCCGTTGGAGAGTGTGATGTTGCGTCTGACTACACGTTTCCCGAATTGTTCCAAAACAGCGGGACGTACAGCCATAAGGTTCGAGTGTTCTCTGTTTCCGGCGGGCAAGTAAATACTCAGGTTCTAAAGGATTTTTCCGACTCGCAATTTGTGCCATCGGCCTGGGCTGATGACTCGCCGGTCGCAACGGCAAGCGTTAGTTTTAGGAAACTCGGCGCCTTTCCGTTCAACCGCGCCCAAACCCAACGCCTGCTCGACGGCGAAACGGTGACGCCGACCTATTGGTTTTTGGACGACGAGGGCACGGCCCTCGAATCGCAGCCCGTTACGGTGCCGTGGCACAACGACACGTTTGGCACCTACAAACTCGAATTTCGGTTGGTGACTGACTGACCGACCCCCTCCGGCCCCGCCGCCTAACCCGCCCTAATGGGGCGCATGTCCGCCCCCTTTCGCGCCGCCCTCGCCGACGCCCTCGACTCCCCGCCGTGGATCCTGCCCGCCGTCCGCGAGCTCCGCGGGATCGTGATCCCAGCAGGCGGCGAGCTCTACGGCCGCCTCGCGTGGAATCTCGTGACCACGCTCCGCGGCCTCGGCTGCACGCTGCCCGTTGAGATTTGGCACTTGGCCGACGAGATGCCAGAGGATATGGCCGCCGCGTTCACCGACGCCGGCTGCCGCCTGGTCGACGCCGACGCCACGCTCGCCCGCCTCGGCATCCGCCCCCGCACCGTCGAGGCTGAGAGCGGCCGCGGTCGCGGCTGGTGGCTCAAGTCAATCGCCGTCCGCCATACGGGCTTTGCCGAGGTGCTGCTCCTCGACGCCGACAACGTGCCGGCCCGCGACCCGACCTACCTATTCAACGACAAAGCCTACACGCGGCCTGGCGCGTACTTCTGGCCCGACCTGCCGCCGGCTGGCAACCGCTCCGAGTGGGTGCCCGAGGTCGCGTGGCGAAACGTGGGGCTCACGCCCGTCTACGGGGCTCGCCCCCTGGAGAGCGGTCAACTCATGGTCGACCGCCGCCGCCACCTCCACGCGCTTGACCTCTGTGTTCTCCTCAATGAATGGCGCGACCACGTCTACCAATTCGTCTACGGCGACAAGGATTGCTGGCTCCTCGCCTGGCACCTCGCTGGAAACGAGTACGGCATTCCGAAACGCAACCCGGCATATCGGCATCCGGCTATCTGCCAACACGACCCAGCGGGCGAGCTCGTGTTCCAGCATTGCTGCAACGGCAAGGACGATCTCGCCGCCGGGAAGGTGATCGCCGGCATCGTCTCGCGGCGGTTTGCGCCGGATGCGGCGGCGAGTTTTGCCGAAAAGCGGCGCCGCGTGCGAGAGAAAAAGGCTTTTGCGATTCCGCCGCCGTCGGGCATCGTGAAGTAATGCGACGACGACGGACCGTCTACATCGCAGGGCAGCGTTGGAAAGTGGCCTGGGACTGCCGCCTCCGCGGCGCCTACGGAATCTGCGACTACGAGACGAAGACGATCAAGCTCGCCGCCGGAATGGATACGGCCGACCTTGTGGACACGATCCTCCATGAACTCCTCCACGCACGCTGGCCCGACCTCGACGAAACGGCGGTCTGCGACATGGCCGAAACCTGCTCGCGGTTCCTCGACGCCGCCGGCCTCCTCCGACACGAGGATTGACGTGAGTAAAAAGATCGACGCGATCGCGGCAATCAAGGCAGCGATCCCGAAGCCGCAGTCGATGCGGTGGCACGATCGCGTAGATCCATCACACCTCGAAACGCTTCGCCAGATCGAGGCGGCGTTTCTCGCCGGCGAGTTTGGCACAAAGAAACGACCGGCATTCGTCGCCATTGCGGCATACCTCAACCAACACGGCATCACCAGCGTCGGCCATCAAGGGGTGCGCGAATGGCTCGAAAAGCGATAGCCGCGATTGCCGCCAAGATCAACGGCGACAAAGGGCTAACGATCGAGGAGGTCACCCAGAAGGAGACCGCCGACGGCCTAGAGGCGAAAAGCGTCTCGGCCCGCATCCGTACGGTCGACGATCTGCTCCGGCACATCGAGGCCGATATGGCGAAATTTGAAATCGCCACCAGCGAGGCGACCAAATGGGAAGGGCTGACGGCCGACAAGGAAACCGGCGAGCCTGTCGTTACGGAGTTGCACCGCGTACACGTCAAGCTCCGGCCCAAGGCCGGGCCGGGCATCCGCGAGGCCGTCGAGGCGATGATCGCGGGGGCCGCAGCCTCGGGCCGCATTGGCAGACCCAAGGCGAAGGCTCAAAAGGCAAAACGCGACGGCGTCTGGCAAGTGCTCGTCATCGCCGACCCGCACTTCGGAAAATACGCCTGGAGCAAGACGACCGGCGGCGACGACTACGACCTCGATCATGCCGACCGCCTGGTCAGAGACGCCGGGCTGCGGCTCATTGAAGCCGGCGACCGCCAAGAGCCGGCACGGCGGACGATCGCGTTCCTCGGAGACGTGTACCACTACGACACGCCCGACGCGAAGACGACGCGCGGGACGCAACTAGAGCGCGACGGCCGCCTTGAAAAGATGATCGAGACCGGGACGGCAGCGGCGGCGTATCTCGTCGAGCGATCTGCCGAGACGTGCCCGACCGACGTGGTCTGTGTGCCGGGCAATCACGACGAGACCATGACGGCATGGTTTCGCCTGTTGCTAGCCACCCACTTCCAGGCCGACAAACGTGTCACGATCCACCAGGCGTTTACGCATCGCCAATACCTAGAGCACGGCGGCAACCTCATCGGGTTCGCTCACGGCGACAAGGCACGGGCCAAGCTGCCGGCGCTCATGGCGTTGGAGGTGCCCGCCGCCTGGAGCCGCTGCCGCTACCGGGAGATTCACACCGGGCACCTGCACAAGCAGGCCGCCCGCATGCGCCGCGTGGTGGATACCGACGGCATCGACACGGTCGACGGCGTCGTCGTGAGGATCGCCCCCGCCATCTGCCCTCCCGATGACTGGCATTCGCAGGAAGGCTACATCGGCTCACGGCAGGCCATGGAGACATGGTTCTATGACGCCGCCGGAGGGCTGGCCGGGATGCTCGTAGCGAGTGCTGCCAATGCTCGATGAAACCTACCTCCGCGAGGCCGAATACCGAGCCCGCCGTTTCTCCGGCGCCTACACCGGCACATCGGGCACCCTCGCCGCTGACGTTATCCGCCTTCTCAATCTGATCCGCCACCAACGAAAGGAAATCGACCGCATGAGTACGACGCTCGAAGAGGCCAACGACGAACTGCGGGCCGCCGTGGAGGCCCGCCTCGCCCAAGGG
>Ga0208361_1000364_pt1 | contig 13408 bp, 12 predicted proteins | sample LakMenEpi05Aug10_FD_150670 | JGI IMG/M metagenome (GOLD analysis project Ga0208361, IMG submission 150670) | Freshwater microbial communities from Lake Mendota, WI - 05AUG2010 deep hole epilimnion (SPAdes) | ecosystem: Environmental > Aquatic > Freshwater > Lake > Epilimnion/Euphotic zone ... | reverse complement strand
GTGGGTGACTACCAAACAGTCGCCACCCTGGAGACGTTCGGCTTCCTGCCGCCCTTCACCCAGGACGAGATCTACGACCAAATCGCTTACATCATTGCCCAGGGTTGGAGCCCGCTCGTTGAGCACGTCCACCCCAGCAATTCCATGGCCACCTACTGGTCTTACTGGAAGCTGCCCTTCTTCGGTGAGAAGGATCTCAGCGTGATCGTCAGCGAGCTCGAGGCTTGCCACCGCGCCTACCCCGACCACCACGTGCGTCTGGTCGGCTACGACGCCTACACCCAGAGCCAGGGTTCCTGCTTCGTGGTGTTCGAAGGCCGCTGATTTAGCGGTCCTCAATGGCTGTGGCCCCTGCGTCAGCGGGGCCACACCTCTCCTGCGGAGAATCGGCGCGTGGGGTCAACCCACCGCCGCTCCGCCTATCGCGGTCAGTCCTCCACCCATGCCACGCCGCTGAGACGGTGTTGCCGTGGTGTGGTGCAACTGCTGCCACTTATTCAGTCATTCCATTCGCCGGGCGGACATGGCCAGCACATCGAGTCGTGAAGCAGCTCTGGAGCGCCGTAAGGCGCTGACCAATGGTGGCAAGAAGGCCACTGGGCGCTACACCTCATCCCCCAGCCGTGTTCGCACCGCCGCCGACGCCCGTCCGACGCGGACGAATAACCCTGCGCCTGAAGTCGCCGCGGTGTCCGCTCCTGCACCGGTCGCCAGCAGTTCGAGCCGCCGGGCCGCTCGTGCGAGCGTCGAGCTGAGCTCCGCTCCAGCCAGCGGTCACCGCAGCACGGCCAAGGCCGTCGCCAACCCAAGTCGAGAACTGGTGCTGGCGCGCCGCGAAGCCCTGAGCCGCTCCGGCAAACGCGCCGATAAGTCGAAGGATCGCAGCCGCACCGAGGCCGCCAAGGAAGCCAAGGCCGCAGCGCCCGCCGCAGCTGCTGAGCACAAGTGCAAGTGCCAGGAGAAGGAAGCTGGCGATAACCGCAGCAGTGCCCGCACCGCCAGCCTGTCGCTGGACACCGGCCGTGCCGCCAGCAGCGCAGCCGCCAAACCGGCCGCCCGTTCGGCCACCAAGAAAGCCACAGCCCAGCACAACCCCAGCCGTGCGCTGGTGCTGGCACGTCGCGATGCCCTGGCCAAGCGCGGCAAGTCCGCCAGCACCAGCGCCAGCGGTGGTGCCGCCGCCGTGGTGCGCCAGGGCAACCCCGACCTGAGCACCCGTGAGCTCTCCCAGAAGCTGCGGGAACTGAAGAACAAGAGCGGCTCAGCCGGCCTGGTGCGCACCGGCAGCGGCAGCGGCACCACCCGCCCCAGCGGCCCGAACCGCAATGGCGCCAAGCAGGCCGCCGCAGCCGATGCCTCCTGGAAGGTGGGGGTGAGCGAAACCCTCTCCGGCCAGACGATTACCGGCACCCAGGCCAACCGTTCGGCCAAGACCACCGGCAACGAAGCCGCCACCTGCCGCACGATCACCGGCACCGAATACCTCGGCGCCGAAGTGTTCCAGACCTTCTGCGGCACCCAGCCCGCCGCCCCGATCCAGCCCGCCAAGGTGCGCGTCACCGCCACCAGCCACGGCAACCGGGTCACCGGCAATGAAGTGGGCCGCAGTGAGAAGGTCACCGGCGATGAACCCGGCACCTGCAAGAGCGTGACCGGAACCGAATACATCTCCGCCAACCAGTCGGCTGCCTATTGCGGCACCAGCACCCCCTCGGTGCGCAAGGTGGGCCGCAGCCAGACCCTCGGCGGCCAGGCCGTCAGCGGTGTGCTGGTGGGCCGCAGCGAAAAGGTCACCGGCGATGAGCCCGGCTCCGGCCGTCAGCTCACCGGCGATCAGTACCTCGGTGCTGAAGCCGCCCCCGGTGGTCGTGCTCCCACCAAGGTGAGCAGCCTCAACACCCTGCGCGGCACCGGCATCACCGGCACCCACGTGGGCCGCGGTCAGAACGTGACCGGCGATGAGCCCGGCAGCTGCCGCAACATCACCGGCGACGAATACATCGGCAGCCAGCAGTTCGAATCCTTCTGCGGCGCCAAGCCGGCCCCCGAAGCCGCCAAGGTGGGCTTCAGCGTCACCAACCGCAACCTGGTGGTGAGCGGCACCCGCACCGGCCGTTCCGAGAAGGTCACCGGTGATGAGCCCGGCACCTGCAAGGTGGTGACCGGCACTCCCTATGCAGGCCTGGAGCAGGCTGGCGACTTCTGCAACGCCAAGGCCGTGCGCGCCACCCGCGAGCGCACCCCCGTGCGTGGCTCCAACCGCATGACCGGCATCCAGCCCGGCATCGGCGGCAGCCTCACCGGTGCTGACAAAGGCGCCTGCGACGACGTCACCGGCACCCCCTACATCGGAGCCGACCAGCAGGCCGCTGTGTGTGGCACGGCCACCAGCCGCGATGCCGACTTTCCCCAGGCTCTGACTGCCGCCGCCTGGCAGCAATTCAGCGTCCAGTCCCCCGCCCGCGCCGCCCAGGTGCAGCGCGAAACCACCGGCACTGTGACCGGCAGCACCTACGAGCAAGGGGGGAGGATCACCGGCCCTTTTGACATGGCGACCGGCAAGGTGACCGGTACCGAACAGTTCCGCTTCGATCACCGCGCCTCCCAGCGCCTGGCCGCTGCCCAAGCGGCAGCCGCACCCGTGGCCGAACAGCCCGTGGCCTCGCGCGTCACCGGTGAGGGCTCCGGCACGAAGGTCACCGGCGACGACTGGGACCGCGGTGACCGCGTCACCGGCACCGAGGGCAGTTCTGCCCGCCGCCGCAATCCCACCCGCGTCGGCCCCATGAGCGCGATGCCCGGTGCGCAGAACAAGCGCAACGTGGACGTGCCTCCTCCCAACAGCAAGCTCACCGGTTCCAGCGGCAGCACCGATCAGGGTTCCCTGATCACGGTGTCCGGTGGAGCCCGCGGCTGAGGCCTGAGCGATGTCCCGCCGTCCCGCCAGCACCCAACGGCCCCTGGCGCCGACGGCTCCTCGCCGCCGGCCCCCGCTGGACCCATCCACCGACAGCGCCACCACCAGTGCTGACGCCGCTGACGCCAGCGCGACGAGCGGCGGCCTCAGCCCCGTCTCCAGCCTGAGCAAGGTGCTGCGCCAGCGCGAGCTGGCCTACGCCGCCCGCAGCAGTGGCCGCACCGTGAGCAGCAGCCGCAAGGCCAGCAGCGCGGCTGCAGCCACCAACAGCCGTTCGGTGGCACCATCAGGCCGGCGCGTCCGCCCCGTGGCCGCCCAGGTGATCCGCACCCCGGCAAGCCAAGGCCTGCATCCGCTCAGCGATGGCCGTGCCAACGCCACCCTGCGTGCCTACGAGGAGCGCACACTCGGCGCCTTCGATCGGATCGTGCCGGTGCTGAAGCGCCTATCGGCCCTCCAGCATGAAACCGATTTCGTCGCCCAGGCCCAGAGGCTGGCCGAAGCGGAACTCGGCCATCCACTGCCGCTGCCGATCCTGGAAACCGCCTGGACCAGCCAGCTGGACATGCGCACCCTGTTTGCCTGGTGCGTGTTCGAGGCCTACGAGCAGACCAGCCTCGGCTTCTTCAACGACGACCCTCTGGCCAGCCAGGCCGGCAGCAGCGCGGCCGAAGACTTCGAGACCTTCCTGCTCGACTGCGGCTTCCATCTGCTGGATGTAACCCCCTGCGCCGACGGTCGCCTGGCCCACGCCATCGCCTACGCCCTGCGCCTGCCGTTCAGCTCCGTGCGTCGCCGTTCCCATGCCGGCGCCATGTTCGATGTGGAGAACACGGTGGACCGCTGGGTGAAGACCGAGCACCGCCGCTACCGCGAAAGCCTGCCCAACCCCGCCCACGCCGACACCCGCTACCTGAAGGTGGTGGTGTATCACTTCAGCTCCAAGGACCCCTGCCACGAGGGCTGCGCCGCCCACGGCAGCGACGACAAGGCTGCCGCGGCTCAGGGTCTGCAGCGCCTGCAGGACTTCCAGCAGGCGGTGGAGAACAGTTTCTGCTGCGGCGCCTCCGTTGATCTGCTGCTGATCGGCATGGACACCGACACCGATGCGATCCGGGTGCATGTGCCCGGCCGCGACGGCGGCACTGATCTCGATCGCTGGCTCGATGCCCGCGACGTTTATGAGGCCACCCGTTCGCTGCCGGCGGATGCGGCGCGGGCGCGCGTGCACTCGCTGGTGGAGGAAGCCGCCGCTTCGCGTCCCGATGCCGGCATGGTGCAGCTCGTGGCGCGCCTGATCGAGCACAACCTGTCCCAGATCGACTACGTCCGCCAGTACCACGGCGGCAGCTACAGCGATTTCGGCCATGCCGAACGCTTCATCGGCGTCGGCATCGGCTTCAAGGAGATTCATCTGCGCAACCTCACCTACTTCGCCTACATGGACACCGTTGAGGAAGGCGCTCCCGACCTCGATGTGGGCGTGAAGATCTTCAAGGGTCTGAATGTGTCGCGCGGGCTGCCGATCCCGGTGGTGCTGCGCTTCGACTACCACGGCGGTGTGCCCGGTGCCCGCGAGCGGGCCGTGGCCCACTGCGAACGCGTCAAGGCGGCGATCGAGGCCCGCTACAGCGACCTCTGCAGCCAGGGGCTGCTCCACACCCTGCTCACGGTGCGGGATCGCGACCGCCATGTGGCGGCGGAGACAGTAAGTTCCTCCATCACCTTCAACAGCGGGGGAGGTCACTGAGATGTTGATCTGCAAGGTTCTCAAACCGCTGGTTTCCACCAACCGCATCGCTGATTTCCAGCACAAACACCTGCAGGTGGTGCTTGATGGCAGCACCCAGAAAGTTGCCGTCGACGCGGTGGGGGCCATCCCGGGCGACTGGGTGATCTGCGTGGGCAGTTCGGCGGCACGCGAGGCCGCAGGAAGCAAGTCGTATCCCAGCGATCTGACGATCGTGGGGATCATCGACCACTGGGATCCGGACGCCGCCAAGGAGATGGCCGCAGGCAAACCCAGCGCTGCAGCGAACCCCGCTTCCGCCAGCAGCGATGCCGGCAAGCCGACCACACCTTCGCCGGCCAGCCCCCCCTCGGGAGGCGCCGCCTGATGGAAATCATGCAGGTGATGGGCTCGCTGGTCTGCACCAACAGGGTTCCGGGCTTCGCCCACCAGAACCTGCGCGTCCTGCGCACCCCCAAGGGCAAGCTCAGCGTGGCCTGCGACCCGGTGGGCGCCTCCCCAGGCAACTGGGTGTTCACCGCCAGCGGCTCCGCCGCTCGCTTTGCCACCGGCAATGGCGACCTGCTCACCGATCTGACGATCGGCGGCATCATCGACCACTGGTCGCCGGACGGTTAGGGGATTTCCCCCTCAGGCTGGCCGATCCGGCCTGAGTCCATTCCGTTCTCTGCGCACCACTCACCGGGCACCGTCCCCTTCCGCCATGGCCACTCCACGATCCCGAGCCGCCGCCGCCAGAACCAGCGCTGCTCCAGCGGCGGCCGCCACCACACCGGTGACGGCCATCCCGGCTCCGGCAACGGCAGCTCCGGCGAAAGAGGCGGCGGCGGCAAAACCGGCGGAAACGCCGGCCCTAACCGTCACCGCCCAGACGGTGTCCTCCAGCCCGGCCCCCGCCGCCCGGACCACCACCGCCGCCAAGTCCCGCACGGCGGCGGCCAGCACCAGCCGCCGCAGCGGCGCCTCAGGCTCCACCGGCGGCAACGCCGGTGGCACCAACCGACCCACATCCCCCCGATCGAGCACCCCCATGGCCTCTCCCGTTCACGGCATCGCCCTCGGCATGATCGAAACCCGCGGACTGGTGCCGGCGATCGAAGCCGCTGATGCCATGACCAAGGCCGCCGAAGTGACCCTGATCGCCAGGGAGTTCGTGGGCGGCGGCTACGTGACCGTGATGGTGCGCGGTGAGACCGGTGCCGTGAACGCCGCGGTCCGCGCCGGTGCTGATGCCTGCGAGCGCGTCGGCGACGGTCTGGTGGCCGCCCACATCATTGCCCGTCCCCACGGCGAAGTGGAACCCGCCCTGGCCGGCAGCACCGACATCGCCCGTCGTCTCTGATGGAAACGGACGCCGTTCATCCGCGCGTCCTGGGCTACCTGGGGCGCGCCCTCAGCCTTGAGCTGAGTGCTGTTCAGCAGTACATGACCCAGGCCTCCCTCGTGGGGCTCTGGGGTGATGAGGCCGCTGCCGACCGCTTCCGCCAGGAAACGGTTGAGGAGATGCAGCACGCTGAGCGGATCGTGCAGCAGATGCTGTCGCTTGGTGTCGCACCGGCAGCCTCTCAGCTGCATCCGGTGACCCACGCGGCGGATCTGGTGGGGCTGCTCGAGCACAACGCCGTGCTGGAGCAGCAGCTGATCGATCATTACGACGAAGCCAGCCGCTTCTGCCAGCTGGTGGGCGATCAGGCCAACGGCGAGTTCTTCGCTGCGCTGCTGGAGGATGAGCAGCATCACGGCCGTGATCTCGAAGCCTGGCTGCAGGAACTCGGCGGCCGCCGCCGCCGCGGCTACGCCCGCTACGGAGCCATGGCCCCCGCCAACAACGGCCCTCGCGGCACTTCCCAGCGCAATCCGTCCCAGCGCAACCCGTCTCAGCGCGACCTGTCCCAACGCGCCAGCTTCTGACGGGTCGCCGTTTCACGGTGCATGTGCCGCTGCTCTACATCAGGCTTCCGGCGCCTAGATTCCGCCGCTTACGGCCCTGAACCGGATCCCACCGCGGATGTCCGTCTCAGGGCCCGCATCCTTCTCTCCGCTTGAGCGACGCCCTTCCCCTACCGCTGCAGTTCACCTGGCTGATCCCGGTGTATGGCCTCAGCGGCATGCTGCTGTCGCTGCCCTGGGCCATGGGCTGGATCAAGCGCAACGGTCCGCGCCCCGCCGCCTACCTCAACCTGCTGGTCACCCTTCTGGCGGTGATCCACGGCAGCCTGGTGATCCGTGAGGTGGTGCAGATCGGGCCACAGCATCTGGATTTCGCCTGGTTCCAGGCGGCCGATCTCGACCTGCGCATCGGCTTCGACCTCTCGCTCACCAATCTGGCGGCGCTGGAGCTGGTGACCACCATGAGCCTGGTGTGCCAGGTGTTCGCCCTCGGCTACCTCGACAAGGAATGGTCGCTGGCCCGTTTCTACGCGCTGGTGGGCTTCTTCGAAGGAGCGATGAGTGGCGTGGTGATGAGCAGCAACCTCTTCATCAGCTACTTCCTGCTGGAGATGCTCACACTCTCCACCTACCTGCTGGTGGGCTTCTGGTATGCCCAGCCGCTGGTTGTCACCGCCGCCCGCGACGCCTTCCTCACCAAGCGCGTGGGGGATGTGCTGCTGCTGATGGGTGTGGTGGCCCTCTCGGCCATGGCCGGCTCGATGGAGTTCAACGATCTCTATGCCTGGGCGGGAGCAGCCCGCGAGCAACAGCTGATCAGCCCGTTGGCGGGCACCCTGCTGGGGATCGCCCTGATCGCCGGCCCGATGGGCAAGTGCGCCCAGTTCCCGATGCACCTCTGGCTGGATGAGGCGATGGAGGGTCCCAACCCCGCCTCGATCCTGCGCAATTCGGTGGTGGTGACCTGCGGCGCGATCGTGCTGCTCAAGCTGATGCCGATCGTGGCCCTTTCGCCGTCGGCCACCACGGTGCTGCTGGCGGTGGGCGCGATCAGCGCCATCGGCGGAGCCCTGGTGGCCCTCGCCCAGGTGGATCTCAAGCGTGCCTTCAGCTACTCCACCACCTCCTATCTTGGGCTGGTGTTCATCGCGATCGCCCTGCAGAAGCCAGGGATCGCCCTTCTCTTTCTGTTCGCCCACGGTCTGGCCCGCGCCCTGCAATTCATGAGCGTGGGCAGCATCATCGCGACCACCAACTGCCAGGACCTCACCGAGCTGGGTGGATTGGGCAGCCGGATGCCCGCCACCTCCCTGGCCTTCCTGGTGGGGGGAGCCGGGCTTGTGGGTCTGCTGCCGCTGGGCTGCTTCTGGTGCTACGGGCTGATGGTGAACAATCTCCTGAGCGAATCCCCCCTGTTCGCCGCCGTGTTCCTGCTCACCAACCTGCTCACAGCCGCCAATGTGGTGCGGGTGTTCCGGTCGGTGTTCCTGGGCCGCGTCATGCCCAAGACCCGCCGCACCCCTGAGGTGATCTGGTGGATGGCCCTGCCGATGGTGAGCCTGGCGGTGATCGTGCTGCTCCTGCCCTGGATCATGCAGCGGATCGATCCCGTGCCCGGCATTGCCTCCTTCCCGCTGCCGGTGGCTCTCGCCGTGGCGGGCAGCGGAGCGGCAGGCGTGCTGATCGGCTGCCTGCTGCCGCAGGACCAGTTCTGGTCACGCTCCAGCCAACCCAGCCTGCGTGTGGTGCAGGACCTGCTGGCCTCCGACTTCTACACGCCGGTGATCTACCGCTCCACCATCGTGAGTCTGGTGGCGGGCATGGCCCGCGCCACCCGCTGGTTCGATCTGAACGTTGTCAAAGGTCTGGTGGACGGCGTTGGCCGCCTGTCGCTGGCCACTGCCGAAGGGCTGAAGCTGAGTGTGAGCGGCCAGCTGCAGAGCTACGTGCTCACCCTGATCGTGGCGATCGTGCTGCTGCTCGGGGCGCTGCAGTGGATCCGACTGGGCTTCTGAGGAGATTCGATCGATGTTGCTCTCCTCCCTCCTTCTCGTTCCCTTCCTCGGCACCCTGGCCCTGCTGCTCTGGCCGTCGTCGCCCAGCCCGCAGCGACTGCGCCTGATCGCCATCGCCATTCTCAGCGTGCAGCTGCTGCTCTCGCTGGTGGCCCTGGGCCGCTTCGATGTGCACCAGAGCGGCATGCAGCTGGTTGAGCTGCAGCCCTGGGTGCCGGGCATCGGCCTCGACTACAGCCTCGGCATCGATGGCCTCTCCCTGCCGCTGGTGCTGATCAACGCCGCCCTGAGCCTGGTGGCCGCGGTGATCACCCGCGACATCGACAAGCGGCCGCGCATCTACTTCGCGATGCTTCTGCTGATCAGCGGTGCTGTGAACGGCGCCTTCCTGGCCCAGAACCTGCTGCTGTTCTTCCTCTTCTATGAGCTGGAGCTGATTCCGCTCTGGCTGCTGATCTCCGTGTGGGGCGGCACCAACCGCACCTACGCCGCCACCAAGTTCCTGATCTTCACCGCCATCTCCGGGATGCTCATCCTGGGTGCCTTCCTGGGGCTGGCACTGCTCACCGGCAGCGTGGACTTCAGCCTCACACCGGTGCTGAGTGAGCGCCTGTCGATGGGGGGCCAGCTGCTGCTGCTGGGGGCCCTGCTGATCGGCTTCGGCATCAAGATCCCACTGGTGCCGCTGCACAACTGGCTGCCCGATGCCCACACCCAGGCCTCCACGCCGGTGTCGGTGCTGCTGGCCGGGGTGCTGCTCAAGCTCGGCACCTATGGGCTGCTGCGCTTCGGCCTGGGGCTGTTCCCCGAGGCCTGGGCCAAGCTGGCGCCTGCCCTGGCAATCTGGGCGGCGATCTCGGTGCTCTACGGCTCCCTGGCCGCCATCGCCCAGACCGACATGAAGCGGATGGTGGCCTACAGCTCCGTGGGCCACATGGGCTATGTGCTGCTGGCCGCCGCGGCCAACACGCCGGTGAGCCTGCTGGGGGCGGTGTTCCAGATGGTGAGCCACGGCCTGATCTCGGCCCTGCTGTTCCTGCTGGTGGGGATCGTGTACCGCAAGACCGGCACCCGCGATCTGGAGGTGCTGCGCGGCCTGCTCAATCCTGAGAAGGGCCTGCCCTTCACCGGCTCACTGATGATCGTGGGTGTAATGGCCAGCGCAGGCCTGCCCGGCATGGCGGGGTTCATCTCCGAGTTCCTGGTGTTCCGCGGCAGCATCACCGAGTTTCCGGTTGCCACGCTGCTCTCAATGGTTGGCTCCGGCCTGACGGCCGTGTACTTCCTGCTGCTGGTGAACCGCGCCTTCTTCGGCCGGCTGGCAATCACCCCACCCACGGGCGATGCCCTGGTGGATACCCGCCTGGATGTGCGCCTGGCGCCGGTGGCGCCAAGGGAAACCATTCCCGCCATCGCCCTGGTGGCTGCCGTTGTGGTCCTGGGCCTGCTGCCCTCCAGCCTCAGCCGGCTCAGCGAGGTGGCCACCACCAGCATGGCCACGGCCTCGCAACTGTCCTCCGGCCTGGCATCCGGCCTGGCATCCGCACTGAGCGCTGGGGGGGTGGGCTGACATGCCGATCATTCCCGCCGAGCTCGTTCAGGCCAATCCTTCCCTCAACCGGGAGGAGATCCAGGCACGGCTGCTGGCCGGCCAGACCCTGCTGAACGACAGCGCCGACCACCTGCTCCAGGTGGTGGCTGTGCTCGAGAGCTACGGCATCGTGCTCGATGCCTACAGCAAGAACCTGATCTATCAGGCCGAGCATCAGTTCCTCAACCCACTGGCGCTGTTCAAGTATCTGGATGGCGATCTCAGCCCCGCCAAGATCTGGCGGCACCTCAACCACGACCGCATCAACTTCGAGTACGCCGAGTACTGCATGAAGGCCATGCTCTGGCATGGCACCGGCGGCATGGATGCCTACTTCGATGGCGAGGCCTTCGCCGCCAACTGCGCGCGGGTCATCGCCGCCAAGCGGCGCCGTGATCCCTTGCTGGCCCTGCTGCATCCCCTGGCGCCCGCCTTCCTGCCGGAGCTGATCCGCACCGCCGCCACCACCCATGCCCTGGGCCAGTTCTGGCGGGTGATGAGCGATCTGTTCCTTGATCTGGCGGCGGCCGAACGCGACGGCCGCGTGCGCTCGATCCCGGCGGTGGTGGACTTCATCAAGGACGGGCTGGTGGCGGCCGCAGCCAATCCGATCCAGTACGCCGTGAACATCGGCGGTGAGCAGTTCTGGATCCTGCCGCCAGAAGCGAACCTCACCTTCCTGGTGGATGTGGCCGTGCCCTATGTGGAAGCGGTGTTCCTGCGCGGCACGCCCTTCCTGGGCACCGTGAGCTTCAACGCCCAGGCCCAGCAGATCTCCCCCGATCAGGCTCAGTTCGCCTACGGAGCGCTCTACGCCGATCCTCTGCCGACCATGGGCGCCGGGATTCCGCCGAGCCTGCTGATGCAGGACATGTACCGCCACCTGCCCGAAGCCCTGCACACCTGGTACCTGCAGCGCAGCCGCGGCGAAGGGGATGTGCGGGTGAAGATCTGCATGAGCTTCCAGAAGGCGATGTTCTGCGTCACCAACGCCGCCATCAACGGCACGATGCCCCACCCGCTCGACAGCCAGGATCCGGTTCAGCGCAGCGCCAACGCCGCTTACGCCCAGGCCTGGGCCACGCGCCTGGCAGCCGGCCGCACCGACTGCCTGGCGCTCTGAGGCCCGTGCCGGCGGAGTTCTAGCCTGAGCCGATGGAGCACCAGTGGAACCCCCGCCCCAAGCCCGATCGTGTGGAGTGGCTGGAGCGTCGCGTCGAGTTCGAGGACTACGCCAGCAACCGCGACTTCCTGGACCGCCTCAACGACTTCTGCGAACAGCAGGGCCGCTACCCGGACATCAGCTTCGGTCGCACCTACGTGAACATCACCCTACGGGCCGAGTCCGAGGACGCGCCGATCGGCGAGGCTGACCATGCCTTCGCCGCGGCGATCGATGGCCTCCTCTGAGCAACACGCCCGGCCAGCCGGCAGCACTGAGCCGCAGCAGGCACCTGACGACACACCGGTGAACCTGGAGGCGGCCTTTGAGGGGGCCCAGGTGCAGCAGGTGCTTGAGCAGCTCGATCAGGAGCTGATCGGCCTACGCCCCGTGAAGACCCGCATCCGCGAGATCGCCGCCCTGCTGGTGGTGGAACGGGCCCGGAAGCAAGTGGGGCTGGCCACCACGGCGCCGAGCCTGCACATGTCATTCACCGGCCGCCCCGGCACCGGCAAGACCACGGTGGCGGCCCGGATGTCGCAGATCCTGCACCGCCTCGGCTACGTGCGCAAGGGCCACGTGGTGACCGCCACCCGCGACGATCTGGTGGGGCAGTACATCGGCCACACCGCGCCGAAAACACGGGAGATGCTCAAGAAGGCGATGGGCGGCGTGCTGTTCATCGATGAGGCCTACTACCTCTACCGCCCGGAGAACGAGCGCGATTACGGCGCCGAGGCGATTGAGATCCTGCTGCAGGTGATGGAGAACAATCGCGATGATCTGGTGGTGATCTTCGCCGGCTACAAGGAGCGCATGGATGTGTTCTACCAGAGCAATCCCGGGCTCTCCTCGCGGGTGGCCAACCACATCGATTTCCCCGATTACTCCGCCACGGAGCTGCTGGCGATCGCGCAACTGATCCTGGCGGAAGAGAACTACCGCTTCAGTGAGGAAGCCCTGGCAGCCTTCGCCGACTACATCCAGCGGCGCATGCAGCTGCCCTTCTTCGCCAATGCCCGCTCGATCCGCAATGCGATCGACCGAGCCCGCATGCGTCAGGCCAACCGCCTGTTCAACCGGATGACCAGTGGCGGCATCACCAAGCTGGATCTGATCACTCTGGAAGCGGAGGACATCACCGCCAGCCGCGTTTTCTCCGGCGAAGTGGAGGGCCTCGATCCGGCCGCACCGCTCACAGCCAGCTGACAGCCAGCTGACGATCCCAGCCAGGCCGAAGCCTCAGCGACGACGACGTGATCAGCGCCGACGACGTGAATCGATCTGCAGCAGGTCGCGCACCTGCTGCAGCTGACGGCCGAGCTGTGGATCGGCGTTGAGCTTCTTCTCGACCTGATCCACGGCGTACATCACCGTGGAGTGATCCTTGCCGCCGAACTCATCACCGATGCGCGGCAACGACAGGTTGGTGCTCTGACGCATCAGGTACATGCCCGCCTGGCGGGCCTGGCTCACCGCCCGCTTGCGGCTCGGGCTCTTCATCTCCTCCACCGACACCCCGAACACCTCCGCCACCTTGCCCAGCACCTGGGCCGGCGTGACCTCCACCTCCAAGCCACTGGGATCGAGCATCGGCGCCACCGATTCCACCGTCATCGGCAGGCCGGTGATCGAGGCGAAGGCCACCGCCCGGGTGAGGGCGCCCTCGAGCTCGCGGATGTTGGAGGTGAAGCGGCCGGCCAGGTACTGAATCAGATCGCGCGGCAGCCTGACGCGCTCCTGCTCGGCCTTCTTGTGCAGGATCGCCATGCGGGTCTCCAGGTCGGGGGCCTGGATGTCGGCGATCAGGCCCATCGAAAAGCGCGAAATCAAGCGCTCCTGCAGGCGTGGGATCTGGGAGGGGGGGCGATCGGAGGCGATCACGATCTGGCGGCCGGCCTCATGCAGGGCGTTGAAGGTGTGGAAGAACTCTTCCTGGGTGTATTCCTTGCCTTCAATGAACTGAATGTCGTCCACCAGGATCAGATCGGCGGCGCGGTAGCGGTCGCGGAACTTCTGCATGCCGTCCTTGCGGATGGCCTGGATCAGATCGTTGGTGAAGGTCTCTGTGCTCACGTAGGCC
>Ga0208361_1000363_pt1 | contig 13419 bp, 12 predicted proteins | sample LakMenEpi05Aug10_FD_150670 | JGI IMG/M metagenome (GOLD analysis project Ga0208361, IMG submission 150670) | Freshwater microbial communities from Lake Mendota, WI - 05AUG2010 deep hole epilimnion (SPAdes) | ecosystem: Environmental > Aquatic > Freshwater > Lake > Epilimnion/Euphotic zone ... | reverse complement strand
CCGAAGCGCGCTTTGGCCGAGAGGTCACCGTGGCCCGTTTAGAAGAGCTGGCGGTGGTGGAGGCAGATGCCCTGCGCGGTGCTCTGGCCCGCGACGACGAGCTGCGGATGCATGCCGTAGGGCTGGCCGCGGCTTAAGCCCGCTGCCGCCGTAACAGGCTGCGTTCGGCGGGATCGGCCACGGCCATCACGCCGATGGCGATGGCGATGCCAATGGCATTGGCCTGCAGGCGCTTGTCCGCCATCATCAGAAGCGTGCCGTCCTGGCTGTTAAACAGCACGATCGTGGCGGTCAGCAGCAGCATCAACAGGGTCGGATGGCCGTGGCGCTTCGCCACCAGGCCCGTGGCGATGCCCAGCCGGCAGCAGAGGGACTGCAGCAGCACCGCCATCAGGCTGGAGAGGGCCACCACCCAGAGCAGGCTGTAGCCATAAGTGGAGCCCGCCGCCAGATCGGTGGCCCAGTTGCCCGGATCCATATAGCCAACACTCACCAGATAGGCAGGACCTATATAAGCGAGAATACGACGCCATCCCTTGCGGGGAATGGTAGTATCAACCGTTTCATGTACTTCACTTAAAGAAGGGTGTTCTGCTCTGTGCTTATTCATCATATCCAATCCATTTTACAAAAAGACAACCAGCCAATGCCTGACTGATGATGATAGGTTTTGCTTTTCCGATTATAATTTCCACCGAGCCATCAAATGCAAAACTGCGCAACAGCCGCAGTCGACTGCCCATTTGAATGCCATGGTGCTTCAGCATTTCAAGCAGCGCAGGTGACTCATTGCCTACGGCAGTGATTTCTAGTAATTGACCATTGGGCTGTTGAATCAATGGTAGGCGCTCCCGGTATGCGATATTCCCCTGCTTATCAGGAATAGGATCACCGTGGGGGTCAAATTGCGGATGACCCAAGAAGCGATCCAATTGTTCTATCAGTTTGGTACTATTCACATGCTCGAGTTGCTCTGCTACATCGTGCACTTCATCCCAACCGAAGCCAAGGGTATTTACCAGGAAATATTCCCAAAGCCGGTGTTTCCGGATGATCTGTAAAGCCACTTTCTTTCCCGCACTGTTTAATTTTACCCCGTGGTAGGGCTCATAATGCACCAGCTTTTTATTCATTAATTTTTTAACCATGTCTGTTACCGAGGCAGGCTGTGTCTGCAAAGCTTCTGCCAGGTGGTTGGTAGATACCCGCTCCCTGTGTTGCTGCAGGTGATATACGGATTTAATGTAATTTTCTTCTGCTATCGAATAATTCATGCAGGCAAAATTTAAATTTAGGCAAATCTAAATATTTATTTAGAACGAACCCTGTTTTTATCATTCCCGGTTTACCGGTGAATAGTTTTTAATTTCATGGGAATCACTTATTTTAGCCTGTCCCGATATCCGGAACATTCAATATAAAGCACGGAGTTATGAAAGTGTTGATGGGTTTTGGTTTATTCGTTCTTTTACTTTTTTCCGGATGTACCACCCCCTCCCCGGATTATTCAGGTGAAAAACCGCTGAAAGCCAAAGAGTTACTGGCACTGTTTCCGGATATCACCTTACCCGTAGTATTGCATGATAGCGGTTTAATTCGACTGGCAGATACCAATCGGATCGGTTATAAGGCACTGACTCAGTTTTACCCCGACAGTTCGCTTCAACCGGTGATAGGGAAATTGAAGAAGGGTAGTTATCTGCGCGCCATAGGAAAAATAACCAACAAGGGCGAACAGTACTTACTATTGATTACGTTTCAGCCTCCGCGCCATGCAAGACTGATTGTTTTAGTTACTACTCCAGATAACCAGTTCCTCGATGGCAAGGAATTTTTAGATAACCAGGCTTTCGACGGCTACCGGCATTATGTGCACATCAACCGGGAACCGACTTTCATGCTTATAAGAGAAAAAACGGGTGCGGACTTACAATCGATTTATACCAAAACCGGATGGATTTATCCAAGTGACGGAAAGTTCATGGTGATTATGAATGATTCGAATGAAGAAACCCGCAAAGCAGCTATCATTAACCCCATTGACAGTTTTCCTGCCTTGAACCCGCTGAGTTGGGATTACGGCTCTGATAAAAAGAATTTCATTTCAGTTCGTGATGGTAATTCCCCCGGGAAACTGCTTTTCTTCCTGCATGTAGAAAAAAATGATGGCAGTTGTATCGGAGAATTAAAAGGGTTCATGCAACTGACCGGAAATCGCAGCGCTGAGTTCAGACAATCCGGTGATCCCTGTGTCATTCTCTTCAAGTTTACTGACAATGGTATCTCATTCAAAGAAACCGGCTCCTGTGGTAATCACCGCGGTATCAAATGTCTACTGGATGAACAATTTCCAAAAAGAAAAAAACCAGCGAAGAAATTACTCAAACCAAAGATGAAATCTGCCCATTGATCGGTCTAATGTGTAAAAAGTACATTTTATTTTTTTGCCGTATATTGCGGTCTCTTACGCCAAACTACTTATAAGCCAATGAGTTTCAAGACGTTTCAGGTTCCTTATGAGATCAGTGAACAATACCAGACTAAGGTCGCCTATTTTTCGATGGAATTTGCCATCCACCAGCCACTGAAGATCTACAGCGGTGGACTCGGATTTTTAGCCGGATCACATTTACGGAGTGCCTATGAACTGAGGCAAAACCTGATTGGTATCGGCATCTTGTGGAAGTATGGTTATTATGACCAGGCGCGCAATCAGGACCAAACCCTGGAAGTAACTTTCATGGAAAAAATTTATAGTTTCCTGGAGGATACAGGTATCCGCTATCAGATTTTAATCCATGAGCATCCGGTATGGGTGAAAGCATTTTATCTTCCCCCGACTATTTTCAATAGTGCTCCCCTCTTCTTATTGAGTACAGACCTCCCGGAGAATGATTATGTATCACAAACCATCACCCATCGTTTATACGATGCCAATGTGGCCACCAAAGTAGCCCAATTTATTTTGCTGGGTGTTGGTGGTGCCAAACTGGTCGATGAATTAGGCTTTCAGCCGGATGTCTATCACCTGAATGAGGCGCATGGTATCTCTTCCGCCTTCTACCTGCTGAATAAACTCAAGAGCATCGAAAAAGTTCGGGAAAGATTGGTATTCACAACCCATACGCCCGAAGAAGCAGGTAATGAGAAGCACGATATTTACCTCTGCCATAAAATGAGTTATTTCTGCGGACTCAGTATGGACGAAGTTCGTCGGTTAACCGGCATCAAAGATGACCAATTTAACCATTCATTGACGGCACTGCGCTTTGCGCGGAAGGCCAATGGTGTTTCTGCACTGCATGGTGACGTAAGTCGTGAAATGTGGAAGCACTACGAAGGTATTTGTCCGATCAGCAACATCACCAATGCACAGAACTGGCGTTATTGGGCCGATAAGCAACTATATCGTGCCATGGAGGAAGAAAATGATGTTGTATTTGATGACAGAAAAAAGTATTTGAAAAAACGAGCTTTTGAAATTGTAGCCGATCAGACAGGAAAGGTGATGGATCCCAACATCCTTACCATTGTGTGGGCACGACGTTTTGCAGGATATAAGCGAGCCGACCTGTTGACTTACAACATGGAATGGTTTGAAGCATTGGTATCTAATCTGGAGTACCCGGTTCAGATCATTTGGGCTGGAAAGCCTTATCCGGCTGATTATCCCGCCATTTCTGAATTCAATAAGCTGGTGCACCTCAGCAAGAACTATAAGAATGTTTCGGTGCTCATTGGCTATGAATTAGGTTTGAGCAAACGTCTGAAACAAGCTGCCGACATCTGGTTGAATAATCCGCGGGTACCGCGGGAAGCTTCGGGAACGAGCGGCATGACGGCTGCCATGAATGGCGCCATCAACTTCTCTACTGATGACGGATGGATTCCTGAATTCATCAACCACGGCAACAATGGATTTGTGGTTCCGAAAGCTGATTATGAAAACATGAAAGTACATGAGCAAGATGATTATGATCTGCAACAGGTATACGAGATTTTAAACAAGCAGATACTTCCCATGTACTACAACAATTTCGATACCTGGCGCCAAATACAGAAAAATGGTATGCGGGATGTGCGTTTCCAGTTTGATAGCAACCGGATGGCACATGAGTACTACGAAATCATGTACAAGTAACCCTTTTTCAGTCTGCCCCTCCAGGAGTTGAATTGTCAACTGTCAGGATGAACCAATTACCTGCTAACTTTGTTGAATGAGTATGGGTAAAAAGATAGCAGTTGCAATTACGGGAGCCAGTGGTTCCATCTATGCGAAATTATTATTAGACCAGCTGGCTGCTTTGTCGGCACAGACCCAGGAGGTTTCAGTCGTGATGAGCGATAATGCTCGCGCTATCTGGCGTTCTGAATTAGGACCGGATGTGCAGCAAGCATATCCCTTCCGATATTTTGAAAAAAATGATTTTTCTGCCCCTTTTGCTTCAGGCTCTGCCCGTTATGATGCCCTGATTGTTATTCCCTGCAGCATGGGAACGCTTGGACGCGTTGCTTCCGGAACGAGTGATGATTTAGTGACCAGGGCTGCAGATGTTATGTTGAAGGAAAGGAGGAAGTTAATTCTGGTAGTACGCGAAACACCGTATCACCTGATTCATATCCGGAACATGGAAACGGTCACACTGGCTGGCGGCATAATTTGTCCGGCCACCCCATCATTTTATAGTCAACCTACTACCATTGAAGCAGCTGCTAAAACAGTTGTTGACAGGGTATTAGACCTTGCCGGATTAGACATTTCAACTTTTCGCTGGGGACAATAAACGTGGCACAGCCATTACGACTCCTTGACAGGTGTAGTGGTATCTTCCTGCTTCATGCGTTCACCAAAAGTGAAAGTGATTTTCGTTTCTTCTGCATCCACATCAGCACGTAGCACATCCCCTTCCTGAATATTCATATTCAGTATTTCTTCTGCCAGCGGATCTTCCAGGTATTTCTGAATGGCACGATGTAATGGACGGGCACCAAATTGTGAATCATATCCTTTGTTGGCGATGAAATTTTTCGCTGCTTCCGACAACTCCAGGCGGAACCCGATGGAATGCAAACGCTTATCAACACCTTTCATCAAAATATCAATGATCTGGAAAATATGATCACGTGTCAGTGAGTTGAATACTACGACATCATCTATTCGGTTAAGGAATTCGGGCGCAAAGGTTTTCTTCAATGCCTTTTCAATCACCGCTTTGTTGTTTTCCTCCGCATTCTGTAAACGCGTGGCAGTAGCGAATCCAACACCATCACCGAATTCCTTCAACTGGCGAACGCCAATATTGGAAGTCATGATGATCAGGGTATTTTTAAAGTCGATCTTTCTACCCAAACCATCAGTCAATTGACCATCATCCAGCACCTGCAGTAAAATATTGTATATATCCGGGTGTGCTTTCTCTATCTCATCGAGCAGAATAACAGAATAGGGCTTTCTTCTAACTTTTTCGGTAAGTTGACCGCCTTCTTCATATCCAACATAACCGGGAGGTGCACCAATCAAACGACTCACGGTGAACTTTTCCATGTATTCACTCATGTCAATCCGTATGAGGGCATCATCTGAATCGAAGAGTAAGCGAGCCAGTGAACGGGCTAATTCGGTTTTGCCGACACCTGTAGGACCGAGGAAAATGAAAGTACCGATCGGTTTTTTCGGATCCTTCAATCCAACCCGATTTCTTTGTATGGCTTTGACCACTTTTTGAATGGCTTCTTCCTGGCCGATGACCAGTTTTTGCATTTCTTCACCCATTCGGCGAAGTTTCTCGGTTTCAGCCTGCACCATACGTTTCACCGGAATGCCGGTCATCATACTCACCACTTCAGCAATGTTCTCTTCTGTAATGGGGTAACGACTGTTCTTGCTTTCCTCTTCCCAATTCAATTTGGCTTTCTCTAGTTCTTCACCAAGTTTTTTCTCCGTATCACGCAACGCAGCAGCTTCTTCAAAGCGCTGACTCTTCACTACTTTATTCTTCTCTAACTTAATGTCTTCAATTTTCTTTTCCAGTTCCACGATGTCTTTAGGAACATGGATATTTTTCAAGTGCACCCGTGCACCCACCTCATCGAGCACATCTATTGCCTTGTCGGGCAGCAGGCGGTCGGTCATATAGCGGTCACTCAACTTAACACAGGCAATTATAGCATCTTCCGAGTAAACGACGTTGTGAAAATCTTCGTAACGACTTTTGATGTTGTTTAAGATTTGTATCGTTTCATCCACAGAAGGTGGTTCGATGAGTACTTTCTGGAAACGACGATCGAGGGCACCATCTTTCTCAATGTACATGCGGTATTCGTCGAGTGTTGATGCACCAATACATTGAAGTTCACCACGTGCCAGCGAAGGTTTGAAAATATTGGATGCATCCAGGGAACCACTGGCCCCACCTGCACCAACAATGGTATGAATTTCATCAATGAAGAGAATCACATCGCGGTTCTTCTCTAATTCATTCATAATGGCTTTCATTCGCTCTTCAAACTGACCACGGTATTTGGTACCGGCCACTAAAGCAGCGAGATCAAGAGAAATTACACGCTTATCAAAGAGTACCCGGCTGACTTTGCGTTGTACAATGCGCAAAGCAAGGCCTTCCACAATAGCTGTCTTACCCACGCCAGGTTCACCAATCAAGATCGGATTATTCTTTTTACGGCGGCTCAAAATCTGGCTCACGCGCTCAATTTCCTGCTCACGCCCAATGATAGGATCGAGCGAGCCGGTTTCGGCCAGTTTGGTGATATCACGACCGAAATTATCCAACACAGGTGTTTTACTCTTAACGTTGGAGGCAGTTTTACCTTTAGCAGGTTGCGCACCACTTCCCCTTCTGTCATCATCAAAGTCATCATCATTCTCATCGCCGAAATCACTCCGGGGAGAAGGATTGGAGGTGCCGACCATACCAAGATCGGTGCGGAACAAATCATAGTCAACATCAAATTGGTTTAAAATCTGTGTTGCTATGTTCTCTTTATTTTTCAAAATACTGAGTAACAGGTGTTCTGTTTCAACGGTCTGGCTTTTCTGTGATTTAGCCTCCAGTACGGTAACACGAATCACTTTCTCTGCTTGCTTGGTCAGGGGCAAATTGTTGATGTTACCAAAATTCTTTCCGGATTTGTCTTTTACTGCCAGCTCCACTTCTTTCCGCAATTCAGATATATTCACATTCATGTGTTTCAATACCTTAATCGCCGTATTGTCGCCCTCCCGGATCAAACCCAGCAACAGGTGCTCTGTTCCAATGAAATCATTTCCCAGCCGCAGGGCTTCTTCTCTGCTGTAGGCGATGATTTCCTTAACCTGTGAAGAAAAATTATTATCCATGTGAAAATTTGGATTTATACAATGATAACGAATATTTTTGAGTGGTGTTGTCTGACACTTATACACAAAATGTTAATCTAAACTACCTGTAAATGCAAGTCAAAATTGATACCAAAGAGAAATTCACTGTCGTTACACCGCTGGATACTGAAATGACTGACAATTTAGCAGCAGACTGGTATGTTTATTGTACAGGTTGTCTGGTCCATCCGGTGCAGCATATCGTACTGAATATGAGTGAAGTATCGCATATAACCACCACGGGGGCATCCTTATTGATGAACCTGCAGCAACAATTTTACGATGCAGGCATCTCCTTCGTTATCTGCTGCTTACAAGAATCGGTAGAAGCGATGCTGGAAGAGGCGGAAATACTATCTCAACTCAATGTAACACCTACTGAATCTGAAGCCTGGGACATCGTTCAAATGGAAGCGATTGAGCGGGAATTAATGGATGACGATCACCCCGAAACCCATGTCTGATTTGCATGGGTAGCACTTCGAACATAAGAGATCTTTATGCGGTTTTAGGCATCAGTGTCTATGCGACTCCTGATGAGATCAGGCGTGCTTTCCGGCGCCTGGCACACCGATATCACCCCGATAAATTGCAGGAAGCTGCAACGGAGCATCCACAGTTTCAAGCGGTATTGGAAGCCTATCGGATATTGTCAGATGCTGCAAGTCGACGCCAGTATAATCGTCAGTTTCATGGGGCCATCTTTGCAGATGAATGCATCGGACTAGCTGAACTGGAAGATCAAGTGCGGGAGTTTCATAGCTGGATCCAACAAATTGACCCCTTCCGATATGATGCGGATGCGGTGGAACAGCATTTTACCCGCTTATTGCAACATGCCGAACGACTAATGCACGAGGATGAAATGCCTGCCGGACGGAGTTCGTTACTGGCAGCACAGCTATTACCCGGCCTGGAACTTCTTCCCCACTCCACCCTGAGAAAAGCCAGTTTAGGACTAGCAAAATTGGCCGAACCTGATGCCCAACTGATCAAGCGTATTCATCACCGAGCCAAATGGATACCATTTTGGCAAAGCAACCGACTGCCCGTTTGGCTGGCGCTGTTGATAACCCTGGTATTAGGTTGGCTCCTTTTTATGCAAATGCCGTCGTAAATTGGTCAGTACCCGCTTTACCCGGATATTCTCCCCGGAATGTTCTTCTGTTCCTGTAGATTTGTAACCCATTTCTCCTGCATGATTTCTCCGCAAACCATACAACAGATCACCAGCCGCACCGATATCATTGATGTGGTCGGTGAATTTGTGAAGCTGAAAAAGCGCGGTAGTAATTATATGGGACTTTGTCCTTTCCACAATGAAAAGACACCTTCCTTCACCGTATCTCCCGGGAAAGAAATTTACAAATGTTTCGGCTGTGGCAAAAGCGGTAATGCCATTGGCTTCATCATGGAGCATGAGAAATTCAGCTATGTAGAAGCATTGCGTTGGCTGGCGAATCGCTATAATATTACCATTGAGGAAACTGCTGTTAGTCCGGAACAACAACAACGGCAACTCACGTCCGATAGTTTACACATCATCAATCAGTTTGCGCAGCAATTTTATACCCGTCAGCTGCTGGAGTCGGAAGATGGCAAGCATATCGCCCTGCCTTACCTGGAAGAGCGCGGATTTCGTAGAAATATTATTGACAAATTTCTGATCGGATACCATCCTGATCAGCGCGAAATACTTTCCAAAGAACTGATTAAAAGTCAATTCAATCCGGAGTTGCTATTGAAGACCGGATTAGTGGTGCAGCGGGGTGATGTATTAGCCGATAATTATCGGGGTAGGATCATCTTTCCCATTCACGGTATAACCGGAAAAATCATTGGATTCGGTGCCCGTGTGATGGGTAAACAAACACAGAACAGTCCGAAATATATTAATACCCCGGAGAATGAAATCTACAATAAGAGTAAGATTCTGTATGGTCTGTATTTTGCGAAAACTGCGATAGATAAAGCCGATGAATGTTTATTGGTAGAAGGGTATACCGATGTGATCAGTCTGCACCAGGCAGGCATTGAGCATGTAGTAGCAAGTGGAGGCACATCACTTACGGTTGATCAATTACGGCTCATTCGGAAATACACCCGCCACCTGACTATTGTTTACGATGGAGATGCGGCAGGTATTAAAGCGGCTTTGCGAGGGTTAGACCTTGCATTGGAGGAAGGGCTGCATGTACGGTTGGTATTGATTCCTGACGGAGAAGACCCCGATAGTTATGTTTCAAAGCACGGTACAGCTGCCTTCAAAAGTTTGATTGAAGCAAAGAAAAAAGACTTCATCCTCTTTCAGCTGGAAGTGATGTTACAGGAAGCTGGTAATGATGTAAATAGAAAAAGTGCTGCAGTGAATCAGGTGGCGGAAACCATCAGTAAGTTAAATAAACTGGAAGATTTTACGCGTCAGCAGGATTATATACGCCAATGTGCCGGGTTATTGAAAATAGATGAGACCGGACTCACTTCGCTGGTGAACAAGTACAAACGGGAACGGATATCGAAAGAAGAAAGGCGAACGGCGGTGAATGAACAAGGCGACTGGGTTGAATCAGGCCAACAGCCCCCACCCATTTTACCGGATGAAGGTGCCATCGAATTACTCGGACAAGATGAACTGCCGGAGAAAAATATTATTCGTGTTTTATTACTGTACGGATTACAAGAATGGGAGAATAGCATTACGGTTGCTCAATTCATTACGCAGGAGATTCACGAATTTCAGTTAGATGTACCCCTGATGGACAAATTTTATCGCGAATACCAGCGATGGTATGACCAAGGATGGGAACCGGGGTTACAAAATTTCCTGAACCATGAGGAAGAAGAGATCCGAAAAAATACGTTGGAAATCTGTGCATTCCCATACGAACTGAGTCAGCGTTGGAATGAACACCTGGATTCCCGTAACAGCATTTTACGCGATAACAGCCGTCAGGATGTGCTTCACAGTATTCACTATTTCAAACTGCGGAAGATCAAAAAGATGATGGATGAAAACCAGCGCGATCTGGAAACGGCAACTGCAGATAATATGCGACAATTTTTGGAGATACATCGTCACCTCAAACAAATGGAAGTGGAACTCACCCGCGCGATGGGTGCCGTTATTGTAAAATAAGCCATTTACTATTGCTGTTGCATGTCAAGTATCATATCCGAGTAACTGCGGGAAATCAGGTGTTTCGTTTCAATACCTAATGCCTTCATATAATGTTGGCAATCTGCTTGCATCTGTGCTTCTGTTAATGCTGGATGGTGCAGGTTACTCACTTCAATTTCGACGAAATGACCCAATCCGGGTACTTCATCAATATGGAATTTGGTATGCTCGAGGAAGAATATCTTTCTTCTTTTTTCCACCACTACTTTTACTCCCAATGCTGCTGTGAGTATTGTCGCCAGTTTCTCGCTTTCTTGCACCGGGTAAAGTATAAAGGAAGATGCTTTTGGTCCTTCCTGGTCGGGGCGACGATAGTAAATCAGGTTATTTTCAATAGTACCCTGGCGAAGTTTTAGTCTTCCCTCCGGCACATAAAAATAGGTATCGACCTGTGTATCGAGTCCGGCAAAACTTGCACCGGCCTGCAATAAATAAGTCTCAGCCTTTTGAGGGTCTGGACACTTTGCTTTGATCTCAATGTTAAGGAAGGGCATTATTTTTCTGCCGGGTTCAATTTTCCAGCCAGCAGTCGCTCGAGCGCTGTATTCAGCCGAATACGCCGTGTTTCATCTTTTTTCGCTGATTCAATCCAACTCACGTACTCTTTTTGGTTTACTACAGGCAGCGAAGTGAAGAACTCCTGTGCTTCTTTGTGTTTGGTAAACAATCTTTCGAGCTCGATCGGCATTACTACCAGACTCTTATTGAATGAAAGGGAATCAGATAACCTGCACTCTGCAAAGGCACGTTCTTGGTTGGGCACCTGTGAATTTTTTATGAAGCGAACTGCTGTCCATACGTGGTCGAGGATAACCTGGCGAACGGAAGTATAATCTTTCCTGATCAATACATCCCAACTACCATCTCGATTAAGGTCACTTACAATTTTACTGGCCGTTTTCGGATAGGCAATCCACAGCTTGGTTTCCTCGTGCAGTGCAGGAAAAACTTCCACCAGTATATTGTTCAGTTGGTGTTGACTTAGTGCAAACAGCAGGGCAAAATCAACTTTACGCGCTTTCAATAAAGGCGTCACATTTTTTGCGTAAGTTAACTTGGTAAACTGCTTTTCAATGGAAGATGGCAGACCCTGTATCAGGATGTTCTTTTCATCTTTCAGCTGTAATTTATCAAAAACGGGCTGGCTCTGCATATTATAAGGGTTACGAAGCAAGAAAAGAGGAAGACAAAATTAAAAAATTGTTAGCGTATTAAGGCCTTTTCATGATAAAAAACTGAAAAATCTTAGTGAACAAGTGTTAGTTATTCTGTCGTACTGCTTAGTAAATAAAATAATAAGTGTAGGTACAGATATTATTAGTCTAACGAACGGCGATTTTTCCGTTTTTGCAGTGCAATTTTGCTTTCTGTACCCTTTAAAATTCTACCGATGTTTTTCTGGTGCGTAAGTACCACCATCAATGCAACAAGAACAGCAAAGATTCGATAGAGTGGTTCTTTCTCATTAAAAATGAAAAGAATGCAAACCATGAAGCAGATACCTGCGATGATAGAGCTCAGAGAAACAAAGCGGGTCAAGACCAATACCAATAAAAAGACAGCCAGGCAACAGGCTGCAACTACCGGCTGAATCGCCACCGCCATTCCCAGCAAGGTAGCCACACCTTTTCCACCGCGGAATCCGGCCCAAATAGGGAAAATATGACCAATAACAGCTGCCAATCCTAAAGCGATCATGAAATTGGTACGATCTAATTCGCTGGTCATGTAAAAAGGGAGCAAGATATAGAGTGATGTTCCAACGAAACCTTTGATCACATCAACGAGCATTACAATAGAACCTAACCGTGGACCAAGAACACGAAAGGTATTGGTCGCCCCGGCATTACCGCTGCCATAATCCCGAATATCGATGCCGTGAATAGAACGACTAATCCATACGGCGGTTGGAATAGAACCAATGAGGTAGGACAAACATATTAACAATAACTCATTCATGATGAATATATTATTATAGGGGGTGTTTGTAAAGTTACGAAATTATTACCAAATCAAAGCATGGGACGATAGGAAAGGGCGAGCCAACCGTTTCTTTCCCGGCTGCTGATTTTTTCAAGACCCAGTTGGCTGCAGGCTGTATCAACGATTGCAGCATCAGATACAAGTAATCCACTCAACATCAGGGTACTATGTGCATAGAGGCACTTGACCAAGGCGCTCAGATGCGCCTGAATGATGTGTAGATTGATATTAGCCAAGACTAGATCGAATTGTCTACCTACCGGAGGTACTTCAGATAATTGTATTTCCATGTGTACATTGTTCAAGCGGCAATTGTCCGTTGCATTTTCAATACACCATGGATCGTTGTCAATTGCCAGTACTTCGGCTGCACCGAGTTTCCGTGTCAGTATGGCTAATATGCCTGTGCCGGAACCGAAATCTAACACCGCAGCATCTTTTAGAGGCAGTTCGAGCAGGGCTTCCAATAGTAGACTGGTAGTGGCATGATGACCTGTGCCAAAACTCATTTGGGGTGTAATGATCAATTCATGTGTAACACCGGGCATGGGGGGATGAAAATGTGCTCGTACTCCGATTTGATTTCCCAACTGTATCGGTTGGAAATTCTGCTCCCAAACAGCATTCCAGTTAGTCTTTTCGATAACTGATAATGAAGCAGTTAGCTGATGTAAATTCAATAATTGATTGAGTTCGTACGAATCAAAATCAGTCGTAGGAATATAGGCAATGAGGTGGTCGTCTGCTTGTTCAAATCCATCATAACCAAGTTCACATAATAAAGCTATCAGCACCTCCTGTCGTTCGGGTGACAAGTTGATGCGAACGGATTGCACGGGCTGCTCCATGTGTAAATGATTGGCGAAGCTGGGATAGAAAA
>Ga0208361_1000361_pt1 | contig 13471 bp, 27 predicted proteins | sample LakMenEpi05Aug10_FD_150670 | JGI IMG/M metagenome (GOLD analysis project Ga0208361, IMG submission 150670) | Freshwater microbial communities from Lake Mendota, WI - 05AUG2010 deep hole epilimnion (SPAdes) | ecosystem: Environmental > Aquatic > Freshwater > Lake > Epilimnion/Euphotic zone ... | reverse complement strand
GCCGCCAGCACCGCTGGTGGAGACTGCTGCTGAGGCTGCTTTTGAAAGGAAAGCCATTGTGTTTTGGTGTTTGGGGTGTCGCCTTGAGTGGCAACCCTTGCACAGTAGCACGGGGTTGACCGAGTGGCTACCCTAGAAAAATGCCCCAGCGTGGAAAGGCGCCGGGGCGGAAAAAACCAACTTCTGTAGGAGTCTAACATCGTGTCTCACGCGACGCAAGAGTTGCTGGCGTTTGTGCGCCAGTTGCCGGTGGGGATGGCATATGCCCCGATCTATGCCAAGGACAGGGCGCTCCAGTCTGGGAAAATTTCGAAGGGCAAGACGCCGCTGGAGAAGTCGCACCATGTGGTGATGACGCCGGCGGATGTGGCGCTTCAGATCGAGCGCAGGCCGGAGGTGTTCCAGGCCGTGGGGGTGTTTACGGGGGCCCGGAGTGGTGGCCTGGTGATCCTTGACGTGGACAGGAATCTGGCCAAGTTGCGGAAGAAATGGGGTAGCACGCTTGATAACGCGCCAGTTATCACCAGCACGAAGGCCAACGCGGCGAAGTACCTGTTTCGCGTGCCGGAGGCGCTGTGGGGTGAGCTGAAAGGGATTGGGCTTTCGGATACCGGGGCGGGGTACGAGGTGCTGTGGGGCCGTCAGGGGCTCCTGTATGGCGCTTATCCGGGCTCCAGCCATGGGAAGGCACCAGCAGGTCAATACGGGTTTGCAGGGGACCTGGAGGCGATTCCAGAGGCCCCTGAGTGGCTTGTGGCTGAGATGCGGGATGCCGCGGGGAAGCAGATCGAGGATGGCGGGTTCATCAAGAACCGGAAGGCGCTGGATTTCTCGGATCGAGACCCAGCTGAGGTGGCTGAGATTGTGCAGTCGGCGTTGCGGGTGATTCCGGGGCAAGGCACGGGGAGCCGGGACCACTGGGTGAAGGTGGGGATGGCGATCCACTCGGAGTTGCCGAACGACCTTGGGCTGACGCTGTGGAGTGCGTGGTCGGCGGATGACCCGGAGTATTCGGAGGAGTGGGTGGACTCCAATCCCTGTGAGGAGGTGTGGAAGTCGTTCAGGAAGGGGCCGGTGAGCCTGGGGACGCTGTTCTGGATGGCGGACCAGCAAGTTCCTGGGCGGGCTTGGCTTTCGGAGGATTTGCGGAAAATTGTCGAAGGCGCGGAAGCAACGCCTTTTCGGTATCGCCAGGACTATTTAGGTGGTGAGGCGCTGATTGCTAAGGCGTTAAAGCTTGAGGAAACCATCGAGAATCCAGCGTTACTTGACCAAGCCAAAACGATTCTTGCTTTAGAGGGTGGGCGCCGAGAGGGTGCCATGGCGATTGATCGTCTGATTGATGCTCATCTCACTTACGAACGGAACAATGGTTCCAAGCCGGTCGATGTGTCCCAGTTGGATTACAGCGACTTTGATTACATGATTCCCGGCCTGTTGCCTAAGCCTTGGTTGCTGCTTGTACACGGCGACGGCGGCACGGGTAAATCAGCTATGTGTATGACCCTATGCAAACACATTTCGCAGGGCATCCCGTTCAATGTTCATGGTGGGATGGTTGATGTTGTGCCAGGGAAATGCTTGTGGCTCAACGGTGACCAAAGCGCTCGAACGACTCGTCGCGCATTTCACTTGATTGGCGTAGACAAAGGCGTTGATGTGGTGCCGGAGTGGGACATGCAGTGGTATCGACGTTTTTGCAAACTACAAAACGCCAATAAATACGACTTGGTGATTATTGACAGCCTTGATGGTTGTAATGATTCCAACCCCTACGAGGAAAACAGACGTGAATACGCCATGCCTCTAAAGCGGTTGGCTAGGCGAAATGGCGTGGATTTTCATCCCTGTACAATTATTGTGATACATCACAACAACAAAAATGGCGGTTTTCGGGGCACCAGTGCCATCCGGGCTGCCGTTGATGAGACCTGGAACATGGTCCGGCCTCAGGTGAAGGATCTGGCTGAGCTGCAGCTGGAGTTCAACAGCAGAGTGGTCACGGTTGAAAAGTCCAGGGACGACAGGGAGGGCCAGCAGATGGTCTTCACGCTGCGTTCGGACTACACCTACCTGATCAACCCAATGCCTGAGCTGCAGACCCGCCTGAAGGCCGACAGCCCCACCGAGTACATGCTTGGGGTACTCAAGGTCATGCGGGAGCAACGGCGGCCTTGGAGCGCCTCTGAGCTGCTGGAGACGAGCGAGGTTGGCGGCGACCACCGCAAGCGGGCTATCCGGTATGCGCTCCAACGCTTGGAGTCCCAGATGCTGATCGAGCGGTGTGCTGCTCCAGCTGATCTGGTTGTTTCCGGCAGGCCCCCTACCTACTACAGGGCTACTGGTACAAACGCGCCAGTTCCATTTAGTCAAAGGTCCCACGCGCAGGGGGAGTCCGTGGAGTGTGTGTCAAAAGACCAAAACCCTTGCACTGGAACGGATTCGATTGACAAAGCGTTTTGTCAAAAGTCCGAGTTTGTCAAAAGTCTTGAGCTGGAGTCCCAAAGCCCTGGGACTTTTGACAAAGGGGGACTTTTGACAAAACCGTTTGTCAATGAAAACCCTTCCAGCGCAGGGGAAGTAACTTTTGACACGGGTTTTAAGGGAATAGGGGTGAAAAAGGCTGAAGACCGTCTGCCCACACGGGAGCAAACCGAACAGCAGTACCGCGATGCTGCAGCGTTCTGGGATTGACTCCGGAGCCCCTTAGGACTAGATTCCTTACGGATCTAAAAATGCTGTGAGGTAGTCGTTACAGCGACTACCTCTGGCTGATCCACCGCTCTCTCTCTCGTAGCGGCGAATAGCCGCATCCTAAGATGCCTTCTAAGCTTAGCTTCAATAGTTTTTCCGGCGGATACTTTGTTCCAGCGGAATGGCTGTCCTGGGATTGGATAAATTCTTTTGACAATTATCCGGACCCCGAACATTTAGTTTTTAGAGATGAATACGACTGGGAATATAAAGATAGCAACAAAGGTGTGTTGGCTAGATACATACGCACCATGGAAGGTTACATTTCAGACTGTGTAACAGCAAAAGGTACAACTTTTGTTAGAAATAATCCCGCTAAACCATATATGTATTATCTTTTTGCATTAGCTGCTGTAGAACTTATAAATAATCCTGATTTCTACAGGAATGAACGTTTTGGATCACTTAACGGCTCTTTTGTAACAAATTATGCTAATTCCATACAAATGAATACGTTATCTTTTATGCCAGAAAAAGAAAGTGGTAAAAAATACTTAATTAGTACAGAATTTTCGGCATTATTTGCGCGTGTGTTTAATGCTACTTCAGGCGTTAGAGCAGATGATGCCCTTAAAATCGAAAAGCGGGAAAGTAAAAAAGGCCTATGCCCCAGCTGTAAAGCTGTTTTTGAGCTTTTATCAAACAAATTTTGGACACCGGAATCACCAGAATATCAAAAAATGCTAGATAAATACGTGGCTCAAAATAAGAATAGACACAATAGAGATACTCACGGTTAAGCGCCCTGTGTCTAACCCAGCTAATTTCTTTTTAGGGCTGCTCCGCATCGCGGCGTGGCTGTTCTGGAGACCTCCAATGGCGACCTCAACCAAGACCAAGCGCGAGCCGCGGCCTCCTCGGAGGCCCACGCTCTCAGTGACCCAGTGCTCGATCCCCGACGAGATCCACAGCATCATCCGCACCAGCTGGTTCAAGAACGGCCGCATGGTCGAGGTGGACGAGGTCCAGGTGCCCGAGTGCGACGACGCCCGCGACGCCTTCCAGTACGTGGTTGGTGGGGCGCTCAAGCGGGGCTGCGACGTCTGCGTCATGACCACCTACCCGCCCGAGGCCCTCGGCATCCAACGCTAAAACCTCTGCGATTGTTACAGAGTGTGAACAGGGGGCTCACGGGTCCCCTGTTTTTGTGTCACAGTATGGGAGTTCAACCAACAGGGAGGCGCCTGTCTCCCTAACACACCAATGAACTACCCCAACTTCCGCACCAGCATCCCCACCGAGTTTCTAGGTAGCTGGTACTACGCCGTCCGGTGGTCTCGCCTGGCGCTCGAAGAGCGCATCCGCACCAGCAAGGACTACGGGCTGTCCACCAGCTACGACGATCTTGTGATGTCTCATGTTGAATCTCTTGAGTCTTACCTCCAAGCGACGTATGACGAGTACATGGATTGGCTGGCGCAGCCTGTGTCGGAGATGACGGAGACGGCAGATGTCTGACATCATTTCCCTAGAAGCTGTGACGATTTCTGATGAGCGCGTTGGTGTTCTTGCTCTGGTGGATGATGCTGTGGTTGCATGGCCGCAGACTTTCTTCGAGCCCGAGGAGTATGGCCCTGCCTTGTGCCGAGGCTCCTTCGACCTGGATACCGACGAGGTAGTTCCAGAGGACTATGAACAACTCCGAGAATTCATCCAGCAGCGGGTCCACCATTGGGAGCCGGTCGACCCAGCAAATCCGTAACGCCTTGGCACGCTCCATCCGCAACGAGACCGACTACGACGACTGGGACTACGGCACTGAGCCGATCGAGAGGGACACGACCTGGGTCCAACCAGCCAGCATCCTTCACCTTTATGCCCGGTTGCTCCAGCGGTTTCAGGAAGAGGAGACCGTCAGCCATGCGCGGCTGGCGGCCCTGGCGCTCACGGAGATTCTCACGATCCCGCCCGAGACTCTTTTGAGACTCGCTAAGACCTTCACTCCCTAGTACACTAATCCAGTTCTTTTTTCAATCTCATGCTCACACTTCTATCAACCAAGGACGTCGGCCAGCTCCAGGCCTATCTGATCGAGATCGGCACTGCCCTGGAAAATCTGACCCAGGTGCTGGAGCACGCGCAGACCGTACAGGTCGAGGTCGAGGCTCCTGTTCAGAAGCTGCCCGTACAGCGGGAGTCTCAAAGTAAGACTCGTGTGTCTCGCAGCAAGAGGGGGCGCAAGGCGTTGACGGCTGAGCAGGTGGCGCATATCAAGGGTGCGCTTCTGCGGGGACGCACCGGACTGTCGCTGGCACGGGCGTACAACGTGCATCCCACGACCATCAACCACATCAAACTGGGCAAAACTTGGAAGGGTGTAGAGCCCCTGTCTGTTAATGGCTGATCAGGTGCATAATCCGCCCCACTATGCGATGGGGCGGAAGTTTGAGGTGATTGATGTCATCGAGGATTCGGTGAAGTTTGCGCCGAACGCGGTGACCGGAGGGCTCCAGTGGCAGGTGCTCAAGTATGTGCATCGTTGCTGGAGCAAGGATTGTCCCAGGCAAGACCTGCAGAAGGCGGCTTGGTATCTCAACCGTTTAATCAACATGCTGGAGGATTGATGCAAACCTACAAATTCCAGTTGATACGGGCTGACGAGGCCCAGCAGATTACTCATGTGGTGAGCACTAAGTTCCAGGCGCTGACCGTACTGTCTCTGTTGAGGGAGTTTGTGGACTTTATGGCGGGGTGTGGGTTTGATCGTGGGGCGGTCTTGCGGTGTATGCAGGACTTAATAGATGATGAGGAAGTGTGAGCTATGCCGGCATCGCAAGTTCCTTGCGTCGAGTGTGGCTCGGTGCTTACTTCGGTTGTGTCGACTAGCAAGTTGCGCAACGGGTTGATTGTTAGGCGGAGGAGGTGCAGGACGTGTGACCACAAGTGGTACACGGAGCAGGCGCCAGAGATAGTTTTGTCGCCGTACCGGCTGATTTGGAATGGCCGGAAAGTTTTTGCGCTGAAAGACGATGTGTAATGTCTGTCCCGGGTGCCGGAGTGAGCGGATTTACGTGATCAGCACCGACATTGCTGCCGATAAGCAGCGGCGGAGGCGGTACGGGTGCCGGGTGTGCCTGGAGCGCTGGACGTGCCATGGCAACAAGCTGATTGTGATACACGAATACGACAGGGATGTTCCAGCAGATCAGGGGTGCAGGCGGTGCGGGCACTACTCGCGTGGGGTCTGTTCGCTTGGTATTCCTGAGTCCAGGCTGCCTGGGTTTGTTACAGAGTGTGAAGCCCGGCTGGTGGAGGAGGCACTGGTGTAGTACATTGACGGTGTTCTCGACCCACAGGTCAACATGCCAGGCAGCGATAGGCGTCCCGATGGGAAGGGGCGGAATTTTACGGTGAATTTGAGGTTGAGTCGGGAGGAGATTGAGGAGGCCAGGCGGCTTGGGGCTGGGAATGTGTCGATGGGGGTGAGGTGGGCGTTGCGGTTTGCGACAAACCGGAAAATGCGTCCCATCCCGCTGTCTACGATGCTGCGGTCAGCCGCTGTGCTGGCCATCGAGCTGGAGGAGCGAGCCGATATTCCACCAAAGGAATAAGCGCCGCTCGTTAGCAAAACTTACTAACCACACGATCCACACCATGGACACAAAGTTTTTGTTTGGCCTGGAGTATTTGCACACGCTCCAGAACGCGACGACTGTTGCGTTTGACTGCGAGACCACGAGACTCCAACCGAAGTTCGGCGGGCTGCGGTTATTGCAGTTGGCGGCTCTGGACCGGGAGCCGGTGATCATCGACTGTTGGGAGCTGGAGGACCACCAGTGGACTGAGCTGGAGGATTTCTTTGCGACCAAGCGGTATTGGGTGGCGCACAATGCCGTGTTCGATCTGGGCTGGCTGCAGGAGCACGAGATTTATCCAGAGGGGGATGTGCTTTGCACCATGCTGGCTAGTCGGATCTTGACGAATGGACTGCCAAATGTGAAGCACGGCCTTCAGCACGTGGTGAAGCGTTACCTGAAGGAGGAGATCTCGAAGGAGGAGCAGAGGAGTGACTGGAGTGGTGAACTTACGAGGGAACAGATGTACTACGCCGCGAAGGATGTGCAGGTGTTGATTGAGTTGGATGGGCCGATCAATCAGCGGATGGCGGAGGCGAATCTGCACCATGCGTGGTTTCTGGAGTGCAAGGCGTTGCCGGCGATGGCGCAGTTGTGGAGAACCGGGCTGCCGTTTGATCGCAAGTCACTAGAAACGCTCCAGGGGGAGTTGACGGTTGAGCATGAGGAGCGGGGGCGGGAGTTTTTGGTTGCACTGGATCGGGCACTGCCGGCGGATTCCAAGCTACCGAGGGAGGCGGATGGCAGCATCAACACGCGTTCCAAGGCAGTGGGCAGCGTGCGGGCTGGGACCAAGCTGGAGGCTGGTTTCAATCTGAACAGTCCCAAGCAACTGTTGGATGTCTTCACGAAGTTGCTGGGGCGGAAGCCGGTGGATTCGGATGGGAAGCCGAGTGCCAGCAGGCAGGCGTTGCGGGAGTATGCGGGAGATCATCCGGTGGTGGCGGAGTACCTGGCGTGGAAGCGGGTGGAGAAGCGGCGGCAGATGGTGGAGGCGCTGATTAAGCACCTGCAGGCGGATGGATTTATTCGTGCCAGCTACATGCAGTTGGGGGCGGATACGGGGCGGATGTCGTGTATCAGTCCGAACCTGCAGCAAATTCCAAGAGATTCCAGATTTAGGGACTGTGTGAAGGCGCCGAAAGGGTGGAGACTGGTGGTGGCCGATTACGCGCAGATGGAGCTGCGGCTGGCTGCCGCAGAGGCCGAAGATCCGCTCATGATCGAGGCGTTCCAGCGTGGGACGGACTTGCACACACTGACTGCAATGCAGATTTATGGAGTTGATGAACATGAGGTCACAAAAGAGCAGCGCCAGATTGCTAAATCTGCGAACTTCGGCCTTTTGTATGGATCAGGAGCCAGAGGATTACGCAACTATGCAGCAAGCATGGGGATACAAATGGATCTTGATGAGGCAGCGGAGGTGCGGGAAAAGTTCCACGCAGCCTATACAGGAATCAGCCGGTGGCAACGCAAAAATGCTCAGGCAGCTGATGCTTGTAAAGCAAATGCTGCGATCCGTATTCGTAAGTCGCAGTTGCGGCGGTTTCTTCCGGGTGAGCACAACAAGCTAACCACTCGTTGTAACACTCCAATTCAGGGGGCTGGTGCGGCGGTGTTGAAGCGGACGCTGGGGAAGTTGTGGCCGCTACTGCGCAAGGAAAGCGATGAGGTGGTGCAGCTTGCTGGCGTGGTCCACGACGAGGTGATCTTGCTGGTGCGGGAAGATCAGGCGGAGAGGTGGGCGCTCCAGTTGGCTAAGACGATGGAGGAGGCTGAGGCGGAGTGGCTTGGGGTGGTGCCAGCGCTGGCTGAGGCGCATGTTGGGGAGTCTTGGCTAGAGGCGAAATGAGGCACAGGCCTTTGCGCCAGTACGTCGTGGTAATGCGGTGCATTGGGGGTCCGCTTCACAAGTACAAAGTGGAGGCCGAGGATGCGTACTTGGCGCATCAGCAGATTCAGGAGCTGTTTCCGGGTAAGACTGTGGTCAGAGTTGCACTCGCACCCGGGTGGGATGATGGCTAAGACAGGGCGGCAGATCATCATGGAGCGGTTGTACGCTGCGATCCGCAAGGCCACGACGGCGGATCTGCAGCGGGCCGCCATGTTCCTGGAGTGGGCGTTCGATGTGCGTAAGGGGTGTGCCAGGCAGCGGGCGGCGGCTAGGCAGGCACAGTCGGAGGCGTGGAAGAAGAACGTGGACGCTCCAGCCCGTTGGTAGTGCTACTATGTAGCAGAGTAGACCGCACGGGTATGCCGCTTAAGCACGGGAGCAAGTTTTATTGCCAGGTCTTGCTGGACCCGAACAGGTATGGGCTGGTGGTAAAGCTGGCTGAGAAGGAGAACAAAAGACCCACGGCATTGATGAGGGAGATGATTTATGCGGCGTTGGAGAAGATGTCGTTGACGTCGGATTACAAGGCGGCGGAGGCGGCGGATCATGCGATGTGGGCGGAGTCGGTAAAACGACGAGTAGAAGGCAGGCAACGCTCCAAGCAACAGGGGGATTCATGACGCGGTACGTGATTTTGTGTGGCGACAAGTACGTGGCGGCGGCGCAGCCAGACACGAGGAAGATCTTGCTGACCGAGGTGCGTGAGGATGCTGGGTCGTGGTCGACCTACGAGCGCACCATCAAGGCGGCCAGGTTTGTAGAGGAGGTTACTCGCGTTCCAGTGATCGTGCAGTCCGTAGAGGAGCCTGACTATCCGAAATCCTGGAATGTCGAAGACTAACCAGTGGGTTGAGGTGGAGGTTTGGCTCCCGGGGCGTGGGGCGCTACGGACGCTTGTGCCTGGGGAGAACTGGGAGGAGGCCCGTACTTACGCGGAACGTAAGTATCGGGGGTGTCTTGTGTTGTTGCCCGGGCAGGTTAAAAAGCCCGAGTTGGCCCGGTCGAAGAATGGGGCTGAGAAGGATGCCCGGGCGATGCTGAAGAGGCGTCAGCAGGAGTCGCGGTCGTAGCCGCAGATGTCGGCCAGGTTGTTGGCGGCCTCGCGGATGGCCCAGTCGGTTTTGATGCGCTCCAGGTGGTAGAGCTGGTTGAGGAGTTTTGCGGCTTGGTGGAGTTCGTCGATGTTGCGGGCCGCGTGCAGTTGGTCCAGGTAGCGCTCCTGGGCGTGCTGTGTGAGCTGGTGCTCCAGGCGGGGTTTGAGGGGGTTGTGCATGTCAGACGGGGTGGATTTGGAGGAGCCAGCCGGAGTCGGGGCCGTCGATGAGCCAGCGGGGGAGCCAGTTCTTGCGGGAGTATGCGATGCCGGCGCCGCCTTTGTTGCTCACGTAGCCACCTTTTACGAGGTCGGCCTCGCCGTTGGGGTCGTTCTGGATGAAGTGCGTGGGGGTGAAGCCGGTGACGACGCTCCAGTGGCCGGAGCCGTTCGGGGCGGAGACGGGACCGCGGTGGAGCCAGCCGACTGGGGTGGGGCGGCCTTTTTCGAGTTGTTCCTCCAGGGTGGAGGCGGTGGCGTCTTGGATGAAGGTGGCGGTGAGGCCCAGGGAGCGGAGGGCGCTGAGCTGGGCTGATACGTCTGTGCTGTCGCCGTATTTGCGGCGGATGACGTTGTAGGCGTCGTCGTTGCCGATCTTGCCCCAGTAGCGGGCGACCATGGCGCAGCTGGAGCTGAAGCACTCGCGGTAGCCGGTGCCGCTTTTGTTGTCGAGCTGGTACTCGTAGGGGACTTTGAGGGTGCAGGTGCCAGCGGTTTCGGGTTTGACCGCGTGCTGATCCATCAGTTTGATCAGCTTTTCGGGGTAGGTGGGGTCGGTGGCGTAGCCCTGCTTTTGCAGCATCCGGGCGGCGTCTTCGCGGGATGCTGCGTTGTTGACGCCTTTGTAGGTTTTGAAGTCTTTGTACCAGTGGTCGACGAGGTAACAGACGCAGGTCTGGATGTCCGGGAAGTCGATGAAGGAGTCAGTGATGGTGACCCACTGGTTGTTGAGGAATTCTTGGGTTTTGGTGGCGGTGCCTTCGCCTTTGAGGCCGAAGAAGTTGTTGCGGCCCGAGGTTTTGGTGCCGTGGGCGGATTCCAGGGCCCATTGGGCGGCGACCAGTTCGGGAAATTTGGCGCCAGCGATGCGGGCGGCTTTGGTGATGCCGCTCCAGTCGTTGGTGATGGCCAGGATTTTGCCGCTCTGGCTCCAGGTTTTGAACCAGGGCTGGTTGCGGTTGAGGATGTTGGGGTCGGACTTGTGGATGGCTTCCTGCAGTTCTTGCAGGGCGGCCATCTGGTGGGGGAGGGCACGGTAAAACCGGCACAGATCCAGCAGACGGAGGGAGGAGGGGTTAGTCACGGCGCCAGGGGGCGTGGATGGATATCGGGCCGCCGAGCTTCTGGGACTCTCCGGTCTGCAGCTCGGGATCTATGGGGTGGTCAACGGTCTGGGGCGATGCGGTGTTGGGTGGCTGGCTTTTGTGCCAGGTGGTTATTTCCGCGTCGACAGTGCTCTGGATATGACGATCCAGAGCACGTTCGTCAAAGCGGATCAGCGCTTTTTTGCCTTGAGGAGATTAAGGATTTGGAAAACAAGTTGGATGATGCTGTTGCTCTTGAGGGGGGACAGAGCGATCAGCTCGGAGGCGGCGGCGACCACGATCCAGAAGGCTGGATGCGACAGGAAGTCCATGAGATGTAGTAGGGGACTTTTCTGTGTAAGTCTAACTGTGGTAGCAAGCGTTTTAGCAATAACGCTGTTTCTGTCGCTACCGTTGGGGTAGCTGCTGCGCGGTGTGGATTACATCGACGAGCAAGACGGGTTTGTTCGTAAACGCGAGGCTAAGGCCAGGTTTCGAGAGCAGATATTGAAGGGCTGGGACTACAAATGCGCGTATTGCCGCGAGCCACTCGGTAAGTCGGGGACGCTGGATCACGTGCGTCCCAAGTCGAAAGGTGGTGAGACAGTGCCATCGAACTTGGTGGCGTGTTGCCTGTCGTGCAATACCCGGAAGAGTTCCACGGAATGGTCAGCGTGGTTTCGGATGCAGGAGTTCTGGGAGCCGCATGTGGAGGATGCGATCCAGTGGTGGTTGAGTCAGTGAGTTGACTGGTTTGGGGGGAGCCAGCCCATGGATTCGGCGTACATCATTGCCATCCACAAATCTTCAACATATCTACAGGATCCGCGGGTGCAGATGCGGTAGTAGATGCCGCCGTCGTCGCCGCGGATGGTGTCGAGGTGGAAACTTTGGCCCAGGTCTTCGGTAGATATTACTGAGGACATGATGGGGGACGGGATTCCAGCACGGTGACTCGTTGTTCGACGCGGTTGAGGCGGCCGAAGGTTTCCTTGCGGTCCTCTTTAATGTCGTTGTGGAGCACTTCGAGTTGGGTGGCGATGTGTTCCACGGCAGCGGTGAGGCGGATTACGGCATCACGTGCTTCGTCGCTGCGGCGACTGAAACCCATCGCGCCCATAGCGGCCACGCTGATGGAGGCTCCAGCAACAGCAGCGAGGATCTCGATCATGGTTATAGCCTAGCGGCCTTGGCCCCGGCGGGGTTTCTTGCCGCGTCGCCGTGGTCGGCTGTTCTGGCCGTAGCCGATGCTGGTTGTCTTTGGTGGTCCGGGTTGGTGCTCGATCCGGGCGGCGCCAGTCTTGGCTTTGACGGCCATTAGAATCCGCTGCTGGTGCTGTTGCTGCTAAACAACACGGTGTCGTCGCCTTGGGGGGCGGCGGGCTGCGGCGCGTAAGGATCCACCGGCCACACGGGGTAGTTGGCGCCAGTGATGTAGGCGGCCAGTTCGTCGGTGTCAAGCGTGTCACGGATCACGCCCACCTTCACACCAGTAGCCAGCCTGATGTCCTCGCGCCAGGTCTTCAGCACCGGGTCAGCAGCTTTGCCGTTGTCGGCCTCGCGGATGATGATCCAGTCCGTAGGGGCCAGCAGGGTGTTCGCGGTGGTGCGTGTCTGCTGCGTCCATTGCTCGACCAGTTGCGCGTGGTCCTTAGGCAGGCCTGGCCCCCAGTAGAACCGCTGATCGTATGGTTCAGGGTCAGGCACCTCCGTGATGCCAATCGCCTCGCGCTCCTCAGGGCTGGCCAACCTGAGCCAGTTGGCGGGGTACTGGATGCCGTCGTGGGTGAACGCCACGTCTGGGCTGAGGGGGCGGCCGTCGAGGAGGAACATGGGTCTAGATCCGTTCTGGCAGTCTAGTTGGAATGACTACGAGGGGTCAGGGAGCTGCTCCAGGGCGCGGCGGATGGTATCGCCAAACTCGCCCGTTGCGTATCCAAATTCAATGTGGTCAAGCGCTTCCAGCGCCTGCTCCTTCAAGCTCGGCGGCTTGGGGCGGCGTGCGACAAGAAGTGCTTCATGTTCGTACTCGTGACCTTCCAACTTCAGCCACTCACAGCACGCCTCCAGCTCCTGGTCAGCACCGTATTGGCTGGCGCGGGTGGCCATGAAATTGTCGCGGTTGAGACTTTGCTGTTGCATCCACTCGGACGCCCACTGCTGCACCAGCTCTGGCGGCGGGGTGATGGGGTGCTTGTAATCTTGGGTCATCGTCGATCCTCCAATCGGCGGTCATGGGGCAGGGTGTTAGCGCACCGCTGCTCCACCACATTACCACCGTGTCAAGCCGCCACACAGGTCTTGTTCTCTAGTGGGGCGGGGTTGTCTAATCGTTCAAGATCGGCTCTTGGTTTTACTTCTACCCAGACATTGCCGTCAAGGCGATACAACTTGCCGTTTGCTAGGCGGTGTACGATCATCGGGCGCGGGCGTAGTTGAAGGGCGACTCTGCGAAGGCTGCGTAGATGTACGTGCCGCCCGATGCGTTTACTGCGCCGTCAGCGCTGCGAATCTTGAATCCATTAGACAAGAAATCCATGTCCACATACCCAGATGCCTCCGCGTTGCTGCTCTGAGCAAGCAAATAAGTTGTGGCAACGTTATAGGTTGACCTGCTGCTATCAAGCATGAACCAGCCCTGACCGCCGACGTTGGTTTGCTTCACCATGACAAACCTAGGGCGGAAGTTTGTAAATATCATGGGTCCATCGCTCAATCCGTTTGCGCTATAGCTGCCAAAACTAGAGTACCCGACTACTGGGGCGAAGCAGTAGGCGACGTAGGTATAGCCACTAAAGTTGATGCCGTCATAGGAGCCGTTAATGCCAAAAGTAGTAGACGAAACGCC
>Ga0208361_1000359_pt1 | contig 13484 bp, 24 predicted proteins | sample LakMenEpi05Aug10_FD_150670 | JGI IMG/M metagenome (GOLD analysis project Ga0208361, IMG submission 150670) | Freshwater microbial communities from Lake Mendota, WI - 05AUG2010 deep hole epilimnion (SPAdes) | ecosystem: Environmental > Aquatic > Freshwater > Lake > Epilimnion/Euphotic zone ... | reverse complement strand
GTTTTGTAACTTTTCGCCCAGCCCGCGTGCGGCTTTGTAGGGCCGCTAACGCGGTCTGTGGCGAATTTAGTGAAAAAAATTGATATTAACTGAAAATTTTAGGATAAAAATATACACATTGTTACCTGTATTCACCTTTATTTAATTAAAGTAACAGTACAGCAAGGGTAAAAAGTAAGGCCCGACGTAGAAACGCCGGGCCTTTTCCTAAACCAACCCTGTCTGCTTATGTAGATCGAATTTACCTACTTTTTTTCAAAATCGCGTATTAGCCACGTACGGCCCTCAAATTTCGCGCTTTCCTTGTCGTACCAGTTTATGTACCAGGCGCCCGAACTGGCGCAAAATTGGCCAAATTTGAGCCTATTAGTGATGTTTCGATATTTCCGGGGCCTTTTGGTGCCAGGCTTAAAAAAAACTATCGCAGTTTCTAGCTTTTTGTTCATTTTGTACTATTTTAGCAGTGAATACAGGTGACTTGCGGCCAGTTCCGTAGTCGTTTGTCCGCGCCGGTCGAGTTTACTCCCGGCGCTTTTTTTTTAAAACGGTAAATCGTCTAAAATTACGCTATCAATGTTTTGCTGGCTGCTTTGTGGCTGCATTGGCATTGTAGCCTGGCCAGCTGTAGCGTTTAGATCCTGCGGCTGTTGTTCTGTAAACAGGACGCGCAAATAATTAGTGCCGGCCTTGCTTTTGTTTACCCAGCCGCTCATTCGGTACTGTTTTCCGTCAATAGTGGCCGTACCGTTGTAGTCGGGCTGCGTAGGCTTTTCCTTTCTGTTTTTGTAAAGGCTGCCGCTGTTGTTTTTCTGTTCCATAGTTATTGCTGTTCAGTTACCTCTGTTCCCAGGTTATTTTTTTATCCCCATTGTTCGGCCATAGCTTTTGCAATTCCTGGAAATGTTTTTGATCGAATTTTTTGTCTTTCAGTTGTAGATAAAGACCAAGCATTTTTAAACCAGAGTGGCTGTCTTTTTATTTTTCCAGTTTTTCCATCTTTCCAAACAAAAAAATCTCCTTTATCTACGTGAGTAATTTTTTTATTAAATAGATCAATTTTTGAGCTATGAAATAATTTAGGCAAGTTTTTAAGCCACAAACAAGTAGTTTTTTGAAATGTATCCCCAAAGTAATAAGGTTGTATTATTTGGTCAGGTTTTTTGTATTTTTTACTCATTATTCCGACTGGGTTTTCTACAGCTATTTTATGAATTGGTGCATTTATCATTTTCATAAAAAAATCAATAGCTTGTTGCTGTCTTCCGTCTTTAATTTTTTTTTCAAACCACGCTGCGCCACTTACAGCTAAATGTGTGCAAGGTGGAAACGCTATTAACATATCCCAGCTATCGTTTAAATATTTTAAAACATCGTCTTTAATATGCCATTCTGGATATGGCCCGCTACAGTCTACAATGTCGCAGCTATAAGCTATGTGACCTCTGTTTCTAAATTCTATACAAACTGATTGACTTTCTTCGCAAGCAATTAAAACTTTCATTTTTTAGGCTTTTTTGTTGGTATTGGTGCGATCTGTTCAATGTAAGGTACCTGGCTCCAGCGGCCGTCAAAGTTCATTATCGCGACCGGCTCAAAGTCGCCGTCGCTACGTAGATATTTCGACTTTAGTACGAACTGGCCGGCGTCTTTGTTTTTTTCGACTATCATTGTAGATTGGCTCCAGCGATCGGTATTGCTACCCAGGTGGCCCAGCGTTTCGCCCTGGCCTTTACCCAAGTGCAAAACGCCCATTAGTAAAATATCGTACTGCTTTGTAATCCGTTTTAGCCAGTTAGTAACTAGCCTGGTTTCTTTCGGATCGTTGTAGTCCAGGCAAAGATCTAGCAAGCCGTCCACGATAAGACAGCTGCAGTCCTTGTTATCAATTAAATACTGTTCGATCATTGCGCGTATTTTGGCTGGCATATCCTCGCGCATTGAATAAGCGTCAAAATGATCGGGCAGGCTCTTTTTTTCAGCTAGGCTTATTATTTTATCCATTTGCCTGTAAAAATCAAAGCTGCTCATTTCAGTATCAAAATAACCGATGCGGGGCCGGTCATAAGGCAGCTGCAGTTTCATACCCCATACCGATTGGAAAACAGGTACTAAGGCCGACGCTGCAGCTGCTCCAACAAATGTACTTTTACTAGCTTTTGGCAGGCCGCTAAAAACAATATAAGACTGCAGGCAGCCCACTACTTTACCTTGTATAGTAAAAATAGGGGCTTGCGCTGGCGGCCTATTGGCAGCGTCATATCGCCTGCTCTTTAATAGTTCAGTAATTTCGCGGACGTCGTTTGCCATTTAGTTAGTAGTTCCAGTAGCTAGAAAGCCATAGCATAAATAGGGTAATGATCAGTAGCCAAAATTTATGGCTATTCAATGATCTGTATATTTTCTGTATCATTTTGCTTTTCATTTAGTGCTTGAAAAAGTAAAGAAGCTCCATAAACAGCGGCTTGGTACGGCGTTACGTTTTTGCCCTCGTGCCTTATTTGCTTATTTTGATCTAGCTCTAAATAGTACGGCAGTAGTTGTATTGCCGCATACTCTAGCTTAGTCATTCCAGGGATAGGGGCAATTAAGCGGCCCAGGTTGTCTTGCGCTACTTGCGGCGGAAACGCCGGCTGGTTGTAGTTTTCCATTTGTTTAGGTTTTTTTTAAAGTAATAAATAAAAAAAGATAATTCAATAGTAAGATAGGCCAGGCAAAATACTGGCAGGCATACTAGAATTAAAAAAAATAATTCCAGTAAAAATTTAGCCAATTTCATCGGGGATCGTGTTGACGTTTACAATTACGCGCTGATAGTAGTCAATGCTATCGCCAATAAGTACGCGCAGCTCCATAGCCAGGTTAAAGGGGATCAGCGATTGATCTACTACAGCGCGGCTGCCGCAGCTATAGGTAAATTCAATTCGTACTCTGGCGTCGTCTAGGTGCTTGCCTAAAAATTGTAATGTCTTAATTTTTTGATCTAGTTCGCGCAGGTAAGCCTGGCGATCAGTTAAAATGGCCATAGTTCCGTTAATTTAGGTTAGTGATGTCGTTTGTCAGTACGAATTTATAGAAGAAAATATCATACAAACAAAAAAAAATCTTGCCTGTAGCTGGCAAGATTATTAAATAAGCTGAATTTCAGTAAATTAAGATAAAAATAATTCGCTTTCCGCTTTTCTACGCTTTGTTAGCCCTGGTAATACTTTGCCGCCTGCTCTATTCCAGCGTAAAAATTGCGCTGCGACGGCGGCCTTATCTGCGCCGCTATTTAATAACCTTAGTAACGTAGATCGTGCAAAGGCGCCTGTTCCGATATTAAATACTAGGCTAGCCAGTGCCAGCTGTTGATTAGTATTGATCGGCACTTTTACTAAGCGCTTTACGTCTGCTTCTACTGCAGCTGTAGTAATTCGTAGCCAGTCCAGGGCTTCTTTTTTTGTGATTGTGTCGCCTTGCTTAACTGGTAGCCCTGTATAGGGGTTGCGCGTATTGCCGTAGCCGATTGTCCAAATACCGGCGCTGTCCTGGTAGGCTTTTAGCTCTAGGCCCTCGAATTGTGCTATAACTTTTGCTGCGCTCACTTTAGTTGTAAGTAAAATTAGGCCGACTATTGCCAGGGCAATAATATAGTTTTTTGTGCCTTTCATTCATTACAGCCCTGTTTTATCAAAATCTTTGGCAGCTGCCAGGCCCAGGCCGGCGCCAATCGTTGTAATTCCGCCTACCAGGTCGCCTTTTAGAATGGCTGCCAGCCCGCCGATAATAGTAGCGAAGCCGAAAAAGGTCGTTTTCCAGTTCTTAAATAGCTTTTTCATTTTTTACAAAGTTTATACCGTTATAGATTATCGTTGCCAGGCCTAGCGCCGCCATTATTGTACGGTCTTGACCTTTTAGCCTGGTTGCAGCATATAGCATAAAGGGGCCAATAAAGGCCACGTCTGCTAGTCGTATTAGCTGCGTTTTCATTAGTCCTTAATTAAATGCTCTAGCAAAATATCTAATTTAGTTTCCAGCCTAGTTAGCCGCTGGTCGTGATCGTCATTTTTAGCGATCTTATCCTCTAGCGACTTTACGCGCTGATTAAGTACGGCCCAGGACGCGACAAAGCCACAAAGGCTACTAATTGCTATCGTTACTAACTGTAGATCCACTTTCATTCTGTTTTTTTGTTTCTTCAGCTATAGCTGCGTTTGTTTCGCGCAGTTTAAGCTGTAAAAATTCAATGTTTGCCAGTAGGTCGTATGCCTGCGCTTTTAGTTCCTGTACGTTTGCCATTTTTTAAGGTATTAAGGTTAAATTTAATTGCTCGCAAATATACTCATAAGCGGCTAAATTAACGTCGGCTGATTGGCCCCAGGTATCGTATGCAGCGCCGCTTATTGACGTATTACCGTTAGCCAAGTTTACAGACGTTATTTCCTCGCCCTGGCCGCTTACCTTATTGATCAGCCAATAAAACTGCGCATAGTCACTAAGATTATCTAAAACAATGCTAGCGACGATTTCGTTGCCTTGCTCGGCTTGTCCGTTTACCCAAATTGTTACCGGTTGAATTGAATATCCCATTTTATTTTGTTTATTGTTATGCTAAAATACCTGTATTTCTAAGCGCCTGTACCACTTGCGCAATAGTATAGCCGCCGAAAGTATCTGTATCGGTTACAGTAGTACCGCCACCGCCTACCCTGGCGGCTCCAGCTACAGCCGTTGTCGGTTGAACTATAGGCGTAGCATTCCAAAATGCCAGCTTTTGATTTGTTGCAGTTCCTATTTTTGTACCGGTAGTTGTATTTACTGCTATATTTACAGCATCGGCTAAAGTAATATTTCCCGCACTTGTTATAGTTAAATGTGCAGTGCTAGATCCACCAGCCGCAAAAGTAATATTACCAGTACTAACATCATTTAAAATTGCAATATCACCAAAATCGGCATTGTAAATATAACCTGCCCCAGATGAAAGAATTTTATATGCTGTTTTCAGTTGAGCATATTTACCTAATTCCATTAGACCGTTACTATTCGACCTTACAGATACAGAAGCATAAGCACCTGTATTATTCGTCGTATTACTAACAGTAAGAGAAGTTAAAGCATTTTGATTTCGTGTTACAGTTACCGCATCACTAAAGGTAGATTGCCCTGCCACTATCAACCCATTTGTTGGCGCAGCAGTACTGGCTGAATATCCTATTGCTGCGTTTCCGTTTACTTGTAGGCGGCTGCCTATGGTCGCAGTAGAAAGGCCGAGGTTACCCGAATTATTCAATAACATCACTTGGTTAAAAGTAATATTATTATTTGCAGTTCCCGAAGGTGCAACGCTCCAAGTAAATGTTCCTGCGTTATCATTCATTGAATGTATTACCGCAAAATTTGTATTTTTATATACCCAATTTGTTCCATTAAAAAAAGTATTGCTGGCAAAATAAAAAGCTGGTACATTGGCGGTTGGAAATGTTGTTATTGAATTACCATTCCTAAATTCAATAGCTGGAACATAGCTGCTCCACCCAGATATAGAAGATACTCCTACTCCAATATTACCAGCAGCATCAATTCTCATTCTCTCTACCGCAGCATTTGCAGTAGTTCCACTTGTTCCCGTAGCACTTGTATAGAATGTAATTGCTCCTCCAGCGGCATTACCTGTACTTGCTCCACCTCTTATTCTTAATTCTGCACCAGCTATATTAGTACCACTACCACCGGTGCCGCTAAATATACCGGTGCTAGGCGCTGCATTTACGTCGCCATTACCTAAGAAAGTAACAGTGCCATTATCAAAAAAGCGGCTATCGCCCAGCGTAGTTGCAGCAGTAAACTTAGGTAGATAATTAGTAGTTCCACTGCCACTTATACCGCCACCAGTGCTAGATATTTGACCGGCAGCGATTGTTATATTAGTACCGGCTGTTATTACTGATCCGTCAGCCGCCAATATCTGCGACGCTGTACCGCCGGACTTTACTAGGCTGTTTGCTGTTAGCGTGCTAGTTACTTTTGCTGTTCCAGTAACCTGTAGCGCTTCGCCTGTATTGGTAGTGCTTTTAATTAGCAAATTACCGTTTAAGTAATTTAGATCACTGGCGCCCTCTTGATATATTCCCCAGCGATTAGTATAGTTTACTGTACCTGTGCCAGTAGTTTGGTCGTTTATTAAAATTCCGTAGTTATTAGTAATATTTATCGCACCTAGACCGATATTGTCTGGAAAGCATACGCGCAGGCCAGCCAGGTGCGTAATAGTTCCGGCAGAAGTACCAGCAAAGCTATAAACACTACTTAAAGCGCTAAAAGCTCTTACCGTTGAAGTTCCTTGTGTTACCGTAAGCGTTCCAGGGCCAGTAAAGTTAATACGGCTATTGCCCTCTAGTCCTTGCCTGGTGCTATTTGGTACGGTAGTATTGCCGCCTAAATTTAGTGTTAACGCGCTATTTACATTACCTATTACATTTGGCCCAGTAAAATTAGTTCCATTAGGTACTGTTAATGTGTAACTAAATAAACTACCAGTCGCTCCGCCGCTGCTATATGTTTCTAGTGCGCCGAAAGTAGCTTTGTTCGTTGACGCTTGAAATTCTGCTGCATTATTATTTAATATAACATTATGCAGTTCAAAATAATTACTACCACCGTTGTATGTGTCGCCAATACGCCAAATACCAGTACCGGTACGCTGTAGTGCTAAAAATACGTTGCCAGTAGCAGCTGTAGTATTAAACTGTGCTATTGTTCCAGTACCGTGTACGTCTAGTTCGGCACCCGGTGTGGCTGTATTGATCCCTAGCGCGCCGGCTGTATTATCCCAAAACAGGTTAGCGCTACTCCCGATTGTCTGCGCGCCAGTAAAGTAGGCGACCTGCGTCGCTGTACCGGTACCAGTAATAGTGCCGGCGCCAGGGCCGCCGATTAGATCCCAGCCGGTACCGTTATCCCGATAGATCTCAAAAGTATCGGTACTAACAAACAGCCGGCCTGTCTGTCCTGCGGCTGGCCTGTTAGCAAACGTGTTACTATTGATAGACGGCGATCCAAGCTGATTAAGTATATTAAAATCTACGAACATTAAACGTATCTTTTGAGTATTACAGTAAGTTGATTAACTCCTGCGCCACTAAAATTAAAACTGTAAACCTTTATATTGATCTCGTCGCGGTTGCCTGTTATATTCCATGACTGGTTAGGCGTCAGCAAAAAGCCGTCCACTGTTACATTTGACGTACCCTGGTTGACGAAAATAACGCTGTTCGCGTTAGTGTCCGTCTGGCCGCTTTGCTGAAATATCTTTGTTTCTGTTATGAATTTAACGCAAGCCATTATCTACAGTTTTTTTGATCGTTGGCGTATTCTTGTTTCATCGTCGTTTCATCGGGCAAAAATGTAGTTTGATCTACAATATCGGCCACCATTTGACGCGCTGTACTAGCTGCGCTCTCGGCGCTAGGCGCTACCGATCCAGTCGCTTTTTTGCGCTTAATCCAGTAATAGTATAGGGCAGCTGCTACAGCTAAATAGATTAAAGTTCCTTTTTTCATTTGTTTAGTTTTATACTAAAACATTATCGCTAAAACCGATCCGAATACCTTTAGAAAGCTGCTTTGTTACAGCCTTTGCTTGCGCCCTGGTTGCCGTCTTTGTCCTAACGGCCCGCTTTACAGCTGTACGCTGCGCCTTTGCGCCTGCTTTTTTGGTAAATAGTGTACTGACTAGCTTTGTGCCAATATCTACAGCGGACGGCCTAGGGGCAATATCTACAGGCGCCGTAAATTCTTGTTCGGTAATTGTTTCTGTTGGCCCGGCTTCTACCGATACTCTAGGCCGTCTGCGAAACGCCATAAAAGCTATTGCAGCTCCGGCGATCAGTAATAAGGGCAATATATTTTTTTTCATCGTGCTGGTAATCTGTTTGTGTACGTTAATAATGTGCGCAGCTGGCTATCGCTTAAACCGTCCCAGGGTAATATGCCGCCGCCATTAGTTAAGAAAGTCAGTAGATCCTGTTTATATCGTTGCTGAAACACGTCGGCTAGAAAAGATACGGCAGCTTTTGTTTTAACCTGGCTAAAAGCGGCCATAACTGCGTTAAAATCGTCCTGAAACAGGCCAAACGCGTTATGTATTTGCCTTGCCAGGCGATCAGCTGTTGCCCTGGTTACCAGTACGCCGCCGGTACGTTTATAGTATAGTGGCTTCCAGTAGCTACCCGGATCTGTTATTTGCTGGCTGGCGCTTTGCGTGCCAGGGCCGGCAGCGATCCCGCCTGCAATTAACAGGCGCTTAATAGCTGTAAAAGCCAATAGGCCGCCGCCTACTAGTAGGACGTCTGTAGCTGATATTTTGAATTTTCCGGCCATTACTTACGTAGCATAGTTAACAGCATACTGATCTGTGTTTGCGGCATAGCTGCCAGCTTTGCTAGATCGTCGGCTGTTACCCCTTTACTAAATAGTGTTTGTATGATCTGTTCCATATCTTGCGTTCCGCTTACGTGCTGAACTTTTGGCGCAGCAAAGCTGCTAACAATGTTACCAAGCATAGCAATTAACATTTGTTGTACTTGTGGTTGTTGTAGCATACCAGCTAAAATACTTGATGGCGTTACTGGCTCCTCTTTTTCTTCTTCTTCTTCTTCGTCAGTTTCCAGTTCGGCTATTCTTTCAGCTCGTAGTGCGCGGATCTCGTTTAGTATCTCGTTATTTATCTGCGCCTGTTGGTTACTTACGCCGTAGCCGGCGATCATTCCCAAAGGGGCCTCGTTTAGCACAAAAACTTTGTTAATGGCAGGGGCTAACTTTTCTTTGTCTTTGTCGTTGTATAGACCTAAAACAAAGTTGTTATAGTCGTCCGGCGCGATAAATTGCAGCTCCTTTTCGAGCTTTTCGTAGCCGTCCTCTTTACTCTTGCCGTCGTAAGCGCCTGTAATGTTTTTAGCCATTACAGAAAATCTAAATATCTTCCAGGCAGCCTGCGGCTGCTCGTTGTACCAATTTAGAACTGCGCTTGCGCTTCGTAGTTGTGCCGTACTTGCCATAGATTAGATATAATAAACGCCAAATACAAAACTGATATTTGTAGTATTTGCTGGAGCTGATGCGATCGTGATATAGCTCTTATCCCAGGTTATCTTTTGTCCGCTAAATTCGGGTAGGCTACGAACGAAAGGAGCGCTGGCCCCGGTTGTTGCCTGTGTGCGAATTAAGCTGATCAAAGGTATACGAAAAAGATCCTGGCGTTCATTTGAATATAATACTAGGTAACTTTTTTGCATAATAGCTGCGGACGGTAGCGCCACGTTGTTAGGCGAAACGGTCAGCGTATCTACTGCAAAAGTTTCTAGTGCCATTAACGCTGTATAGCGCAGTTTTGGTAAGTCAGGAAAACTCCACTGCGTTTGTGTTTGTCCTGTTACTGCTACTCCAGGTACCAGTAGTTCGACTAGTTCGTACTTTGCGGCTTTAAATGCCATTTTGATAAATTTTACTTTTTTAAAATAAGGGCCGGCCTAGACCGGCCCTTTGAGTTATTACGCGAAACGAAAATTAACGTACAGGCGTAACGTTCTGCGCCAAATGACCTCTAAGCACCAAAACAGCTCGGCTGTTTGTTTCTACGGCAGTCATTGCTTGTGGCAATTGTACTTGTAGAGTGTTTTGCTTAGATCCTACCAAAACCCAGGCAGGCTCTACAGGATAAAAAGCGCTTTCGCCGCCGTCTTGTTGATCCTTAAACGCTTCAGTATTTGCAGCGTAGTAAGGTGCTGTCTGCTGCTGTGTTTGTGGCACAGAATAATGACGGTACAAGTCGTAAGCTGGTACGATTTGACGGTTATTTACAGTCAAAGAAAGGCTGCTATTGTACCAGTTATAAAGGCTGGTAGCTGTGTTAGCGGCAGTAAAAATCTGCGCATTGGGGTAAGTTACTAGCTGAAAGTTAGTAGCTGTTGAGCTGCTAGGCTTACAGAAAAACAAACCGATTGAGCTACATACGAACGCGTCTTGCAAATTCAAACGCTGCTCAGTATTAAAACTGGTAGTGTTTGAGCTGCTTACGTCGTTAGTAAGTACTGGAAATTGATAGTTTGTGATAGTAGTTGATAAAGCTACTTCCAAACGAAGATAGGACTGTGATAATACAGCCTGTCCGAGCGAAAAACCTGCGCGGTTGATCGCTTCTTTTGCCTTTTCAAAGGCTAGGCGGGTGCCAACGGTTGATGCCATTTTTTTTGTTGCCCTGTTCGATATGGCCCAGGGCCGGGCTTTTTGTTTTTAAATAAAGGTGAATACAGGTGATCTCTTTAGTACATTTCGTCCTCTTCCATACCAGCCAGGACAGAAAGATCGTCGCCAGCCATTACGTCGTCGCTACCAGCGATAACGCTAATGTTGTCGGGGATCTCGCCCACTGTTACAGGAAAAGTCATAGTGTCGTCCATTTGGCCCAGGGCAGGGATAAGTCCACCTACCAGGCCAGCGCCACCGGCTGCGATCATACCGTTACCGATAGCCTTACCCAGTTCACCTTTTAGGATCATTGGAAACGCTAAACCGATACCCAGTACAGCTGCATTTTTGATACGCTCGTCGCCTACAGGAATAAACCCGGCGACCTTTTTACCGATTACAGCTCCAGCGATAATACCCAGGGCTGCTTGAATGTTGGCCTTGCCAACGGCTCCCATACGACGGCGTGATGTGCGTCTTTTGGTGCTTTTTCTACGTCTTGCCATTGTTTTTTTTTATATGTGTTTTATTACGTCCTAATTTACCACAGCAGCTGATCTGCAAAATACCCGGCCGATCCTTTTACTTTTCTGTCTGCCTGGTGCCTTTGCTTGTATAGGCGCCGCCGCTGATCGGCTACCGTCTTTCCGAATAACTTTCTGTATGTCGGATAGTCCAGGTAGCCTTTAGCGCCCACACTTGTTAAAAAATTCCCCTCTTTATCATACACGTCCAGTTTTTTGCCTTTTCTAGTGCTAGGCCGGATCTTTACGTTAAGTCGCCTGGCCTGCGCTATTGTATAGGGCAAAATTTGATACATTAGTAAATAGTTACACCCTTTTTAACTTGATCCATTAAAAACATATCTCTGAACCTTTCTCTATCTACACTATCGCCGCCATTCCAGCTATCAATACCTTTTTCGTGCTGTATTTTGAAAAACATATTTAATCTTCTATTCAGTTCTGCTCTTGTAAAACCATTATTTTTTAACGCAGAAGATTGAACTCCTTTTTTACCATAAAAACCATTAACATAATATCTAAACCAAGTTTTTTGTTTAGAAGGTATTTTAATAAATTTTTTTGCACGTGGTAAACCACTAACAACGCGAATGTTTACGTTATGGCTTTTAGTATCTGTATGCATTTCAGTAGCAGCTCTTTTTTTAGCTTTTACTTTAGTTGCAGCTTTCTTTTTTGGTGCTGCTTTCTTTTTTACAGCGCCTACCCCAGCTCTTTGTTTGCTATAGCTAATCGCCCAGGCTTGCTTTACAGCTTGCGCTTGCGTTAGCTTAGGGTTTTTCTTTCTTAGCTTTTGAGCTTCTTTTACTACCGCTTTAAATTTTGCTCTTGCTGCTCTTTGCTTTGCTGTCATTTTATTTTTTTCTAGTTACAAAATACAGAACGGCAGCGCCGCCGATCAGTAAGGGTAAAAAATTAGGTTTTTTGGTCGCAGTAGTTGGCGCTGGTGCCATTTCAGTAATTGGCTCCATTTCGCTAGGCTGCTCAAAAACTTGATCTGCTATGTCTATGTTAACAGCTTCGCTGGCCGCTTTTGGCTCCAGTGTCTTTTTTGCCAGCTCTTGCGCTCTTTTATTTAGTGCGTCTTTGCCTACCTGTACCAGCTCGTCAGGCTCTATGCCTATTTTTTTAAGAAAGTCAGCCACCTTAATTAGCAAAGGTGCTGCGGTCGCTGCGGCTGCGGCCGGGGCTGCAGGCGCTACGCCAATACCGTCGCCAAAAATTCTTTTTTTCTTTGATCCGGCTTCCCAGGCTTTCTTTAGTGCATTGATCTGGCCGCCGGCGCTTTCCCAAAAGTTTTGCAGCTTGCTAGGTGCTTTTTGCCAGGCTGCGGCTAGTTTAGTCGCTAGTCCGGCAAAATTCAATTTAACAAGTAACAGAAACGAATTACGTACCGGGGCCGCCGCTACTTTCAAAACTACTTTAGCTCCCTTTTTAAGTACCTGGCCAGTGGTGCGGCCTGCAGCTTTGCGGGCAGCCTTTACGGTTGTTTGGGCTGCTTGTTTCGCCGCTTTTGTCGGCGCCGCTTTCTTTGCTGCTTTAGCAGCTTTTAGGGCTGCCTTTTGTTGCGCTGTCGCGCCAATTCCTGATATACTGTATAGTGCCATTTTTTTATCGGTTGCGTATGTGTACGGTTTTTTATAGTCAAAGTCGCCGACTACTGGATCAATCCAAATTTCATTACTCGTTCCAGGGTTTACCACTACAAAAACGTGTTGCGGCTGCTTATCAAAAATTTTGTAGCTCGCAAAACGGTAGGCAAACGGTATGCCTAAATTTTGTAAAACGCCGCCAGCAAACAAACTATAATGTTTACAGTCGCCGTACCCGGTTGCTAGTATAGCTGCAGGGCTTTTTACCGTCTGCTTTGTACCTGGCTCAATAACGTATCGCACATTCTTTTTAAGAAAATTAAAAATTTTGCGCGCTGTTTCTCGTTTTGATCCTGCGTTAAAGAAAGAACTTATTTTACTGTAGTCGCCAGCGTGTCTGCGGTGCGCTTCCAGTATGGCGTCAATAATATCGCCGGTGCTTTGATCTGCCGACAGCATTTCGCGCCTATTTTGAAACGGCCCCAGCCTACCCATTAAAGTAGTTGCGTCCATTCCTTAAATCATTTTACTTTCACTAACAGGCACTACCAGGCCGTCCACGTTTGCCGTTCCTGTAAAACTTACGCTGGTAGATCCTACAGGCCTAGTTAGTAGCTCGCGCACTGTTTCAAATACCCCTATAGCGCTAGGCCGGGCCTGCAGCTTCAAAATACTTTCGCTGTTAGCGGCTACGCGCTGATCGCCAAACGCCGATACATTTGCTACAGCTGATCCCTGTACGTTTATAGTTCCAGTAATTGACTTTACAATTATTGCCTGGTTAGTTGGATTGGCTACTGCAAGATCCACGTTAAATACTGGGGCAAACAGTGTGCCGCCAGGACGAAGCCCGCGAAGCGTGAAAACGGCTTTTTGGCCGAAGCGATAACGTGATAAAAAAAACAGTGCAGCTGCGCCGCCTACCAGTAGTAAGATATTCCGCATTTACATTGTGCTGCGGCCTTTTAGATCCCTTGTCGTTTGTCGTTACCGAAAATAAAACTGAAAAACGAATAAAAAAAATCTATTTCAAATTTTGTTCAGTTTTGTAACTTTTCGCCCAGCCCGCGTGCGGCTTTGTAGGGCCGCTAACGCGGTCTGTGGCGAATTTAGTGAAAAAAATTGATATTAACTGAAAATTT
>Ga0208361_1000357_pt1 | contig 13621 bp, 9 predicted proteins | sample LakMenEpi05Aug10_FD_150670 | JGI IMG/M metagenome (GOLD analysis project Ga0208361, IMG submission 150670) | Freshwater microbial communities from Lake Mendota, WI - 05AUG2010 deep hole epilimnion (SPAdes) | ecosystem: Environmental > Aquatic > Freshwater > Lake > Epilimnion/Euphotic zone ... | reverse complement strand
CCTGCCAGTTGGCAAAGCGATCGCAGCCGATGCCGCACTCGAAGCCGGTGGCCACTTCCTTCTGGTCGTCCTTGCCGCGGCGGAGGGAGTCGAGGTCGCCCTCGAACACCTTCTCCTTGCCGCGCCAGACGCGCACCTTGCAGTTGCGCTGCAGTTTGCCGTTGGTGACGTAACAACCCGCCACGGCGCTCTTGCCGATGCTGAACACGGCCCGCACCTCGGCTTCGCCCAGGGTCTCCTCCACCAGCTCCGGCTCCAGCAGGCCCTCCATGGCCATCTGGATGTCTTCCAGCAGCTTGTAGATCACGTCGTAGTCGCGCACGTCCACCCCGGTGGCATCGGCGGCGCGCTTGGCGCCCGGTGCCATCGAGGTGTTGAAGCCCACGATCACGGCACCGGAGGCGGCGGCCAGGTCCACGTCGGTCTCGGTGATCTCGCCCGGTGCGGAGAGCAGCACCCGCACCTGCACCTCGCCCTGGGGCAGCTGCTCCAGCGAGCCCAGGATCGCCTCGACGGAACCCTGCACGTCGGCCTTGAGGATCAGGTTGAGCTCCTTGAGCTCGCCCTCGCTGGCCTTGCCGGACATCGACGCCAGCGACACGCGGCGGGAGGCCATCTGCTGAGCCAGACGGGTCGCCCGGGCCTCGTTGGCCCGATCGCCCACCACGGAACGGGCGGTCTTCTCGTCGGGGTACACCTCGAACTCATCGCCGGCGGTGGGCACCTCGCTGAAGCCGAGGGCCTCCACGGCATAGGAGGGGCCGGCCTCCTTCACGCGCTTGCCGCTGTCGTCCACCATGGCGCGCACCTTGCCCAGCACAGGGCCGGCGGCCAGCACATCGCCGGTGCGCAGCGTGCCGTTCTGGATCAGCAGCGTCGCCACCGGACCCTTGGCCTTGTCGAGGTGCGCCTCGATCACCGTGCCGCGCGCCATGCGGTCCGGGTTGGCCTGCAGGTCTTCCACCTCGGTGACCAGCAGGATCATCTCCAGCAGCTGGTCGATGTTCTCGCCCTTGATGGCGCTCACCGGCACCATCACGGTGTTGCCGCCCCAGTCCTCGGCCACCAGGTCCTGGCCGGAGAGCTCCTGCTTGACCCGCTCGGGTGAGGCGCCCTCCTTGTCGACCTTGTTGATCGCCACCACGATCGGCACCTTGGCGGCGCGGGCGTGGCTGATGGCCTCCAGGGTCTGGGGGCGCACGCCGTCATCGGCGGCCACCACCAGCACCGCCACGTCGGTCACCTTGGTGCCGCGGGCGCGCATGGCCGTGAACGCCTCGTGGCCGGGGGTGTCGAGGAAGGTGATCTTGCGCTGTTCGCCGGCGTGGGGCACCGACACCTGGTAGGCGCCGATGTGCTGGGTGATGCCGCCGGCCTCGCCGGCCGCCACGCGGGTCTTGCGGATGGCATCGAGCAGGCTCGTCTTGCCGTGGTCCACGTGGCCCATCACGGTGACAACGGGTGGCCTGCGGATCAGGTGCGCCAGATCGCTCGCCTCGATCATCTCCACCGTCTTGGCGGCGGCCTCCTCCTTGTCGTCCTCGAGCACGGGAACGCCGAACTCTTCGGACACCGTTTCGATTGCCGAGAGGTCGAGCGTCTGGGTGACGGTGGCGATGATCCCCTTGAAGAAGAGGCTCTTGATGATCTCGGAGCTCTCGACGCCGAGCTTGTCGGCCAGCTCCTGCACCGTGAGGTTGCCCTCGGGCACCACCAGCATGTCGGGCCGCTGCTGCTTGGCCTCACGGGCTGCGCGCAGTTCCATGGCCCGGCGGCGCTGGCGCTGACGGGTGGTTTCTTTCTTGCGCTTGCGCGACACCGCCGTGGGTTTGGCCTGGGCTGCCGCGCCGCTCCGGGGCTTCGCCGGCCGGGCCAGCGAGGCCTGCAGCACGAACGCGTCCTGTTCGCCGGCGAAGCCGCTGGTTTCGGCGGTGAGTGCATCATCGTTTTCGCCGATGATGTGCACCTTCTGGCGCTGCTTCTGCGGCGTGCGGCTGCGCAGGGCCTCCAGCTTGGCGCTGTCGTCCCAGTCTGGCCGGCGGGGCCGGGCACCGCCCGGGGGCTGCGGTGTGCGGAAGTTAGGGCGCCGCGGAGCCGTTGGGGCGGCGGCTGTGGGCCGCGCTGCACCGTCGGCACCACCGGCCCCGGCTTCGCCTTCTCCAGTGGGGGAGCGCCGCGGGGGGGCCGCCATCGGACGGGCGCCTGGCTTCTGCAGCTGCATCAGCTCGCCCGGCGCCACCGGCTTGCGCATGCCGGGCATGCCCGGGCGGCTCGGCGGGGCGGGACGGGTGCCGCCGCTGGTGGGGGCGTTGCTGTCGCGGCGGATTGGTTTGCCCACCAGTTCCACCTGGGGGCGGACCGGCGGAGCGCCGGGCTTGGCACCCTGGCCGACCCGCACGGGGGCTGGCGCGCCCGGGCGTGTGGGCATGCCGGGGCGCTGGCTCAGGGGAGGCCGGCCGGACGGAGGGGCCGGACGGCTGCCGCCACCACTCCCCGTGGGGGCACCACCCTGGCCTTGGCCTTGGCCCTGGCCGCTCTGGGGCCGGCCCACCAGTTGCTGTGGGCGTCCGGAACCTGGGCGCACCGGGGTGGGGGCGCCGGCGGCAGGACGCTGAGGCGCTGCCGCCGGGCGAGCCGGCGGGCCGCTCGGCCGTGGCGTTGGGGCGGCGGCCGGTGCCGGTGCAGCCGGTTTGCGCGCTGCTGGGGCGCCAGGGCTGCCTGCCGGGGCTGCGGGGGTCTTCGACACGATCGCCGGTGCCGGACGGGCCGGTGCCGGGCTGCCCGGGCGGCTCGGGGTGGCCGGTTTGGCACCGGCAGCCGGGCGTGCCGGTGGAGCGGCCGGGCGCGCTGGAGCGGGCGCAGCGGGGCGAGCGGCCTGAGGGGCCGGGGCTGCGGGGCGCGGAGTCGCCGCCGCGGGCTTGGCAGCCGCTGGTGCGGCGGGCTTGGCGGCGGCTGGTGCCGCGGGCTTGGCCGGTGCGGCTGCGCTGGGCGGTGCTGCAGGCCGGGCAGGCGCCGGTGCTGAGACCGCTGCGGCCGGACGGGCTGGCGGGGCTGGCTTCACGGGCGTCGCCGGGCGGGCGGGAGCTGGGGCTGCGGGCGGTCGGGGCGCAGCACCGGCGGCGGGCGCGCTCGGGCCGCCCTGGGCTGCTGCCGGGGCCTTCTGCACCGCGAGGATCGCCTTGGGTGCGGCGGGTGCCGCTGGTCCGGGCGTCGCAGCTCCGGCGGAGCCGCCGGAACCGTTGCGGTCCTTCTTGATCAGGCTGCGGATCTGGGCTGCCTCGTCATCGCTGATCGAGCTGCTGTGGCTCTTCGCCGCGATGGACAGCTTCTCGGCGGCATCGAGCACGTCCTTGTTCTCCAGACCAAGGTCCTTGGACAGCTCGTAGATCCTGACTTTGCCGCTGCTGGTCATTCAGTGCTCCAATGGATCGGGGCAACAAGTGCCACCGGACCTCCACGCACGGTGAGGCCACGTTTCATCTTGCCTCAGCGTCTGCTGCTCGGGTGGTCAGCAGACGCTGTTCCAGGGCGGCGACGATGGATTCCGCAACCTGGCAACGCAGTGCCTTCTGCAGTTTCCGGCGGCGCTTGGCCTCCTCGAGACAGTCCCGGTTCGGACACAGATAGGCCGAACGGCCCATGCCCTGATCGAGAACCATGCCCCCTTCCGCCAGGCGGATGACCCGCCACAGCTGCCGGCGATCCAGCAGCTGACGGCAGCTCACGCAGCGCCTCAGGACGGGTCTTTCGCTCACCGGGCCTCGTCCTCATCGGCCTCATTGGCCTCTGCGTCTGCCTCTGCGTCGTCGGCGCCGGCTTCGGTTTCGGATTCGGTGCCGGCCTGTTCGGCCTCCTCGGTGGCAGCCTCGGCCACAACCTGGCCGTCGTCATCGGCGTACTCCTCGCCGTATTGCTCCTCGTCCTCCGGCAGGGGATAGAGCTCGCGCAGGCGGGCATCCTCCTCGGCGCGCAGGGCCTGCTCCGCCTGGAGCCGGGCCTCGGCCTCGGCCTGCAGGGCCTCCTCCTCCTGGCGCAGGGCAATCAGCTCGGAAACTTTCTCGTCCTCCGAGGTCTGGTCGTATTCGGTGCTGTTCTTGATGTCGATCTTCCAGCCGGTGAGGCGGGCGGCCAGGCGCACGTTCTGGCCCTCACGACCGATGGCCAGGCTGAGCTGATCGGGCGGCACCAGCACATGGGCGTGCTGACCCTCGGGATCCACCAGCCGCACCGCTTCCACCCGCGCCGGGCTCAGGGAGTTGGCGATGTACTGCCCTGGATCGTGCGACCAGCGGATCACGTCGATCTTCTCGCCGCGCAGCTCGTTCACCACCTGCTGGATGCGGGAACCGCGGGCGCCGATGCAGGCCCCCACCGGATCCACCTCGCGCTCCACGGAATCCACGGCCACCTTGGTGCGGGGGCCCACCGAACGGCTGGGGGGATTGGCCTCGCGGGCCACGGCCACGATCCGCACCGAACCCTCCTGGATCTCGGGCACCTCGTTCTCGAACAGATACACCACCAGGCCGGCGTTGGCGCGGCTCACAAACAGCTGCGGGCCGCGGCGCGGCACCTCGCTCACCTCCTTGAGGAACACCTTGAAGGTGGCGTTGGCGCGGTAGTTGTCGTTGGGCAGCTGGTCGCGGCGGGGCAGCTCGGCCTCCACCTCGGGCCGGCCCAGGCCGCTGCTCACGGCCATGATCACGCTCTGGCGCTCGAAGCGGATCACCCGGGCGGTGAGCACCGGATCCTCCAGATCCGCGAACTCCTCCTGGATCATGCGGCGCTGCTGGTCACGCAGCTTCTGGGCCAGCACCTGCTTGGTGGTGGCGGCGGCCATGCGGCCGAAGTCTTCTTTCTCGGGGGTGACATCCAGCACCACCGTGTCGCCGATCTGGGCGTCCTCGGCCACCTGCATCACCTCGGCCAGGGCGATCTGGTGGTCTTCGCTCTCCACCTCCTCCACGATGATCTTCGAGGCCAGCACGCGGTAGCCCTCCTCATCGAGGTCGAGGGCCACGTCGAAGTTCGAGAAGTAGTCCTCCTCGAAGGGGTCTTCGCTGATGCCCAGATACAGGGTGCGGCGGTAGCGCTCGTAGCCCTTGAGCAGCGCTTCGCGCAGGGCCGCCTCCACCACCTGCGGAGGCAGCTTCTTCTCGTCGCTGATGTCCTCGATCAGGTTCGTCAGACCGGGGAGCAGAACCAGTGCCATGGGCTAAGGGGGGTGGAAGCGGGCGTGGGAATGGGGAGCGTCAGCCCTCGCTGGGGGTGACCAGCCGCACGGCGATCACCTCGCCGCGGGGAAGGCGCACCGTGCGGCCGCGCACATTGAGCAGCACGTGGCTGTCGTCGCGCTCCAGCAGCAGGCCCTCGCGGCTGGATTCGGCCCCTGTGGCGGCATCACGGGTGTGAACGATCACCGGGAAGCCGCGGAAGCTGCGGAAGTCGCGGTCGTCGCTCAGCTCCTCGCTGACGCCAGGGCTGCTGATCTCGAGAACATAGGGCTCCTCGATCAGGTCGCTGGCCTCGAGCACCTCCCCCAGCACGCCGCTGAAGGCGGCGCACTGATCGAGGCTGACGTCACCGCCGTCGGCCAGACGCAGCTGCACCTGCAGCGTCATCGGGATGCGGTGGCTGAGCAGCTGAACGCCGCACACCTGGAATCCAGCGGCATCCGCCGCCTGGCTGGCCAGGCTCTGGAGGTCGGGGATCAGGGGGTGCGGCAAGGGGCGGTGCGCAACAGGGAACGGGCCACCCGTCCGGCACCTGCAGTGATCTGCCTCCGTCCGGTCAGGCGCCGCGTCGGGCCGTCGGGCCACCGCTCGTGCGCAGACTGTTCGGAATGATGCCCGCCGGGCACGTCCTGAGGGTAGGCGATCGCCGTGCGCGCGGCATGTCGCTGCCCGGAACTCCCTCAGACGCCCTCAGACGCTGCTCAGAAGCTGCTGAGGTCCATTGCCGGAGGCTCCATGTAGTTGTCGCCTGGCTGGATCTCGCCGCGCAGGCTTGGATCCTGGTTCAGGCACTGGGCCTTCTGCTCATCGGTGCGCAGGTACTGGCACACCCGCGCCCAGAGCTTGGAGCGGGTGGAAGGGCCGCCCTGGCTGAAGTGCACCAGGTCGCCTCCGCCGACCATGCCCTGGATCTCCACCTGGCAGAGGTTGCAGCGTTGCCGGGTGCCGGGGGGGATCGCAGCCATGCCAACGATGCGCGGAGCTGGCAACTTAAGGCATGCCATCGGTGAGCCTGAGCCGGCATGCGGGTTCTTCAACTCAGCGATCCCCACCTGCTGGCTGATCCCCGCGGCCGCTGCCGGGGCGTGGAGGCTCTGGCCCATCTGCGCCATGCCTGGCGGCAGGCCCTGGTCCAGCTGGCGGGTGAGCCCCCGGATCTGCTGCTGCTCAGCGGTGATCTCTGCCAGGACGAAAGCTGGGGCGGCTATGTGCTGCTGCGGGACTGGCTGGCGCAGGAGCTCGCGCCGGCGGGCATCCCGGTGGCCCTGCTCCCCGGCAACCACGACCACCTGCCGCTGCTGCGGGGGGCACTGGGCCGCTCCGCCGCCATCGCCCCGGCCCTGCAGCCGCTGGGTGCCTGGCAGCTGCTGCTGCTCAGCAGCCACCGCCCCGGCGCCGTGGCGGGCTGGATCGAGCCGCGTCAGCTGGCCTGGCTGGAGGAGCAGCTGCAGCAGGGCTCCGGCCCCGTGCTGGTGGCCCTGCACCACCCACCGCTGCCGCTCGGCGGCGGCACGTTTCTGGATGATCTGGCTCTGCAGCAGCCCCAGCGCCTGCTGGAGCCGCTGCTGGCCAGCCCGCGGGTGCGCGGCCTGGTGTTCGGCCACATCCATCAGCACTGGCACGGGAGCCTGCCGCGCTCCGGTGGCGGCGAACCCCTGCCCCTGTGGGGCTGCCCCTCCACCCTGGCGCCGTTTGAGGCGGTGCAGCCCTGCCCGCTGGGCCGGCCCGACTGGCCCGGCGGCCGCCTGCTCGCCCTGGGCTCCGGTGGGGAGATCAGCACCCGGCTGCTGCGTTGGTCGCCGCTGGTTGCTGCCTAGCGTTGCCGGGCTTGCTGATGCCCCCCTTGCGCCGCCTGTTCGCCGTTCTGCTGGGGGCTGTGCTGCTGGGCCCGCTGCTGGGCCTCATCACCCTTGGAGCCGGACCCGCTCCCGCCTGGGCCGGCCCGCTTGAGCCGCAGGCCGGCAGCTTCGTCACCAGTGCCGTGAAGCGGGTGGCTCCGGCGGTGGTGCGGATCGACACCGAGCGCACCGTGCCGCGCGTCGGCCTCGATCCGGTGTTCAGCGATCCGCTGCTGCGCGAACTGTTCGGAGATCAGCTGCCCAGCAGCCGTGAGCGCGGCCAGGGCTCCGGCATCGTGATTGACAGCAAGGGCCTGGTGCTCACCAACGCCCACGTGGTGGACGGCGCCGATCGGGTCGAGGTGACCCTCGCCGATGGCCGCGATGTGGAGGGCAGCGTGCTCGGTGCCGACCCGGTCACCGATCTGGCGGTGCTGCGCATTCCCGGGGGCGCCAGCCCCAAGGCGGCGCCGCTGGGAGATTCCGAAGCCCTGGAGGTGGGCGATTGGGCGATCGCCCTGGGCACCCCTTACGGCCTGGAGCGCACCGTGACGCTCGGCATCGTCAGCAGCCTGCACCGCAACATCAACAGCCTCGGCTTCTCCGACAAGCGCCTTGATCTGATCCAGACCGACGCCGCCATCAACCCCGGCAACTCCGGCGGCCCGCTGATCAATGCCAGGGGTGAAGTGGTGGGCATCAACACGCTGGTGCGTTCCGGCCCGGGGGCGGGCCTGGGCTTCGCCATCCCGATCAACCTGGCCAAGGGTGTGGCGGCCCAGCTGGGCCAGGGCAGCCCGGTGGTGCATCCCTATCTGGGGCTGCAGCTGGTGCCGCTCAACCCGCGCCTCGCCCGCGATAACAACGCCGATCCCAACGCCCTGGTGCAGCTGCCGGAGCGCGATGGCGCCCTGGTGCAGCGGGTGCTGCCCGAGAGCCCGGCCGAGACGGCCGGCCTGCGCCGGGGTGATCTGGTGGTGTCCGCCGCCGATCAGCCCGTGCGCGATCCGGCGGTGCTGCTGCAGCTGGTGGAGGCCTCCCAGGTGGGCGAGGCCCTGCCGCTCACGGTGTTGCGCGGCGACCAGGAGCTGAACCTGGCGATCCGGCCGGCGGCCCTGCCCCACCCAGGGGTCGGTTCCGGCAGCTGAGCTACGGTCACCGCCACTTCAGCGTGGCGTGATGGCGGGTCTGCAGGATCAGATGAAGCAGGCGGTGGCAGCGGCCGCCACCGAGCAGATCCAGAGCGGCATGGTGGTGGGCCTGGGCTCAGGCTCGACCGCCGCCCTGATGATCCAGGCACTCGGCGCCAAGCTCAAGAGCGGTGCACTCACCGACATCGTGGGTGTGACCACCTCCTTCCAGGGCGAGGTGCTGGCGGCTGAGCTGGGCATCCCCCTGCAGAGCCTCAATGCGGTCGACCGCATCGATCTGGCCATCGACGGTGCCGATGAGGTGGATCCCTCCTTCCAGCTGATCAAGGGCGGCGGCGCCTGCCACGTGCAGGAGAAGCTCGTGGCCGTGCGGGCGAAGCGCTTCGTGGTGGTGGTGGATTCCACCAAGCTTGTGGACACGCTCAACCTCGGCTTCCTGCTGCCGGTGGAGGTGCTCCCCGGCGCCTGGCGTCAGGTGCGGGGCCAGCTGGCTGAGCTGGGGGGCGACGCCCAGCTGCGCATGGCCGTGAAGAAGGCCGGCCCGGTGGTGACCGACCAGGGCAACCTGGTGCTGGATGTGAAGTTCGCCGGCGGCATCAGCGATCCCGAGGGCCTCGAGACCACGATCAACAACCTGCCCGGGGTGCTGGAAAATGGGCTGTTCGTGAATCTCACCGATCAGGTGCTTGTTGGCGAGATCGTTGATGGCGTTGCCGGCGTGCGGGATCTGCAGAAGCGCTGAGTTTTAGCCAGTTGCGGGGGCTCGGCCGGCTCAGCTGAGCCGGCGGCGAACCGATTCGGCATGGCTGTGCAGCCCTTCGCTCTCGGCCAGGGTGATCACGGCCGGCCCGGTGGCCTCAAGTGCGGCCCGGTTGAACTGGATCAGGCTGGTGTGGCGCAGGAAGGTCTCCACGCTGAGGGCACCGGCGAAACGGGCCGTGCCGGAGGTGGGCAGGGTGTGGTTCGGCCCCGCCAGGTAGTCGCCCACGGCCTCCGGGGTCCAGGCCCCCAGAAAGATGGCGCCGGCGTGCTGGATCTGATCGGCCAGCGGCTCAGGGCGCTCCACCTGCAGCTCGAGGTGCTCCGGCGCGAAGCGATCGCTGAGGGCGGCCGCCTGCTCCAGGCTGGTGCAGACCACGATCAGCCCCCAGTCGTTGAGGGCCTGGCGGGTGATGGCGGCGCGGGGGTGGCCCGCCAGCTGGGCCTCGATCTCTGCCGGCACCGCCGCCGCCAGCTCTTCGCTGGTGGTGAGCAGGATCGCGGCGGCCAGCGGGTCGTGCTCCGCCTGGGCCAGCAGATCGGCGGCCACCTGCTCGGCGTTGGCGCTTTGGTCGGCGATCACCAGCACCTCGCTGGGACCGGCCAGGGAATCGATCGCCACACGGCCGTAGACGGCCTTCTTGGCCAGGGTCACGTAGAGGTTGCCGGGGCCGCTGATCACATCCACCCGGGGGATGCTCTCGGTGCCGTAAGCCAGGGCGGCGATGGCCTGGGCGCCACCCACCCGATAGATCTCGTTCACGCCGGCCAGGTGGGCGGCCGCCAGCACCGTGCGGTTCACTCGGCCCTCGGGGCCCGGCGGGGTCACCATCACCAGCCGCCGCACGCCTGCCACCGTGGCCGGCACCGCATTCATCAGCACCGTGCTCGGGTAGCTGGCGCGCCCCCCGGGCACATACAGACCGGCTCGCTCCACCGGCCGCCAGCGGCGTCCCAGCCGCTCGCCGTGCACGCCCGTCATGGCGATGTCGGCTGGTTTCTGGCGCTGGTGAAACTCCAGGATGCGGCGGTGGGCCAGGCGCAGGGCGTCCTGCAGGTCGGCCGGGGTGTCGGCCCAGGCGGCCTCCAGTTCGCCGGCAGGGATGCGCAGCGGATCGGGCCTTACGCCATCGAAGCGTTCGCTCAGCTCCAGCAGGGCGGCATCACCACGGGTGCGCACCTGCTCGAGGATCACCTCCACCCGCTCGGCCGCCTCCTGGCTCTGGCCGCTGCCGGTGCGCTCAGCGATCGCCTCCAGCCGCTCGCCGGCCGCCTGCGGATCGCGCAGCACCGGGATCTGCACCGGTTGGTGCGCCGTGAGCTCATCGGCGGAGCGCCCGGCTTGGTCGGCGCTGGTCAGCGGGCTGCTGGCGGGCACGGACACGGGAGTCAGGGGAGGGGATTCAAGCTAGATGGCCGCCGCCCGGCGACCTTGAGGCGAGGTGGGGTGCGGTGCAGGGGGTAGAGTCTTCGTTTGCTGAGTCAGTGCACGACCGCCTGTGGCCAATAACAAGTCGTCGAAGAAACGCGTTCTGATCGCCGAGCGCAACCGCCTGCAGAACCGCAGCTACAAGTCCGCGGTGCGCACGCTGATCAAGCGCTGCTTCACCGCCTGCAGCACCTACAGCCAGGAGCCAGGCGCCGCCGCCAAAGAGGCCGTGCAGACCAGCCTCAATGCCGCGTTCAGCAAGATCGACAAGGCCGTGAAGGTCGGTGTGATCCACCGCAACACCGGCTCCCATCAGAAGTCGCGCCTGAGCGCTGCTGTCAAGAAGGCCGTCGAGCCCGCCGCCCAGGCCTGAGCCTGCTGCCTGGTGCGCTAGGGCCCCAAGAGCGCGTCGCTCCGCCTTGCTAACCGGGCTCATTTCCGAATCGGCGTCTGTGGCGCCGATGCCTGTTTAGGGTTCGGGTCTCGATTCGAACCCTTCAACCATGGCTGCGGCCGTCGCCCTCGAGAGCCTTGCTGCTCCGCTGATCGACAGCCACTGCCACATCGTCTTCCGTAATTTCGACGACGACCTGGAGGAGGTGGCCCAGCGCTGGCGCGATGCCGGTGTGGGTCGACTCCTTCACGCCTGTGTGGAACCCTCGGAAATCCCGGCGATCCGTGCCCTGGCCGATCGCTTCCCCGAGCTGCGCTATTCCGTGGGGGTGCATCCGCTCGACCCCGAGCACTGGCAGGCGGATACGCCTCAGGTGCTGCGAGACGCCGCCATGGACGATCCGCGCGTGGTGGCAATCGGCGAGCTGGGACTGGATCTGTTCCGCGACAAGAACCTTGAGCAGCAGTTCGCGATGCTCCGCCCCCAGCTGGATCTGGCGGTGGAGCTGGATCTGCCGGTGATCATCCACTGCCGCGATGCGGCCGAGCCGATGCTGGCGGAGCTGCACGAGCGGGCCGGCCGCGGCGCCTGCCCCCGTGGCGTGATGCACTGCTGGAGCGGCACGCCTGCCGAGATGGCCGGCTTCCTCGAGCTGGGCCTCTACATCTCCTTCAGCGGCAACGTCACCTATCCCAAAGCCGCCGACACCCACGACTGCGCCCGTCAGGTGCCGGCCGATCGCTTTCTGGTGGAGACCGACTGCCCCTTCCTGGCGCCGGTGCCCCGGCGCGGCAAACGCAACGAGCCGGCCTACGTGGCCGCCGTGGCCGAGCGGGTGGCCCAGCTGCGTGAGCAGAGCCTGACCGAAGTGGCACTGCAGAGCACGGCCAACGCCTGCGCGTTGTTTGGGCCTGCGCTTCACAGTGTATGATGATTTATTGGCCTGGCAGCGGGTTCTGGTTCTCCTGTGCTCGCTGCAGCCCGAAAGCGCCCGCCGGCATCCTGGCGGGCCTGCCCTTTCTGGTGCTGTGTCTATCCGGTGCAAGTCGTCGTTGTCTGCGGGGTTGAGGCGAGCTGAATAGATGCAACGGCCAGCCAGCCGCTCCCTTCCCGGGGGGCGGCTGTTGCTGTCGGTCGTTGCAGCGGGCGCCATGCCGGCTCCTTCAGTCCCTCCCCCAGACCTGCGCCTACGCCGCCAGGCCCTTTTGTCCCGTCCAACCCGTTCCTGCAGGTTCACCGCATGAGCAGCGCGATCCAGGTCGCCAAGACCGCCACTTACCTGCCCGATCTGGTCGAGGTACAGCGCGCGAGCTTCAAATGGTTCCTGGAGAAGGGCCTGATCGAGGAGCTGGAGAGCTTCTCGCCGATCACCGACTACACCGGCAAGCTGGAGCTGCACTTCATCGGTAGCGAGTACCGCCTGAAGCGTCCCCGCCACGATGTGGAAGAGGCCAAGCGTCGCGATGCGACCTTCGCGTCGCAGATGTATGTCACCTGCCGCCTGGTCAACAAGGAGACCGGCGAGATCAAGGAGCAGGAGGTCTTCATCGGCGAACTGCCGCTGATGACCGAGCGCGGCACGTTCATCATCAACGGCGCCGAGCGCGTGATCGTGAACCAGATCGTGCGTTCGCCCGGCGTTTACTTCAAGGACGAGCAGGACAAGAACGGCCGCAAGACCTTCAACGCCAGCCTGATCCCCAACCGCGGCGCCTGGCTGAAGTTCGAGACTGACAAGAACGATCTGCTGCACGTTCGTGTCGACAAGACGCGCAAGATCAATGCGCACGTGCTGATGCGGGCCATCGGCCTGTCTGACAACGACGTGCTCGACAAGCTGCGCCACCCCGAGTACTACCAGAAGTCGATCGAAGCGGCGAACGACGAGGGCATCGCTTCGGAAGATCAGGCTCTGCTGGAGCTCTACAAGAAGCTGCGCCCGGGTGAACCTCCCTCGGTGAGCGGTGGTCAGACCCTGCTGCACAGCCGCTTCTTCGATCCGAAGCGCTACGACCTCGGCCGGGTCGGTCGTTACAAGATCAACAAGAAGCTGCGTCTCACCATCCCCGACGCCACCCGCACCCTCACGCCTGAGGACGTGCTGAGCACGATCGACTACCTGATCAACCTCGAGCTCGATGTGGGCGGCGCCACGCTCGACGACATCGACCACCTCGGTAACCGCCGCGTGCGTTCAGTCGGCGAACTGCTGCAGAACCAGGTGCGCGTGGGCCTGAACCGCCTGGAGCGGATCATCAAGGAGCGGATGACCGTCGGCGAGACCGACAGCCTCACCCCTGCCCAGCTGGTGAACCCCAAGCCCCTGGTGGCGGCGATCAAGGAGTTCTTCGGCTCCAGCCAGCTGAGCCAGTTCATGGATCAGACCAATCCGCTGGCGGAGCTCACCCACAAGCGCCGCATCAGCGCCCTGGGCCCAGGTGGTCTCACCCGCGAGCGCGCCGGCTTCGCCGTGCGCGACATTCACCCCTCCCACTACGGCCGCATCTGCCCGATCGAAACGCCGGAAGGTCCGAACGCCGGCCTGATCGGTTCGCTCGCCACCCACGCCCGGGTGAATGAGTACGGCTTCATCGAAACGCCGTTCTGGCGGGTGGAGAACGGCATCGTGCTCAAGCAGGGCGATCCGATCTATCTCTCGGCCGACCTTGAGGACGAGTGCCGTGTCGCCCCCGGTGACGTGGCCACCGACGCCGACGGCCGCATCAAGGCCGATCTCGTGCCCGTGCGCTATCGCCAGGACTTCGAGACCGTGCCGCCCGAGCAGGTCGACTACGTGCAGCTCTCACCGGTGCAGG
>Ga0208361_1000354_pt1 | contig 13759 bp, 11 predicted proteins | sample LakMenEpi05Aug10_FD_150670 | JGI IMG/M metagenome (GOLD analysis project Ga0208361, IMG submission 150670) | Freshwater microbial communities from Lake Mendota, WI - 05AUG2010 deep hole epilimnion (SPAdes) | ecosystem: Environmental > Aquatic > Freshwater > Lake > Epilimnion/Euphotic zone ... | reverse complement strand
CCTTGGCGGCGGTGCCACTCAGGAACACCTCATCGGCGATGAACAGCTCGCTCTTGTCCACCGGTCGCTCCAGGGTGGGGATGCCCATGGCACGGGCCAGTTCCAGCACGCTGGCGCGGGTGATGCCCTCGAGGATGTCCTGATCGACGCCGGGGGTGATCAGCACGCCGTCGCGCACGATGAACAGGTTCATGCCGCTGGCCTCGCTCACCTTGCCGCGGCTGTTGAGCAGCAGGGCCTCATCAAAACCGCTCTTGACAGCCTCGGTCTTGGCGAGGGAGCTGGTGATGTAGGCGCCGCTGATCTTGCCGCGCAGGGGCAGGGAGCGGTCCTCCTGGCGGGTCCAGGAGCTGATGCGGCAGCTCACACCCTCCGGCGAGAGGTAGTCGCCCAGCTCGAGTCCGTAGATCAGAAAGTCGGTCTCGATGTTGTGCAGCCGCGGGGCAATGCCCAGATCGCTCGTGTACACGAACGGGCGCAGATACACCGGGCAGGTGGGCTTATTGGCCTGCAGGAACTGATGAATGGCGCCGTGGATGGTGTCTTCCGTGAGCTCGGTGAGCAGCAGCCGAGCGCTCTGGCTCAGGCGGCGGGCGTGCCGGTCTGCCCGGAACAGCAGGATCTCGTTCGGGTCGGACGGGTTGGGCAGGGCGCGCATGCCACCGAAGGCCCCCGTGCCGTAGTGCAGGGCGTGGGTGGCCACCGACAGGGTGGCTTCCGCGAACGGCACGCACTTGCCACCGAACCAGGCGTAGGGCAGGAACTGATGCATCGGTCGGTGGGGCGGAGCGGCCACTGCTGCCACTGATCTTCTCACTGCCCGGCACGGTGCCGCCGAAGATGGGGGCATGCATCGCCTCGCCGCCGTTCCCGGCAGCTCCAGCCCCGCCGATGGCGTGGTGTTCATCGAACAGCCGCCGGCCGCAGCCGTTCTGCTCAGCAGTGCCGACACCGATCTGGCCGCCCTGGCGGCCCTGCTCGATCAGGAGGCCGCCCCCCTGGGGCCAGGCCGTGAGCTGCGCGGCCTGAACCTGGCGGCGCTGCAGCACCCCGCCGTGCTCGACCACTACCTGCGCACCAGCCTGGAGGGCACCCGGCTGGTGCTGGTTCGGCTGCTCGGCGGACGGGGGCACTGGAGCTATGGCCTCGAGCAGCTGCAGGATTGGGCGCGCAGCGGCGCTGGCCGGCATCTGCTGGTGATGGCCGGCACCGCGGAGGAAGACCCCGCCCTGACTCCCCTCAGCACGGTGCCCGAGCGGCTGGCGCTGGCCTGCAGCGGCTGCCTCCGCGAAGGCGGGCCCCAGAACCTGGCGGTGGTGCTGGCCAGCCTGCGAGCCCTGCTGGATGCGGGCGATGCTCCCCTGCCCCAGCCTCAGCCGTTGGCAGACCCACAGCCCCACGACTGGCGCGACGACCCGGGCCCGACCGTGGGCGTGATTCTCTACAGGGCTCTGCTGCAGGCCGGTGATCTGGCCCTGGCCGAGGCTCTGCTCTCAGCCCTGCGCGCGGCGGGGCTGGCACCCCGGGCTCTGTGGGTGAGTGGATTACGCAGCCCGGCGGTGCAGCGTGGTGTGGCGGATCTCCTGGCGCTGGAAGGTGTGCAGGCCGTGCTGTGCACCACGTCCTTCGCTTCGGTGCAGTTGGAGGAGGCGGGCCTGGGGGCCCCCCTGTGGGAGCAGCTGGCGGTGCCGGTGTTCCAGCTGCTCTGCAGCACCCAGAGCCGGGCCAGCTGGCAGCTCAGCAGCCTCGGGTTGGCGCCCCTGGATCTCAGCCTGCAGATTGCCCTGCCGGAATTGGACGGGCGCATCACCACCCGTGTGGGCGCCTTCAAGGAGGTGAGCGGCGCCGATGCCCGCCTGGCCACCGCCTTGCAGCGCTACGCCCCGGATGCAGAGCGGCTGGGCTGGGTGGCGCAGTTGCTGGCCAACTGGTGTGAGCTGCGGCAGACCCCGCCGCCGCAGCGACGGCTAGCCCTGGTGCTGGCCAACTACCCCACCCGCAACAGCCGCCTGGCCAATGGCGTGGGTCTCGATACCCCCGCCAGCGTTGCCGCGATGCTCGGCTGGCTGCAGCAGGCCGGCTACACCCTTGGCGTGCCCGAGTTGCCCAGGGATGGCGATGCGCTGATTCAGCAGTTGCTGCAGGGGCGCAGCAATGATCCGGAGAGCGGCCACCGGCCGCCGCTGGCGCACCTGCCCCTGCTGCATTACGAACGCTGGTACGCGTCTCTGCCGCAGGAAGGTCGGGAGCGGCTGGAACAGCGCTGGGGCCCTGCGAGGACGGATCCTTCCCTGGAGCCAGCGGGCTTTCCGATCCATGGATTGCGCTTCGGGCACGTGGTGGTGCTGATCCAGCCAGCCCGTGGCTACGACCGCGACCCAGCCCTGAGCTATCACGCCCCCGACCTGCCCCCCACCCACGCCTATCTGGCCCAATACCTCTGGCTTCGCGAGGTGGCCGGCGTGCAGCTGATCTGCCATGTGGGCAAGCACGGCAATCTGGAATGGCTGCCCGGCAAGGGGTTGGGCCTCTCCAACAGTTGCTTTCCTGAATGGGCGCTGGGGCCGCTGCCGCACGTTTATCCGTTCATCGTCAACGACCCCGGCGAAGGTTCCCAGGCCAAGCGCCGCGCCCAGGCGGTGATTCTTGATCACCTCACGCCTCCACTGGGTCGCGCCGGGCTCCATGGCGATCTGCGTGACCTGGAGGCCCTGATCGATGAGTACTGGGAGGCGGCGCAACTCGGCTCGGAGCGGGCCGAGAGCCTGCGGCAGCAGGTGCTGGCCCGGCTGGCGGACCTCCAGTTGCCTGATCTGCTGATGGCATCTGTGCCCGATCCCGCAGAAGACGCCGACCCGGTCGATCTGGCCGATGGCTATCTCTGCGAACTCAAGGAAGCGCAGGTGCGCACGGGGCTGCACCGCTTCGGCCAGTTGCCCGAGGCTGAAGCTCTGGCGGAGCTCCTGGCCTGCCTGGCACGCCCCCCCCAGGCGGAGGGGCCGGGGCTCACCCAGGCACTGGCGAAGGATCTGGGGCTCGAGCTCGATCCCTGGGCAGACCCGGAGGAGCAGCCCCTCTCCGCAGCGGACCAACAGCGGCTTGCAGACCTCGGCCTGGAGGGCACGCGCCGCTGCGGCGACGCCATCGCCTGGCTGGAGGACCAGGCCTTACGGCACTGCGCTGCGGTCCTGCAGGCGGCGGGCATGGATCAGAACGCCCCCACGCACAGTCCTGATGCTCCTGGCATCGCCGCACCAGACGCATCCGGCCAGATCACACAGGCGACGCTGGCACGGCTGGCGCAACGGCTGGTGCCAGATCTGCTGCGATGCGGTGATGCGGAACGAGAGGCCTTCCTGAGCGCCCTGGCCGGTGGCCGCATCGCCGCCGGTCCCTCCGGTGCCCCCACGCGGGGGCGGCCTGATCTGCTGCCGACTGGACGCAATTTCTACAGCGTGGATCTGCGGGCGCTGCCCACGGAGGCCGCCTGGGATCTGGGGCGCCGCAGTGCCGAGCTGCTGCTGGATCTGCATCTGCAGCAGGAGGGCGAGCCGCTGCGGCAACTTGCCCTATCGGTGTGGGGCACCAGCACCATGCGCAACGGCGGCGAAGACATTGCCCAGGCGCTTGCCCTGCTGGGGGTGCGGCCCGTCTGGGACGGACCCAGCCGTCGGCTGATCGATCTGGAGCTGATCCCTCTGAGCCTGCTTGGCCGTCCACGCGTGGATGTGACCCTGCGCATCTCCGGCCTGTTCCGCGATGCCTTTCCCCAGCTGGTGGCCTGGATGAACCGGGCCACGGCCCTGGTGGCGGCGGCGGATGAAAGCGAGGACGACAACCCCCTGGCGGCAGCGGCGGCCCGGGAGGGCCATGCCTGGCGCGTCTATGGCTCGGCACCGGGTGCCTATGGCGCCGGACTGCAGGGCTTGATCGACAGCGGCGACTGGGACGACCGCACTGACCTGGGACGGGCCTATCTCAACTGGAGCAGCTGGCGTTATGAGGGCCTCGGTGCTGCCGATGGCCAGGGCGGGCGCCTGCAGGTGGAGGCGGACCGCCGTGGGCTGGAGCAACGGTTGCAGTCCGTGCAGGTGGTGCTGCACAACCAGGACAATCGCGAGCACGACCTGCTCGATTCCGACGATTACTACCAGTTCCAGGGTGGCCTGAGCGCTGCCGTGGAAGCGGTGCGCGGCTCAGCGCCACAACTGTGGTTCGGCGACCACTCCCGCCAGCAGCGGCCGCGGATGCACCGCCTGGAGAGAGAGCTGGACAAGGTGCTGCGTTCACGGGTGCTCAACCCGCGCTGGATCCGTGGCATGCAGCAGCACGGCTACAAGGGCGGCTTCGAGATGGCCGCCAGCCTCGACTATCTGTTCGCGTACGACGCCAGCACCGGCCGCGTGCCCGACTGGAGCTACGGGGCGATCACGGAGCAGTGGCTCAATGATCCCGACGTGGTTGCCTTCCTGAGGCGCAGCAATCCGTGGGCTCTGCGCGACATGGCCGAGCGGCTGCTCGAGGCCTCACACCGCGGCCTCTGGGATGGTGCCAAAGCAGAAGAGCTGGCGCATCTGCGCCAGCTCTTGCTGGAGGCTGAGGCCCTGGTGGAGGGCTGAGGGCTGGGTTGGGTTGCCCCAGCTGCCTCAGCCGCTGATGTCCTTCGCCCAGCCCTTGAAGGCGTTGATGTCGCCAGGCTTGCTGGTCGACTGGCTGCCGAACTGTGACTGGGACTGACCAGCCTCGGCATCCTCCTTCTCCTTCTTGATCGCCGCCGGACCACCGGGCACGTTCACGCCAACGGCGGAGCCCTTCATGCGTTGATCGAGCTCGGCCTTGCTGATCTGCTCCGCGAAGGTCTTCTTCACCGGCTTGGGCACGCCGCCGGTCAGGTTGATCTCAGCCTCCTGGCTGGTTGCACCACCGAGGCCCGGGGTGGCTTTCTCCAGGCGGGATTCCATCGAGGCCACCTCGGCCACCATCTCCTTGTTGCCGGGGCTGTCGGCGGTACCGGGGAAGGTGCGGCGGATGGTGTTGGAGCGGCGCATGAACTCCACGTTGCCCATGGAGCTGGAGGCGTCAGCATCCAGGAAAAAGGACTCCTGTTTCGGAGCGGCCTTGGCGGGGGTGGTGCCGGTGACCGACTTCGAACCACCGAGGAGACGATCGAGCAGACCCATCGAGAGGCAGCGGAAAACCTGTGTAAACCCTAGCGGCCGCTGAGGTGCAGACCATGGGTATCGGTGCCGCAACTTCGTAGAAGTCCGAGATTGATCAGCAGGGAGTCGATCGCCTCACACACCAGCGGCGTGGGCCTCCACTGGCTTTGCAGGTTGTAGTCGTAGAAAGCTTCGGCGCCGTCGAAACCGAGCTCGGCCGCTGCTGCGATCAGCCGTTGATACGGCAGCCGGTAGCGGGCGGGATGGGCCAGCAGCGCCAGACCTCCCGCCGCCTGGACGCGGCAGCACACCTCCGCAGCCCGCAACTCCGCCCCCACGGGCGCGCATCCCTGTCGATAGGGCGCGAGTGCGCCATGGCCAGCTTCGAAGCCGAGAGCCAGCACGTGCACCAGGCAGCCTTCCAGCAGACAGCTGATTTCGAGGCCCGTCCACAGGGTTGGAACCGATCGGCCGACGGCGGCCTGCCCAGCGAACCAATCCTGGAGGGGGGCAAAGGCCTCAGTGCTGTGGTGATCGGTCACGGCCAGGTGACGCAGCCCCACCGCCAGCGCTTCCTCTCCGAGCTGCTCCGGCCTCAGGCTGCCGTCGCTGCAGGTGGTGTGGCAGTGGAAGTTGAGTTCGCCCGGGCAACTGCCGGCATGCACATCCGCCAGCACCGCCCGCAGGGGATGGCCATGGTCGCTGGCGGCCACCACCATCGGCTCAGCCTGCCGCCGCTGCGGCTTCCCGTTCGGACCGGAGCCGCCGCCAACGGGCATAGAACTGGATCGAGGCGGCCATGAACACCACCAAGGCCACGATGAACCAGGTGGCGGCGCCAGTGGGAAACTGGGACTTGAACACCACCAGCATGACCACGATCACCAGCAGCAGCGTGGGCAGCTCATTGAGGGCTCGCAGCTGCTTGGGGCTCCAAGCGCAGCTGCCGGCCTGAAGCTGCGCCATCAGGCGGTAACAGAAGGCGTGGTAGGCCAGCAGGGCCAGGACGAAGGCCAGCTTGGCGTGCATCCAGCCCTGGTGCAGCCAGGCCGGATTGCTGACCAGCAGACCCACGGCCATGGCCACCGCCACCACCATGCCGGGAGTGGTGATGATGTTCGCCAGACGCTTCTCCATCAGGCCGTACTGGGCCTGGAAGGCCTCACGCAGACCTGGTTCGAGCTCCTCCGCCTCACGGTGGTAGATGAACAGACGCACCAGATAGAACAGGCCGGCGAACCACACCACCACGCCGACGATGTGCAGGGTCTTGAACCAGAGGTAGGCCTCGGGGGGCAGGACCGCCAGGGTGCTCATCGGCTGGAGCTGAACAGGCCATCAAGGTAGAGCTCGCGCACCTCGGCACGGGCATCGCCCTGCTGCACGAGGAACTGGGCCAGGGCGTCCCGCAGCAGCCCACTCACATCCTGGCCGGGGCGCTGGGCCAGATAGCCCTGCATCGCGTCGGCGAGCACCGATGGAACCTGCACCTCCAGCGCGGCAGGCCGACAACCCCATGGCTTCTGTCCACTACCTGTAGGGGCTGCGTTCGCCATGCATCCAGATCTGGTGGCCACCAGACTCCTGCTGGTCGGTAGGCCTGTCAAGTTGCCGTAGCGACCGTGCGTGGGTTTGGCTACGCGATCGGCTGGTGCTGCGCCGCTGTGGCGCGGATCGCTGCCAGGTCTGCGGGATCCAGGCGCTCCAGCTGCTTGAGCACCAGGCCCATGCGCGGGTTGCGGCGGAGCTCCGCCTCGTGACGCGCCAGGAAATCCCAGTACAGGCTGTTGAACGGGCAGGCCTGCGCACCACTGCGCTGCTTCGGATCGAAGCGGCAGCCCTGGCAGTAGGTGCTCATGCGGCGGATGTAGTTGCCGCTGGCGGCGTAGGGCTTGCTGGCCAGACGTCCCCCGTCCGCGAACAGCCCCATGCCCAGCACATTGGTCTGCATCACCCAGTCGAAGCCGTCGATGAACATGCGATGGAACCAGGTGGTGAGCGCCTGGGGATTGAGTCCAGCCAGCAGCCCGTAATTGGCCAGCACCATCAATCTCTGGATGTGGTGGGCGTAACCGCTCACTCGGATCTCCTCGAGCACCGTGTCCATGCAGTGCATGCCACTGCCGCCCAGCTGCTCCAGCCAGGGCGGCAACGGTGCCTCGGCGCCGAAGTGGTTGAGCCCGGCGTAGTCGGCACCGAACCAGTGGTAAAGGCCATGGGTGTACTCGCGCCAGCCCAGGATCTGGCGGATCACCCCCTCCAGGCCCGCCAGCGGCACCCCCTGCTCCAGGCCAGCGGCTTCCAAGCGCTGGATCACTTCGAGGGGGTGGAGCAGCCCGAGATTCAGATAAGGAGAGAGCAGGGCGTGCCAGAGGGTGGGCTCACCGCTCACCATCGCGTCCTGATAGGGGCCGAACCCCGCCAGCCGGGTGGCGATGAAATGCTCCAGCACCTGCAGGGCCTGGGCCCGTGTCACCCCCCAGTGAAACGAAGTCAGCACACCAGGCAGGCTCGACAGGCCAGCCACCTGGCGCTCGCCATCCAGCTGCTCCACACGTTCGATCACGGCCCGGGTGATCTCGTCCGGCTCGAACCGCAGGGGGGCTGGGCCCTTGAGCCCCTTCGGAGGCGCCTTGCGGTTCTCTTGATCAAAGTTCCACTGGCCGCCAAGCGGCTGGGCGCTCTTGCCCGTCCCCTCCATCAGCACGCCGAAGCGTCGCCGTCCCTCCCGGTAGAACAGCTCCAGGCGCAGCTGGCGGTAGCCCTTGGCCCAGGCGGCGAAGTCGTGCCGGCTCCAGAGGAAGGCATTGCTGGGCAGCCACACCAGCGGCACCGGCAGTTGCAGGTGCTCGATCGCCGTGCGAAAGCCGCGGTCAGCCGGGTCCATGATCCGCAGCTCGCGGATGCCGTGATCGCGGATCCAGTCCCGCACCGCAGCGGCGAAGCTGTCGGCCTGCCGGTGGTCCACCAGCCAGCCGGCCTGCTGCAGTTCGGCGGCGAAGTGGCGCATGGCACTCCACACCAGCACCAGCTTCTGACGGTGGTAAACCCGCTGGGTCAGCACCGAGCTGCTCTCCACCAGCAACACCCTGCACCCGGCCGGATCCACGCTCGCCAGGGCCGCCTGAGTTGCGTTGAGCTGATCGCCGAGCACCCAGATGCCGATGGTCATGGCCAGCGCTCAGGTGATGGGCTCGCCCGCCAGGCGACAGGCCTTGAGGGCCACGGCGCGGGCATGGCCACGCTCAACCGGGCCGATCGAGGGGCTCAGCTGGCCGTCGCGGCAATCGACCAGCACCCGTTCGTGATGCCCCTGCTGGTCGCTGAGGCGCAGCCGCAGCTGGAAGTGATGCTTTGCACTGCGGGTGATCTCATCCCCGCAGACCGGGCCGATGCAGAGGCCCGGCGCCGCCAGCACCGGCTGTGGACACACCAGCCCAAGGGCGCAGAGCCAGAGCAGAGCGGCCGTGAGGACGGGCAACAACCTCAACCGGCCAGCTCCAAGGACACGTCATTCTCTCCGTTGCTGGCCGCATCCGCGGGGTCGTCCCTCTCGGGGCCATCGGCCTGGGGATGGAAGTACTCCCACACCACCTGCGCCAGGCCGGCACCCAGACCCGGCGCCTCCGCCAGGGTTTGCGGACTGGCCAGCTGGATCGCATCGATCGAGCGGAAGTGGGCCAGCAGTTCCTTGATGCGCTTGGGTCCAAGGCCGGGGATGTCCGACAGCCGCGAGCGTTTCATCCGCTCACCCCGTTGCTGACGGTGGTAGCTCACCGCGAACCGGTGGGCCTCATCGCGCAGGCGACGCAGCAACTGCACCCCCAGCTGATCCGGCTCACTTTCGAGCGGCTCCTTTGCCCCCGGCAGGAACACCTCCTCTCGCTGCTTGGCCAGCGAACACACCACCAGCTCCTCGTCGAGGTTCAGCTCCCGCAGTGCCTCCATCACGGCCGAGAGCTGCCCCTTGCCGCCGTCGATCATCACCACATCGGGCCAGTCGTTCAGGCCCCCCGTGTGCAGGGCGCTGCCGGCGGCACGGCGCAGGGCCCGCAGATCGGCTCCCTCCGCCTTGGCCTGGGCCCAGCGACGGAAGCGGCGGCGGATCACCTCCGCCATGCTCATGAAGTCGTCCGAGTGGCCGGAGCGCACGCTGCTGCTCTGGATCCTGTACTTGCGGTAGTGCTGCTTGGCCGGAAGACCGTCGACGAACACCACCTGCGAGGCCACGGCGTCGCTGCCCTGGATGTGGCTGATGTCGTACCCCTCGATCCGGCGCGGCGGGGTGGGCAGATCCAGCAGCTGCGCGAGGTCTTCGGTGGCCAGCAGGTTCTGTTCGCTGGCCCGCTGGGCCCGCTGCAGCTCATAGCTGGCATTGCGCTCGACCAGCTCGATCAGATCCGCCTTCTGGGCCCGTTGCGGCACCGCCAGCTTCACCTTGCGGCCCCGCAACTCTGAGAGCCATTCCTCGATCAGCGTCTGCTGCGGCAGGGGCACCTGCAGCAGCAGCTCCGGCGGAATCTCCACCGGCTCCACCTGGCTGTAGTGCTCTTCAATCACGGTCTGAAGGATGCGGCCCAGCACGGGCTCCTTGCTGCCTCCCTCGCTGACCTCCTCCTCGGGCGCCGGCAGACCGATGGCATCGGCGGTGAAGCCGAGCCGACCCACGAGCTTGCCCGCCCGCATCTGAAACAGCTGCACAGCGGCCACCCGTTGATCCGCCGCCAGGGCGAGCACATCACGGCTGACGGAGCTGTCGCCGAGGCTCATCTTCTGATCGGCGGTGAGGGTGTCGATGCCCTGCAACTGGTCGCGCACACGGGCGGCACTCTCGAAATCGAGCCGCTCGGCGTAGCGCTCCATCTGGCCATGGAGCAGTTCCAGCAGCTCCTCATTGCGGCCCTGGAACACCATCGCCACCTGGCGCAGGGTGTCGTGATAGGCCTCGGAGCTGATCTTCTCCTGGCAGACCCCTGGGCAGCGGCCGATGTCGTAGTTGAGGCAGGTGCGGTCCTTGTGCAGGGGCTGGGGCCGCTGCCGCAGCGGGAACACGCGTTTCACCAGCGACAGGGTGCGGCGCAGCAGACCCACATCCACATAGGGTCCGTAGAAGCGATCCAGCGGTGAGCGGAAGCGGCGCCGGCGCGTGATGAAGATGCGCGGATAGGGCTCGCTCCAGGTGATGCAGAGATAGGGGTATTTCTTGTCGTCCTTCAGCAGCACGTTGAAGTGCGGCTGGTGGTTCTTGATCAGGTTGGCTTCCAGCGCCAGGGCTTCGGCTTCGCTGTCGGTGACGATGAACTCGATCTCGCACACCTGCCGCACCATCAGCGCGATGCGGGGCGAATGGGCATGCCCCCCACCGCTCTGGAAGTAGCTGCGCACGCGGTTGCGCAGCACCTTGGCCTTGCCGATGTAGAGGATGCGGTCCTCGCTGTCGCGCAGCAGATAGCAGCCGGGTTCGGCCGGCACTTCCCGCAGGCGAGCCTTCAGACGGGCGGAATCCTGCAGGAGTGTTGTGGTGGTGCTGGGCAAGGGCCTCAGCCGCCGTACTGCCAGCCGGTGCTGCTCAGTTCCAGTGCCGCTCCGTCGCGGTGCAGGGTGGCGCTCTTCACCTCGCCCACGAACACGGTGTGGTCGCCATGGGCCACCTGGCCCACCAGCTCGCATTCCACGCCGCCGAGAGCGTCGTTGAGGATCGGCAGGCCCAGCTCACCGAGGCTGAAGGGAGCCGCATCGAAACGGCCGCCGATCGCCTTCTGGGGCTTGAAGAACACGGCAGCCAGATCCTTCTGGTCAGCCGACAGCACGTTGAGCGAGAAGCGGCCGGTGCGCTGGATGATGCCGTTGCTGGTGCTGTCAGCGCGTACGGCCATCACCACCAGCGGCGGTTCAAACGAGCCCTGGGTGACCCAGCTGGCGGTGAAGCCGTTCACCTCCTCCCCCTCGGCCACGCCGCAGATGAACACGCCGTGCGGGATCTTGCGCAGCAGGGTCTTCTTGGCGTCGGCGTTGAGGGGCATGGAATCGCTGGCGATGCAAGGACTCTAAGAAGCACGGATGCAGGCCGACAGAACGGTCCATAGGATCCGAGCCATGCAGGCCCTCTATCCCGGCAGCTTCGACCCGCTCACCCTCGGGCACCTCGATCTGATCGAGCGTTCCTCGCTGCTGTTCGACAGGGTGGTCGTGGCAGTGCTCCGCAACCCCAGCAAGAACCCCTGCTTCAGCGTTGAGCAGCGTCTGCAGCAGATCAGGGCCGCAACAGCTCACCTCGAGAACGTTCACGCCGACGCCTTCGAGGGCCTGACCGTGGAATTCGCCCAGCGCTGTGGTGCCGGCGTGATTCTGCGCGGGCTGCGCGCCCTCAGCGATTTCGAATTCGAGCTGCAGATCGCCCACACCAACAAGAGCCTGGCCCCTCAGCTCGAGACGTTGTTCATGGCCACCGCCACGGCCCACAGCTTTCTGAGCAGCTCCGTGGTCAAGGAGGTGGCGCGCTTCGGCGGGCCGGTTGGTCACATGGTCCCCACCGGAGTGGCAGAGGATCTGGCCAGGCTCTTTAATCGGACATCCCCTGCTCAGGCCTGATGTCCGAGGCGCAGCTCACCTCCGTTCTGGATCAGCTGGACCAGCTGGAGGAGATCGTGCTCGATGGCACCCGGGTGCCCTTCAGCGGCGGTCGGCTCGTGAATGAGCAGGATGCAATCGAACTGATGGATGCGGTGCGGGATGCCCTGCCGCCGCAGCTGGCCAAGGCTGAGGAGCTGGTCCGCCAGAAGGAGGAGTTCGTTGCTCAGGCACGCCAGCAGGCCGAGGAGATCGTCAACCAGGCCCGTCAGCAGCGGGAGCAGCTGATCAACGGCCAGTCGATCCGCCAGGAGGCCGAGCGCCAGGTGGCTGAGCTGCGTGAACAGGCCCGTCAGCAGTGCGAGCAGCTGATCGGCCAGGCCCGTCAGCAGGTGGCCCGCACCGAACAGGAACACCAGACGCGGCTGGCTCAGATGGAGCAGCAGTTCGGTCAACGCCGGCAGCAGTTGGAGCAGGAAAGCCTGCAACGGCGTCAGCAGCTGGATCAGGAGGCGGTGGAGCTCAAGCGTCAGCTGGTGGAGCAGCACGAGCAGTCCCGCCAGCAGAGCCTCGCCGAGCTTGAGAAGATCCGCCAGGAGGCGCTGCGCCTGCAGCAGAGCAGCCAGGCGGAGGCCGAGCGGGTCCACGCCGATGCCCTGCAGTTCCGCCAGCAGACCCAGCAGCAATGCGAGGCGCTGATCGCCCGCAGCCGCCAGGAGTCCGCCACGATCCAGGAAGGGGCCAACCGCTACGCCGAACAGGTTCTGGGCGAGCTGGAGGGACGGTTGCAGGAGATGGGCCAGGTGGTGGTGGCCGGTCGTCGTGAGCTGGTGCGTCTGCAGGCTGTGGACCCCACCACGCTGATCCCGCAGGCTCGCAGCACGGAACCTGCCGTACCGATCAGTCGCGCCCGTCGTGCCGCCGAGCGCCTGCGCCGGGTGTCAGGCGAGCGCTGAAGCGCTCAGCCGATGCTCATGGCCGTCCGACAGGAACGGCCGTGAGCATCAGAACACTGGGCAGAGACCCGGGATGCGGCTCTGGCGAAGGATTCCGCCCATGGTGCTGTTGGGGGTGGAAGCACCGTTGGAGATCATGCTGATGTAGCGCGGCCCATCTGGGGTGTTGAGGATTCCGCTGATCGAGCGCACTCCTCTGATTGTGCCGGTCTTGCCGAGAAACTGGCTCTCCAGTTCCGTGCCGCGATAGAGGTTGCGCAGGGTTCCCCTCTGTCCGGCGATCGCCATGGAGGCGCTGTAGTTCGCGGCATAGGGGTGATGGGCCATGCGCAGCAGCAGGGCCGCCAGCATCCGACTGGTGAGCCGGTTACCCCGATCGAGGCCGCTGCCATCCACCACGGAGACGCCTGCCATCGGCAGGCCCTGGGCTGACAGCCATTGCATGGCCAGCTGCCGGGCCTGGGCCAGGTCCCAGCTGCCGGTGCCCTGGCGGAGCAGCACCTCGGAGGTGAAGTTGTGGCTCTCAGTGTTGGCCAGGCTGAGCAGCCCGTGCATGCCAACGGAGCGCTCTTCATGCAGGAGCACGCCGGTATCGCTGCCGGCGTTGCCGGCGCTGCTGGCGGCCACCAGGGTGATCGCGGCACTGCCCCCCTGACGCCGGATCTCCTGGGTGAGCAGGCGCTGCAGGCGGCTGGGTGGATTCGGCACCGCCATATCCAGCGCATTGCTGGTGAGAGCAAGTCGCGTGATCGGGGCGCCGTAGGCCTCGGCCCGATCGGCCCAGTTCCAGCCCTGGGGCCACCAGCGCTGCTGCGGCTCTTCAACGATCTGGATGCGCACGGGGGTGGCTACGCCTTCTGCGCTGCCGCCGCCGGAGCCGAGGGCAAGCTTGGCGAAGCGCTTCAGCTGGGCAAGATCGAGATCGGGATCGCCTTCACCGGTGAGGCGCAGGCTGCCATCCGGCTGCCGCCACAGGCGCGTGGTGAGGCTGTAATCAGGCCCCAGGCGATCGAGGGCGATGGCCGTGCTGATCAGCTTCTGGTTGGAGGCCGGGATGCGCGGGCGGGTGCCGTT
>Ga0208361_1000352_pt1 | contig 13843 bp, 12 predicted proteins | sample LakMenEpi05Aug10_FD_150670 | JGI IMG/M metagenome (GOLD analysis project Ga0208361, IMG submission 150670) | Freshwater microbial communities from Lake Mendota, WI - 05AUG2010 deep hole epilimnion (SPAdes) | ecosystem: Environmental > Aquatic > Freshwater > Lake > Epilimnion/Euphotic zone ... | reverse complement strand
CACCCGGCCCTTCTCCATGTGGCGGATCGCCTTGCGGCGGATGTAGGGCTCGGCCACCTCCTGCATCGAGATGGCGCTCTGCACCCTGGTGGGAATGCCCGCACGTTCCAGGCCGTCCTGGAGCGTGATCGCATTCATCACGGTGGCCAGCATGCCGACGTAATCGGCCGTGGCACGGTCCATGCCAGCAGCGCTGCCCTTCAGACCGCGAAAAATATTGCCGCCACCCACCACGATTGCGAGCTGGGTGCCGTCCGCCACCACGGCGGCCACATCCTGGGCGATGGCGTTGACGATGGCCGGATCAATGCCGTGGCCCTGGTCACCCATCAGGGCTTCCCCGCTGAGCTTGAGCAACACGCGCTGGTAAGCCATCCGTTCGCGCATCCGCACCGCTCTGGCGCACAGTAGCAAGCGTGAAATGCCTTGCCGAGCCGGGCCGCTGGCGCTTCGATGGCGCAGTGGTGCAGCACCGATGGCAGCGGGCAACGGAGCGGATCCCAAGGCGCCTTGCAGCAGCGGCGTGCTTGCCAGGCTCACCCTCTCGGCAGTGGAACAGCTGGTGGCCGAACCCGGTGGCTGGCGCGAACCGATGGTGCACCGTGCCCTGCTGGTGAGCGGCCTCTCAGTCCTGCTGAGCAGCCTTGCGGTGGTGCAGGGCCAGCGCAAGGCCTGATCAGAACTCGATACCGGCCTGGGCTTTGACCCCCTGCTCGCGGAAAGGGTGGCGGAGCAGCTTCATCTCTGTGACCAGGTCGGCCCGCTCCAGCAGCGCCGGCGGGGCGCCGCGGCCTGTGAGGGCCACGTGGGTGAGCGGCGGCCGTAACGCCAACCCCTCCAGCACCTGCTCCACCGCCAGGTAGCCCAGCTTGAGGGCCACGTTCACCTCATCGAGCACCACCAGCTTGCGGGCACCGTCGGCCAGGTAGGTGCAGGAGCGCTGCCAGGCCGCCTGCACCAGCTCGCGGTCGCGGTCCCGGTCCTGGGTTTCCCAGGTGAAGCCCTCGCCAAGGGCATGCCAGTGCAGGGCCTCGCCGAACAGCTCCAGGGCGCGGGCCTCACCGGGTTGCCAGCCCCCCTTGATGAACTGCACCACCGCCACCTGCTCACCGTGGCCGAGGGTGCGCAGCACCAGTCCCAGGGCTGCGGTGGTCTTGCCCTTGCCATCGCCGGTGAACACCAGCACCAGGCCCTTCTCCACGTTGCGCTCGCCAACGCGCTGCTGCTGCACCTCACGACGACGGGCCATGCGGCGCCGGTAGGCCTCCGCATCCCGTTCGGGCGCCAGATCACCGCCTGGGCCCAGCTCGGCCGCCGCGGCATCAAGGGCTGTGGTGGGGTCGGACACGCGCAGGGGAGACGACATGGATGGGCGACACTCTGGCGAGCCCTCAGGCGGCTCGGGAGCGGGCCAGGGCCGCATCCACCGCCTGCTGCTGATCGCGGCGGGTGATCCAGTGGTGGTAGGTGCGGGTGTGGATCGCCACGGAGTGGCCCATCATCCGGGCCGCCACCGTGTCCGGCAGGCCGATGTGGATCGTGCGCACCGCCCAGGCGTGGCGCAGGTCGTAGGGGGTGAGGGGCAGGTCGTAGCGGCGGAACTGCTCCGCCACCCGCCGACCCACCTGCTGCAGGGTGGTGCGTCGCAGATCGGTACACACCGCTGGCAGCAGCGCCCGGGCCTCCCCCAGCCGCGACAGCTCGAAGCGCTCCACCCACTCCGGCTGAAACGGCCACACCTGGTGCTCGCCGGTCTTGCTGGTGGGCAGCACGCGGATCACCCGATCGCCGCCTGGCGCCAGGGCCGAAACGTCCGTGAAGAACACCTCGTGGTTGCGCAGCCCATAGGTGGCCATCAGCCCGTAGGCCAGCCGCCATCCGGGGTTGGGGATCCGTTCGATCCACTCCAGGATCTGTCGGTCGCTCGGCAGCTGGCGGAACTGGGCGGCATGCAGGCCATAACCACCGGCCCGCTCGCCCCAGTCCGCCGGCAGAAGAAACCCTTCGGCGCGGGCCAGCGCCGCCAGGGCCGTGCCGCACTGCTGGCGGCCTCGGCTGGCCAGGGGATAGCTCTCCAGCACCTGCTCCAGCAGCGCCGGCCCGAGCGCCAGACCCTGCTGGCCGGCCAGGCGGCGCAGGCGGCGCAGGTAAGGCAGATAGGCGGCACTCCAGGTGGTGCGGCTGCCGGAGGGGTTACGGCGGCGCCGAGGGTCGGCGTGAAATTGATGCTCGAAACGCTGCAGAGCGCCGTCCAGGGAAGCCTGCAGCGCTGTCGGTGAGGCGCTCCTGCCAGTGCGACTGCCGCGGGAGGCCCCGCTCGTCGCCCCCGTCGTGCCCCCCGTCGTCACCGCCGCCTTAGCCCCAGAGACGACGGCCCACTGGCTCCAGTCGAAACAGTTCAGCTGGAGCTGCTGCTGCACCCGCCGCAGGCTGGCGCAGGCCTGCTCCAGGCCCGTGGCATCCGCGGCCAGCCGCAGACTGATGCGCTGAACAGGATGGCGGCCACTGCCCTGGCGGCAGGGGAGAGGGCCGCGCAAGCCCAGACGCTGCCCGCGCCGCTCCAGCCGCAGGGCCACACCACCGGCCGCCAGCAGAGCGTTCTGGGCACGGATGGCCCCATCCAGGGGATGCGGCTCGGAGGTGGGGGAGGCCATCGCGGACCGCGGCCAGCCGGCTGCACACGGGCGCCGACCCTATCCAGCGCCAGCGGCTACGGCCAGCCTCAGGGCTGCAGCGTTACGCTCAACCCCAATTCCTCCTCATGATGTCCGGGGCATGGCCAAGGTCGGCGTGGTGTTGCTGAACCTCGGCGGTCCTGAGCGCATTCAGGACGTCGGTCCCTTCCTCTACAACCTGTTTGCGGATCCGGAGATCATCCGGCTGCCCAATCCGGCGTTGCAGAAGCCGCTGGCCTGGCTGATCAGCAGCCTGCGGGCCGGCAAGTCGCAGGCGGCCTACCGCTCGATCGGCGGCGGCTCGCCCCTGCGCCGCATCACCGAGCAGCAGGCCCGCGAACTGCAGAGCAACCTGCGCCAGCGGGGCATCGAAGCCACCAGCTACGTGGCGATGCGGTACTGGCACCCTTTCACCGAGTCGGCCGTGGCCGACATCAAGGCCGACGGCATCGACGAAGTCGTGGTGCTGCCGCTCTACCCCCACTTCTCGATCAGCACCAGCGGCTCCAGCTTCCGCGAGCTGCAGCGCCTGCGCCAGGCCGATCCTGCCTTCGCCCGTCTGCCCATCCGCTGCATCCGCAGCTACTTCGACGATCCGGGCTACATCGGCGCCATGGCCGGACTGATCGCCCGTGAAATCAGCGCCTGCCCCGAGCCGGCCAGCGCCCACGTCTTCTTCAGCGCCCACGGCGTGCCCAAGAGCTATGTGGAGGAGGCGGGCGACCCGTACCAGCGGGAGATCGAAGCCTGCGCAGGGCTGATCATGCAGCAGCTGGAGCGGGATCTGGGCCACACCAACCCCTTCACCCTGGCCTACCAGAGCCGTGTCGGTCCGGTGGAGTGGCTCAAGCCCTACACCGACGATGCCCTGCACGACCTGGGGGAAGCGGGTGTGAAGGATCTGGTGGTGGTGCCGATCAGCTTCGTGAGCGAGCACATCGAGACCCTCGAGGAGATCGACATCGAGTACCGCGAGATCGCCACCGAAGCCGGCATCACCAACTTCCGGCGGGTGCCGGCGCTGGACACCACCCCGGCGTTCATCGAGGGACTGGCCCACCTGGTGCAGCACGCCCTGGAGGGCCCGGAGGTGAACCTGGATCAGGCGGCGGCCCTGCCCACCAAAGTGAAGCTCTATCCCCAGGACAAGTGGGCCTGGGGCTGGAACAACAGTTCGGAGGTGTGGAACGGTCGCCTGGCGATGCTCGGTTTCTCCGCTTTCCTGCTGGAACTGCTCAGCGGTCGTGGTCCGCTTCATTCGCTCGGCCTGCTCTGATCCCCGCCGGCGGGACCGGCTCGGCCAGGCCCACGGCCTGAGGGAGCGCAGGTGCACAGCCAACCTGGTGCACGCGGCCTTGATGCTCAGCATCACGGCGCCGGTGCTGGTCCCGCCCGCAGCGCGGGCCGAGCCCCGCTGGCGGCAGGGGGTGTTTCCGGTGGCGAGCTTCGCCGGCTACACCAGCCACTTCGGCCAGCGCATCGGGCCCGGCGGCCGACTCCAACCCCATTACGGGGTGGACATCGCCGCACCGATGGGCTCGCCGATCCACAACTGGTGGGGCGGTGTGGTGCAGGACGTGATCAACGACGGCACCTGCGGCCTCGGCCTGGTGATCAGTTCCGGGCCCTACGAACACATCTACTGCCATCTCTCCGGCAGCGTGGTCGGCGCTGTCTACCGCAGCGGACCGGTGGCCCTGGCGGCGGGCAGCCGCGTGCGGGGTGGACAGCTGATCGGCCATGTGGGCATGAGCGGCCGCACCACCGGCCCCCACCTGCACTGGGGCATCCGCCACGGAGGCCGCTGGCTCAACCCGGGGCTGATCCTGCGGGCGATGGCGGCGGCCCGCCGTCGCTGAGCAGCCACACCCCACTCCCATTCCCGAGGCCAGACCTTAGGGTTGGACCATCCGACCAACGCTGTCCGCCGCCGCCGTGACCGTCACGTCCGTATCGCCCGCGGCCACCGCCGCCGAGCCGTCGTTCCCGAGGCGGGTCAACGGCGGTTACGCCCTGATGGACGCGCTCCACCGCCACGGGGTGAAGCACATCTTCGGCTACCCCGGCGGGGCGATCCTGCCGATTTACGACGAGCTGCACAAGGCTGAAGCCCGCGGCTGGCTCAAGCACATCCTGGTGCGCCACGAGCAGGGCGGCACCCACGCCGCCGATGCCTACGCCCGCGCCACTGGCCAGGTGGGCGTGTGCTTCGGCACCTCCGGTCCCGGTGCCACCAACCTGGTCACCGGCATCGCCACTGCCCAGATGGATTCGGTGCCGATGGTGGTGATCACCGGTCAGGTGCCGCGTGCCGCCATCGGCACAGATGCCTTCCAGGAAACCGACATCTTCGGCATCACCCTGCCGATCGTGAAGCATTCCTGGGTGGTGCGCGACCCGCGCGACATCGGCCGCATCGTGGCCGAGGCCTTCCTGATCGCCGCCAGCGGCCGACCCGGTCCTGTGCTGATCGACGTGCCCAAGGATGTGGGCGTTGAGGAGTTCGACTACACGCCCGTTGAGCCCGGCACTGCTGTGCCGGCCGGCTTCCAGCTGGCTCCCGCCCCCGAACCGGCGTCTCTGGATGCCGCGCTGGAGTTGATCCGCCAGGCGCGCCGCCCCCTGCTCTACGTGGGTGGCGGTGCCATCAGCAGCGGTGCCCACGCTGAGGTGGCGGCCCTGGCGGAGCGCTTCCGCCTGCCCGTGACCACCACCCTGATGGGCAAGGGTGCCTTCGACGAACTTCACCACCTTTCGGTGGGCATGCTCGGCATGCACGGCACCGCCTACGCCAACTTCGCCGTTACCGAATGCGATCTGCTGATCGCCACCGGCGCCCGCTTCGATGACCGCGTCACCGGCCGCCTCGATGGGTTCGCGCCACGGGCGCGGGTGATCCACATCGATATCGACGCCGCTGAGGTGGGCAAGACCCGTCTGCCGGATGTGGCGGTTGTGGGCGATGTGAAGCAGGCCCTCGAGGCGCTGCTGGCCGACTCTCAGGGCGAGAGCTCGGGCGGCCGCACCGACGCCTGGCTGGAGCGCATCGCCACCTGGAAGCATCACTATCCGCTGGTGGTACCAGCGCCTGAAGGCGAAATCGCCCCTCAGGAGGTGGTGGCTCTGCTGCAGGAGCTTGCCCCCCAGGCCTTCATCACCACGGATGTGGGCCAGCACCAGATGTGGGCCGCTCAGTTCCTGCACACCGGCCCACGCCGCTGGATCAGCTCCGCCGGCCTCGGCACGATGGGCTACGGCATGCCGGCCGCCATGGGTGTGCAGACGGCCTTCCCAGACGAGCAGGTGATCTGCGTGGCCGGCGATGCCAGCATCCTGATGAACATCCAGGAGCTGGGCACCCTCAGCCAGTACGACCTGCCGGTGAAGGTGGTGGTGCTCAACAACGGCTGGCAGGGCATGGTGCGCCAGTGGCAGGAGAGCTTCTACGGCGAGCGCTATTCCGCCTCAGAGATGACCGGTGGCATGCCGAACTTCCCCGCTCTGGCCGAAGCCTTCGGCGTTCGCGGCGTCCGCATCAGCGAACGGGCGGACCTGCGCCAGCAGCTGAGCGAAGCCCTGGCTCATCCCGGCCCGGCCTTCATCGATGTGCAGGTTCGCCGCAACGAGAACTGCTATCCGATGGTGCCCCCCGGTGCCAGCAACGCCCAGATGGTCGGCCTTCCCTCCCACCCCGAGCTGGCGATCGACACCACCCGTGAGTGCCACAGCTGCCACCACATCACGGCCAGTTCCAGCCTGTTCTGCCCCAACTGCGGCAGCCGGCTCTGACGAGGATGCTGCGGCGGCTGATCCTGGCGGCAGCGCTGGCACTCGGCCTGCTGGTGCTGCCAGCCGGGGCACAGGCCGCCGAGGTGCTGCAGGTGCGCAGCGGCAACCTGTTGCAGGTGGGTGATCACAATCGCAGCTACAGCGTGGAACTGGCCTGCCTGAGCCTGCCGGCCGATGGCGATGCGGCGGCGGCCAGCTGGTTGCGGCGCGAGCTACCCCGGCGCACCCGCGTCAACCTGCGCCCTGTGTCAAGCCACGACGGCACTCTGGTGGCCAGGGTGCAACGCCTCTCGGGGAGTGGCGCCACGGCCAGCGATCTCACCGACGGGCTGATCGCCGCAGGGCTGGCCGATCTCCTGCCACAGTGCCAGGCCTGATCCACCGCTAATCAGCTGCGCCAATGGGCCTCAATCGCACCGCCAAGGGAATCGTGCTGGTGCCCAGCCTGCTGCTGGGTGGCGCCTTTATCGCGGCGGCGGTGTGGGGCGAGGCGAGCGGCTCAAACCGCAACCTGGCGCTGAGCATCGGCGCGGTGCTGATGGGGGCCGGCCTGCTGGCCCAGTTGTTTCCTGAGGCAAGCCCCGAAACCCCGGAGGGCATCAGCCGCTCTGGTGAGGCGCCACCGGATCGGGCCTTGGAGAGCAAGCGCTGAGGCTTGGCAGGCGCAACCCGATCAGGTCCGCCTCAGTTCCCGCTCAGATCGGCATCGGTTCGGCATCAGTTCGGCATCAGTTCGGCATCAGTTCGGCATCAGTTCGGCATCAGTTCAGTGCCGGCGGCTTGCCCTGCTTGGCCTGGGTCTCCTTCACGAGGCGGAAGTACTCCGGCGTTGGGAAGATGACGTAGTTGTCCTCGGGAACCTTGATGATCTCCCGCAGCACGGCCGTCAGATCCGCCACCTGAGGCTTGAGCTTGTCGCGATCCGCCGGCGGCAGCTTGCTCAGGCTGTTCTGCAGTTCCTGGTAGCTCAGGAAGAACACCCCGCGCTGGCCCTGGGGTGTCTTGATCGACATGAAGGGCTTGGTGAAGAACACAGGCACGCTGAGCCCCTCGTTGATCTGCTTCTCGGTCAGACCCTGAGCCTTGAGCAAGGTCACCGCCTGCTGACGATCCTGGTCATTGACGATGATCGGGGCCACCAGGGGCTTGGTCTTGTCCTTGAGCTGCTTGTTGAGCTCGGCCACCTTGGCGTTCATCACGTTGAGGGGCACCGCCACGACGGTGGCCTTCATGGCCGGATTGCTCTTGCGCAGGGCCGCCAGCTGGTCATTGGCCTTGGCGCTCTCCAGGTAGAGCGGAAGGATCAGATTCTTCTCGCGCGGGATCGGCAGGGGGGTGCCCTTGTCGTCCGTGAGCAGGAAGACCGGAATCACCTCCAGCTTCTTGATCGCATCCGCCTCGGGGATCGCACGGGCCGCGGAGCCTCCGGCCAGTGCGGAGACGATGGCAGCCGCAGCGGCCAGGGAAGCACCCCAGCGGAGGCGTGAGCGATGCCCTATGGAGCAGAACGACGCATCACTGCGGCAGGTCATGCGACCAACTGTGGAAAGGGCAAGCCTAGTCAGGCAAAACCACCTAGCTTTCGCCGGCTGGACGGTGTCGCCCATGACCACCGCAGGACCCACACCCACTGCCGTCCGTCCCACGTTGACCCCATGGTTGCGGTCGATCCCCACCGGCTGGCCGGGCCAGGGGAGTCGAGTGCTGGGAGCCGCCGGGCTGGCCGCGGTTCTGCTGGGCAGCCAGACCCTCGCAGCCAGCACGCCCCAGGCCAGCGATGTGCGCCTGCTGCTCCCCAGCGAGGGCCTGCTGGCGGGGCTGGGTGATGGTCTGCGCCGCGGCTATGGCCTGGCCATGGAGGAGAGTGCCGCCTGCGGTGCCACCCCACCCTCCCTGCAGCTGGGCTGGCTGCCACCGGGGGCCGACCCGCTGACACCCCTGCGCGCCGCCGCCCGCAGCTCGCTGCTGGTGGCCCCACCCGCGGCGCCACTCGCGCCCTACGGGCAGCTGGCGGAGCAGCAGCGGCTGACGGTGCTGCTGCCTCTGCAGCGGGGCAGCTCCCTTGATGGGCTGCCGCAACTTCGTGGCGCCGATGCGCTCTGGCCGATCGTGCCGGCCCGCAGCCTTGAGGCCGACCGGCTGGCTGAGGCCCTGCTGGCCGACGGACACCGCCGGGTCATGGTGGTGCGCGACCAGAGCGCCGAGAGCCGTGCTCTCAGCGATCGCTTCGTCGCCAGCTTCAACAACGGCAGGGGACTGGTGATCGGTCCCAACGGCGAGCCGATCAGCGTCGACGGCGACGACCGGGCCGCCATCGACCAGCTTCTGAGCGATGTGGACTGGTACCGGCCGCCAGCGCTGGTGGTGCTCACCGGCCCTGGCAGCAGCCTGGCGCGCAGCGTGCGCGAGGCCCGCTGGCCTCAGGATGTGCTGCTGGCCTGGCCGTTCCGCCCCGACAAGCCCCTCACGGGGCCCCAGCTTGGGATCGATCCCCTCAGCCGCGGCGAGGGCTGGCAGGGGTTCGCTCAACGGTTTGAACGGCGCTGGGGCTACGGCCCTGGGCTTGTGGAGAGTGCCGGCTACGACACCGGCCTGATCGCCGCCCTCGCGGCGGTGCCAGCGGCAGGACGACCCGGCTGGGACCTGCACTGGTTCAACAGCAAGGCCAGGCCACTGCCGCTGTGCTCCGCCCTGAAGCAGCGACGTCTCGGCGAATCCGTGCGACCCCTCGGGGCCGCAAGCCGGATGGATCTCGGTGCCGGCGTCAGCCCAACAGCGCAGCTTCGCCTGAGTCGCACAGCGGCAGCCTCCCTGCCACGTCCCTGACGGCCTCTCCTCCATGAACGCGGTAACCCCTGCCCTGGTGCTGCCGCTGGAGGCGGTGGGTCTGGAAGCGATCGGCGAGGTGGGCGGCAAGAACGCCTCCCTCGGGGAGATGATCCGCGAACTGACGTCGGAGGGCGTGAGGGTTCCCGGCGGGTTCGCCACCACCGCCGCCGCCTACCGGCACCTGATCCGCTCTGGCGCGCTGCAGGATCAGCTGCACACAATCCTCGACGGCCTCGACAGCCGCAACATCGCCAGGCTGCAGGCGGCGGGTGCCGCCGCCCGCGCCCTGCTGCTGGCCGCACCACTGCCGCCGGATCTGGAGCAGGCGATCCTGACCGCCTATCGCAACCTGGGCTGCCCAGCGGTGGCCGTGCGCTCCAGCGCCACCGCGGAAGACCTGCCCGATGCCTCCTTCGCCGGCCAGCAGGAGACGTATCTGAACGTGTGCGGCGAGGCCGAGCTGCTGGCCGCCTGCCGGCGCTGTTACGCCTCCCTGTTCACCGACCGGGCCATCTCCTACCGCCAGCTCAACGGCTTCGATCACTTCGAGGTGGCCCTCTCGATCGGCGTGCAGCGGATGGTGCGCTCCGATCTGGCCTGCTCCGGCGTGATGTTCAGCATCGACACGGAAACCGGCTTCCGCAACGCCGTGCTGCTCACCGCCGCCTACGGACTCGGCGAGACCGTGGTGCAGGGGGCGGTGAACCCGGATGAACTGCTGATCTTCAAGCCCACGCTGGAGCAGGGTTTCGCGCCGATCATCAGCAAACGGCTCGGCAGCAAGGCGATCCGCATGGTGTACGGCGAGGCGACCAGCGGCGACAGCAGCGCTGACAGCAGAGCCGGCCACAGCGCCACCCACAACGAACCGGTGCCTGAAGCCGACCGCCGCCGCTTCGCCCTGACGGATGCCGAAGCCCTGCAACTGGCCCGCTGGGCCTGCCGGATCGAGACCCACTACAGCGGCCGCCGCGGCCAACCCACCCCGATGGACATCGAGTGGGCCAAGGACGGCACCACCGGTGAGCTGTTCATCCTGCAGGCCAGGCCGGAAACGGTGGAATCCCGCCGCAACGCCTCAGTGCTGCGCAGCTGGCATCTGGAGCCCCACAGCGCCGAGCTGCTCTGCAGCGGTCGGGCCATCGGCGCCTCGGTGAGCAGTGGCCGGGCCCGGATCATCCGCGACCCCTCCGAGATCCAGCGCTTCCAGAGTGGCGATCTGCTGGTCACCGAGCGCACCGACCCCGACTGGGAGCCGATCCTCAAGCGCGCCAGCGGCGTGATCACCAACCAGGGCGGCCGCACCTGCCACGCGGCGATCATCGCCCGCGAGATGGGGATCACCGCGATCGTCGGCGCCGGCGATGCCACCGAGCGCATCGCCGATGGCGAGCTGATCACCGCCAGCTGCTGCGAAGGCGACGAGGGGCACGTCTACCGCGGCGCCCTCAGCTTCCGCCTGGATGAGCAGGACGTCGGCGCGCTGCCCGCGACACGCACGCAGATCCTGATGAACGTGGGCAATCCCGAGGAAGCCTTCAACCTGGCCGCCATCCCTTGCGACGGTGTCGGGCTGGCGCGGCTTGAGTTCATCATCGCCAACCACATCCGCGTGCACCCGATGGCACTGCTGGCGCCGGAGCGGGTGAAGGATCCGGCCGAACGCCACGCCATCGCCGAACTCACCGCCGGCTACGCCGACCCCGCCGAGTATTACGTCGACCTGCTTGCCCAGGGCATGGGACGGATCGCCGCCGCCTTCCACCCCCGGCCGGTGATCCTGCGCTTCTCCGATTTCAAGAGCAACGAATACGCCAAGCTGCTGGGCGGCCGCGACTTCGAGCCACACGAAGAAAATCCCATGATCGGCTGGCGGGGTGCCTCCCGCTATTACGCCGAAGGGTTCCGCGAGGCGTTCGGGCTGGAGTGCCGGGCCCTGAAACGGGTACGCGAGGCGATGGGGCTGACCAACGTGATTCCGATGGTGCCGTTCTGCCGTACGCCGGAGGAGGGCGATCGGGTGCTGGCGGAGATGGCCCGCCATGGGCTGGTGCGCGGCGACAACGGCCTGCAGGTGTACGTGATGTGCGAACTGCCCAGCAACGTGATCGGCGCCGAGGCCTTCGCCGAGCGTTTCGACGGCTTCTCGATCGGCTCCAACGACCTCACCCAGCTCACCCTCGGCCTCGATCGCGATTCAGCCCTGGTGGCGGAGCTGTTCGACGAACGGCACCCCACCGTGATGGAGATGATCCGCCTGGCGATCCAGACGGCGAAACGCTGTGGCCGCAAGATCGGCATCTGCGGGCAGGCGCCGAGCGATCACCCGGAGTTCGCCGCGTTTCTGGTTGGCGAAGGCATTGATTCGATCAGCCTCAACCCCGATGCCGTGATCAGCACCCGCCTGTCGGTGGCTGCGCTGGAGGCTCAGGCCAGGCAGTAACGCTCACCGGGCTCGGGATCGATCAGCTGGCAGTCGCCGGCTTGGGACTGCAGCGCGGTCGCGGCCTCGGCGGCTGTCCCGCGCTGCCAGAGCAGCCGGTTCAGCAGGCCGCTGTAGTTCACGGCGTCACCGGCACTGCTGGCCAGCACGGTGCGGGGCCTGAAGCGTTCGATCAGCTGCGGCAACACCTGCTGGCCGCGCACGAAGGCCCCCGCCAGCGGCAGTCCCAGATCCACCACCGGTGTGATCACCGCATCAAGAGGCTCGGCCGGCAGGTCGGCCTGCAGATAGCCATGGGGTTCGAGGTAGAGGCTGCCAGCGGGATGCTGCAGCAAATAACCGTTCTCCACCTGCGGCACCGGCGCGCCGGCTGTGGCGCGGATGCGCAGGCCGCCCGCCTCGGCGTCCTGCTGCCAGGACTGACCGGGGGCCAGGGCCTGCACCTGCAGGAACCCCAGCTGCCGCGCCCGAGCCGCCGCCGCCGGGGAGGCGACGACGGGCAGCGTCCGTGGCAGCAGGGCCAGGCTGGGGGGATGGGTGTGATCGGGCAGGCCCTGAGTCAGCAGCAGCAGATCAAGCCGCTCCGGCAATGGCTGGGGATGGCGCAGCTCCCCCTGGAAGAACCACGGGCCGGGGGCGAATTCCAGGCTGCCGGTGAGCCAAGGATCCACAAGCACCCGCAGGCAGCCGAACTCCAGCAGCCAACCATTGGCACCGAGAAAGGTGGCATGCATGGGCGGATCGCGTGCGGTCGCCGGACCCTAAACAGCGAGCCGCCCCAGCAGCAGCAAGTGAGCGCCGGCCCGCACCAGCGAGAGCACCGCCAGACCGACGCAGAGGGGGCAGTGGGTGATGGACATGACCTCAGGCTGACAGGCCAGCGCGCCATCGCCGCCAGGGCAAGCACAGCCGCCATCAATCGACACCCGAACGCAGTGCTGGAATACATCCAGGACGCAGGGGAGCGGCAATGCTGCGGCTGAGTGAACTGAAACTGCCACTCGATCACAGCGATGCAGATCTGACGGACGCCCTCTGCCGACGTCTGCGGATCCGCCCGGAGCAGCTGCTTGAGCAGCGGCTGGTGAAGCGCAGCATCGACGCCCGCAGGCGGCAGGCGATTCAGTTGGCCTACAGCGTGGAGATCCGCCTGGAGGCGCAGCTGGAACAACAGCTGCTGCAGCGCTTCCGCCGCGATCCGCACCTGCAGCCCGCCACAGACCAGCACTACCTGCCGGTGACCGCAGCCCCGCCCGGCATCGCCGACGGCACACTGCCCCGGCCCGTGGTGGTGGGGGCCGGACCCTGCGGCTATTTCTGCGCGCTGGTGCTGGCGCAGATGGGCTTCCGACCCCTGCTGCTGGAGCGGGGCAAGGCGGTGAAGGAGCGCACGGCCGATACCTTCGGTTTCTGGAAACGGCAGCGGCCGTTCAACCCCGAATCCAATGCCCAGTTCGGCGAGGGCGGAGCCGGCACCTTCTCCGACGGCAAGCTTTACAGCCAGGTGCGCGATCCGCGCCACCTGGGCCGCAAGGTGCTCGAGGAACTGGTGGCGGCCGGCGCCAACCCCGAGATCCTGGTGCAGCACCACCCGCACATCGGCACCTACAAGCTGGCCACCGTGGTGCGGGGCCTGCGTGCCCAGATCGAGCAGCTGGGGGGCGAGATCCGCTTCCAGGCGCGGGTGGAGAACCTTGAGCTTGATCCGGCTACGCGCCAGGTGCGCGGCCTGCACCTGGCAAACGGTGATCGGATCGCCGCCGAGCAGGTGGTGCTGGCACTTGGCCACAGCGCCCGCGACAGCTTCGCCATGCTCCATGAACGCGGCGTGGCGATGGAGCGCAAACCCTTCTCGGTGGGTGTGCGCATCGAGCATCCGCAGCCACTGATCGATGCAGCGCGCTGGGGCGACTGCGCCGGGCATCCACAGCTGGGACCAGCGGAATACAAGCTGGTTCACCACAGCAGCAACGGCCGCTGCGTTTACAGCTTCTGCATGTGCCCGGGTGGGCTCGTGGTGGGCGCCACCTCGGAGCCGGGCCGGGTGGTGACCAACGGCATGAGCCAGCACTCCCGCAATGAGCGCAATGCCAACAGCGGCATCGTC
>Ga0208361_1000350_pt1 | contig 13883 bp, 22 predicted proteins | sample LakMenEpi05Aug10_FD_150670 | JGI IMG/M metagenome (GOLD analysis project Ga0208361, IMG submission 150670) | Freshwater microbial communities from Lake Mendota, WI - 05AUG2010 deep hole epilimnion (SPAdes) | ecosystem: Environmental > Aquatic > Freshwater > Lake > Epilimnion/Euphotic zone ... | reverse complement strand
CTCGGATTGGCGGCCCGCCACGTCTTTTCTTCCTTCCACGTCCCATCGACGCCGCACTCCTGCGGAGCCGCGAAGATGCAGCCGTAGAAGGCTGGGTCGAACTTCGGATCTGCAATGCACTTCTCGGCGTACTGATGCTGCTCCCAGCAGATTGACCGGCGGTCATAGCCTGCGGTCGTGATCGACAGAATGAGCGGCTGCCGACGGGCGGCACCGCCGTACCGCAGGGCATCCCAGAGACGGCGGTCGCGTTGGGCGTGAAGCTCGTCGAAAAGCAGGGCATGGATATTCAGCCCCTCGGCACGGAACGCATCAGCGGACAGGACGCGGTAGAACGAGTTGCTCGCCTTATGGATGATGGTCTTGCGGCTGTCGATTACGTCGAAGTATTTAGACAGGGCTGGCGAAGCACGCACCATCGAAGCAGCTTCCCTGTATATGATGCCTGCTTGCTCACGGTCGCTAGCCGCTCCATAGCACTCGGCACCTGCTTCCCCATCGAACCCGGTCAGGTAGAGCGCGAGGCCAGCGAGGGTGGTCGAGTTGTGCGTTGGGATCATGCCTTTTCCAGCCAAATAAAGCCCGTGGGGGGCAGTGACTTGGATGCAGCAGACTGCGACTGATGGAACAGGCTCGACAGAAACTATCTGCCTGTATTGCGACCTAGGACGCTTGCCCGGCATCCACTTGAGTCGATTCAACTTGCGAGACAGACGGAAGGGCGGATTGTCTCGAAACCCAGTGAACGCCACGCGAAAGAAGTCGCCGCACGGCCTGCCGTCTATTCTCGCGATTGTTGCACAGACGGTCGGCTTGTAGCCGAGTGATCTAACAAGTTCAACAAAGCCGTCACGAAGTGCTGGCTTAGTCGTGCCGAATTCGCACCTGGCAACGCGAGCTTTTCCGGTGATGGACGCTGTCCCGTCGGTATCCATCAGGCCCTGTAGTAGAGCAAGCCTCTGCTCTCTGGACGATCTAAGGTATTGCTCTGGTATGTGCTTGTTGTTCAAGACGCCGAGCGAACGCAGCTTTGAGTGACACCCGTGAGAGGGGCCGTCTTTGTGGCGCGAGTCTATGGCAAACAGCCCGGAGTTCTCGTTTACAGATTTGTTCTCCACGACCGTGACGCCGCAGCTGCGCAAGTTCTCGATTAGCTCAATGTCCTTGTAGGCGCAGGTGATCCTTGCTCCAGCAGAGTTCCCGTCGCCAAGCCAGCACCCTAGGACATACGGATGAATTGGAAGATCAATAACTTCGCAATCAAGTGGGCCAGCAAGCGGAACGCGGTGATTGCAAGCGACAGACGTTCGAGATGCCATGAATGTCAGTGTGTCTCTGATCCGAGACGTGGAGACGATGTGCCGCTGCTCCCACGTTGACTTCGCGCCGAGTCCGGTGTTTGGAAGTCCCGTCCTGTACGCCTCCGTGTACCAAAGGTGATCCTCATCAGCGATTATGCTTTCGCCATCCGAGAACGTGACTTGATAGCACGATCGTCCGTGCATCGGCGGCGTCTTCCCCACAACAAGACACCTCTGACCGTCTGCCGCAAAAACTTCGTCGCCGACCTCCAAGTCTCCCTGGCATTTCCAGCCAGTAGGCGTCGGGATTGGTGTGTCTACGGCAAGGGCCTTGCCCTGCTTTTTCGGCAATTCGATATAGCCGACTCTGTGCGTCCGCGTGCCGGCCGGGTTTAGCCGTCCGAAGAGCTCACGCAGTACGTGGTGCTGCCACGGCAGCAGCTTGAACGGCTGCCCAGCGTTCTGGCCCTTGCTGTGACGCAAGACGTTCTCGAAGAACCAGACGACACGGTCATACTTCGCCTTGCCGGCGGAGCAGAGGTCACGCGCCGTGGACGCGGAAGAATTCTTCGACCTCGTCCGCGGGCTTGTTTTCTTTGCCACCAAGTCTCGCCCTCGACGTCGGGGTCAGACCAAACTCTCCCATTAGCGAAGCCTGCATCGAAACCAGACCGCGGTAGAGTGAGCCAGCCGGATTCGGTTTCACGCCGCCGAGGTCCGTTCTGATGACCGGGCCAGATGCCCGCAATTCAAGCAGGCACGCCTGAGCCGCAGCATAGACTTCGCACAAAGTCGCGAGCGCCTCGCCGTCCGATGTTGTCAGCGTTCCAATTTCCAGCAGGATCGGCACCAGTTCCTGCCACTTGGCTACCGCCACTGGCTCGACCATCATCCGCTCGGGCATCGGAGGAGCGCCCGAGTCAGCCGGCAGGTCGGGGCGGATTCGCCTCTTGCCGGGATTCCCCTCCAGCAGCTTCTGTGCGGCCGTTTTGGGCCTGCGGCCTCGCGGCATTTTTGGGCATCCGATTTCAGAGTTGAAAAACGCGCGTGAATTCTGCGGACGCACGCCCCCAGCAGTACCTGCCGTTTACCTCGTTGGCAGACTCGGCGGGCACCCCCCTATGCCGTGCCTGCTCAAAATCTAGGCAGCCTGTCAACCTGCGTGCATCTCTTGCACTGTCTTCCTGCTGTGGCACGACGCGCAGAGGCATTGCCCATTCGCCACGTCGTACCGGAGGTCCGGTCGGCTCACCACCGATAGAACATGGTCGGCGTGAGCCTCGCGTCGCTTGGCACACACACGACCGCAGGCGCGGCATTGCCAGTTGTCACGCTCGAGCACAGCCAGCCGCCACGCCTTGTGCTGCGGCGAGCAGTAGCCTCGCTTGTGGGCATTCGGCCCGTTGTCGCGCCTGCGGATCTGGTGATTCGCACGAGCGGCCTTGATGAACTCGATTCGCTGTGGCATGGCTCACCCTAGATCGTCGCAGCCTGGCGGAACGCCTCGTCGACCTGGGCCTCGTCGAGCCCAAGGGCCGCGGCGAGCGGCACCAGCATCGGGTGCGACCGCTCCACATAGGGCGCGTAGTCCCACTCGACTCTGGCTTCCTCACGGGCCTGTGCGTCTTGGATCGCGTCGATGGCAGCGTCGACCTGGGCAAGCGACACGCCGTGCCGCACCAGCCACAGGCGAATCTGGCGTGCCGTCACCGACTCCGGCACAGGCTGTGGCGGCAACACCCACTCGCCGCCGATCCACTGGTGAGCGTCTGATGGCCGAGGCGGCAGCAGCGTCCACGCGGCGGACTTGGGATTTGCGGCGGCCTCCCATGCAGCGATGAGGTCGTCTGGCAGGTCGCGGATTTCGCCGGCCGTGCTGATGTAGAGCTTCATGCGTAGACCCTCGGGTGTGCGGCGACGGTGGCGTCGCCGACGGTTGTCAGCGCAATCCCGCGTGCCACGTCACCGAGGCTGCGGATCAGTGGCGCGTAAAAAACGAGCGACTGCGGACGCACCTGATCGCACGTCACGCCCCTGCCAAGGCTGGCAACCTCGTCGGCCGTCAGCGCGACACTCCACACGCCTACCTCGGCAATCGCGCCGCCCCAGTAGGCTCCGATTACGCCGCCGTCAACATCCGCCGCGATGGTGGCGCGGGTGAAAGAATTTATTGACGAGATGGTTGTTGTGGCAGTGGCCTGCAAAGCTCCGCTAGCGTAGACAGACCTACTGCTCGACGACGTGAACACGCCCGCTAGGTGAGTCCACTCGTTAGCTGTGGCGCTGCTGCCCAAAGCGTTGACGGTGGTCGAAGTCCCAGCGACCACCCCACGTGTCGCCGCCCGCCACAGACCGCCGCCACTGATGCCAATGACATGACGGTGTCCGGGCGTCGGGATCGTCTCCGACACGCACAGCGCGACCTGCCCGACATTGGTGGCAAATGGATACACCCACGCGGCCAGCGTCATCGGATGCCCCTGCGCTGGTGCGGCCGATGCCTGTAGGGACTGCGACGACGCGCGGACAAACTGGTATGCCATCACGCCGCTCGCACTTCCACGGCGACGAGCTGGGCGTCGCCGGTCATAGTGTCGTTGGTTGCGTCAGCAGCGACACGGTAGACGCGCAGCCTGTAGCGGTCGCCGGCCGTCAGCGAGTCGATACTGGTGATGGTGATGCTTGCCACCGATTCGACGCCGCTGGTGCCGTTCGCTGCGCTTGTCGTTTGGGCGTTAGTGTCGAAAGAATCTGCATCCATATCGGTGCCGGTCTTCTCAAGCTGCACGCCCCATCGGACGTTGCCGCTCGTCGCAGTGTCGGCCATCCACCACAGTCGGACGGTGATGCCGCTGGTGAGCGTCATCGACTCGTCAACGACGCCGACGAAATACGCGCTCTCCTCGGTCGCCGCGTCAAACTCCAAAACAAGGATGCTGTTGCGCGTGTCCAGCGTTGCGAAGTTGCTGGCTGGTGGCTGGTTATCTCTGGGCGTGAATCGCTGGATTGTCTTGGACAACGTGTTGATCGTCAGCCCGGTGATCTGGCTGGCCGCAATCGTCACCGGGTCCGAGCCACCGCTTGCGTGCGTGCTGGCGTGGCTCGTCGACGCCGCACCGATGTCGGCGGCCGTCAGGGCATCACTGCCGCCAGCTGCGTGCGATGACTTGTGTGCCGTCGGGGAGAAGGTCGAGGGCACTCCTGACAGCGACGAGTACGCGACCGTCGGCGAGGAGCCGGCCGTCACGCGCCCCTTCGCGTCAACCGTCACGCTCGTGTAGGTTCCGGCCGACACGCCCGTGCTCGAGAGCGTTGCCGCGAACGAGCCAGTGCCGCTGCCTGTGACGTCTCCGGTGAGCGTGATCGTCTGGTCGCCCGTGTTCGTGCCGCTCGACGTGCCGCTGAACGTGCCATCCTGCGATGCCAGCGTGCCGAGCGTCGGCTTCCCCGTGATCGTCGTCCACGTCACGGCGGCGAGCGCTGCCGTTGAGAAGTCGGTGATCGCGCTGGCCGCGTGCGTGTGCGAGACGGCCGCGTAGCTTGTCGAGACCGAGATCACGCCGTCGAGAATGCTCACGCCGCTGCCGATCTTGACGCCGCCGAGAACGGAGCCCGTAGCCGTTGGCAGCGTATACGAGCTGGCCGACGAGATGACTCCATTGCCGTCAATGCTGATGCCCGATCCAATCTTCACGCCGCCCAGGACGCTGTCGGTTGCGGTTGGCAGCGTGTACGCAGACGGTATCGTCGGCTTCCCGGTGAGGTCCGCGTAGCTGCCCGTCGTGGCGACCGTCGCGAAAGTCGGCTTGCCAAGAATGTCATCCCACGCCGTGCTGCCAGCCGTCACGTTGCCGACTGCCCACGCCGTCCCGTTCCACCGCACGACCTGGCCGGCAGTCGCGCCGCCTTGGGCGAGCGACGACAGCGGCACGGCAGACACCACGAGCGAGCCGGCCGAAACGTCCAGGCCAGACCCTAGAGACAGAGCCAGCGCCGCCGCAGAGCCTGTGCCGCTGTTGGTGAGCGGTGCCGACACGGTCACGACGCCGCTCGATCCTGACGCCCCCGAAGAGCCGGCAGCACCGCTGGCACCGAAGCCCGCCTGCACGGTCGCCGTGACCGCTTGCGAACTCACGGCCGCCGTGATCTTGTCCTCGCTGACCGAGGCCGTGACCTGCTGCGGGCTTGTGGAGACTGTGATGCCCATCAGCGAGTGACCTCGACGAATCCAGTGAGGTAGCTACGCCGCACGCTGGCGGCGTCGGTCGCCGTCAGATCCCATCTGTACGTGCCACGCGGCAGGTCGACCGTCTGCGTGCCGGTCAACGAGACGTTGACCTTTCCGGCCGCCGCATCCGTCAGCGTCGTCGTCATCGAGGCGAGCGTGTTGCCGCCGACGAGCGACGAGATGGTCGCCGACATCGTGAAGCCCGTGAGCGAAATCGGGTTGAAGTCGATCTCTGCCGACAGGCGGTCGCCGCCACGCACGGAGAGGTTGAGCTGACCAGGGAGTTGGTCATACGACGACATCTCTGCCTCCACTAGCTGTCTGGGAATGCCGCTGTCGGGACGGTGATTGTCGACCCCGTGTAGCCGCGGGCGGTGCCAACTGTCAGGCGCAGGTCGTCAAGGAAACCGTTCAGGCCCGCAGTCGTGCCGCCAGACTGCGCCCCTACCTGCAGCGTGTCTATGGAGTAGGAGTTGGAATTGCTGCCAGATGAGCCGATCAGTGCGCCGTCAACAAAAATTCGCATCGTCCCGCTACTTCGTGAGATGGCTACATGGTGCCATGTGTTGTTGACAATCGACGAATTTCGGACGAAATCCCATGCGATGTTGTTTCGTCCGACACCAATCGCGCCGGCACCGTTGAACGGGGCCAGCAGGGCCACCATGAAGTTGCCATTGGTAGACGTGCCGATAATGTGCTGATACAAGGACACGTCCGCCACTCGCATCCACCACTCCAGCACAAAATCATTGGTTCCGATGCTGCTCACGGAAGCGCTCAGGTAATCCCCGGAGCCGTCAAACGCCGCGCTCTTCCCGCCGAACTGGCTCTGCGTAGCCGACTGCGTTGCGTTGCCATTTGCAGTGATCGTCTTCGGCGTGCCGCTGGAATCAACGAACGCAGAGCCAGTTCCGTCAGCGTGGAGCAAGAGAACCACGCTTGAGTAGAACGGGTCGCTACCCTCATCCGGCATCGTGTCTGGCCACGCTGCCGCACGCTTGCTCGCCTCTGCTTCTGGCAGCGTCCAGATCCCAGACGCCGCCGTCGAGGTCGGCGTCCGCGTGAATCCGACATATCCCGCACGCGGTCGAGTCATCGCGTCGCCTTGCCTTTCGCCTGGCAGCGATCAGCCGAGCACGCACCGCAGGAGCACTTCACCCATCCACCATCCGGCCGGTAGATGCGGCCTGTGCCGCTGCACTGCTGGCACAGCTTCGGAGGCTCAATCGTGGCCGGAACGTCCTGCGGCTTCGCCGGCTCCAGTGCGAGGGCAGCGTAGGCGACGTTGACGCTGCCGGCCGTGCGAGCACGCTCCGCGTCAATCACGCCGGGATCGGCGGATGACCACGTCAGCACATAGAGCAGCCAGTGCCACAGAGCGTGCATCTACCACCTCTCGTTTCGCAGCTGCACGTGGCCGTCGATGCCGAGGACGGCGTGAGCCATTTGTGTCTCGTCGGCGTCTGCCGGTGCAGGCTCCATGAAGACCAGGGCGGTGAGACCGATGCGTGCCGCCAGCTTGCCGATTTTCGCGAAGAACTTGAGCACCGGCCGGTCGGGCCGCGGTGGCTCTGGGCGAATCGGAGAGTCAGGTGCGGTCGCGAACCACCACGTCACGCCAACGAGGACGACGGCCGCGACGGCGAGCTTCTTTTGCGTGGCGTTCACGACTGCTGACTCCATGCGGTGTAGAGATACAACACGACGCAAGCCCCGATGACCGAGCCAACCATGCCCGCCGGCCCCTGGCCAAACGGCAGGCCGCCGACCACGCTGCCGATGCAGCCAAGAGCGGCACACGGAACCCAGCCGCCGGGCCACTGCAGCGGCAGGATCGCCTTCGCGATGCTGCCCGCGATGACTCCGGTCACTGCCCAGACGATCAGCGTCATAGTGCCAGCCCCCAATCGGCATTGTGAAGGTCACGCCACTCGTAGCTCGTGCCGATTGCCCACGAGTCGCCCTGTTGCAGTGCCGCCTCGACGTCGCGACGGCGTGCCCAGAATGAGCCGTCAGGCTGATCGTCTGGCCACCGCGGTCCCGAAACCCAGTTGGTATTCCAACTGTTTTGAATCAGACCCATATCGTCTGGCGAGCCGTTGTGCTTGTGCCGCACGCCCCACACGAGCATCGCGTGGGACCACGACGAGCCGCGGGAGAGTGCGCCGTCAGAGTCACGCACTCGCGGCGTCGGGCCGTAGCCCACCTGCGAGCAGATGGCCACAGGCGTGCCACGCTCGACGGATGCACACAACTCCTGCCAGGTCTGCACCTGCACGCACTTCGCCTTGCGTTTGTTGGCCTCGCGTGCAAGCTCGAGCGGCACGCCGTTGCGTCCCCAATCGCGAGACAAGGGGATCGAATACTTCGACAGGTCAAACGAGCCGTACTGTTGGCGATAGAGCACGCCGCCGAGCGTCTTGTCGGTGCACTTGCCTGTGAGCCAACGTGCCGCGGCACCTCCGTAGCTGCCGTCGCCTCCGTTGTTTCGCTCCATCGGCGGGATTCTGGCGGCCGTCCTCGATCCGCCGTACACCGGCTCGGTCGCACATGCCGCCGGCGGTTCCTTCACCTTGCCCGCAACGTGGTCGACCGCTTCCGCCGTGTATTCGCCGAGAGCAAACGCGAACGAGACGCACGTGCCCGCAGAGCCCTGGTCCCACGACCGCCACGGCGTGCCGTACTTCCGCTGGTGAGCAATATCGACCGCACGGTAGAGGAACGTGTCCCGGCCGGTCGCGTTCTGCATCGCGTCGGCACCAGCCTCTGCGAAGGTGGGCTGGGCCAGCTCGCCGAGGAACAGACGGACGCCCTCGGGATTCGGCTGGTAGCCAAAGCCGCTATCGACGCGCTTCAGTAGGCGATGCGTGTAGTGGTCGATGATCGCGCCGGCGACCGCCGCAAACACGACGAACGCTATGGCCGATATCGTCCAGACGCTGCGTCGATGGCTCAATCGTCAGCCTCCCCGAGATTGCGGAGGCGCGGCAGCACCCGTGGCAGCACGGGGCCAGGGCCGCGGTCTTCGCTGCACTTGCACGAGGCGGACTGCTCGCGAATCTGGACAAGCTCCGCGTGAATTATGTGCAGGTAGACCGGGCACGCGATGGCAGACGCGGCCACGACGAGCACGGCAATGCAGCAGCACAGCATCAGAGCGTTGTCGACGACCTCCCACACATGATCGAGCAGCGTCATCGGACGGCCTCCTCGGCGGCATCGGCGAGCGTGCGGTACGCCGCGACCCATCTGGCACGAGTCGTCGTGTCGAGCGGCCCGCCAGATGTGCCGGCCACCTCATCGAGATACCTGCCGGCAGCGGCGGTAGCGTGTGGCTGCTCGCGGGTCAGCGTCCGCGGCAGGAATCGCCCCTCGGCGGCAGCGACACGAACGTCCTCAAGCTGAACGCCCGTGGTGATTCGTGGCGTGGACTTCTGGCCGTCGGCCTGCAAGGCGTCGGCGATGCCTCGGCACAGCCCGGCGAACGCAGCAGCGTCATCAGACGCATTCGGGCCGACAAACTTGCCGCGCAGCGACAGGCCGGGCTCGGGGCGAACGTCCCCGCCTGGACGCTGCGAGAACTCGACAACGGCAGCCAGTGCCGCCACGGCAAGCAGGGCGGCGAATACGATTGCCTTCTCTCGGCTCATCGCTTGGCGCTCCCGTGGAGCAGCTCCAGCCAGAGGCGGTCGACCGCGGCACCGCTCTCCTCGTCGAGCGGGCCACCAGCGGACAGCCGGTCACGCACGGCCAGCAGGCTGTCGATCGCAGCCCTGGCATCCGGCGTGGCTGGTGCCGCAGGCGGTTGCACTCGGAACAGGTCAGACGGCAGCGGCATCGCCTGTGATGGCGTCGCCTTGCCGGTCGGCCACATGAGCCAGGCCACGGCGGCGGCGACGATGAGCAAGGTCATCATGCGGGGTCTCTCCTCGTGATTGCGAGCAGGGCTTCAATGGCACCGGCAGCGAGCGACAGGATCAGCACGCGAGTCGCCGGCCGAATCAGCAGCCACGCCGGCCAGACGGTCAGCGGGACGCACCTGTCAGCGAACGAATCGAACAGGGCGGCGGCGGCCGTCAGCACGACCGCCTTCTTCTCTGGCCCCGACAGCGTCGTCACGGCGTCGAGCCCGGCGACGAGCAGGTGCAGCAGCTGCACGAGCAGCCGGCCGAACTCGGCCCATGTCAGGCCGTCCGCGGCTTGCTCGCGGGCAGCCGCCAGGAACGCATTGGCCTTGGCGGCGACTGTCTGGAGGTTGTCGGCGGCGTCCACGGCAGCGTCATCCAGAGGGCGGCGAATCGTCCTCCGTCGATTCTGCCGCCTGCCCCCCGTCCCCTTGCAGGGGCATCGGGAACACGACGGCATCGCTGATGTGCTGGTAGCACGCCTGCCAGCAGTCATCCGCCTCGTCGTGGGCGTCGCGCCGCTCCAGCAGGAACGGCTGCGTGAAGACCTCCTCCCGGCCCGGCACGAGCTTCGCCGTGGCGTCCGTCATCGTCAGGTACACGTACCGACGCCCGTACTCGATGACGATCCGCCGCTCGATGTAGTCGTGCTCGCGACTCATTCTTCCACCGGCAGCTCGTCGAACGCTTGGCGAGCCTCGTCGGTCATTTCGATTCGCTTGAGCGTCACCGGCCGAGGCTTGATGACCGACCGCTCCTGCCTGGTGCGATCATCCCATCGCGCCTGCACTGCCTTGCAGCGTTGCTCGATTTCGGACGGCGTCGGGTCGCGCGTCTCGCCGCGGGCAGGCTTGTACCGCAGTCGGCGATTGTTCCGCAGCGGCAGATCCCACAGGTCACGCAACCGGATGACCTGATCCTTGGAAATTGTGTAGCGGACGCACAGTGCAGCGATCGGCATGTGCGAATCCCAATCCGCACGAAACGACAGCACGTTGATTGTCGCCGTCATTCCAGCCACGACATCACCGTTCTCATCGCCGGGTCGAGGTAGAGCGACTTGCCTGTCTTCGCCGCGATGGACGCATGGAACGGAACGTGCTCGCAGTCGCTGCCGTCATAGGTGCCAGACAGATACGCGCCGGTCTCGTAGATCGTCATCCCGCCGAACGCAGATGCCACCGGAACGACAGGCGATCCCACGGGTGGCAGCCACGAGTGTTTCCAGCCGCCGATGCCAGCCGTGTAGTCGTCGAAGCTTGAGTTGAGCCGCAGCGCCCAGCAGTCGTACTGCAGCCACGTTCTCTCCCGCTTCGCTTCGCCCGCGGGGCTCATCACCATCTGGAAGTGCCGCATCAGCGACACGCTCGCCATACCGTAGGCGTGCGGATTGGCAGCCAGCGCCCCCACGCCGTGCAGGAATCCTGCGTGGCTCCAGCCGCCCCACATATCGAAGTCGATCGCCACGACGAGGCTGGCATTCGGCGCGGACTCCCTTACCCACGACTGACACTCCGTCCGGTACTCCGCAAGCGCCTGCGTCCGGGGTCCAGCCCATTCGGCTCCGTAGTGTTTCCGGCCGAGCGTCTGGTCGATGTAGGACGCCTGCGGATACTCCTGGCAAAACTCATGCAGCACCCGCGGCGTCTCGTCGGTGTTGTCGTTCGTGCGGACGTGCAGCCGCCACGAGCGGACGCCGTCGCACAGCTGCACCAGGCGAGCGAGATTGCCCGCCAGCCACTTGTCGCAGTTGCGGGCAAGACCGACGAATGCCACGTCGGTATCACGCAAGACGTCGACGCCTCGCTCGTAGTTCGCCTTGAAGTCCTCGACGAACACGTCTAACGGGTACAGCAGGTGATCCGGTGGAGACTCCATCACTCAGCCCTCGTGCTTCACATGGTCGCAGCAGGCAAAGCAGACAGCGTCGCACCACTCGACACGACGCTCCAATTCGTCCAGTCGCACGCTGCCGTCGACTTTGCAGATTGGCTCGATGTCCTGATACGCAAACGTCACGCACTGATAGAGCGAGCCGTCCGCTCCGACTGCCATGAGCTTGTCGTGCCGATTGCAGAGCTTCCCCTGCGGCGGCGGTCCAGCGAGGTAGACGTTGCCCGGCCCGAGGATCTCCTCAGCCGCCGCCTTGAGGTGCGACACGTCCGCCGGGCCATGCGTGTCGAGGTGCCAGTTGATTCCCGCCAGCGGCAGCGAGCGGAGGTACGCGAGCGTCTCGGCGAGCTTCTCAATCGTCGAGTCGGCAATCACGACCGTTGCCCGAGCAGGACGGCCGCACTCCGCGAGCATACGGATGCTGCGGCTGTACGAGTCCTCCATGCCGCTGCACGGATGCCACGACGCAGTCCAGGCAACGCATCGCTCGAGTGCACCCGTGGCGATGAGCCGCTGAATCGCCGTGCTCATCAGCGTGTTGCTCGTGATCGCCCAGCGGTGCGGAATCGCCGCGAGGATCTCGGGCAGGTCGAGACGCATCAGCGCCTCGCCGCCGCTGATCTCCAGGTGCCCGCCCATCGCGTCGTAGTTGGCGTTGAAGAACGCGACGAGGTCCGCAGCTGGGGCACGCTCGTCTGAGGAGGTTGGCTTGTTGTCGTACACGAGCCTGTTCGTGCTGCGATCAAACCCATAGACACAGTAAGGGCATTTCGGGCCGAACGATGTGCCGCTAGGCCCGTAATTTTGGCAATTCCAACCTGGGAACCAGACCAGTTTCATTTTCTTCTCGCTCCCTTCCTGTGGTTGTCAATTGCCCAAAGAGGCTGGAGGTTCGTGTAGTGAAACGCACGCGCCTGCTGCGGCTCGCTCTCAAGATTGAACCACGCAATAGGCAGGACGTGATCCACCTGCCATTTGCCGTTTCCCGCCCCATGATTTTCCCAGCTCATGCCGTCGGTGAACTTTGATTCCAAGTGCTCAATCAGCTTTTCCGGCGTGCATCCAATTAGTTTCATCGTCTTGGCTGATTTCGCTTTTCCAGCCATTGCGCGATTCACGCGGCTGCGACACGTGCAAATCAACTTGAATCGCAATTCCTTCCGGCGGCGATCGCGCACATAGTCGCGCTGCCGTTTGCGATCACGCTCTATCTGTTCCGCCGTATACAGTTCTTTGCGTTTACGGCGTCGCTCGCTGGATTGCTGATTGAGGCGTTGACGCTCTTCCAGCGGCTTTGCGGCGTACCACTCCCGCGTCTTTTGTGCAGATTTCTCCCTGAGCTTTTGCAACTCATGCGGCGGCAGGCTTTGGACAAACTGCTGCCACTTCGTCCTTTCAGCTGCTGTTTTGCCAGAATCGCAGAAGTCAAAGAATTGCTGCTTCACGAGATCCTCACCGTCGTTCTGCCTTCGGTGCCGTATGACTTCTCCACCACCAGCCGCCGCACAAGCGTGTCGTCCCCCATGACGTCCTGCAGTGCATCCAACACAGCCTTGCCCACGTTGTCGACGTCTGGCCGTGGCAGCTGCGGTGCTGTTGGCTTCACGCCCTTCTTCGTCATGTGTGATTTCGGTCGTGCGAACACGGCATCCACGATGACCTCCACTGGCTCGCCCGTTTGCTCGAGCCCCGCCTTGGCGGCCTCCTCGGCAATCGCTGCACGGTAGGCGTGGACCGGATGTTTGCTTGGCACGTATGCCCGAGCGAACCCGCCCCGCGTCGAGACTCGTGGCCTCGGCTGCGGGACGGGCTCGCCGGCGACTGTGAAGGTCACAGGACGCATGGTCACTCGTATCGCACTACGGCGATCCAGCCGCGACGCGCCGGGCACCACGCGGTGCCGATCTCGCGGACGCGCCTCGTGCCCCAGAAGCACGCCGAGCGGCACGCATGGTCAGGCGACGTGGTGCTGAACCCCAGCCCCTCGTAGCCGCCTCCACGGCGGTTGCAGTGGCTGAACGTGTTGGTGGACGCCAGGTGTGCCGCATGGGCATCAGCCGACACCACGGTGACGCTGCGCGGCGTGCTGACCACGACGCTCGTGGGTGCGTCACTGTGAACCACGACACGCTGGGGACGCAGCAGGCTGCATCGTCCGTTGATGCAGACGGTGTCGGCGTGAGCCGCCGAGCAGAGCAGGGCGGCGAGAGCAAGAAGTGCGAGACGCATGGCAGTCCTCCGTGAGCCAGGCCGCACTGCGCGGCCTCATGCGACTCACGGTAGCGGCGGCGTCAAGCGAATTAGTTGCCGCAGTAGCCTTCGCACTCGTCTTGGAATCCGCTGAACAAGTGACGCTGCCCGCTCTTCTCGTCTGCGGGCCGCAGGTCTACTTGGTCAAGCGGCTGGCAGGATTTGTGCAGATATCGGTGTGCGTCTAAGCCGGCCCCAGTGCGGCACACGGCGTCGATCTCCACGGCCCGGCTCCATCCTTTTGGGTCGTCTGCCTTCAGCCGCCGCCACTCGTCATCTGACTTGAACGGGCAAAACACGCAG
>Ga0208361_1000348_pt1 | contig 13985 bp, 7 predicted proteins | sample LakMenEpi05Aug10_FD_150670 | JGI IMG/M metagenome (GOLD analysis project Ga0208361, IMG submission 150670) | Freshwater microbial communities from Lake Mendota, WI - 05AUG2010 deep hole epilimnion (SPAdes) | ecosystem: Environmental > Aquatic > Freshwater > Lake > Epilimnion/Euphotic zone ... | reverse complement strand
ACATGTCATGGCCAAAGAGCCATTTGATGCCGTTGGCAGGAACCCGCCAGACAGGGATCACCCAGCCCGCCAGCGGATTGCTGCGCATCAGCTGCACGCCTTGGGTAAAGCGATCGTCCAGGGCCTGGGTAAAGGTGACCTGGTTGCCCCTTTCGACGCCCAGCTTGCCAAGCTCGTCAGCAGCGTTCGGGGTGCCATGCAGGTTGTTGAACATCAGGAGTCGCAGCTCCTCGTTGTCCATGTCCCCAGCTGTGGCACCCAGCTCCCGAAGACGGAGCTTGGCCAACTCGTCATCGGTCATCAGGCCGCTGAACACAGCTTTCTCGGCCAGCTGATCGGCCCGTTGGCGGATCCAGTTGCGGTCTACGCGCCGGCCGTTTTGCTCAACAACGCTTTCGGCTTCCTTGGAGGCACGCAACCAAGCCTCATGGTTGACCTTCCAGTCAAAGCTCATCTTTCTGATCACTTCGTCCCCACCGTTGAGCAGGCGGAAGGACGGCGTGTAGCCAGCGGTGGTGCCGGTCAACTGCTCGACACCAGCGCCCAGCAGCTTGCGGAAGCCCAGGTTCAGCAGGTTCAGGAACGTCACCGACGTTCCGATCAAGGGGGTCTTGAGGTGGTAGCTGGGTGTCGTGAACAGCTCCCAGGCATCGTTGAGGTCACGGTTCACCGTGGCTTTGGTCTGCTCGAGGATGTCGTCCGACAGCTCTGCGTAGTTGTTGACGTCAAAGGTCTTTTTGCCGTAGGCAAAGTTGTCCCAGGCATTAAGCCAGGCCGTGTTCATGCCTTGCTGGACAGAACGGAAGGCATGGCCCATGGCACCAAGCTCTGACTTGAGCCCGTACTTCAGAGCGCCCTCGGCAATGTCCTCGAGGCCATAGGCACCGCTGACAAGGATGGAAGTCGGGTTGCGAACCAGCCATGTCGCAGCACCGCTGAACAGGTTGTCTTTGCGGTAGGTGTTCAAGACCCTTACTTGGGTCATGAAGTTGGGCTCGTTGAGCGACCTGCCTGCCAGTTCGTCGAGCCTCTTGGCCGTTGCTAGGCGCTTGAGTTTTGTGGGATCGCCTGATGCGATGGCATCTTCTACTTGAGCCAACAGGCTGCCAGCCTTGATCTCGTCAAGAGTCAGGAGATTGACGTCCTTGTCAAACTTCATAAAGATGTTTTCGTTCGCCCAGTCCCCAAACTGACGGGTGCGCAGGGCTTGGCCGATCTTGCGCGACACCTGGTTATCAAACTGCTCGAACGCATGAGCCCACTGGGCGACGTTTGCCAGATTCCTTTTGGCAGCGTCGTCCAGGGCCCCGAGCTTCATCAGCTCTGACGCTTCATCAAGCGCATCCGCATAAGCGCGGACGGCATCGATCTTCACCCGATTCACGATGTAGGCGTTGACCGGTAGCTGATCGATGCCAGCCAGCTTGCGCTTCATGGCGTCAAACAAGGCTCCGGGCTCAGCCCCGTAAGCCATGGCCACCACACGGAACTGAGCATCGGCCACACCTTCCGTGTAAGGCCTGCGCAGCTCTACGCCCTTTTCGCTGGCATTGCGCTTGAGAGCAAGAACCTCCAGCAGCTTGCCGAGGTTTTCTTCGCCAAAGGGCAGCTGCGCATAGTTGATGTGCAGACCTTTGCTGCCGATAGGACGGGCTTGTTGCTCAAAGCCTGCTCGCATGGCTTGGCCAATGGCCTCCTCGTCCATGGCCATGGCATCGCGCTCAACCTGATTCCAGAACCGCTGGGGGTTGATCTCGAGCTTGTCGCCCGAAAGCATCCTGAATCGAATCGGCTTGGGCTCTGGCTGATTAGCGACAGCCTGGTTCAACTCGCCAGCCAGTCGCCGTTGCACGGCTTCATTGGCGGCTTTCTGCTCGCGCAGAGCTTGCAGCTGCTTTTCGAGATCAAAACACTCAGCCATTGCAGCTGCCCTCCGCAATCTTGCGCTCAAGTTTTGCAATCTCATTGTCCAGCTCTTTGGCCTGCATCGCAGCCCTCTGCTGTTGGACTTTCAGCTGCCTTGCTTTCGCCTTGCCTGGCGCAGCTTCTGCTGCCTGCTGGCGCTTGCTGACCGGTGCTGTCGCAGGTGTTTCTGCGGCGCTGGCAGGTTCACGCTTGACCGTGCCTTCCGGCGTCCATTGGTAGACGTTGGGTTTTCTGGGTGGTGTCGGCGTCAGTTCAGGATTGAACTGCGGAGTGACAGCTCTGACGCGATCCACAGCGCCGCCAAATTCATTGCGCTGAAGGGCATAGAAGCCTTCACCCAGGATGCCCAGCTTCTTCTTCTCCTCCCAGGTCATCGTGTCCCAGCCGCGATCGGTAAGCCAGGCTTGGCGCTGAACCCGTTGGGCCTCGGCATCCATCACTTGGTACTCGTAACGCAGGCGCATTTCGTCAATCAATGCGTCCGCGTTTTTCTCGCCTGCCTTGTAGATGGGCAGCTGGTCATTCAAAAACTGCATAGGCAGCTGACCGCTCTCATCCGCCAGCAGGTCGTCAATGAACTGCCCCTGCTGGAAGAACTCCGGTCCCTCAGGCCGTTTGGGAACCGGCGTGACAGGCGCTTGGACCTCGCCGTTGTCGATGGCTCGCTGCAGGATTTCTCGCTTCAGCCGGTTGCGCGTCTCTGCATCAATGCCACGAGCCTGGTAGTCCACCATCGGCACCAGAACTTCGTTGCCATCGGCATCGAGCGTCCGGCTCATGCCTGGCACATCCAAGTTGGCCGGCACGTCCAGCAACGGGGCATCACCACCGGCCGAGTTGGTGGTCAGCCGCAGGGCGCCTTGCTCGGCAGCTGGCGGCTCAGGGGGCAGATAGCTGCCACGGCGCTCGCTGATCTCAACAAGGGCATCAATGATGTCCTGCTTCTTGGCGTTCCAAACCCTGCGGCCAGTGCGGGCCTTCAGCAGGGCAGCCACTTGCGGGCTTGAGTCCGGCATGGCCAGCCGGCGCAGCTGGTCACGGTTCCAACCCTGCAAGGCGTTCCGGTAGTCGTCAGGAGTCCGGTAGCCGTATTCGCTTGCAGTGCGAGCCAGCTCTTGGAACGGCGGCAGCTGGATCTCGTCCGCAAGATTCAGGCCCAGCTGCTGTGGCAGCGTCATCTCAAGCTGATCGCCCACCAGGGTTTCGGGGACTCGTGACCGTGCCTGCAGTGCTGACACCTGCTGCTGTGCCGCATCCAGTTCTTTCTGGGCACGAGTCAGCAGTCGCTTAGCCCCTGTTGGCGTTAGCTCGCCGGCATCAGCTCTGGATTGGATCTCGGCAATCCGGCCGTTGATGGCTTGGATCTGGGCTTGGGCCTGGGTGAGCTCCTGGGCATTGCGTTCCTGGCCGGCTTGGCGGTAGACGCGGCTATGGACCTGACGCAGCTGTTGGTCATCCAGCTCGTCCAGGTGCGCCAGGTACGTGTCGATCTCAGGCCTTGGGTCAACCAGGTCAAACTCACCTTGAATACCAGAACGGGGGGCCAAAAACTCGTCAGTGGTGCTGGTGAGGTTCAGGTCAGCGATCTGCTTATCAACCTCAACCAACTGTTTTTCGATCGCATCCAGCTGATCGGGGCTCTCTTGCATGGCTTTGACCAGCTGCCCCCGCTGCGTCTGCAGCTGACGGATCTGTAGCCGTACCTCGGGATCCACTGCCTGGCCGACATTCAGCTCGAGCTGGCCAAGCTCTCCTTGCTCGACCAAACCCTGTTGACGCAACCAATCACGCTGCTGCGTGACCTGGCGAATCATGGTGGATTCATCCAGCTGCCGCTCGATGGCAGAGCCGTGAGGCACCAGCTGTCCAGCAGGCTCGATCGGGGCCAGGGCGCCACCGTCTTGCCAAGGTGGCAGCTCACCGGCCACTGGGGCTGGCGGCAAGGCAGGCCCCGCCATTGCTTTGGGCATGTAAGGAGCCAGCTCGGCCTGAGCCAGCTCATCAAGAGCTTTGATGCCATCACCGGCCATCAGGCGCCGGGTGGGGCCGGCCATCGAGCCCAAGCCAATGACGGAAAGGGGCAAGGCGAGGCCTTCCACCAACACGCTCTTGCCGAGCTTTTGCAAGTAGTTGTCGGACTCTTCGGTCGTTCCAGGGAGCTTGATCCCGGTCAACTGCTTGACCGCATCTGCGGCGTTGCCCTGGTCCTGATCAATGAAAGGGGCGGCAAGAGTGGTAGAGGCCAATGCCTCCGCAGAGTTCTTGGCAAGTCCCAGCCCAGTGCGCAGAGCGGGATTAACCGTTTGAGCAACTGCAAGCCGACGCACGGCAGGTGCTGCCTTGATTGCTTGCGCGGCACGGATCACTGCACCGGTCTGCTTGATCCGGTTGACGATCGTTGCCCCTGTCGCAGCGCCAAGAATTTCTGCGCCAATCACCCCGCCGACTTGAAGGCCAGCTTCATCAGAAGGCGTGACCTCGCTGCCATAGCCCATGCGGAATGGGTTAACCGCCCGCGCCTGCGACGGCGTGATCTGGAAAGCGTCCTTGGTGTCAATCGGCTTGCGCTGCACCAGGTCGCCCAGTGCATTGGTCAGCTTGCTGACTGCATTGATGGGACCAGTGACAATGCCGATCTTGGTGTCCGGTGACGCCAGGGTGTTCATCAGCTGCCCCAGCGGCTTGAGCGGTCCCAGCCGGTTCTCCAGCGACTGGTTCATTTGTTGTCGTGTTGCCTTGGGAGGCGACACTGGCGGCCACACCGGATTCAGATCGTCAGACAGAGGGGCAAGATTGAATTTGGGCATGGGTCAAGGCCTCCTGTTGCTACGGACAATGCGCAGCAACTTGTTGACGTAATCGGGATCAGTGGCGTATCCCTGCTGCTTCAGGATCCGCGCTGCTTGTTCAACTGATTGGGCTTGATTGGCTCCGTTGCGGCCCTGATACCACTTGCTCACCAGATACCCAACGCTCTCGCTGGGGCTGGCGAAGTCCATGAAGCTGGCGGTGGTATTGACTCGGCGGCCATCCACAACCTCCCAGGTGTTCCTGCGTGTGCCAGAACCCTTTTGGCCGAAGTAATTGTTGCGGCCGCTTGTTGCTCGACCCCAATCGGATTCCAGTGCCCATTGAGCAGCGACCAGCTCTGGGAACTTGGCCCCCTTCGCCCGAGCCATCGCAACAACGTTGTCCCAGCCAGGACCGCCACTCCCGCCTACAGAACGTGTGGCCACATAGGACTGGCTGCCGCCGCGGCTGTACTCAGGCGGAAGGGTTGCCGCAGCTGCCGGCGGCATGATCATCTGCATCAGCCAGCTGCCTGGCGAGAAGCTGTTGTATCCAGTCGGCACCATGCCGAGGCCCATGCTGCTGTAGTTGGCGCTGGAGATGGTCTTGCCTTGCCGTTCGCGGATCAGCTGCTGTTGCAGGTATTTCGAGATGCTTCCGTCCCGATCCATGTCGGGATAGAACCGGGTCATCTGCTCGAGCAGATACCGGGTTGTTGATGTGTTGGCGCGACGGGCAAGGTTGTAGAGCTCTGGGCTGACCGGCTTGCCGTTGTTCAGGTTCTGCAGTTCGGAGTGCAGCCAGGGCTTGCTCATCACCGGACGAGCCTCATAAGCCTTGACCGTCGAATCCTTGAGTGCGCCGGCCTTGTTTCGATCCACGCCACGCACGTCAGGGCCAGGCTTGTTGCCCTGCTTGGGCCCTGTGCCCACCGAGCCCTGGCCAACTTCTCCAGGATTCATACCTGTGGCTTGGCTGTAGATCCGTGCGTACTCAGGCGACTTGCGAGCCGCAGCCACTGCCTGGCTGACGATGACGTTCTGGGCAGAAGGCGGGATGCGGCCCACGCCCGGGTTCTCCTTGCGCCAGGCGTTCATGCCAACCATCACCTGGCGGACGTACAGGTTCTCCAGATCGATCGCGAAGGCAGCCAGCTTGTTGGGGGCAGCACTCATGGCACCTCCGACCGTCATGCCTGGCTGCAGCAGCAGCGACATGGCTTCGCCTTTGGGGTCCAACGCCTTGATGGGCCCAAGGCCCATGTCTTGCTTGATCTCGCCTTTGATCTGCCCAAACAGACCCTCGGGCATGTCGTTGAACAGCTTTTCGCGTTCGGTGATGCGGGTCTGGAGTTTCTGGCGAAACTGCTCTCTGGCCTCGCCAGTGCCTTCGCGCATTGCGTAAGCATCGGCCTGGGCCCGAACGCGGCCAATGTTCTTGGGCGACAAGGCATCGGGCGAAAGGTTGTCTACCCAGTTCTCGGCAGCAGCTCTTTCCTCAGCCGTCATGCTGTAAGCGGCTTGGGCAAATTTCTGAGACTGAGATGCCTTTTCGCTTAGGTAGCTGTCGGGGTCCAAGTAGCCAATTCGCAGCGCATAGTTTTTCATGGCAACCATGCGCTGCTGGTAGTCCTCTGAATCGACGACAACGCCCGGATGCCCGGGGCCATCCTTGCCGTAGTAGAAGGCATCCAGCTGTTGACCCAGATCTTTCTGCTTCAGCTCGAACTTCTGGGTTGTCAGCTGCAAGCCCTTGTTCTGCATCTCCAGCAGCTGAACAGGGTTGGCGTCAATGAAACGTGGCCGCTTGTCCAGAGGATCGTTGGGACTGCCCACTCGAATCTCGCGGACAATTCCCTCAATCACTGGGTTGCGGCTGAGCAATGCAAGGTTTCCGTAGACCTGCTGCATCGCATCTTTCTTCTTGTCGCCCGCCAGCAGCCGTAAGCCTTTGTCGATCTGATCGGTCAACACAAGACCAGCCAAGGCGTTGAAGCGTGGATCAGTACGAGTGACTACTGAGCCATCGGCCATCGTCACGCCGTTCCTCAGCATTTGCGCCAGCGCTCCATTGACCGCGCCACCGGTGGCTTCCGTCGTCGTGCGTGCCGTCTCCTCGTTCCAGAGCTTGCGGTGCTGTTCGGTATAGGTCTCCCATGCCTTGTTGATGGCAGGCACCACATAGAACTGGCTCTCCAGCTCGTCACCCGTCAGGCCATAGGAGGCCATGACCTTGCTGGTGATGGCAGCTTTCTGCTTGACCAGTTCGCCGCTGCCTGGCGCCAAGCCAGCACGGGCACCGGCGTTGACTGCAAGATCATTGAGCAGAGCGTCGTCTACTTCAGACGCGGCCATCTGCGCCATGGCCCGGCGCCGACCGATCAGGCTCCAAGGGTTGGAGTCCTGCAGCAGCTGTGAGGCAACAGGATCAACTTTCTGCAGCTGATTGATTTGAGCCGCGGCGTTAGCAGCGCCCTGCTCTTGCTGAACCTGCAGGCTCAGAGCCGCTTTGGCCTGCTGGTTCTTGAGCTGCTTGAGCTGGTCGTAATAGCCTTCATCGATCTTGCCCTTGGCATACGACATGTAGCCCTGGGCCCCTGCTTCCACCAGGGTTTCGGCAAAGGGGCTCAGAGCTGTCGCCAGCTGCTGGTATTGGTTGAAGCCCTGCACACTGCCGCCGCTGCCCATCTGCATCGTTGTGATGCCATCTGGTGCACCAAGCAGCGCGGGCTTAGCAGGAGCTGCAATGTTCCGTTCGGCTGCCTGAACGAAAGCCCCAATAGGCCTGGCGACCGGGTTGACTTGACCGAAGGGAAGGATCTTGTCAGCCATCGATCAAACTCCGTATTGGGAAGCGGCCTGATTCAGGCGGCCGAGCGAAACACCGGTGCCAGGCCCTGTTGAACTGCTCGGCATCTTCAAGGCGTTGAGCTTTCCGGCGAATGACATGCCGGTGCTGATGCCTCCGAGCACAGCGCTGCCGATGTTCAATGCAGCAGCAGTGCTGCTTGGTGCCCCGCCGCGCATCGTTGGACCAGGTGGTGTGATCAGCGTTGGCAGCGGTGCAAACGGCGGCAGTGGATCGATGTAGGGCTGCTCTTCGTAGAACTGCTGGCTGTTCCAGCGGCTCAGGTATTGCGACACCTGGCCTGCCTGTTCGCGGGTGTACTGGCGTCCGCGGATGCCTTGATTGATCTCCTGCAGGGTCGTGTAATCGCCCATCTGCCGGGCGTAGTCGTTGACCAGGCGGTCCACGCTGCGGCCCTCTTGAGCCATAGCCTGCACTGAGGCCCGGCCCTGCAGTGCACGCCACTGGTACTGCTGCAGCGCCACCGCCTCTTGCATCGAGGCTTCTTGGTACGACTGGGTGACGGCCTCGCTGTCACGGACAAAGGCTGCCCCTGCTGCGCCTCTGTTCTGCCCGACTACTTCCGCCTGGCGGATCGAGCGCATCAGCTCGAGATTCCGCAGCGCGTTGGTGTACGACAGCTGCTGGTTGTAGTTGACCGTCTCGGTCCAATACTTGTATTGGGCGTTGGCGTCCTGGGCGCGAGCGTTGAAGCTTGCCTGCCATTCAGCGAAACGGTTATTGGCGTCTTGCAGCGCCGTCTGGTTGGCGTACTCCTGCTGTTGCGCCTGATAGCTGGCGCCTGCCTGCGCAATGCCGAGGCCTGCTTGCGCGGCGCCGAGCAATACCGGGACCAAAGGGAAGGCCATCAAGCTGCCCTCCAGAAGTGCGCGAACAGCTGTGCGCTGCGGCCCATGGGGGCTGGCGTGTCAATGGAGAACCCCAAGTGCTCGAGCCAGCGCAGGGTGGCTCGGTTGGACCACAGCGCCCAGTTCTCGAGGTACTCGTACTGGCTCATCAAGCCATCAACCCACTTGCGGCCACCGCGAAGGAATTGCTTTCGATGGCTATCCGTGGCCAGCAGCTCATCTGTGGCCAGCAACCAGATCCAAGATCCAGAAACACCACAGATACCCACGGCCTTGCCGTCATCTCCATCTATGCAACGACAAATCTGGCTGTTCCGCCAGCTCTGCATCACCGCCTCTTCTCCTGACAAGCCGTGGCTGTAGAGCACTTCAAGCCGATCCTGGTGCCTGAGCATTTTCGCAATACGCTGCACCCGTGCAGGAGTTGCATCAGACCAGTTCATTGCAGGCTCCTGGCTTGGCTGGTCACCAACCCCACCCACTCACACGTGCTGAACTTGCAAGGGTTAGCCGTGTTGTTCTTCAGCTCGACGATGCAGTTCTCGCCGCGGCTGCTGATCGGAATTTGAAAGACCCCCTCGAAATAACGAGGAGTTGCCAGGTCGGGGTTGTTGTTCAGGGCATTGCCAATCTGTGAGCCCCTGGCCGCCAGCACCGTCCCATCGAAGGTGTAGACCGCTGGTTCGCGGCGCTCAGCTGTCACCCACACCTGAAAGTAGTGGGTGTCGTGGTAGCGGAGCTTGGCGTGCCGTACCTGCGTCCGCTCGCTGTTGGCCGCGGCCTTCCCGCCACCAACTTCCTTGTAGAGCTTGAACCTGGTGAAGCGATACAGGAACTCAAAGACCTCGCCAAAGACGATCGGCTGTGTGGACCAGTTGCCTCGAGCGGTGATGGTCGAACCGCTGTTGGCTTCCCCAAGCAGCACGCCGCCATTGGTCGTGGCTGCAAAGTCACTCCAGGCCTGGGTCTTTGCCTTGATCGTGTAAGGCAGGGTCCAGGTGGTGATGTTGGTGGTGGCGTTGTAGGTGCCAGCTGCCACCCGGATGGCTGCGGGTGTGGCTGTGGTGGTCGTGACTCGGCGGTCCAGCAGCAGCTGGTAGGGATTGGGAAGCACATCAGCCGTGCGGTCAGCGGCGGACACCTTCTCCAGCCAGACCTCTGTGCCGTACTCCACGAGCAGGTAGACGGTCTCCTGCACGCAAAGGGCATTGAGGATCTTGTCGGCACCGCTGAGCTGCCAGTGACTCCAGCTGCTCTGCGCCCGCTCAGCCCCGCCACCGCTGTTGCGGTAGAAGTATTTGTAGGCATAGAGCCGCTGCCGGTAGCCGCTCTTGCCAGACACCGCGAACCAGCAGTTGCCGGTGTCGTTGGCCGTCAGCTTGAACACCTCGGCAGGCACATAGCTGTTGACGTATCCGCTGAGGTCGGACGCATCAGCCACCAGCGCCGTGCCAGCACCGCGAACGCTGAACTCACGGAACTGACTCCACTGCCCGTTGGCCTGGCAGAAGATGATCGTGCCCTGCACAGGGATCGGCCGGCAGTTCGGATCGATCTCGTACTGGGTAAGCACCGTGATCTGCGCCGTCGTGGGCGTCAGCACGGTTTCAGCAGCGTTGAAGCGGAACTGAATCTGATCCGAGAAGATGATCAGCTCGTCCTGGTAAGGGATCGCGTACCGCAGCACCGACACCCGGTTGTTGCTGCCCGTCAGGTCGATCGGGTCGCTGTCCAGAACAGCAGTGACCGTCTCGGGGAAGAACTCAAAGAAGTCCCGTGAGCGGCTGAGGATGATGTTCTCGTCAGCCAGGAACCCAAGCCGGTTCTTGTAGATGAAGACGTCCTGGATGGCATTGCCGATGAAGCTCGGGTCCGGTGCGGTGTCGTAGTCACCAGCCCCACGCTCACCCCAGCTCGGGATCAGCACCCCGCTCTGGGTGCTGCCATTGGCCGGGCCAAACCAGAAGGAGCCATTGGGAAGACGCACCAGCAGGTGCGGCATCGTCGTGGCATCGATCTTGTATTCGACGCCAGGGCTGACGGTCTCCTGCCAGCTGCCCTCCCCAAACGTCCCGGTGCGGGGCAGGAACTTGACGTAGTACCCATCGAACTTGTTGCCGGGGTCGCCGACCACCTCGATTTGGTAGCCCTCAGGCGCGATCGTGGGTAGCTCGGTGAACGCCTGGACGGAGTTGGTGATCGCCGTGATGTCCGCGTTGGCCCGGGCATCGGTGGCCGACACCGTGATGGCGCTGCTGCTCTTGAGATGCAGGACAGAGCCGCTGCGGTCAATCGTCACCCCAGTCAGCGGGCCAGCCGTTGCAGTCGTGACGGTCGCCACCTGCACAGGGGTGGTGTCTGTGCCGCCCTGCAGCAGGTTGCGAGCCACATAGATCTTGTCGCCGGCCCTGTAAGCGCTGCCTGCGGCACTGATTGCCACAGCGGTCACCACAGTCCCGTTGCCGGTGACGGTCACCGTCAGCCCGCTGCCACCCTCATCGGTGGTTGTGGCCACAGCAGCGGTGGTGGCGTTGAGGGTCGTGGCAGAACCCACCACCGTCAGGGCAGTGACGGGGCCGCCGAGCAGTGCGCCGCGGATCTGGCTGGCAATCTCCGCGGTGCTGATCCTGTTCTCGGTGGTGGTGGTGCCGCTGACGATCACCGGTGCCACAGCAGTGCTGACCGTCGCCTGCTGGGTGTTGACGTTGACGACGTACTTCTGGCCGTAGTTGGCGGCCTTCACCCAGATCAGCGCTTCATGGGTTGATGGCCTGGCAACAGCAGGAGCAACTGCCGGGTCCATGGCCGGCAGCTTCTTGGTGTTGCTGACGAAGGTGTAGTCAGCAATCGAGGCAGCGCGGATGTCGCTCTTGGCGCTCACCACCGTGGACAGGTAGTTGTAGGCGCCTGCTGCAGCGGTGACGGTCTTCTCGTTGCCGGCCAGATCAAAGACCCGAATGACGGTCTTGCTGATCACCACCAGGTACTGCTCGTCAGCGTCGCGCAGGATGCTGTGGAAATAGACGTCGCCAAAGCTGGTGTTGCTGACCTTGGCGATGGCCTGCGTGCCTTCACGCTTCCGCAAGCCCTCGGCCAGAGAGCTCACCGCATTGACTTGAATCTCCCCCTGCGAAGGATCCCGCTGCGCATCTGGCTGCTGCGAGATCCCCTGGATCAGGTTGGGGATGGTGTAGCTGACGAGATTAGCCACGCAGATACCCCCGGTTACGGCCCAGCAGGCCAAGGCCTGGCGAGTAGGTGGGGAAGGGCCTGAGGCCTGGGCCGCCCGTCAGGCTGTTCGCTTGGGCCTGCTCGAGCTCGACACGCTGCAGCTCCACCAGGGCAGCCTGCTCATCGACGGCGGTGTACTTGAAGATCGAGTCACTGCTCAGCACCCGATCGCTGAACACCCGCGCTGATCGGATGGTGATCCAGCGGTTGAACGCTTCAGGGCACTCGTCCCATGGCAGCAGCCAGACCACATCAGCCTTCAGGCTGGTGATGTCTGCACCCAGGGTGTAGGTGTGCTTCTCCTTGTCGTAGACCTTTTGGCCGCGCAGCTGGAACCGCCCGGCCCATTGATACGGATCGGTTGACCAGCTCACAACGTTGGCCGGAACCGTGATCTGGTTGGTGGCGTTGTTCTTGGCGAACTCGTACTCGACCTCGGTGTTCCAACTCCAGCCCCGTGTTTGGCCTTCCTTGTGAAACTCGAGGATCGTCCGCTCAGCCATGGTGGCCTCAACCACCTGCTGGTTTTCAAGGCTATTGACCGGCTGCTCTCCGATGTTCTGCAGGCAGATGTTCACCGCCTCCAGCAGTGTTGTGCGGCCTGGGGTCAAGGCCTGATTTGCAAGGCCCATCAGAACTCTGCAGGGGTGTTGTCCTCATGCTATCGGCGGGCACAAAAAAGCCCCCTGCTCACCACAGGGGGCCAAGAACCCACTCCGTCAGGAGAAGGCTAGGGGAGCTCGATCACGCCGGCACACTCTGCACGCAGCACGCTCATGCCGATTGCCATGCGGGCAACCATCAGAGTGGCTTGGTACATGATGTTGAAGTCACCGCCCTGAGGGGTGATTTGCAGGCCGGGGCTGCGCAGGGTCAGCACACCGATGGCATCGCGGTGGAACACGATGGCCTTGTTCTTCGACAGATCCTGCTGGTAAGCGGTGTTCTTGTCGTAGGTGCCGTTGGTGTAGGCAGCCTGGGTGACGTGGTTCGACATGATCACGGGGATGCCCTTCACGCGCAGCACGCGGCCTTGTGCGAAGGAACCGTTCTCGCCGCTGGCACCGTTGAAGTCCGCGTTGATGGCGCGGGTGGAATCCAGCAGGTAGTCGTACTCGTCAGGACCAACCACACAGAGGAGATCCTCGGTGGGCACGTCCTTCTTCTGCATCGCCACTTTGAGTGCGCTGATCTTGGAGACCAGCTCATCGCCTTTGGCGTTGGCAGAAGCGGCGGCATAGCCAGCCGAGAGGGTCTGGCTCTGACCAATGCGACCGGCGTTGCCGGCCTTGGCCAGGGGCTCAGTGGTGGTCTTGGCAGCGGCATACAGCACACGGGCAGCACGCCGGTCCCACTCACGGGCGAGGGCTTGGCCGAGCTGATGGGTCACGTCCTGGCGGACGTCCACATAGTTCATCAACTCGTCGAGGTCATAGATCACCTGATCGGCAATCAGCAGACCATCAAGGTTGATGATGCGCTCGTTGCGGTCACCAGGAGAGTTGGTGGCCCCAAGGATCGGTTGGCCAGGAACGTGATAAGCCGCATCGGCTTTGCCGCTCACCTGGAAGGCAGCGCTCTTGCCACCTTTGATGTTGCGCTCCTTGACTTTGCCCTTGAACACGCAAGCGCGATCGAAGGCGTCAAGCAGCTCGGTCATGCCGAGCTTCAGGAACAGAGCGCTGGTGTCACCTGCGCCCTGGATTTGACCAAGACGGTCGAGAGATGCGTTGGCCATTGGCCTTAATTAGGTAGCGAGCCTCTGCCTATTGCTTCACCGATACGGGGTATCTCCCGCAGGAGGCCCGATCTGTTCCACCAGTGCAGATCAACTCATGCGCCCATTGTTACGCAAAAGTTGAACGCGCAAGAGTCTTCTCGTACCAAGCCTTGTATTTGGCGTCCACGTTGTAGAGACGCTGGCCCTTGCTGTTGGTCTTTCGCATGGCTTCGATTGCCTGCTGCTGGGTTTCAAACACCTCAGCCATGGTGGGCTTGCCACCGCCAATCAGTTCAGGCTCGCCCTGCTCTTTGCCGCCAGCAGCACGTGACTGCATGGCTCGCAACGCCAGGCGCACAGCAGCCTTGTTGCCGCTGTCCACGGCAGCGTTGTAGTCGGCAAGCTCGTCAGCGCCCATGTTTGCCACGGCCCACTGGCTGAGCCGCTCAAACTCCTGCTCGCCACCCACCAGGGCCTTGAGCTCAGTCACATCAGCGTCAGTCAGGCCAGAGGCCGGGGCATCTGCAGCAGCTGCTTGCTGCGGCCGGTAGGCCTGCTCGTACTGCTCAATCAGCTGAACAGGGATACCGGTCTTGGCTGCC
>Ga0208361_1000345_pt1 | contig 14062 bp, 12 predicted proteins | sample LakMenEpi05Aug10_FD_150670 | JGI IMG/M metagenome (GOLD analysis project Ga0208361, IMG submission 150670) | Freshwater microbial communities from Lake Mendota, WI - 05AUG2010 deep hole epilimnion (SPAdes) | ecosystem: Environmental > Aquatic > Freshwater > Lake > Epilimnion/Euphotic zone ... | reverse complement strand
CCACTGCTCGTAAGTCTTCACGGTGCGGCGGGCGTAATGGCGCACCTGCAGCTCCTCCCGGTAGCGCTGGATCAGTCCCGGTGGCTGGCCCTGGGAAGTCATCCGCACAGACTCTCTGCTCTGTGCTGAACATTCCCCCCTCAGGGGCCTTCCGGCACTGCCCCCGCATCCAACCGGCGCGGGTCTGCCACGCCGAGGCTGCCGCTGGGCTGCTGGCCGCCAGCGGCTGGGTAACGCACCTCCACGGAGTTGGCCGATCCCATGGCAGGCACCAGTACAACCTTGTGCCCCTTCGCCTCCAGCAACCGCAGCGTGTCGGCGCTGAATCCCTCCTCGATGCTGATCTGGTCGGGCCAGAGCTGGCTGTGCAAACGCGGTGCCGCCACCGCCGCGGCCAGGTTCAGGCCGTGCACCATCCGGTTGAGCAGCACCTGCAGCACGGTGGTGATGATGCGGCTGCCCCCGGGGCTGCCGGTGGCCAGCAGCGGTGCGCCATCCGGGCGGAACACCAGGGTGGGGGTCATCGAACTGAGCGGCCGCCGCCCCGGTGCGATCGCGTTCTGGGCACCCTGCCGCAGGCCATAGGCATTGGCGGCACCCACCGCGGCGGTGAAGTCGTCCATCTCGTTGTTGAGCAGGAAGCCAGCCCCCGGCACACTGATGCCGTTGCCATAGGCGGTGTTCAAGGTGGTGGTGGTGGCCACCAGCCCGCCGTCGCGATCCACCACCGAGATGTGGGTGGTGTTGGTGCCACCTTCGGCCGGGCTGCGCTCGGCTTCCAGCTCAGCCGCAGGCCGGTGGCGGTCGCTGCGCAACTGGCGCCGTTGGCTCTCCGCATAACGGGCGCTGAGGAGCTGATCCAGCGGCATCGCCACCTGATCAGGGTCGCCCAGCAGCCGGTTGCGATCCCGGTAGGCCAGGTTCATCGCCTCCACCATCGGCTGGATCGTCGCGGCGCTGTTGAGCCCTCTGGCCGCCAGATCCAAGGGAGCCAGCACGTTCAGCAGCTGCAGCAGCGTGGCACCGCCGCCGCTGGGGGGCGGCATGGTCAGCACCGGATGGCCGCGGAACACTGTCTGCAGCGGCCGCATCCACTGGGCCCGGTAGCGCGCCAGATCGGCCTCGCGGATCAGACCTCCGCGCCGCCGCATCAGCTCCGCCAGGGCCTTGGCCAGGCGGCCGCGGTAGAAGCACGCCTCCCCTTCCGTGGCGATGCAGCGCAGGCTGGCGGCCAGCTCCGGCTGGCGCAGCAGCTCGCCAGGCCGGTAAGGGCGCACGCTCGGCGACGACGCGCCATGGCGAGCCAATACCGGAGCCGCTCTGTAGAACAACCGCCGCGAGGTCGGATCCGCTCCCAGCCATGGCTGGGCCTCCCGCAGCGACCTGGCCAGTTCGGCTCCCACGGGAAAGCCCTGATCCGCCAGCTGGATGGCCGGTTGCATCACCGCGGCCAGGGGCAGGCAGCCATAGCGCCGCTGCACCTGCACCAGCCCGGCCACACTGCCTGGCACGGCGGTGCTCAGCAGGCTGCGGGTGGCCCGTTCCCGGTTCACGCTGCCATCGGCATTCAGGAACAGATCCGCCCGCGCCGCCTGCGGGGCCGTTTCGCGGAAGTTCAGGGCCACCGCCTCGCCGCGCCCGATCGGCAGGGCCTGAGGCAGCGGCGGCACACGATTGGCGGCCGCGCAGGTGCGGATCGGCCCGCGGCGTGGCAGCCACAACAACAGGAAGCCGCCACCGCCGAGGTTGCCGGCCTGGGGCAGGGTCACCGCCAGAGCGAACGAGGTGGCCACCGCCGCATCCACCGCGTTGCCGCCGGCCCGCAGGATCCGAGCACCCACCGCCGCGGCCTGGACCTCCTGGGCTGCCACCATCCCCCCGCCGGACTCCACCGGCTGCGCGCGCTGACTGCGCTCCTGCAGCAGGTTGGCCCCGGGTGCAGGTGCCTGAACCTGAGCCTGCAGGGGAAACGCGGTGGAGCCACAGACGGCAAGAACCATGGCGCCGGTGCGGGAAACCCGTCGGAACACCACGCTCTTGCGCATCACAGCGCACCCCCCCAGGCCGACCCGCCCATCGCCTCACGCGCGCCGTAGCCGCCGCCGCCCGGCGTGGCGATCCGCACCCCATCGCCTGCCGCCAGCTCCACGGCGATCGAGCCGGGCAGGGGCTGCTCCTGGCCATCGGAATGAAGCAGCGTGTTGATGCCGCAGGCGCCGGCTTCGCCACCCGCCAGGCCGAAGGGCGCCACCCGCCGGCTGCCCGTGAGCAGCGACAGGGTGATCGGCTCCAGCGCCCGCAGCTCGCGGATCACGCCATCGCCACCGGGCCAGCGACCCGCGCCACCACTGCCGCGGCGGATGCGGAAGCGCACAAGGCGCACGGGCAGGCGCTCCTCCAGCAGCTCGGGATCGGTGAGGCGCGAATTGGTCATGTGGCTCTGCACCGCATCAGCACCGGCAAAGCCGCGGCCATCGGCATGCCGCCCCGCTCCGGTGCCGCCGCAGATCGTTTCGTAGTACTGGCAGCGGCCATTGCCGAAGCTGAGGTTGTTCATCGTGCCCTGGGCGGCCGCCATCACGCCGAGCGCGGCGAACAGGGCATTGGCCGCAGCCTGGGATGTCTCCACATTGCCGGCCACCACAGCCGCCGGTGGCTCGGGGTTGAGCAGACAACCGCGCGGCACCACCAGCTCCAGCGGTTCGAAGCAGCCGGCATTGAGCGGAATCGGCTCCGGCACCAGGCAACGGAACACGTAGAGCACCACCGCCTTGGTGATCGCCAGCGGCGCGTTGAGATTGCCAACCTGCTGGGGCGATGTGCCGCTGAAGTCGATACGGGCCCGGCGTGCGGCGCGATCCACCACCACGGCCACAACGATCCGCTCACCGCCATCGAGTTCCAACTCGGCCCGCCCGTTGTGCAGGCGATCGATCACCCGCCGCACGGCTTCTGCGGCCTGGCACTGCACCTGATCCATGGCGCCCTGCACCCGAGGCAACCCTTCGGCCGCAATCAGCGCCTGCAGCCGCTCCAGGCCCAGCTGATTCGCCGCCAGCTGGGCCTGCAGATCAGCGAGCAATTGGTCGGGGTTGCGCACGGGATGGCGACCGGCAGCGAGTCGTTGCCGCCAGAACGTCTCATCAAAGACGCCCTGCTCCAGCAGGGGCACATTGTCGAGCAGCAGGCCCTCCTCGTCGATACAGGTGCTGTGGGGCGGCATCGATCCCGGCGTGATGCCACCCACATCGGCGTGGTGGCCGCGACTGGCCACAAAACCCACCAGCTGCGCTGAGCCAGGCCCGACGAACACCGGCGTGATCACCGTGAGATCCGGCAGGTGGGTGCCGCCGTTGTAGGGGTTGTTGGACACCACCGCATCGCCAGGCGCCAGCGGTGAACGCTCGCCCCGGGCCACCGCCGCCAGCAGCGCCACCACGCTCTCCCCCATCGAACCGAGATGCACGGGGATGTGGGGTGCATTCACCACCAGACCGCCAGCGGCATCGAACAGGGCGCAGGAGAAGTCGAGCCGTTCTTTGATATTCACCGAACTGCTGGTCTGCTGCAGGCGGGTGCCCATCTGCTCGGCGATGGCGGTGAAGCGATGGCTGAACAGCTCCAGACTGAGCGGATCCAGACTGAGCGGATCGAGGCAGGGCGGATCGAGGCTCGCCTCATCCAGCGCTTCCGGCTGCTTCAGGGCCGTGCCAACAGCTCCGGCAGCGGCTCTCTGCACTGCAGCCTCCCGCTCCAGCAGCAGGCTGCCGCCGGCGAGCAGGCGTGCGCGCCAGCCCGGCAGCAGCAGATTCGTGCCGGTGGGTTCCACGATCAGGGCGGGGCCCGCCAGCGCAACACCCGGCTGCAGCTGGCTGCGCTGCCAGAGGGGGATCTCCTGCCAGGCCCCATGCAGATAGACGGGGATCCAGCCAGCCTGCGCTGAAGCCGACGCCAGCTGCCCGTTGCCCGGCGTGACGGCCGCCGTCGGATCCCCCTCCTCCAGCGGCAGACCGGGCCGGATCCGCTCGATGCTGAGCCGCTCCAGCACCGGCGCGGCAGCCCCTGATCCGCTGAACGGCGCATAGCCGAAGCGGCGGCGATGGGCCGCGGCGAACAGCTCAATCAGGCGGTCACAGCTGACCGCAGCCGAGGCATCCGATGCGGCGATCAGCGGATCGGCCCAGGGGATCGGCAGGCAGGTGTCGGCACCGGCGGTTCGCAGCTGCAGCGTGCAACGGCGCCACGCGCCAACACCCGAGGCCGGCTGGTCGGCGTTGGCGGCCAACTCGGGCGTCAGCTCTGACGTCAACTCAGCCGCCAGGGTCTGGAGCAGCTGCGGCGTGAGCGGTTGGCGAACACTGCGCTCGATCAGCTCCACTTCATCCGCCAGGCCGATGCCGTAGGCGGAGAGCACACCGGCCAGCGGATGCAGCAGCACCCGCTCCATCCCCAGGGCCTCGGCCACGGCGCAGGCGTGCTGACCGCCGGCACCACCGAAGCTGCAGAGCACGGCATCACGCAGATCGCGCCCCTGCTGGATCGAGATGCGCCGGATCGCCTCGGCCATCCGCTCCACCGCGATCGCCAGGGCCCCCTCAGCCACCTGTTCCGGCGCTGGCATCGCACCGCCAGCGTTTGCCGCGGCAGCCCCCAGCGCACTGGCCAGCTGCTCGAAGCCCAGCCGCGCCGGCAGTGGATCGAGGCGCTGATCACCGCCGGGGCCGAAGACCGCTGGCATCTGATCAGGCTGCAGGCGCCCCAGCAGCAGGTTGGCGTCGGTGATGGTGATCGGGCCACCGCAGCCGTAGCTGGCGGGCCCGGGATCCGCACCGGCCGATTCCGGCCCCACCTGCAGCCGCAGGCCATCGAAGCGAATCCGGGAGCCACCGCCGGCGGCCACCGTGTGAATCTCCAGCATCGGTGCCTGCACGGGCAGGCCACCCAGGTCGCTCTGCTCGCGCCGCTGCCAGGCAGGTGCGCCGTCCGAACGAACCTCACTCCAGCTCACATCGGTGGAGGTGCCGCCCATATCGAATCCCACCAGGGCCGCGAAGCCGGCCGCCGCGCCGATGCGGCTGGCCCCCACCAGGCCACCTGCAGGGCCGGACAGGATCGTGTCCTTGGCGCGCAGCTGCTCGGGTGCGATCAGCCCACCGCTCGACTGCATCACCCGCAGCGGCACCTCAGGCCCCAGTGCCGCCTGAACCTGGGCCAGGTAGCGCTGCAGCACCGGGCCCACACTGGCCTCCAGCACGGTGGTGTGGGCCCGCGGCACCAACCGCGGCAGTGGGCTCACCCGGTGCGAGAGGGCGATGGCCTCGAAGCCGAACGTCTCCAACCAGGAGCCGAGTGCCAGCTCATGGCGAGGGAAGCGGTAGGCATGCAACAGGGCCACGGCGATGCTGCTGAGCCCATCAGCACGGGCTTGGCGCAGCTGCTCGGCCAGAGCCTCATCGCATTGCAATGGCTCCAGCTCCGATCCATCCGCCGCCAGTCGCCCGCCCACCTCCAGCACGCGCCGGGCCAGTGGTTCCGGCCGCTGGATCTCCAGGGCAAACAGATCGGGCCGGTGCTGATCGCCGATAGTCAACAGATCGGCAAAGCCGCGGTTGAGCAGCAGCAGCGTTGGCCGGCCCTGACGCTCCAGCACCGCATTGGTGGCCACGGTGGTGCCCAGCCGCACCTCGGCGATCAGGCCGGCGGGAATCGGTTCAGTGGCGGCGGGATCCAGCCCCAGCAACGTACGGATCGCCCGCACTGCCGGATCCCCCGCAACGCCCGGCTGCACCGATAACAGCTTGCGCACCTGCAGCCGGCCCTCGGGGCTGCGCGCCACCAGATCGGTGAAGGTGCCGCCGCGATCGATCCAGAAGCGCCAGCCGGCGGGCATCAGCGGTAGTTCTGGAACTGCAGCGGCACCTCCACGTCCTGAGCCTTGAGCAGATTGATGGCGGCCTGCAGGTCGTCCTTGCTCTTGCCGGTCACCCGCAGGGTGTCGCCCTGAATGGCGACGGTGACCTTCTTCAGCTCATCGCGCACCGTCTTGCTCAGCGTCTTGGCCAGCTCCTGGCTGAGGCCCTTGCGCAGCTTCACCAGCTGCTTGACGCGGTTGCCACCAACGGGCTCGGGGTTCTGGAAATCGAAGATCTTCAGCGACAGATTGCGCTTGGTGGCCTTCTGCAGCAGCACGTCCTCCACCGCCTGACGGGTCATGTCACTCGCGGTGGTGATCGTGAAGCTGGTCTCCTCCAGATCGATCTCGGTGCCCGAATCCTTGAGGTCGTAGCGGGTCGCCACGTCGCGGCGCACCTGATCAAGGGTGTTCACCAGTTCCTGGCGATCGAAATCAGAAACGACGTCGAAGGAATAGGTGTCGGCCATCGAGGCGCGCAACGCAAACTGCCTGCCCCAGGGTAGGCAAGGGGGCTGCGGGAGTCCGCTGGGAGCGTGTCGGGAAACGACTCGCCATGGCGAGTCATCTCCGGAGGCTCCAGCTGTGGCAGGGCCCCAACTCCTAGAACGGGAGCACCTCCGCCGCCCACCACAGCCATGGCTCTCGAGCCCGCCTTCGCCTGGTCGTTGCTACTGGCTGCCGGAGTGGTGCTGGCCAGCCTGGTGCCACTGGGTGCCGCCCGCTCGCAGGCGAACTTCACCATCGACGACCTGGCCGCGCCACGCGCCATGGCCGATCGGCTGCCGGACTGGGGCAAACGGGCCAACTGGGCCCATCAGAACAGCTTCGAGGCCTTCACCCTGTTTGCCCCGGCCGCTCTGCTCTGCCTGCTGGCCCACGTTGATGCTCCCGCCGCGATCGCCGCGGCCTGGATTCACCCGGCCCTGCGCCTGGCTTACATCGGCGCCTACGTGGCCAACCTGCCGCCGCTGCGCTCGCTCTGTTGGGCCGGCGCCATCACCTGCACCGGCATCCTCTACCTCGAGGGTCTGCGGGCGGTGCTGGCGGCTGCAGGCTGAACCGTTGCCGCAGCTGCCGGTTCAGTCGAAGAACATCACCGACACCACCTTGCCCATGTCCTCGGCGGTACGGCAGCTGGCCAGCAGCGTTTCGCTGTCGTGGAAGGCGTAGCAGATCAGCTGATCGCAGCGGTTGATGATCTCCTGGTTGCAGAGGCTGCTGGCCATCGGCAGAGGCAGCTCATCGTTCTCGGGCTTCTCCACCAGATGGAGCACGCGCTCAAGCTGCTCGCGCGATTCGCTGGGCTGGCGATCAAGGCTCTGAGGCAGCAGCACCGTGAGCCGTGAGGGCTCCACCTCGAGCACGCTGCGAATCACGGCCGCGTTCACCCCCTGAGCCCCGGAGGTGATCAGGTTGTGGCCCTCCTGGGCCAGGGAACGCGCCACCAGCTCCACCAGATGCACAGAAACCACCGGCACATGGCGGCTGCCGAGGATGGCAATGCGGCGTTTGCTGCGGTCCTGCAGCAACGCCAGCTCCTGGGCCAGGGTGTCAATCCGGTCGAGGGCCGGGAGATCGAGGGACCGGGTCAACGCTCGCCCATAGCGGACGACTCGAAACTAGCAGTGTTCACGCGGCAACCGGCAGACGCAGGCGAGCGAACAGCGCCTCGAAATCGCAGTGTTCCTCCACCAGCCGGAAGGCATAGGTGGCCTTCACCGATTCCTGCAGCCGCACGTGGCCGAAGGTGTTCTCGATCACCTCCACCGTGGTGAGCGTGTCGTGCTCCACCTTCAGCAGCGGCACCTCCAGCTCCTCGGCGCGGGAGATCAGCTGGGGGAGAGGATCACCGGCGCCGGTGAGGATCAGGCACTGGGTGGAGGCCTCAAGGGCCGCCAGCTGAATATCCGTGCGGTCGGCGCCGGTGACCACCGCCATGTTGCGGCGGCGGCGGAAGAACTCCATGGCGGAGTTCACATTCATCGCCCCGATCGACAGCGTCTCCACCAGCAGATCAAGGCGGTCGCGGCAGCAGAGCACCTCGGCATTCAGCCGGCGCGAGAGCTCCTCCACCGTCACGCTGCGCAGCAGCGGTGAGCGGGGCATCACCCCCAGAACCGGCAGGCCCAGCCGCTCCAGGGCGGGCACCAGCTCCTGCTGCAGGCCGGCCACCTGCTCCGGCACGACACCATTGAGCACCACGCCGGCCAGCAGATCGCCCAGCTGCTCGCGGGCCTGCAGCAGCGGATCGATGCTGTCGCTGTCGTTCCAGGGGTGCACCAGCACCACGGGAGCCTGCAGGCCGCGGGCCACCTGCACCAGGCTGAGGCCGTAGAGCAGTCCCTCGCTCAAGCTGCCCGGCCCCTCCAGCAGGGTGAGTCCCGGGGAGGCCGCCACCAGCTGCTGCCGGAGGGCCTCAAGGCCTGGCCCGGCACTGAGCTCGGCGTCGAGCAGGCGCCGCTGCGATCGCCCGGAGCTGTGGCGGTGCACCGCGGCGATCAGCTGATCGTCCCGGAGGCCGAGGATCCGGCCCACGAAGCGCACGTCCTGATCGATCAGATCGTCAGCGGCGGTCAGCGCGTCAGCCACGCCATCGCTGTCGGCATCAGCAGCCGCCAGGGGTTTGCCGAAACGCACGCCGATGCCGCGCTGCATCAGCTGGCGTGCCAGTCCGAGGACCAGTGCGGACTTGCCACTGAAGGGTTCGCAGGAGCCGATCAGCAGGGCCGGCGACCCGTTGCCCCAGGAGCTGGGCGGGGAAGCTGCGCTGACCTGGCCCATGCAACCGGAGCTGGTCGCTGGAATCTAGGCCGCAACGGCGGCGGGATCGAGCCCCAGGATCAGCCAGCGCCAGAAGCTGTCTGGCAGATCCGCCGACTGGGTAGGGCCTCCACCGGCCGCCACCCAATCCATCAGCCACAGCACCAGGCGGAAGGTGGGCAGCTCGAAGCTGTACTCCAGGGGCTCCAGATCGGGTCCGTCCTCAAAGCGCAGGCTGGCTGTCGACTGTTCAAGCGGTGAGGACACCGCGCTCCAGCTCAGGCGGAACCGCCGCGCGCCGGAGGGCCGCAGGCGGCGCTCCCCTTGCAGGGAGCCGGCGGCCAGCAGCTCGAGCGCCCGCTGCAACTCCTGCCGCCGGGCCATGCCCTGGCAGTAGGGCGCATAGAGGGCCACAAGAGCCTCCGACATCCCGCACAGCACCGATCTCTGCTCCGAGGATGGCGCACGCTGCCCCCGATCGCCAAACCTCCCATGCGCGACCAGTCGTTTCACGCACGCACCGTGGCCGTGACCGGTGCCGGCGGCAGCCTGGGTCAGGCACTGCTGCGCCAGCTGCACGAGCAGGGGGCCAGCCTGATCGCCCTCACCAGCAGCACGGCGCCGCTGGAACTGCTGGATGGCAACGGACAGCCCATCCCGCTGCAGCAGATCTGCTGGCAATGCGGCCAGGAAGAGGAGCTGCGCTCAGTGCTGGCGGAGGTGGACATCCTGGTGATCAACCACGGCGTCAACCTCCACAGCGAGCGCAGCGCCGAGGCGGTGCAGCACTCGCTGGAGGTGAATGCCCTCAGCAGCTGGCGACTGCTGGAGCTGTTCGGATCGCTGGCGGCGGCGGACGCCTCGCCTGCGGGCGACGCCAGCCCTCGCCCGCCGCGCGAACTGTGGATGAACACCTCCGAGGCGGAGATCCAGGCGGCGGTGAGCCCGCTCTATGAGATCAGCAAACGGCTGCAGGGGCAGCTGCTCAGCCTGCGCAGCCTCGATCTGGCAGGCCCGCAGCTGCGCCTCCGCAGGCTGGTGCTGGGGCCCTTCCGCTCAGCGCTGAACCCGATCGGCCTGATGAGCGCCGACTTCGTGGCTCGGGAGGTGCTGCGCCAGGTGCGCTGGAACTGCGGACTGGTGATCGTCACCCCCAACCCGCTCACCTACCTGTTGATGCCGATCACCACGGCCAGCCGCTGGCTGTATTTCCAGCTGGTGAGCCGCAAGGCCGCCTGACGGAGGGCGCAACGTCAAGCGCCTCTGCTCAGAAGTTCCGGTCGGTGAGGATCTCGCAGCCGTCGCTGGTCACGGCGATGGTGTGCTCCCACTGGGCCGAGAGGCTGCCGTCCACGGTCACCACGGTCCAGCGGTCCTTGAGGGTGCGGCAGGCCTTGCTGCCGGCATTGAGGATCGGCTCCACCGCCAGGGTCATGCCGGCCCGCAGCTTCATGTTCGGCAGCTCGCGGGTGCGGTAGTTGAACACCGAGGGCTCCTCGTGCAGGTTGCGTCCCACGCCATGGCCCGTGTAGTCCTCCACCACGGCGAAGCCATGGGCCTCCACGTGGTCCTGCACGGCGCCGGCCAGCTCGAACAAAGTGCTGCCGGCCTTGATCGTGGCCAGCCCCTTCATCAACGATTCCTGGGCCACCCGCGCCAGGGTGCGGGCCTGCTCCGGCACCCCGTCGCCCACGCACAGGGTCACGCAGCTGTCGCCGTGGTAGCCGTCGAAGTAGGCGCCGGTGTCGATCTTCACTAGGTCACCGGCCTTGATCAGCCGTTTGCCGCTGGGGATGCCGTGCACCACCTCGTTGTTGATCGAGGCGCAGATGCTGGATGGGAAACCGTGGTAGCCCTTGAAGCTCGGCACGGCTCCCATCTCGCGGATGCGCTTCTCGGCGTGGGCGTCGAGGTCGCCGGTGGTCATGCCGGGGGCGGCGATATCGAGGATCTCGCGCAGCACGGTGGCCACGATGCGGCTGGCCTGGCGCATCGTGTCGATCTCGCGGGCGCTCTTCACCTCCACGCCGCGACGGCTCTTCTGGATGCGTGGGCCCAGCTGGGTGGCCTGCGCCTGCCCGTTGGGTGAGGCAGCGGCGGCGCCGGCTGCGGTTGATTTCTGGGAGGCCGCCAGCAGATCAGCGAACAGGTTCATGCGAGAGGTGCAGGCGGGCGATGCGATTCGTCGGTGCCACGGAGCGGCTGTGCCCGAACGGTGCGGCCAGGGCTGAATTCAAGTTAGAACCTGAGACCACTGGTCTGCACGCTGGGATGGGACAGCTGCCGGTTCAGATCCGCCGACTGCACGGTGCCGTGGCGCCGCTTGTGCTCACGCCGCTGCTGCTCACGGTGGCCAGCGGCATGGCCTACCGGCTGCTGAAGGACTGGGGCGGCCTCAGCCGCGACCAGGCGCACTGGCTGATGGTGCTGCACGAAGGGGAGTGGCTGGGCCATGCCGCCGAACCGTTCTATGTGCTGCTCAACGGTCTCGGGCTGCTGTGGATGCTGATCACCGGCGGGGTGATGCTCAGCCAACGCTGGCTGAAGCGCGCGGCCGTGAAGACCCCGGCACCCTGAGCCGGTACACTCGTTGTTTGGCCAGGCGTTTTTTCGGAACTGGGATGGCAGCGGAATCCAACGACATCAATCAAGAGACCAGCGCAGTGGAAGCCGCAGCTGAGGCCGACACCGCCGCTGCCAGCGAAACCGCCAGCGTCGCCGTGGCCGAGAAGCCTGCAGCCACGAAGGTCAGCACCGGCAAGCTCAGCGCCTATGCACTGATCCAGGCCTTCGAAGCTGAGCAGATCGCCAAGCAGGCCAAGGACCTGCCTGAGATCTACGTGGGCGACACCGTTCGCGTCGGCGTGCGGATCACCGAGGGCAACAAGGAGCGCATTCAGCCCTACGAGGGTGTCGTGATCGCCAAGCGTCACGGCGGCCTGAACGAGACCATCACCGTGCGCCGCATCTTCCAGGGTGTGGGTGTGGAGCGGGTCTTCCTGCTGCACAGTCCCCAGGTGGCTTCCGTGAAAGTGGAACGCCGCGGTAAGGTGCGTCGGGCGAAGCTCTTCTACCTGCGCGACCGAGTGGGCAAAGCCACCCGCGTCAAGCAGCGCTTCGATCGCTGAGGCCCTCCGCCTCAATTCATCAGGCCGTTACGCTCTGTATCGGCCTGCCAAGAATTCCGGGTTACCCCGGATCCTTCTTGGATGGGGGGACATCGGCCCTGCGCCGTTAGTTCAGTTGGTAGAACGCAGGTCTCCAAAACCTGATGTCGGGGGTTCAAGTCCTCCACGGCGCGTTCGATGTCCCCTCCCTGCAGTCTCTTGGTTCCGGACATGGAGTTGGATCTACAGCCCGGTGATGTGGTTAAGGTTCTCGAATCAGCCGCCCTCGGCTGGGTTCGTGCCCGGGTGATCCGTGTGAAATCCGGTGGTCGCGTTGTGGTGCAAAGCGACCAGGGTCGCGAATTCACGGCCCGCGGCAACCAGGTCCGCCTGATCGAACCCGCAGGTTTCCGCCCCTGAGCGGTTCCCATACGCCTCTGCTCTGAGGCTCCGCAAGCCCGCCGCAAGGCGGGCTTTTTTGTGGCCTGCGCGAAGCTGAAGACTGAGCCTGGTGGTCCCCCACAAGCCGCGAGCCGCCGGCCACAGCCGCCGTCGCCCAAAAGGCCCGCACCGCCACGACTTGGTTGACGGAGGGCACCGCGACAACGGATACTTCTTAGGTCGCTGATGCGGCGCAGACGCGGCTGGAAAGCCCAGTCTGGGAGAGCCTTTCAGGCACTCGTGGGACTGTAGTTCAATCGGTTAGAGCACCGCCCTGTCACGGCGGAAGTTGCGGGTTCGAGCCCCGTCAGTCCCGTTTCAAATCTGCAGGAGAACAACCGGTGGCAACAACGGGAGCGGCGGTGCGTGTGCGTCTCGCCCCCAGCCCCACCGGCACCCTGCACATCGGCACAGCCCGCACGGCGGTGTTCAACTGGCTGTTCGCCCGGCGCCAGGGCGGTCAGTTCCTGCTGCGCATCGAGGACACCGACAAGGAGCGCAGCAAGCCGGAGTACACCGCCAACATCCTTGAAGGCCTGCAGTGGCTGGGCCTGAACTGGGACGCGGATCCCGTGATCCAGAGCGAACGCATCGCCGAGCACCGGGCTGCCATCCAGCAGCTGCTCGATTCCGGCCGGGCCTACCGCTGCTACGCCAGCGAAGCCGAGCTCACCGAGATGCGCGAGCGGCAGGCCGCCGAGAACCGCGCCCCCCGCTACGACAACCGCCACCGCGACCTCACTGCCGAGCAGGAGCAGGCCTACATCGCCGAGGGCCGCGAGGCCACGATCCGCTTCCGCATCGACGACGACGCCGTGATCACCTGGAGCGACCTGGTGCGCGGTGAGATGCGTTGGGCCGGCTCCGACCTCGGCGGCGACATGGTGATCGCCCGCCGGGCTGCGGCCGATCAGATCGGCGATCCCCTCTACAACCTGGTGGTGGTGGTGGACGATGCCGCCATGGCCATCAGCCATGTGATCCGCGGCGAAGACCACATCGCCAACACCGCCAAACAGTTGCTGCTCTACGAAGCGCTCGGCGCCGCAGCACCGGTGTTCGCCCACACGCCGCTGATTCTCAACAAGGAGGGCCGCAAGCTCTCCAAGCGCGATGGCGTCACCTCGGTGAACGATTTCCGCGCCCAGGGCTACACCGCCGAAGCCCTGGCCAACTACATGACCCTGCTCGGCTGGTCGCCGCCGGAAGGCATGGATGAGCGCTTCTCCCTGGCAGAGGCCGCCGCCGTGTTCGATTTCGATCGCGTCAACAAGGCCGGCGCCCGCTTCGACTGGGACAAGCTCAACTGGCTCAACAGCCAGGTGCTGCACGAACGCAGCCCCGAGCAGCTGCTGGCTGAGCTGCAGCCCCTCTGGGCCGCCCAGGGCTGGGATCCAGCCGCAGGCCCCAGCGGCGTAAGCGCTGCAACTCCCACCAACTGGGCCCTTGAGCTCTGCGCCCTGCTCGGCCCCTCGCTCACCACCCTGGCCGACGGCTATGAGCAGGCCCGCCCCTTCTTCGAGCGTCCGGAGCTGAACGAAGCCGCCCTGCAGCAACTGGCGAGCGAGGGCGCCCGCCCGGCCTTGGCCGCACTGCTGGAGCGTCTGCCGGAGGGAGCGCTCACAGCCGAGGCAGCCCAGAGCCTGCTGGGTGAGGCGGTGGCCGCCGCCGGCGTCAAGAAGGGTGTGCTGATGAAGAGCCTGCGCGCCGCCCTGCTCGGCAGCCTGCAGGGGCCGGATCTGCTCACCACCTGGCTGCTGCTGCAGCCCAGCGGCGAGGCCCGCGCCCGGATCAGTCGGTCGCTGTAGGAACGCCGGCCGCCTCGCCAGGCGAAATCTCG
>Ga0208361_1000344_pt1 | contig 14069 bp, 13 predicted proteins | sample LakMenEpi05Aug10_FD_150670 | JGI IMG/M metagenome (GOLD analysis project Ga0208361, IMG submission 150670) | Freshwater microbial communities from Lake Mendota, WI - 05AUG2010 deep hole epilimnion (SPAdes) | ecosystem: Environmental > Aquatic > Freshwater > Lake > Epilimnion/Euphotic zone ... | reverse complement strand
CCCCAAGCGGCATCGGTGGACTCCGGTGCCGGCGGCTTCAGCTCCAGGCCGCAGCCCACGCCGCAGTAGGGGCACTGGGCCCGGGCGGGCGCCTCAGCATGGGCGGGGTCAGGCAGAACCGGCACAGACGGGGGCACTGCATTGCACCAAGACAGCCCACCTGGCGCCGGTAACAATCGCTACCGCTGCGCCGTGCCTGGGTGACCCCAGCACGGCCGGCGGGCCAACAGGGCTCACCACTTGCGGTAGGGCAGGAACTTGCCGTTCATCGTCACCACCACCCGATCGCCCTTGGGATCGGGCTGCTTGTCGACGGTGAGGATGAAGTCGATGGCAGACATGATGCCGTCGCCGAACTTCTCCTGGATCACATCCTTCAGGGGCAGGCCGTACACCTGAAGGATCTCGAAGAAGCGGTAGAGCAGCGGATCGGTGGGGATGACCGGATCCAGGGCCCCCTTCACCGGATAGGTGCTGAGCTGCTGCAGCAGGCCCTCCGCCTCCGGCGTGCCGTCGAGCTGCAGGGTGGTGAGCAGCATGCGGGCTTCCTCGGGGCTGGCGGTGGCCTGGCCATGGATCAGGGCCGCAATCCAGACCTCATCCACCCCCAGCGGCGCGCCGAGATCGGCGAAGCTGAGGCCCAGTCTTGCCTTGGCGGCCAGCAGGGTGGTGGCGAGGGGGGAGACACCCATGGCGGGGGAAACGCAAAAGCGAGAGCGGCCGGACCCTATGGAGCGCCCCGAGACGAACCCGCAGCCGTTGCTACACAGCCACGTGTCCGGGCCAGCCCCGGCGTCCGCGACGCCACTGCCCCTGCGCGCCTGCCTGCTCAGCGGTGGTGCCAGCCGGCGCATGGGGCGCGACAAGGCCCAGCTGCCCCACCCCGAGGGGGGGAGCTGGCTGGAGCGCACCCTGCGCCTGCTGGCGCAGCTGGACGTGCCGATCACGCTGCTCAGCCGCCACCCGGCGCATCTGACACTGGCGCAAGAGCTGGCCGACGCCCTGGACCTGCCGCAGCTGGAGGCCATCGCCGAACCACCGCCCTGGGAAGGGCCACTGCTGGCCCTGCACCGGCTGATGGAACGCCATCCCGGGCAACGGCTGCTGCTCTGCCCGGTGGACATGCCTGCCCTCAACCTGCGGGCCCTGACACAGCTGACCGGCAGCGACGGATCCGACCCGTGGCAGATCCGTCTGGCCCACGACGGCGAGCGCCTGCAGCCCCTGCTGGGGATCTACCCCAGCCAGGCCGGCATCGCCCGATCCCTGTCCGCCGAGATCAGCCGCGGCGAGCGCCGTTTGCAGACCTGGCTGCGCTCACAGACCTGGATCGAGGTGACGCTGGATGCCAAGGCGCTGCGCAACGTGAACCATCCGGATGGGCTGCGCTGAAATCCAGCCCATCGTCCGCAGGGCTTCGACCGCTCAACCCCGCACCAGCACCGGTACCCGCTTGAAGGCCGGCGTGCCGCTCTGGGGATCGCAGACCGCCTTCATCAGCACGTTGGCCTCCGGATAGAACATCAGCGCAACACCCGTGCGGATGTCGCCTGGAATGATCTCCACCCCCTCCAGCCGGCCCGCCTCTCCCTGCACCGTGACCCGCTGATGCGCCTTCAGACCTGAGTGCGCCAGATCACCGCGATTCATCAGGATCGTGTGGCGGTGCGGCATACCGCGATACACGTCGGCCTCCTTGTAGACAACCGTGTTGTGCTGGCCGTAGCTGCGAGCGGTGATCAGGCTGAGCACCAGGCCCCGCTCGCCGGCGGCCAGGCCACCGAACTGCTCCAGCGGCGGCAGCGCCAGCGCCGGCAGCGGCGTGGGGACCAGCCGCGCCCGGCCGCTGGCGGTAGCGAAGCGCGGCGCCTGCAGCACCCGCCCCTGCACCTCAAACTCGCGGCGGCTCTGGTCGATGCCGGCCAGCGGGGCGTAGCCCGGCACGGTGCGGGCGATCAGCTCACGCACGTAGGCGCTGTCGTGCAGACGGCGCCAGGCGATCGGCGCTTCGCCCAGCAGGCGGTGGGCGAGCTCCGCCAGCACGTGCACTTCGCTGCGGAGCTCTCCACTGCGCAGGTGGCTGTGGCCCGGTTCGTTCAGTCGCACCCAGTTGTTACCGGACTCCACCGTGGTGCGATGCGGCGTTTCGAAGCGGTTGAACACCGGCAGCAGCAGGGTCTGACGCGAGCCGAGGCCATGGAAATGGCCGGTGTTGGGTTTGGTGGCCAGATAGATCACCGTATCGATCCGGCCGAGGGCGCGGGCCGCCCGGGTGCTGTCGGGATTGGCGCCGAACAGGTTGCCGCCCAAGCAGAACAACGTATCGACGCGGCCGGCATCGGCGGCCTCGATCAGGGTCCGCGTGTCGTAGCCCTGGCGCGCACTGAGGGGTTGACCCAGCAGGGTTTCCAAGGCCTGGCGCAACTGCGGACAGAGGTGCACCGTCACCCCCATCGAGCCGAAGCCCTGCACGTTGGAGTGGCCGCGGATCGGCATCGTGCCGGCGCCGGGACGACCGATGTGACCGCTCAGCACGGCGGTGTTGACGATCGCCTGCACGTTGTCGACCCCGTTGGCGTGATGGGTGATCCCCATCGCCCAGGCGAACACCGCCGCGCGTGCGTCCTGGATCACGGCAGCGGCCTCCTCCAGCTCCTCACGGCTGAGGCCACAGCAGCAGCTGATCGCCTCCCAGCTGGTGGCCTCCAGCTGCGCGATCAAGGCCTCCCAGCCCTCGCTGTGGTCCTTCACCAGGTCCCAGGCGATGCCGCCGCGCTCCAGCAGGGCCTTCTGCAGACCGAGGAACACGGCGGTGTCGGAGCCGGGGATCGGCTGCAGGAACAACGAGGCGATCTCCGAGCCCCGCAACAGCGAGCGAATCGGGAAGGCAGGCGACCCGAAGCGCTGCAAGCCCACCTCCAGCACCGGATTGATCACGATCACCCGCCCGCCGCGCTCCCGGAGGCGGATCAGCTCGTTCATCAGCCGCGGGTGGTTGGCCGGGGCGTTGGAGCCCACCAGCACCACACAGTCGGCCTGCTGCAGCCCCTCGAGGTTGACGTTGGACGTGCCGCTGCCCAGGGCGCGCCGCAGCCCGATCGAGGAGGGCGCATGGCAGAGGTCGGAGCAGTCGGCCAGGTTGTTCGAGCCGAGGGCCCGCAGCAGCAGCTGCAGCAGGTAGGCCGCCTCATTGGAGGAGCGGCCGGAGCTGTAGGAGGCCAGCCGCTCGGGCGGACAGCGGAACGCCTGCTCCAGCAGCGCGAACACCTCCTCCCAGGCGATCGGCTCGTAGTGATCGCGGCCCTCGCGCCGGATCAGCGGCCAATCCAACCGGCCCAAGCGGTCGCATTCCGCAGAACTCAGCTGCTGCAGCTGATGAATGCAACGCCCGGCGAACACCGCCGGATCCACGCCGGGTTGCAGTTCAGCGCGGATCGCCTCCACGCTCTTGAGGCAGCGCTGCAGCGGCTCGCCGAGCTCATCGCGGAAGCCGCCGTTCTGGCCGCCCGTGCCCCAGGCGCAGGAGAGGCAGGCGCTCTTGTGATTGAGGGTCTGCCACAGCCGCGGCCCATCCGGGCTGAGGGTGGCGCGGGCCCAACCATCGATCAGAGGCCAGCCGCCGCCTGCGGATGGCAGGTCTGCATCGGCCATGGCGCCACGGGTGCCGTCGGCGCCAAGCCTATGGCGATCAGCCGGTTCTTAGCGTGGACCCCATGCCCACAGCGCCGCCCAGCGATCAGCACAGCCGCCCCCTCGGGGTGCTGCGCCTGTCGCTGACGGCCCGCTGCAACCTGGCCTGCCCCTATTGCCAGCCGGATGGTCAGGAGCCGCCGGGGCTCCTGTCGCTGCCGCAGCGGCTGGCGGTGGTGCAGGCAGTGGTGGCGCTGGGGGCCTCCAGCCTGCGTCTCACCGGCGGCGAACCGCTGCTGAACCCGGAGCTGGAGGCGCTGATCGCGGCGGTGCACCCGCTGCGGCGGGCCGGCCTGCGCGAGGTGGCACTGACAAGCAACGGCCAGCTGCTCAGCGCCGAACGGGCCCAGCGGCTCAGGGCCGCCGGCCTCGATCGGCTCACCCTCAGCCTCGATGGCACCAACGGGGAGAGCGTGGCGCGCATGGCCGGGCTGGCAGATGCCGCCGCCGGCGAACGGGCGTTGGAGCGGGTGCTGCAGGCGATCGAGCACGCCCGGGCCGCCGGCTTTGATCCAGCCAAGGGCGCACTGAAGCTCAATGCCGTAATTCAGCGCGGCGCCAACGACGATCAGCTGCTACCCCTGGCCCAGCTTGCTCGTGAGCGCGGCGTGGAACTGCGCCTAATCGAATACATGGATGTGGGCAACCGCAACGGTTGGACCCCCGAGGCGGTGCTGACTGCTGCCGAGATGGTGGGCCGCATCAACGCCCGCTGGCCGCTCGAGCCCCTGGGGCGCAGCCCCCACGGCACCGCCAACCGCTGGCGCTACCGCGATGGTGCTGGCCATCTGGCGGTGGTGGCCTCGATCAGTGCCCCCTTCTGCGGCGACTGCAATCGTCTGCGCGTCACCGCCGATGGCATCGCCTACAGCTGCTTGTTCGCCGCCCACGGCAGCGGCCTCGATCTGCGGCCCTGGCTGGCGCCCGGCCAGCCGCCCGGGGCTCTGCGCGATGGGATCGCCTCCCTGTGGCGGCAGCGCGCCGACCGCGCCAGCGAGGAGCGGGGCGAGGCGAGCCCCCCGGGATCGACGCCCCATGTGGAGATGGCCCGTCTGGGGGGGTGAGCGGCGGGGTCAGCCCAACCTCAGGCCCAGCAGCTTCAGCCCCGCGATCACCAGCACGCCGGCCAGGCAGCGCCGGATCCAGGTCACCGGCCAGTGGCGGCTGCCCAGCCGTGAGCCCAGGGCCCCGGCCGGAAACACCACCGCCAGCCACACCAGCAGATCGGGCTTCAGCACGGCCACCAACTGGGCCGGGCGGGCCAGCAGCAGCCCGGCCAGACCTGCCACGGAATTCAGCAGGATGAACAGCACCGAGACCGCCGCCGCCTGGCGGGTGGTGCACCAGCGGCAGAGCAGCAGCAGCGGCGTGAGGAACACGCCGCCGCCCGTGCCGGTGAGCCCCGCCAGCAAACCGAGCCCGCCACCGGCGGCCGCCAGCACCACGGCGCTGGGGGCGCGCAGGCTCGTCGGATCCTGGGTCCTGCGCCCCAGCCTCCAGGCGGAGGCGAGCAGCACCAGGCCGACGAGCCGCTGCAGCCAGGGTCCCGGCACCGCCCAGCCCCCACCGAGGAAGGCGGACGGAACCGCCAGCACATACACGGGCCAGAACCGCCGCCCAGGCCAGTGGCCGGCCCGCAGGAAGTTCCAGCAGCCCACGGCGGCCACCAGGGTGTTGAGCATCAGAGCCAGCGGTTTGATCGCCGCCACCGGCCAGCCGGCCAGGGCCAGCATGGCGATGTAGCCCGAAGCGCCGGCGTGCCCCACCGAGGCATAGAAGAAGGCCACCAGGGCCAGGGCGGCCGTGAGGATCACGCTCAGGCGGGAGGCTCCCGCAGCCGCGGCAGCAGCTGCACCAGGTTGCAGGGGCGGGTGACGGCGTCGAGCTGGGCGGCGATCAGCCGGTCCCAGGCGGTCTGGACCGCATCGAGGGAGCCCGGCAGTACGAAGATCACCGTGCCGTTGGCCACGCCCGCCAGGCAGCGGCTCTGCAGGCTGCTGGTGCCGATCGTCTCGAACGAGAGCACGCGGAACAGTTCACCGAAGCCGTCGATCGTCTTGTCGAGCAGCGGAGCGACGGCCTCGGGGGTGCCATCGCGGCCGGTGAGGCCGGTGCCACCGCTGCTGATCACCACCTGCACCGCCGGATCGGCGATCCAGCGGCTCACCTCGGCGCGGATGCGGTAGCGGTTGTCGGGCACCAGGGCCCGCTCCACCAGCTGATGGCCATCGGCCTGGAGCCGCTGCTGCAACGCCTCACCGCTGCGGTCGTCCGCCAGGGTCCGCGTGTCGGACACGGTGAGCAGGGTGATGGCGAGGCTCAAACCGGGGCAAACAACCTGAAGGCCATCGTGGCAAAGGGCCTGCAAGCGCGCTGGTTAGCGTTGCTGCCATGGGGGATGCAACGGCCAACGCGATCCGAATCCTGCTGTTCGCCGGGCTGCGCGAGCAGGCGGGCTGGGCCGAGCAGCAGTGGTCAGCAGACGCGACGAGGCCGGCGCCCCTGACACCACGCCAACTCTGGCAGGCCCTGCAGCTGCCGGGCGAGCTGAGCCGCGTGCGCATCGCCATCAACCAGCAGTTCGCCACGGCCGACACTCCCGTGCAAGCCGGCGATGAACTGGCGTTTCTGCCCCCGATCAGCGGTGGCTGACGCGGAGGACCTCCAGCTCAGGATCGACCTGCACAGCGAGGCCTTCGAGCCGCTCGCCTGCCTGGCGCAGTGGCAGCGTCAACTCGCAGCCCAGGGCCAGCCCGCCAGCGCCGCTGACAGCGTGTTCATCGGCCGCGTACGCGCCTCGTCCGCCGATGGCGCCCCGCTGCTAGCTCTGGAACTGGAGCACTACCCCGGCATGACCGAACGGCAACTGCAGGAGCTCGCTGTCAGCTGCTGCGCGCGCCATGGGGTGCGATCAGCTCTGGTGCAACACCGCATCGGCCGCGTGCTGCCGGGAGAGGCGATCGTGCTGCTGGCCATCGGCGCCGACCGGCGCGGCCCCGCCCAGCGCTGCTGCCAGGAACTGCTCGAGGCGCTTAAACACGACGCCCCCTTCTGGAAACGGGAGTGGCGGGCCGATGGCAACGGCCACTGGCTCACGGGCAACACCCCCCTCTAAACCAGCAGCCGCCGAGCGGCGCTCCGCCGTTCAGAACACCGGAAGCCGCAGCAGCTGCGCCCATAGTTCCGTGCCGGCCTCCAGCGCCCCCAGCTCCGCCGGAATCTCCAGCAGCAGATCAGCGCCCTGCAGGGAGCCGATGCGCGAGGAGGCCTGCGATCCCTCCACCCGCGCCAACAGGACGCCATCGCCGCCCACCACCAGCCGGGCCCGGGCCAGCTCCGGACGGCCAGCCCCGCGGCGCAGGGGCTGCTCCAGCCGCACCTTCAAGCGCGGCAGCAACTGGGGTTCGACGCCCTCGAGCCGCTGCAGCGCCGGCCAGAGCAGCTGCAGCGCCGTGATCGCCGCCGCCACCGGGTTGCCCGGCAGCCCAAAGAACGGCGTACCGGCCACCTGGCCCCAGGCGAACGGGCGCCCGGGCTTGAGGAACAGCTTCCAGAAGCGCACCTCCCCCAGCTCCGCCACCAGGCCGCGGATCCAGTCGGTGTCGCCGGCCGACACACCACCGGTGCTCACCACCACATCGCTGGCGGCGGCCAGCTCCAGCAGGGCCCGGCGCAGGGGTTCGGGCTGATCGGCCACCACCCGCACCTCGCTCACGGGGTAGCCGAGACGGGCCAGCAGGGCCGTGAGCAGGGCGGAGTTGCTCTCCCAGATCTGGCCCGGCCCGCGCGGGCTGCCCGGGGGCAGCAGTTCATCGCCGCTGATCAGCAGGGCGATCCGCGGCCGCGCCCACACCACGAGCCGCTCCACACCGCAGCTGGCCAGGCGGCCCAGATCGGCAGCCCCCAGACCCTGGCCGGCCGCGGCCAGCTCCTGCCCCGGGGCGGCCTCCTCGTCCGGCTGGCGAATCCAGGGATTCGGGCCGCAGGGCTGCGCCAGCTCGATCGTCTCGCCACTGAATCCATCCCCAACCACCCGTTGCACCAGCTCCTGCGGCAGCACCCGCTCACTGCCCTCCGGCACCACCGCACCGGTGAGGATGCGCACCGCCTCGCCGGCGCGGAGTGCGGCGCCATGGGGAGCTCCCGCCGCCGAACGCCCCACCAGCTGCCAACGGCTGTCGGGCGCCGGGGGATCAACACCGGCAGCGATGGCATAGCCATCCATGATCGAGGCCCGGAACCCAGGAACGGCCGCCGGCGCCAGCAGCGGCTGAGCCAGCGTGCGGCCCTGCGCGTCGGTCAGGGGCAGGGTCTCGCAACGGCCGAGGGGGGTCAGCGCGTCCAGGATCTGGGCACGGGCCTCCGCCAGGGGCAGCCCCTCCCGCCCGAACGGCTCAGCCACGGCTACCCGCCTCGCTGGCGCCCCGGCTCCAGTCACCATGGCGCCCGCCGCTCTTGCGCAGCAGCCGCACCGGCCCGATGGTCATCGCCGGATCGGCGGATTTGAGCATGTCGTAGAGAGTGAGCAGGCCCACCTGCACGGCCGTGAGGGCCTCCATCTCCACCCCCGTGCTGCCGGTGGTGCGGGCGCTGGCCTCGAGGCGCAGGCCGCTGCCATCGGCGGCCGGCTCCAGCTGCACGCTCACACCACTCAGGGCAATCGGGTGGCAGAGGGGGATCAGCTCCCAGGTGCGCTTGGCCGCCTGGATCGCAGCCACCCGCGCCACCGCCAGTACGTCTCCCTTAGGGGCCCGACCCTCCAGCACCAGCGCCAGCACGGCCGGCGCCATGGCGATGAAGCCCTCGGCCACCGCTTGGCGCGCCGTGACGGGTCGGTCGCCCACCTCCACCATGTGCACCTCGCCGGCGGCGTTGAGATGGGTGAGGCGGCCAGGTCTCTGGGACTCAGCGGGCATCGGATGGATCAGCAGTCATCGGTCCGCCATCCTCCCGGGCAGCCGCCGGCTCCCGCGGCAACAGAGCGGTGAAGGCCTCCAGCTCCAGGGGCCGGCTGAACCAGTAGCCCTGGTACACATCGCAGCCCAGCAGCTCCAGCACCTCCAGCTGGCCGGCGGTCTCCACCCCTTCAGCCAGCGTCTCCAACCCCAGGCCGCGCCCCATCGCCAGGGCGGTGCGCACGATCGTTCGGGCGGATTCGCGGGTCTCCAGGTGTTCGATGAAGCTGCGATCGATCTTGATCCTGTGGATCGACAGGCGATTCAGCACCGCCAGGGAGGAATAGCCGGTGCCGAAGTCGTCCAGCGCGAGCTGCAGCCCCATGGCGGCCAGCTGTTGCACCTGGCCGATGGCCCCGGCCATCGGCAGGATCGACGACTCGGTGATCTCCAGCTCCAACAGCGCCGGCGGCAGGCGATGGCGCTGCAGCAGCTCCTCCACCTGCTCCATCAGGGAGGGCACGGTGAGCTCGAACTGGCGCGGCGAGAGGTTCACCGCCAGTCGGGGCGGCCGCAGGCCCGCATCCAGCCAGCTGCGCAGCTGCCGGCAGGCCTGCTCCAGAACCCACTGGCCAAGGGGATGGATCAGACCGGTGCGCTCGGCCAGGGGCACGAAGCGTGCCGGGGGAACAGCGCCGTGGATCGGATCGTTCCAGCGCAACAGGGCCTCGGCCCCGATCAGCCGACCGGCGGCATCCTGCTGGGGCTGGTAAACAAGGCGCAGCTCCCCCTTGCCCATGGCCCTGTGGAGACGGGCCTCCAGATCCATCTCCCGCTGCAGCCGGGTCGTGAAGGTGGGCTGATAGATGAGGGTGGTGCCGGGAGCCACCTCACGGGCACAGCTGAGGGCCGTGGCGGCGGCCTGCAGCAGATCCTCGGCCCGGCAGCCATGGAGAGGGGCGAGGCTGTAGCCGGCACTGAAGCCGAGTCCCACAGCGGCACCGACGGCCGAGGTGTCGAGCTGGGTGATGGTGTCGCGCAACTGGAGCACCACCTCCTGCGCCTGCGCCTGCAGGGCGGCGGGATCATCCGGGGTGCCGGGCAGCTCCCGCACCAGCAGGAACTCATCCCCGCCGAGTCGTGCCAGCTGATCGCCGGGGGCCCGCCAAGCCCGCAGACCATCGGCCACCGCCACCAGCAGGGCGTCCCCCGCGGCCCGGCCGAAGCTGTGGTTCACCCGACGGAAGCCATCGAGATCCAGCCAGAGCACCAGCCAGGGCCGCGGGGCGGGTTCCCGGAGGCGTCGCTCGAGCTCCCGGCGACTGGCCTCGGCATTGGCCAGCCCGGTGAGCGGATCCTGGAAAGCCAGGTCGGTCAGATCCGTCAGGGCCTGGTTGAGCGCGGTCACATCCCGCAGCAGCAGGCTGGCCACGGCTCCGCAGACCTTCTCCTCCACGCCCTCGCGCCGGGGATGCAGCTCCAGCTCCACCTGCAGCAGGGTGCCATCGGCCGCCTGGAGAGGCAGGGCGCAGCGCCGCTCCTGCCCAGCGAGCACAGCCCCCCAGCTCTGCTCGAAACTGGCCCGTGCCTGCTCGGGCAGGAACTCCAGCAGCCGGCGGCCGAGCAGACCACCCTCCGGCACCGCCAGGATGCGATGGAGCGCGGGGTTGGCGAACAGCAGGGTGGTGCCCGCATCGATCTGGCCCACCCCATCGGCCATCTGCTCCACCAGCTCCCGGTAGCGGGCCTCACTGCTGCGCAGCGAAGCGATCAGGGAGGTCTGCACCTGGCGGGCCGCCTCACTGCTCTCCAGGCGTCTGCGCAGGCTGATGTCGCGCAGGGCAAGGGTCCAGCGGGGCTGCGCCAACGGCCCGGCAACCAGACGCTGCCCCTCCAGCTCGACCTGCAGCGGCTCCCCCGCAACGGGCTGCAGATCGAGCTCCATGCGCAGGGCCTCCCCCTCGCCGAGGGCCTCAAGCCGCTCCTGGAACACCCGCACCTGGCCGGGGTTGGGCAGCCAGTTCTGCAGGGGCTGGCCGTAGAGCTCGTGCTGAGGCACGCCCAGCACGACGGCCAGGCGGGTGTTGGCCTCAAGGATGCGGCCGCCGGGGCCCGCCAGGATCAGCAGATCGCCACTGAACTGCACCATCTGGCGCAGGTAGGGCAGAGCGCCAGCCGCCTCCTGCAGCTCATGGCGCAGGCGCCGGATCTCTCGCTCCAGCCGTAAGCGCTCATCGGCCGGTGAGCCGCTCATCGGCAGGCGGGGCCGGGCGGCGGTTCATGCAGTGCCCCGAGCACGAACGCCTCCACGGCCGCCCGATCCTGCAGGCCGAGATGGCGGGCGCCGGAGGGAGCCAGCATGCAGGGGATGCGATCGAGCTCCTGCCGCCACCAGCCGGTGAGCCGCTCCAGCTGCTCAGGATCGAGGAAGCGATCCTCAGCCGGGTCCACGCCGGCCTGCTGCTGGCTGCCGGCGAGATCCTCCGGGCGGGCGATGTTGGCCTGGGCGCGCCAGAGGCGGCGGAAGATGGCGGTGCGCAGCGGTGCCGCCAGGGAGGGCTCTTCGGCCTCCACAGCCGCCTGCAGCAGCAGGGCCTGCTGGGAGTTCACCCACACCGGCGGCAGCTGCACCCCCACCTCGGGGGCGCGGCGACGCACATCGCTCACCTCCCGCTGCAGGGTCTCGAGGTCATCCGCGCGGTTGGCCTGCGCGAAATCGTGCGGCAGGTGAGGCTTGTGCTCCACGCCCACCCAGTACACCCGAGCCGCCACACCCAGCTGATTGAGCCACTCGTTGAGGGTGAAGCAGTAGGGGCAGTTGAAATCAGACACCACCACGATCCGGCTGCTCTGCAACTCCGGCGGCAGGGCGCTTGCTGCTTCCAGGGCGGTCACGGAGGGTGGAACAACGCGCCATCAAGGCGCTGACGGGGCTTTCACTTTAGTTAGCGCCACTGGGTGTGGGTCATGGGAAGGTGAGGCATCCACAGGGCTGCCACATGCGCCGGACTCGCCCCCCCATCGGGCTCTGCGCCTTCGTGACCCTGCTGAACGATCGCCTGGGGGAGAGCATCGTCTTCCCGCTGCTGCCGTTCCTGCTGGCCTCGTACACCAGCAACGGCCGCACCCTCGGCCTGCTGGCCGGCAGCTACGCCGTGGCCCAGTTCACCTTCACGCCGCTGATCGGCGCCCTGAGCGACCGCTACGGCCGCAAGCCGGTGATCAGCGGCTGCGTGGCGGGATCGGTGCTCGGCCTGGGGCTGTTCGCCCTCACCGTGAGCATCGACTGGCAGGCGATCCCCTGGGCCGCCGGCACCGCCATCCCCCTGGCCCTGCTGTTCGGCGCCCGACTGATCGACGGCGTCAGCGGCGGCACTGCCGCCACCGCCGGTGCCGTGCTGGCGGACATCTCCACGCCGGAGAACCGGGCCAAAGCCTTCGGGCTGATCGGCGTTGCCTTCGGCCTGGGCTTCATCCTCGGCCCCTTCTTCGGCGGGGTGCTGGCACGGGTGAACGTGACCCTGCCGGTGTGGGCCGCAGCCGGCTTCGCCCTGGTGAATCTGCTGCTGGTGCTCACGCTGCTGCCGGAAACCCATCCGCCGGAAGCGCGGCGTGCCCTGCCGCGCAAGCGCGACCTCAACCCCTTCACCGCCCTGCGCCGCGTGTTCACCAACCCACAGGTGCGCCGCCTGTGTGCGGCCTTCTTCCTGTTCTTCCTGGCCTTCAACGGCTTCACCGCCGTGCTGGTGCTCTATTTCAAGCAGGCGTTCAACTGGGGGCCCGGCCTGGCCGCCACCGCCTTCCTGGTGGTGGGTGTGGTGGCCACCGTGGTGCAGGGCGGCCTGATCGGCCCGCTCGTGAAACGCTTCGGGGAGTGGCGCCTCACCCTGGCAGGCCTGGGCTTCGTGATCGCCGGCTGCCTGCTGATCCCCGTAGCCAATGCGGGCAACGCCCGCAGCGTGGTGTTCAGCGCCGTGGCGATCCTGGCCTTCGGCACCGGCCTGGTGACCCCCTGCCTGCGGGCGTTGGTGTCCCGCCGGCTGGACGACTCCGGGCAGGGCGCAGCCCTCGGCAGCCTGCAGGGCCTGCAGAGCCTGGGCAGCTTCATCGGCCCGCCCCTGGCGGGCCTGAGCTACGACCTGATCGGCCGCCAGAGCCCCTTCTGGCTGGGCATCGTCCTGCTGGCGGGCGTGGCTGCCCTGGTGGCCGGAGGGCTGCCGCCGCGGATCCCCAGCACAGCGGGCGCGGAGCAACCGTGAGGCAGAGGACGGAGCGCTGGCGTTGTGGGACACCCAGGGCCAGCCAGCGTGATTGCTACGTTGCCGCCATAGGGGCATGGGGACTCGATGGCCGATCCAGCAATGGCTCCGGAGCTCTACATCAACCGTGAGCTGAGCTGGGTTGCCTTCAATCAGCGCGTGCTCTGCCAGGCCCTGAGCGAGCACACCCCGCTGCTGGAGCAGGCGAAGTTCAGCGCCATCTTCAGCAACAACCTCGATGAGTTCTTCATGGTGCGGGTGGCTTCGCTGAAGTCACAGATCGAGGCCGGCGTTCAGACCCTCAGCGACGACGGCCTCACCCCCAGCCAGCAGCTGGCGCGCGTGCGCGACGCCCTGCACCCCCTGCTCGATCAGCAGCAGGCCCACTACCGCCTCTACCTCAAGCATCAGCTCGCCGAGGCCGGCGTTCACCTGGTCGACTACGCCCGACTGAACCGCAACCAGCAGCGCTGGATCAACGACTACTTCCAGAACGCCATCTTCCCGGTGCTCACCCCCCTGGCGGTGGATCCGGCCCACCCGTTCCCGTTCATCAGCAACCTCAGCCTCAACATCGCCGCCCTGATCCGCGATCCCGACACGGGCCAGCAGCAGTTCGCACGGGTGAAGGTGCCGCAGAAGAACCTGCCGCGCTTCGTTGAGCTGCCGGCCGACCTGAGCGAGCACAACCCGGCGCCGGTGTACACCGCCGTGCCGCTGGAGCAGGTGGTGGCCTTCAACCTCGAACTGCTGTTCCCCGGCATGGAGATCGAGGGTCACTACTTCTTCCGCGTCACCCGCGACGCGGACCTGGAGCTGCGCGACCTGGAGGCCGACGATCTGATGGAGGCCCTGCAGCAGGGCCTGCGCAAGCGGCGCATGGGCGGCGAGGTGGTGCGCCTGGAGGTGGCCAACGAGATGCCCGATGCGGTGGTGGATCTGCTGCTGGAGGGCACCGGCGTGGAGCCGGAAGACCTCTACCGGATCAACGGCCCGCTCGGCCTCGACGATCTGATGAGCCTGATGGCGGTGCCGCTGCCCAAGCTCAAGGACAAACCCCACCGCGGCCGCACGGCCAAGGCCCTGGCGCGGGCCCAGAAGAGCCTGCTGGAGGATGGCTCGATCAAGGCCGAGGAGTTCGAGAGCATCTTCTCGGTGCTGCGCCGCGGCGATGTGCTGCTGCACCACCCCTTCGATCTGTTCTCCACCTCCGTGGAGGAGTTCA
>Ga0208361_1000343_pt1 | contig 14085 bp, 10 predicted proteins | sample LakMenEpi05Aug10_FD_150670 | JGI IMG/M metagenome (GOLD analysis project Ga0208361, IMG submission 150670) | Freshwater microbial communities from Lake Mendota, WI - 05AUG2010 deep hole epilimnion (SPAdes) | ecosystem: Environmental > Aquatic > Freshwater > Lake > Epilimnion/Euphotic zone ... | reverse complement strand
ATCATTCATAATAGCAATGGCTTTTTCAGCTGAGGGGTTAGACGATGGCTGGCAGCCAACCAACATCCATCCGAGCAGCAGCAGAATGGTTACTACTTTAGGCATACTCAGGTATTCGATGATTTAAAATCTTTTTTATGAATTTTTCCTTCCTGCACCAACTCCTTATGAATGTTATCGAGTATTCCATTCACAAATTGTCCACTCTGCGGCGTACTATAGGCCTTCGCCAGGTCAATGTATTCATTCAGGGTGACTTTGGTGGGAATGGTTTCAAAATATAATAGTTCGCATAAGCCCATCCGCATCAGAATCATATCGAGCACAGCGATGCGATCGGCATCCCAGTTTTTCAGTTTAGGATGTATCAGGGTAGAACAATAATCCTTCTTCTCTCCTACGGTACGTAGTAAGTCTTTTGCAAACAACCATTTTTCCGGACTCAGCAGTTCATCGGTGTTATACACCCCCGGCTTTTGAATATAATTTAGAATCAGTTGCTCCATCATCTCCGCATCATCGTCCCAATTAGTAAACAATTCCTCCAGGTGTTGACAAAATAATTCATTGGGTAATAAGACCTGAGAAAATAAGATACGCACGATTTCCCTGTCGCGGGATTTATCGTGTAACGCTTCTCCAATGTATTGCTGGTAGGCGGGCGTCTCCTTGAGGCTGTTGTAGATTTTTTTTACCAATTCAGGGTCGATCAGGTTATTGGTACCCAGTTTTTTCACAGAATTGCGAAAAGAGGGATTATCTAAGATGCCCCGTATGGTGAGGTTGGCAGTAATTTTCGTGTTCACTTCCAGGTCTTCCCGGGATGGCAAGTTCTTGGCCCGGCGGTGCAATGAATCTATGTCCGCGTACTGTCCTACTTCGGTGATAAAGTAAAGGAGGTAAACGAAAAGTTCCCGGGTTTTTTCAAGACTTTTTTGAAGGTGAGATTCCAGTTCAGCGGGGGTATGCTCTGTATGGGAGGTTTCAGCCATGTAAATGACTTGCATGACTTTCGACCGGATGTTTCTTCTGCTGATCATACTGGTAAGAACTGGTTGAACCGGCGCAAATATACGGATACATTAATAGCGATCATTAGAAATAACTACCTGATTTTCTGAAACATTCAGCATCCGTTTCCTCCCACTGACTTCATGCGTATGAAAAAATGACATAATTTGACTGAAATAACTGAAATTGGGGCGCTTTTGTATGACAGTAAAGTGTTCAATCAAGTTCATTCAGCGTGAAAAACTGAAAATTTGACCTAAATATACCTGTGGCATAATAATCGTGCCCCCGTTAGTAATTCTCTAATAATTAATTAAAAACAATAACGTATGGCAAAAAAATTGAACGTTACTCCCCTCCACGACCGGGTGATCATTAAGCCGGCAGCTTCTGAAGAAAAAACAGCAGGCGGCATCATTATTCCGGATACAGCGAAAGAAAAGCCCCAACGCGGAACCGTTGTTGCCGTTGGAGCCGGGAAGAAAGATGAACCTGTAACCGTAAAGGTGGGCGATACCGTACTGTATGGAAAATATGCAGGCACTGAGATACAGATTGAAGGACAGGATCTGCTGATTATGAGAGAAAGTGATATACTGGCGATTGTTTAATTCAGCATTCTTTTATCTGACATTTTATTTTAATTAACCAGCTTAATCAATTGAAAAACAAATAAATCCGACAAAAGGATAAAAAACAAGAATTATGGCAAAGCAAATATTTTTCGACATTGAAGCAAGGAACAGGATGAAAAAGGGTGTTGACACCTTAGCCAATGCGGTGAAAGTGACCCTTGGTCCTAAAGGTCGTAATGTAGTTATTGAAAAGAAGTTCGGTGCTCCTCAGGTTACCAAAGATGGTGTTACAGTAGCGAAAGAAATCGAATTGGAAGATGCCATCGAAAACATGGGTGCCCAAATGGTGAAGGAAGTAGCCTCTAAAACTGCCGATCAGGCGGGTGATGGAACTACTACTGCAACAGTATTGGCCCAGGCCATTATTTCAGAAGGATTGAAAAACGTGGCGGCAGGTGCCAATCCAATGGACCTCAAGCGCGGTATTGACAAGGCCGTTGCCCGCGTGGTGGAAAGTCTGAAAGGACAATCACAGACAGTAGGGAACGATACCAAGAAAATAGAGCAGGTAGCTGCCATCTCTGCCAACAGCGATGCTGAAATCGGCAAGTTGATTGCAACAGCTATGAGCAAAGTGGGCAAAGAAGGTGTTATCACGGTAGAAGAAGCAAAAGGTACCGATACAACTGTTGATGTGGTAGAAGGTATGCAATTTGACCGTGGTTATATCTCTCCATACTTCGTAACCAACAGTGAGAAGATGGAAGTAGAACTGCAGAACCCTTACATTCTTATCTATGATAAGAAGATCAGTGCTATGAAAGACATCCTCCATATTCTGGAGAAAGTGGCTCAAAGTGGTCGTCCTTTGCTGATCATCGCAGAAGACCTGGAAGGTGAAGCACTGGCTACCCTGGTGGTGAATAAATTACGTGGTACGCTGAAAGTGGCTGCTGTAAAAGCACCGGGCTTTGGCGACCGCAGAAAAGAAATGCTCACAGATATCTCCATTCTGACAGCAGGTATTGTGGTGAGTGAAGAGCAGGGCTTCAAACTCGAGAATGCTGATTTATCTTACCTCGGTCAGGCTACTTCAGTAACCATCGACAAAGACAATACCATTGTGGTAGGTGGAAAAGGAAAGAAAGCCGATATCACAGCACGTGTGAACCAGATCAAAGCACAAATCGAGAATACAACTTCAGATTATGATCGCGAGAAACTGCAAGAGCGCCTGGCTAAATTAAGCGGTGGTGTAGCTGTACTCTATGTAGGTGCTGCCACAGAAGTAGAAATGAAAGAAAAGAAAGACCGTGTGGATGATGCCTTACATGCTACCCGCGCAGCGGTTGAAGAAGGTATTGTACCCGGCGGTGGTGTGGCGTATATCCGCGCTGTAGAAAGTCTCGAAAAACTGAAAGGTGCCAACGAAGACGAAGCAACCGGTATCCAGATCGTTAAGAGAGCAATCGAAGAGCCCATCCGTCAGATTGTTGCCAACAGTGGAATCGAAGGTTCCATTGTGGTGCAGAAAATCAAAGAAGGAAAAGGTGATTTTGGTTTCAATGCCCGCACAGAGGTGTATGAAAACCTGCTGAAAGCCGGTGTTATTGATCCTACCAAAGTAACCCGCGTAGCCCTTGAAAATGCTGCTTCTATTGCGGCCATGTTACTCACTACAGAGTGTGTGATTGCCGACAAACCCAAGCCCGAAGCTGCACATGCACATCCTGCCCCTGATATGGGCGGTATGGGTGGATACTAATCAACTTTACCCTTTTAATATCAAGACCCCGACCCTACTGTCGGGGTCTTTTTTTTTCTGTAACTTTTAAGTTACAACATCGTCTTAGTCGTGTGGTAAAAAAATATCACCTTACAACCATTGGTCTCGCAACTTCGACCGACCATCCAAAACTTGTCCTACTTAAAATGAATACTTATTTACATTTAATTTAAATACCTACCCTGAAATCATTTCATCCATCTTCATCCACTCATTCTTCTAACCATGGAACTACTCATCAACAACCTGTCTAAAACCTATGCGAACGGTGTGAAAGCCCTGCACAACGTTTCACTGACCATTCCCCAGGGCATGTTCGGACTTTTGGGTCCGAATGGTGCCGGCAAATCATCGCTGATGCGAACCATCGCCACCCTGCAAAATCCGGACAGCGGGTCTATTCAATTAGGAGATATAGATGTACTGCATGATCAGGAATCACTCCGAAAAGTACTCGGCTATCTGCCGCAGGAATTTGGTGTATATCCTCGCGTGAGTGCCGCCATGATGCTCGATCATATTGCCCAGTTAAAAGGATTATCTAATCGCAACGAAAGAAAAGAAACAGTAGAAGCCTTGTTGCAAAAAGTCAATCTCTGGAAAGAGCGTAAACGCAACCTCGGCAGCTTTTCCGGTGGCATGAAGCAGCGTTTCGGCATCGCCCAGGCATTGGTAGGCAACCCGAAACTGTTAATTGTAGATGAGCCGACAGCTGGATTAGACCCTGCCGAGCGCAATCGTTTTTATAACCTGTTGAGTGAAATTGGAGAAAGTACGATCATTATTTTAAGTACACACATAGTAGAAGATGTAAAAACACTTTGTAAACAATTTGCTATCATTTGTGGAGGGGAAGTAATGGCGGTAAGTACCCCACAGGAAGCAGTGAACTGGCTCAGCAATAAAGTATGGAGTAAATCGATACCAAAAGTTGAAATCGAGGAATACAGAAATAATTACCACGTAATAGCTACCCAGCTGGCGGAGGGAAGATTATTCATACGGGTGATTGCCGACAGTGATCCCGGCAATGGGTTCTCTCCAGCAGCACCTACGCTGGAGGACGTATACTTCAACGCTATCTCAACAAAAATGGATCTAGTCACCCTGTAAAACTGCTCGTATGTTTTGGTCTGTCTTTTCCTTTGAAATCCGTTATCGGCTGCAACGCCCCGCTACCTATATCTATTTCGCTGTTTTTCTATTCATCACAGCCTTGATCATTGCAGATGGAGGTACCCCGGCCACTGAAAAAGTGTATCACAATTCGCCGGCAATGATCGGCTCATTTTTTTGTCTGCTGGGTATCTTCAGTGTATTGATCAGTTCCGCTATCATGGGTGTGCCCCTGTTTCGTGATTTGGAACATAATACCAAAGAATATCTGCTTGCCACACCTATAGGCCGCACTGCCTATTTCTGGGGCCGCTTTAGCGGTTCATTTCTGATACTGATTTTCGTATGCTCCGGTGCCATCATCGGCTACATCGCCGGGACTTGGCTGGGGCCTTTGCTGGACTGGACCAAAGCAGAGAGATATGGACCCAATCTTACCATGAACTACCTATGGCCCTTTGTCACAATACTGCTTCCCAGTATGTTTTTTACCAGCTGCATCTTTTTCGGATTGGTAGCCTGGTTACGAAACAACAGGGTATTATACACAGCATCTATTCTGCTGTTCATATTGTATTTACTGTCCAATTTTTTGGTGAGTGACCTGGAAAAAAGAGAGCTGGTTGATCTGCTCGATCCATTTGCCCTCAATACGTACAGTAATGCTACCAAGTATTTCACGCCCGCAGAACAAAATACTTTATTGACCCCGATGACCGGCAATCTATTGTACAATCGCTTGCTTTGGCCCGCCATCGGACTGGTAATTTTGTTGTTTGCTTATTTCCGTTTCAGCATTGTTCGCTTTGTGGCCAACGCAAGTCGGGGAGGGAAAAACAAGACAACAGATGAAAAAACTGCCCGGGTAGGGTTACCAGTTTTTAATCCGGTATTCAGCAATCGGCTGAACAGGTCGAATTTGTGGAGTCTGGGCAAACTCGAATTCAGGAATATCATTCGAGATACTTATTTCCTTTCCATCATCCTCGGTGCGGTTATTTTCTTATTCCTCGACGACTGGATTGGCAACCAGCAATATGGTGTGCCCGACAGACCTCTTACCATGAACATGCTGCTGTTTAAAACTTTTAATTACAGCCTCTTTGTATTTATCTTGATCATGTTCTATGCAGGTGAAACTGTGCACAGGGATCGCGCCACCAGATTCTCTAACATTGCAGATGCCTTACCTGTTCCTAATTGGGTGCAATTGGGATCTAAATTTCTAGCCATAACAGGTGTTTGCTTTTTGCTGGCAACAATTCCTATGATAGTAGGTGTAACCGTTCAGATTTTACAAGGTTTCTTTGAATTCAAGTGGGATTATTATTTCATCGACTTGTATGCCATCACTTTCTGGGATTACTTTCAGATGGCCTTACTGGCATTTTTTGTTCATGCACTGGTCAACAATAAATTTCTTGGACATTTCGTAGGTATTGGTATTTGGGTACTGATATTTATTGCTCGCAGTGTTCTGGAATGGGATTATAACCTGGTTTTGTACAGCTATAAACCCAGCTACCGGATTTCAGATATGAATGACTTCGGTCATTTTGCAGCACCCCTATTCTGGTTCAATCTTTACTGGACCGCTTTTGGCTTTATTTTATTAGTAGTGGCTTCCATTCTTTGGGCGCGCGGAAACAATAATACTTTCCGATCACGCCTTCAAGCTTTTCGAAGCAGATGGAATCGCACTACTTCCACTGCAATGATTATTTTATGTATCATCTGGCTCGGCAGCGGGGCATTTATTTATTACAATGTTAGTCAGCTGAATAAATACAGTACTTCCGATGAGGGAAAAGAACGATCAGCCAACTATGAAAAGAAATATAAGAAATATGAACGCATACCACAGCCAAAAGTAACTGATGTTCTCCTCTATGCAGATATATTTCCGCAAGAACGAGCGGTGAATATGAAAGTGCAACTAAAGGTGAAAAACAAGACCAATCGTACCATTGACTCGCTACACTTGCTTTCCGGCGATGGCCAGCATTACCAACTGTTGTACAACGGTTCTGAGTTACAACCTGTATACACGGAAGTTAGACCCCGCCCCAAACTCACCCTCGTCTACAATCGTCCGGATACAGGAGGTTACCGCATATTCCGACTGCCCGCTTCCCTCCTGCCAGGTGATACTGCTGTTTTGGAAATTAGAACAAGGGTAAGTAACCCTGGATTTGTGAATAACGGACTTACCAGAGAGATTGTGTACAATGGTACTTTCACCAATGAAGGTATTCCCTCAATCGGCTATAACGCAGATCTGGAATTGAGCAGTGATGAGGATAGAAAAAAATACAAACTACCGGAAAAGCAAGATGAACAACCACCCCACCGTGATCCGTATGGTGAAAGTACAATGCTGTTCAACGATGATGCCGATCTGGTCAGTTTCGAATGTTTTGTTAGTACTACTCCTGACCAAATTGCTATCGCACCCGGATACATCCAGAGAGAATGGACCGAAAACGGTCGCCGCTATTTTCATTACAAACAAGATTCCAAGTCCGATTACTTCTTCAACATCGTATCAGCCCGTTACTCGATTTTGAAAGACAAATGGGTGAGTCCTGAAGGAAAAGTAATTAACCTGGAAATTTATTATCACAAAGAGCATAACTACAACCTCGACCGCATGATGTCGGCCATGAAAGATGGTCTCCGCTATTATCAAAAAAACTTCGGACCTTATCAATACCGGCAGGTTCGAATCCTTGAGTTCCCCCGCTATGCGGCATTTGCACAATCCTTCCCCAACACCATCCCCTATTCAGAGGATTTCGGTTGGTATGCAGACTTCTCCGACCCGAATGACTATGACTACTTTTACTATGTGACACTTCACGAGCTAGCCCACCAGTGGTGGGGTCACCAGGTGGTTCCCAACTATACCCGCGGTTCCAACCTGGTTTCTGAATCGCTCGCTGAATACTCAGCTCTGATGGTGGCAAAAGAGAAGTATGGCCATGATAATGTGCAGAGATTCCTGCGTTATGACCTGGATGGATATCTCCGAGGCAGAGCAGGTGAATCAAAAAAAGAGAATGTGTTTATTAATTGTAATCGTTCATACCAATGGTATCAAAAAGGCAGTCTCATCTTATATGCCCTGCAAGATTACATTGGAGAGGATAAATTGAATGCACAAATCAAGGCATTCAGGGATAGTTTCGCATTAAAAGAAACACCCCCATTCGCAGGCAGCTATGATCTGTACGCGTTTATAGAAAAAGCCGTTCCAGACTCTTTGCGCTATTTCCTGGAAGACTCCTGGTTAAAAATTGCCCTTTATGAAAACCGCATACTCAAAGCAACTGCTAAACAGTTGAAGGGAGATGAATACGAAGTGAGTTTAACGGTGAGGGCCAGAAAAATGTATGCCGATGAAAAAGGAAATGAATCGGAAGCAAACAATACGAATGACTACATCGATATCGGTATTTTTACTGATGAGAAGACGGAGAAAAACGGCAGAAAACTTACACAACCTTTATACCTGCAAAAACATCGCCTGAAAAATGGTGATCATGTTGTAAAGATTCGGGTGAAGGGAAAACCTGTTAAAGCCGGCATCGATCCGTATAACCAACTCATCGATCGTATACCGGAAGACAATAAAATAGATGTGGAGCTGATAAAATAATAGGTCTAATTGCCAGCAATATAGCCAAGGTTATAAAAATTCTTCATGATAGATGGGCTGCCGGCTGTTTGAGTACATGCCGGTAGCCTTCTGTTATCATCCATTGAGCCAATCCATAAGTCAACATCACCCATACATCCCAGGTTGCAGGCGATTGAAAGAGGAACTTATTGAATGCCAGGATGGCATCAGAGAGAATAAAAAGTCCGATACCGGGAATAAAAAAAGAAACCGCAGTGCTGCGAAAATCTACCTGGTTCATCAGATTAAATGCCATCACCAGACTAAAGGATATCAGCACCATATAAATAACAACCGGTAATTGGTAGGAACCCAAACTGTCTTTCAGTGCAACATAAAAACCCAAAACTGCTAACAGGGCAAAAACGAAGCCCAAGCACGTATATATGGATAAACGAAGCGACTGTAGCATGAATAACAAACGACTGTTTGAGATATGTGTTAGCATAAAGGAGAGCATGCCGATCAAGAAGAACAATGCTCCATCAGCCATCAAAAGCAAATCACCCCACCATGAAAATAGCAGCGCTGCAATGGCCCATTTACCCAATCGATTTTCCATGACCGGCTTACCGGTAACCAGGATCAGATAAACAATGAGCACTGGAAGCAAAAGAGATTTTGTTACAAGTCGGGCACCCGCATATCCGGAAACAATCGAAAAGATATGTATTGCCAACACGAGCAGGTAAGCACCCCTGAAAAGTAAAGCCGCGTTCTTCTTCATACGATCAGATTGATTAATTGTTAAAGCATGCCCGGGAAAATCCTGATATCACAACAATACTTACTTTTGCGCCACCATGCGCGAAGAAGAGGAAAATTTTATACACTTTTGGGCAGCCCGCGGCGCGGCAGAGAAAAGCAGTCCCCGTCCCTTACTGATCGGGTTCTCTTTCGGACTGGTTTTCGGTATTGCCACCCTTGTATCGCTCTATTCCGGTTGGGATAAACGAGCTTTTATGGTGGCTAATTCCCGGCTGAGCATGGGTTTTCTGCTTATAATTATCCTCGCAGTAGCTATTTTTGTGGCATATTTCTACCGGCACTTTCGCTGGGAGCGGAATGAAGAATATTACCAGTCCTTACTGGCCAAAAAAAAACGTGAAAATAAAGATGCCATGCAGCCTCCGGGGGCTGAAAATGGTCTAACCTAAAAATTTATATTGTGAAAAAACTAGTTCTCTTCTCCCTGATTGCCCTGACTGGCTTTGGTTGCCTGAAAAACGAACCAAGTGGTTGCCAGCCTGCACCTGTTCAATCTGAAAAAACCCCGATGGTGGCTTTCTGTACGGCACGTAATATTAGTTATACCGAGCACAGCTCAGGTTTATTGTACCAGATCATGGACCCCGGTCAGGGAACCCTGACACCGGCCGCCTCCTCTATTGTTACGGTACAATACGTGGGTAAGTTGATGAATGGAACAACCTTTGACTCTTCTTCTACCCCATTTACCAGTGGCCTATCGCAGTTAATCGATGGCTGGAAAATCGGACTGCCCCTGATCAAAAAAGGTGGAAAAATCAAGCTGGTGATACCTTCAGCCCTGGGATATAGCTGTACCGGCTATCCCCCCATCATCCCCGCCAATAGCCCATTGTATTTTGAAATTAGTCTGGTAGACATCCGTTAAGGCCACCCCGTTTAAAAGTCCACAAGAATGCCCCTTTCCGGCACCCGGGTAAGCTGGGGGCAGATTGGCTGTATTTCAGCGGCATTCCCCTATCTTTGCGGCTCTAAATTTGAAAACCGTTACGATATGCAACTGAAAGGGCTGGTGAAGATTTTTGCCATTGTATTGATTATCATTTGTGTCTATCAACTCTCATTTACCTGGTTGGTGAAAAACCATGAAGGTGAAATGGAGAAGAAAGCAGCCAGCTGGCTGAAACAGTACCCTACTGCCAGCCAAGTTTATCCCAGCGATAAAGAGCTGCAGGAGAAGTACAACGATAGTCTGGCCGACCTGAAAAAAGAGCGCCTCCGCAGATTACTAGATAGCACCAAAGACACCAAACTTGGATTTGGATTTACCACGTACAGAAGTGCCAAAGAAAAAGAATTAATGTTGGGATTGGATCTGCAGGGTGGCATGAGTGTTACGATGGAAGTAGGACTGGACGGATTACTGAAATCCCTTGCGAACTTCACAAAAGACCCTGTTTTCAATAAGGCCCTGCAGCAAGCTGTTGCCCGTAAAGCCAATGGGGGTGCTGATTTGATTACACTCTTCCGTGAAGAATACAAAAATTTGAATCCTACCGGCAAACTGGCTCCCTTCTTTGCTGCTCGCAGTAATGGTAAAGTAAAATTCGATGCCAACGATGATGCAGTGACTGCCTATTTGCGTGAACAGGCTATTTCTGCTTTCAACAATACGTATCGTATTCTGCGCACCAGAATTGACCGTTTTGGTGTGGCGTCTCCCAATATCAATCCAGATCCGGCAAAGGGTATCATCAACATAGAACTGGCAGGCGTAAACGATAAAGCACGCGTACGCTCCTATCTTCAGTCTACTGCTAACCTACAATTTTTTGAGACGTATACGCTGGAAAGCCGCGACATACAAAATGCCCTCATTGCTGCTGACAAGACTGCCGAAGACTATGCAAAAGGTATTGTCATCAAGGATTCAACCGTAGCCGATACAAAAAAAGATACTGCTAACAACCCAACCAAAGCTTCAACTGACACTTCCAAAACATCCACTATCTCTGCCATCTCCAACCTGTCGACAGGTGGTACAGGAAGCAAGAAATCTGATTCTGCTCTAAAAAATCCCATTTTCAGACTTTTGCAGGTGGCCCAACCTTTTCAGGGTTCCAATGGTAAGCCGGTGTTCCCCTCGGCCATTGGTTACATTGCTGCCAAAGACACAGCCAGTCTGAATGATTATCTTTCACTCGATCTGGTTAAGGCCAAATTCCCGCCCAACCTGGTTTTCATGTATGGTAAAATGGAAATGCAATCTACCGACCCCAAAGCGGCAGATATCCTTACCCTATATGCTGTTAAAACGCTCGATAACGGACAGGCAGAACTGGAGGGTGACCACATCAGCAGTGCCTCTCAGGACTATGACGAGAAAGGCAAGATTGCCATCAAAATGAACATGGATAAAATTGGTACCAACATCTGGGCGAAAATGACAACCAGAAATGTAGGTAAGCCAATTGCCATCGTTCTTGATAATTTTGTGTATTCTGCCCCTAATGTAAATGATCCTATTACAACCGGTAATTCACAGATTTCCGGTAACTATACACTCAAGGAAGCAAAAGACCTCTCTGAAATTCTAGAGAGTGGTAAACTGCCTGCTCCTGCAAAAATTGTTCAGGAACAGCAAGTGGGACCTACACTTGGCCGTGAGACCATCATTGGTGGTGGGTTATCCTTTCTGATATCCTTCCTGGTCATCTTTGCCCTGATGCTCCTTTACTTCAATACAGCAGGTTGGGTGGCCAATATTGCCTTGATCCTGAACCTGCTCTTTACAGTGGGTATCCTCAGTTCCTTGGGCTTTACGCTGACTGCTCCGGGTATAGCCGGTCTGGTACTGACGGTTGGTCTGGCAGTAGATACCAACGTAATCATCTTTGAAAGAATCAAGGAAGAATTAACACGTGGTAAAAGCTATTCTGTTGCCGTAGCCGATGGTTACCGTCGCTCGCTGGCACCCGTACTTGATGCCCACGTTACAACTTTACTAACTGCCATCATTCTCGCTTACTTCGGATTAGGTCCGGTACTGGGCTTCGCGACCACGCAAATCATTGGTATCCTGCTGTCGCTGTTCTGTGGTATCCTGGTATCCAGACTGATCACTGACATGTACACCAACCGGAACAGACACTTTGAATATTTCACCGGTATCTCCCGCCGTATTTTCCGTCATGCCAGCATTCGCTTCATTGAATATCGCAAATATGCTTATATTTTATCCATCTTCATTTTTGCGCTGGGTATCAGTACGCTGTTCATGAAAGATGCCTTTGATGAAGGGGTAGAGTTTTCGGGTGGTCGTAGCTATACAGTTCGTTTTGATAAGGCGGTAGATGAAGACCAAATCAGGAATGAACTGAAGAATGAGTTCAAAGAACCGGTTATAATAAAAACAGTGGATGTAAAAAATCAACTGAACATCACTACCTCCTATATGATCCGTCAGCAGGGTGACAACATCGACTCGCTGGTGGAGCGTAAGCTATATACCGGACTCAAATCACACTTACCTGCCAATGTAAGTTTTGAAGAGTTTGAACGTACTTACAAATTGGGGTCACAAAAAGTATTACCTACTATCTCCGATGATCTGAAATCAGGTGCCACCAAGGCTGTTATATTCGGTATCATTATTATTTGTCTTTACATCTTTATTCGCTTCCGCGACTGGCGCTATTCACTGGGTACCATTTTCGCTTTGTTACACGACGTATTTGTAACATTGATTGTATTCAGCTTCTGCCGCAAGATCGTTCCATTCCCACTCGAAATCGACCAGCATTTTATTGCGGCGGTATTGACGGTTATTGGTTTCTCAATGAACGATACGGTAATTGTATATGACCGTATCCGTGAAGACAGTAAATTAATGAAAGGTGTGCCGAATGCAACCATCATCGATAAAGCCATTAATGAGACATTAAGCAGAACGGTAATGACTTCTCTGACTGTATTCCTTACTATTCTGATTCTATTTATTTTCGGTGGTGAAGTAACCCGTGGTTTCTCTTTTGCAATGTTGATTGGTGTAATCACAGGTACTTACTCCTCTATCTTTGTTGCCGCTCCCATCTTGGTTGACTTTGCAAAAAACAGACCGCTGGGCAAGCTGGAGGAAAACAACAAGAAGAAGAAATAATTCTGAAATGACTGAACATAAAAAAACCTGCCGATTGGCAGGTTTTTTTTATAAAAGCAAAGCTCATTACACAGAAAAGGAAGTACCGCAACCGCAGGTCTTCGCTGCATTGGGGTTGCTGAATGTAAAGCCGCGACTATTCAATCCACCCTGCCAATCGACCTGCATGCCATACAGATACAATTCATGGCTTTTCTGCATGATACAAGGTATACCCTCGATAGTAAAATGCTGATCGTCAGCAGCAGGTTGTTCAAAGCCTAGCACATAGGTCATGCCGCTGCATCCACCACCTTTTACACCAATGCGCAGACGCTGAAGGGTGTCAAATCCCGGTTCTGCCATAAGTCGCTTAATCTCGGTAATTGCTCCGGGTGTTAATTGAACAGGTATTTCAGTAAGTGTTTCCATAGCATCTATCAAAACACAAAGGTACAATGAAGGGAATGACTTCCCAAATGAACCAAATAACTATATGATTATCAGATAATTAAATATCAATATAAAACCCTTACCTTAATGGTGTGCTTTACTTCACGCAGTAATCCTACCGCTTTCTGCGAGAGTCGCTTATCGACATCGAGCACTACATAGCCAATACGGGGATTGGTAGTGAGGTATTGACCAACAATATTGATGTGGTTTCCTGATAAAGCTGCATTGATAGCAGTGAGAACACCCGGCACATTTTTATGGATGTGTAAGATACGGTGGGCATTTTCTACCGGCGGCAGTGCCAGGGCAGGAACAGAATGAGAGCCAGCGGTGATACCTCGCTCGAGAAATTGAAACATTTTCATACTCACATCAGCGCCAATGTTCTCCTGTGCTTCCTGGGTGCTTCCGCCAATATGGGGTGTCAAGAGTACATTGGGTAAGCCTTGCAGCGGACAACCAAAATTATCGCCATTTTTTTCCGGTTCGAAAGGATATACATCAATGGCGGCGCCGCCGATGGCTTCCTGAGCCAGTGCCACTGCGAGGGCATCCAGATCTACCACTTCTCCGCGAGCATAATTAATCAGTATAGCGCCTTGTTTTGCTGATTTCA
>Ga0208361_1000339_pt1 | contig 14353 bp, 12 predicted proteins | sample LakMenEpi05Aug10_FD_150670 | JGI IMG/M metagenome (GOLD analysis project Ga0208361, IMG submission 150670) | Freshwater microbial communities from Lake Mendota, WI - 05AUG2010 deep hole epilimnion (SPAdes) | ecosystem: Environmental > Aquatic > Freshwater > Lake > Epilimnion/Euphotic zone ... | reverse complement strand
ACGCCGGTGCATGCGGGCAACTTCTGATCACACTTCCGAGCGGAGTTACCGTTGCATCGATGAGTAGCTCGTCGATTCTCACGCCAACGGTTCTTCCGAACGAATGCGCAGTCACAAGAGTCGGCCCACTCATCAACGCCACACTCGCCATAGCTCGCTTGAACTTGTAGGTTCCCCCGAACCACCGCGCACAGATTCGGGCGGTTAGCGTTCAGCACGTGTTCACGGGCATCGTTGAAGAGCTCGGCGCCGTTGCATCACGAAACGGATCACGACTCCGCATCAGCGCCAAGCACATCCTGGAAGACAGCGCGATAGGTGCCTCCATCGCAGTGAACGGCTGCTGCCTTACCGTCGTACAAACCGGCGATGACTGGTGGGAAGCCGATGTGAGCGATGAAACGTTTCAGCGAACGAACCTTGGCGCACTGAAAGTCGGCGACCCGGTGAACTTGGAGCGCCCGATGTCGGCCGACGGGCGGTTCGGTGGGCACGTCGTACTCGGACATGTGGATCTCGTTGGCGAGGTGGTGTCGCCGGCACCCGACTTGCGCGTGCGAATCGCCCGCAACCACATGCACCTCTTGGTGGAGAAGGGATCCATCACCGTGGACGGCGTGAGCTTGACGGCATTCGACCTCGATGACGACTCGTTCCGTGTTGCAGTCATACCCCATACCTCCGCGGTGACCACACTCGGCGTTCGACGTGCTGGCGACAAGGTGAACATCGAGATGGACGTACTCGCAAAGCACGTGGATCGGCTCGTGAGCGCACGCGGTGGGAATCGTCGCAAGATCGGATGGTGGCGACGATGAGCAACCTCAACGACCTGCGCAAACAAATCGACGATATCGACGCTGCCATCATCGAGCTGCTCGCACAACGAATGGAAGTGTGCCGCGAGGTTGCCACGCTCAAGTCGCAGAGCAACACGGCGATCATCCAACCGCAGCGAGTTCGCGAAGTGCTGACCACTCGGCGTCAATGGGCCATCAACAACGACGTCGATCCGGACTTTGCCGAACAGCTGTTCCGCATTCTTCTCTCCGAAACGCACCGCATCGAAGTCGCCCATGAGAAGGCGTTCGAGAAGCCGACCAAAGTGGCCGACGTTCTCGCGTCGGCACTCGATGCCGTTGCATGCCGCATCGACCACGTGGTGGTGGCGGTCGCCAACTTGTCGGCGGCATCCGCGTTTCTCGCTTCGATCGGCTTCTCCACGGAGCCCACCGACGATCCCGGAATCGTCGTGGCTGAAGGCGGCGGCGTCACCGTGGTGTTGGTGGGCCCTGGTGACAAAGCAGTGGATGCACACCTCAAGGAACATGGCTCGGGCGTGCAGCACATCGCCATCGAAGTCCTCAATGCCGGCTACGTGCAGGAGCTTCTCAAAGCGGCGAATGTGCCGCTGCTCACCGATGTCGTCGTGGACGAACACGGACACGAGCAGGTATTCACCGTGCTCGACCCGTCCACTGGAGTGCAGCTGGGATTCATCTCGCGTACCGGTAATCGGGTACCGATGAACGGCGCCAATGTGCGGGCCCTGTTCCGCGCACTGGGCAACGTATAGCTGGCGGGACCTTGCTATGGTGAGGTTGCTCGATGAATACGAGCGGGGCGCTCCTCTAACACTTGCGACCCGCCCGATCGGGTGCTGACAGTCCTATTCAACATTTCTCGCGACTGGCGACCACATCGCCCATCTCGAGATGAACGCATGTCTGAATGAAAGGCATCGTGGAATCTCAGCACCGTACCGACGCGACCTCGATTCACTCGTCGATGATTGACGCACCGACTGCTGAGCTGCTTCGTGACGCGCGCAAGATTCGCGATCTTCACCATGGCGCACGCATCACGTATTCACCGAAGGTGTTCATTCCGCTCACCATGTTGTGTCGGGACAAGTGTGGCTATTGCACCTTCGCCCAACCACCCGCGCGGCTAGAGAGCCCGTACCTCAACCCGGAGCAGGTGCTCGCCATTGCCAAACGCGGCGCAGCACGAGGTTGCCACGAAGCGTTGTTCACACTCGGTGAACGCCCGGAGTTGCGTTACGACATTGCTGCAGACTGGCTGCGCACACACGGCTTCGACTCGACAGTCCACTACCTGCACGACATGGCGAAGTTGGTATTGAACGAAACCGGATTACTCCCCCACGCAAACGCAGGTGCGTTGTACAAGGACGAGCTTTCGATGCTTCGCCATGTTTCTCCCTCGCAAGGGATGATGATCGAAACGCTTCGTGACGATTTGGAGTGTCACCGCGGCGCACCCGACAAGGTTCCCCAACGGCGACTCGACACGTTGGAATATGCCGGCGAGCTGCAGATTCCGTTCACGACCGGAATCCTGGTGGGAATCGGCGAGACGCGAGCAGATCGCATCGCAGCCTTAGAGGCGATTGCGTCATCGCATGCACGACACGGCCACGTACAAGAAGTCATCGTGCAGAACTTCCTCCCCAAGGCTCGTACCGGTATGCAGCACGAAGCAGCCTGCGACACCGACGAATACATGTGGTCGATTGCAGTTGCGCGGCTGATCTTGCCGCCGGAGATTCATCTGCAGGCGCCACCGAACCTGAGCGACGACTTCGGCACGCTGCTGTCGGCCGGTATCGACGACTGGGGCGGCGTCTCACCGGTGACCGCCGATCACGTGAACCCCGAGCGCCCATGGCCAGAACTCGATCGTCTGCGCGAAGTCACCGAAGCCGCAGGACGCGTACTTGCACCTCGCCTCACGGTGTATCCGGAATTCATCACCGACATCGGTTTGTCGGCATCCCCCAAGTGGATCGATGCTTCGTTGCGATTCCGTGTGCTCGACCGCAGCGATGCCGAAGGATTCGGCCGCGATGATCCTGGCGCAATCTGGCCGGAGAAAGTCACCGCGGCCGATGTGGTGCACGATGGCGCAGAGGTGGTGTTGGTTGGGCATCGCTCCACTCAGTGGTACTCGGGCGCCAACAATCCCCCGCCACATCTGTTGGGTGCCACCGCGGCACCGTCACTCGTGGAACGCTCGCGAAAGATGCATGGCCCCGTTGGTGAAGTGCTCCGCGGAGTAGAACTTGGCCAACAGCTCGGCGAACACGAAATCGCGGCCTTGTTCCGTGCCCGTGGACCCGAGGTGCGGGCCGTTGCTGATGCCGCCGACACCCTGCGTCGAGACACCGTCGGGGACGACATCACCTGGGTGCACAACCGCAACATCAATTACACCAACGTGTGCACGTTCAAGTGCAAGTTCTGTGGCTTCTCAAAGGGTCCACTCAGCCTCAACTTACGTGGCACCCCGTACCTCCTCACACTCGACGACATTGCTGCACGGGTGAGTGAAGCGTGGGAACTCGGGGCAACCGAAGTGACGCTTCAAGGCGGGATTCACCCCGACTTCGATGGCGACTACTACGTCGACGTCACACGCGCGGTGAAACAAGCCGCTCCCAACATTCACGTCCATGGCTTTACGGCACTGGAAGTTACGGAGGGGGCGTCACGATTGGGTGAGTCGCTCGCCTCGTACCTCGGACGATTGAAGGAAGCAGGCCTGTCATCGCTGCCGGGTACCGCAGCAGAGATCCTGGACGACGAGGTGCGAGCAGTGTTGTGCAGTGACAAGGTGAACACCGAGGAGTGGCTGAACGCACACCGCACGGCACACTCGGTTGGGTTGCGCTCGAACGTCACCATGATGTTCGGCTCCATCGAGTCACCGCAGGCGTGGGCGCGTCATCTCGTACGAACTCGCGCCCTGCAATACGAAACCGGTGGATTCACCGAATTCGTGGGTCTGCCGTTCGTGCACATGGCATCGCCGATCTACCTACAGCACAAGTCACGTCGCGGTCCCACATTCCGGGAAACGCTGCTGGTGCATGCAGTTGCACGCCTCGCCTACCGCGGGGCAATCGACAACATTCAGGCGTCATGGGTGAAGATTGGTGTCGCCGGTACCCGCCAGCTGCTGCAGGCCGGCTGCAACGACATTGGTGGCACGCTCATGAACGAGAACATTTCGCGCGCTGCCGGCGCCAGCCACGGCCAGGGCATGACACCCGACGACTTCACTGCACTGGTGGAACCGCTCGGACGACCCCTGCGTCAACGCACCACCCTGTACGCCCTGCGTTAGGCCAGAGCCGCGCGCGTATGCGCAATATCCACCTGCAACTGCGCCTTCAACTCATCGATGCCGGTGAACTTGCGCTCGCCACGTAGGAACGAATGAAACGCCACTCGCACCTGCTTGCCGTACAAGTCACCAGAGAAGTCCAGGAGATGCGCCTCCAACAACGACTGGTCGGCATGCTCGTGAAACGTCGGGCGCCGTCCGAGATTTACCGCGGCCGAATGTGATGACACCACCGAGCCGAGTTCGTCGGCGATGGCAACAGTCGCTGCATACACCCCATCTGCCGGCAAGCACAACGAAGAATCCACCACCACGTTGGCAGTGGGGAAACCGATGGTGCGGCCTCGCTGATCGCCATGACCAACCACCCCGCGAACTTCGTGGGCACGACCCAACATTGCGGTTGCTCGTCGCACATCACCCCCGGCGAGAGCACGACGAATGGCCGTGCTGCTCACCGGCTCGTCCACGCCGTCACCACGAGCAACAAGCGCAACAGGGATCACGGTGTAGTCGTGGTGCGCTGACATGTCACGCAACATCGCCACGTTGCCACCGCGCTTGTGGCCGAAGTGGAAATCCTCGCCGACGATTACTCCACGAACACAAAGAGCATCCACCAGCACACGGCGCACGAAGTCGGCGGGCAACTCTGCGGATTGTTGCACGTCAAAAGGCACCACCAACGTTGCATCCACACCAGTGGAAGCAAGTAGTTCAAGTTTTTGGTCCGGCTCAGTGAGCAGCTTCGGAGCAGATTCTGGCCTCACCACCGAAGCAGGATGGCGATCAAACGTCACCACCACACTGCGGACCCCGAGAGCACGCGCATTCTCACACACTTGACCGATCACTGCGCGGTGCCCAAGGTGGACTCCGTCATACGCTCCGATGGTCACCACGGTTCGCACATCACCAAGTGCCGCAACCACTGCTGCGCGCGTGGCTGCATTGATGACCTTCACGCAGATTTACGCTAGAGGCTCCGGCATTACCACTTCCGCGCGCCACGCATCGCTCGCACGTGAGTACACCGCGATCAGCTCATTCCGTTCGTTCAACACGATTCGCCGTTCGCCTTCTCGGCCATCGAGAGCGCCCAATGCGTCGAATGATCGTCCATTCCGCACCTTCACTGCAGAGTCGGCGTCCACCGACACCATCGCCACGTTCACTCCATCCAGATGCGCCATGACGGCCACGGCTGGCTGCAATGGCGCGGTGTCGATCGAGGCCGAATCGTGATTCGCGCCAACCACGAAGTCCCCAATGGCACGGCGACGCAGATTACGGAGGTGCGCCACACCACCGAGTGCCTCCCCCAAATCCGCCGCAAGGGTGCGGATGTAGGTGCCGGATGAACATGTGACTTCGATGTTCACCACGGGGTTGCCGTCGACTCGATCCACCACATCGCCAACCACGTAACGATGAATCGTCACGTGTCGCGGCTCACGATGCACCTCACCCCCTTCTCGGGCGATTTCATGCAAGCGACGACCACCAACCTTGATCGCCGACACCATGGGCGGAATCTGGGCGATATCGCCGAGGAATGCCTTCGACGCCTCGCGAATCCGATCAATCGTGAGCGTCGACATGTCGCGTGTTGCCGTTACCTCCCCGGAAGCATCCAATGTGCTGGTGGCGGTACCGAATACCACCTCGCCCGTGTACGTCTTGGGAAGGTCACCGAGAAATTGCAGCAAGCGAGTCGCGTTGCCGAGCGCAACGATCAAGACGCCGGTTGCGTCGGGGTCGAGCGTGCCCGAGTGTCCCACCCGTCGCTCGGAGAATCTTCGGCGCAATCGGGCAACCACATCGTGACTCGTGATTCCCACCGGTTTGTCCACGACGACGAAGCCATGCACGGTGGCGGGTTTGCGCGGCATGAGTTGGGGTGCTACTCGGCACCGATGCCATTGCCACCTTGGGTCGCACGGCGTGCTGCATCTTCACGCAGCACCGCATCGATTCGCGCTGCGGCGCGCATCGTTTCGTCGGGCCTGAACTGCAAGACCGGAGTACGACGCGACTTCACCTGCAAGGCGATCTCGTGCTGTAGTCGCTTGCGGTACTCGCCGAGTGCAGCAACGATGTTCTCGTCACCTGCCACACCTTGCAGGGAGTCGAAGTACACGATGCCACGATTCATCTCCGAGTCCACGTCGACTGCCGTGATGGTCACCATGGTGAGACGGTCATCGTCCAACTTTGCGAGTTCATCGGCGATCACTTCGCGCAACGTTTCACTCAACCGCGCGGTGCGTTCGTGACGACGACGGTCCTGGGAGTCGGTGGTGCGACGACGGTTGCGAGCCATACAACTACGCTAAGTGAAGATGTCCACGAGCGATTCCACGCCAAAAGAGCGCTACAACGCCCGTTTGGCAGCCCAAATCGAGGCCAAGTGGCAGGATCGCTGGGAAATTCAACGAACCTTCGAGGCGCCGAATCCTGCCGGGCCGCTCGCCGAACCGACCAAGATCGCCGGCCGACACAAGCTCTTCATCCTCGACATGTTCCCCTATCCGTCGGGCGCAGGTCTGCACGTGGGACACCCACTCGGCTACATCGGTACCGACGTGTTCGGCCGCTTCAAGCGAATGAACGGCTTCAACGTGCTGCACGCACTCGGCTACGACTCGTTCGGATTGCCCGCCGAGCAGCATGCCATCACCACCGGTGTGCACCCGCGAGAGAACACCGAGTCGAACATCGCCAATATGCGACGCCAGTTGCGACGACTTGGATTGGCTCACGATGCACGCCGAAGCGTGAGCACCACCGACGAAGGTTTCTACCGATGGACCCAATGGATCTTTCTGCAGGTGTTCAACTCGTGGTTCGATGCCGACCGTGGCATCGCCCGACCGATCAGCGAACTCATTGCGGAGTTTTCATCGGGCAAACGATCGACGGGCACCAAGTCATGGAACGAGATGTCATCGCGCGAACAAAAGCAGCTGGTGAACGACCATCGTCTCGCCTACTTGGCTGACGCTCCCGTGAATTGGTGTCCGGGACTCGGCACCATCCTGGCGAACGAAGAAGTCACTGCCGAGGGCCGCAGCGATATCGGCAATTACCCGGTGTTCAAACGAAACATGCGTCAGTGGACGATGCGTATCACTGCGTATGCCGATCGACTCCTCGACGATCTCGATCGTCTCGACTGGCCGGAGTCAATCAAGCTCATGCAACGCAACTGGATCGGCCGAAGTGAAGGCGCACGCGTGAGGTTCGCGTCCAGTGCCGGCGACATCGAAGTGTTCACCACTCGACCCGACACGTTGTTCGGTGCCACGTTCATGGTGTTGTCTCCCGAACATCCACTGGTTGAAGCGCTCACTACCGATACGCAACGTGCCGCCGTGGATACCTATCGTTCCACTACATCGAGCATCACCGATGCCGACCGGCAGAGTGACACACGCGCGAAAACGGGCGTCTTCACCGGATCCATGGCTACGAATCCGATCACCGGCAAGGAGATTCCGGTGTGGATTGCCGACTATGTGCTCATGGGTTATGGAACCGGCGCCATCATGGCCGTTCCGTCGGGCGACGAACGCGACTTCGCCTTTGCCCGTACCTACGACCTGCCCATCGTGGCCACACAGATGCCACCGGACTCTTGGTTCGCCGGTCACGGCATCGCATCAACTGCCGACTGCACGACCTGGCCCGAGGCATTCGTCGGCGAAGGTACCTACATCAACTCTCGAAACGACAATGACGAGTCGAGTCCCTCCTCGCTCGTGCTCGACGGAATCACCGACATGGCCACCGCAAAGCGACGAACCAACGAATGGCTTGAAGCCCGTGGAGTCGGACAGTCTGCGATCACCTACAAGTTGCGCGACTGGCTGTTTTCGCGTCAGCGCTATTGGGGTGAACCATTCCCCATCGTGTACGACGAAGACGAAATGCCCGTGGCGGTGCCCGATTCGTTGCTTCCGGTCACACTGCCCGAGCTCTCGGACTTCAAACCGCAGGCACTCGACCCGAACGACGAAGTCACCGATCCGATTCCACCACTTGCTCGTCGCGCGGATTGGGTGCACACCGAGATGGAAATCGACGATCCGATTACCGGTGTCAAGCGACCCATGGCAAAGGTACGACGCGAGATCAACGTGATGCCGCAGTGGGCGGGTTCGTGTTGGTACGAGTTGCGTTATCTCGACCCGACGAATGCCGCTGCATTCATCGACCCGGAGGTCGAGAAGTATTGGATGGGCCCGCGACATGAAGGACACACCGGCGGGGTGGACTTGTACGTCGGCGGCGTCGAACATGCAGTGCTGCACCTCCTGTATTCACGCTTCTGGCACAAGGTGTTGTACGACTTGGGACATGTGTCGAGCGAGGAACCGTTCCATCGCCTCTACAACCAGGGCTACATCCAGGCGTATGCCTACCGCGACGAACGTGGTCAGACGGTGCCGGCCGCCGAAGTACAGGAGCGCGAGGGCAAGTATTTTTTCGACGGTCAGCAGGTGTCGCGCGAGTACGGAAAGATGGGCAAGAGCCTGAAGAACATCGTGACTCCCGACGAAATGTACGACGAGTTCGGTGCAGACACCTTCCGTCTCTACGAGATGTCGATGGGTCCCCTCGATCAGAGCCGCCCGTGGAACACGCGGGATGTGGTGGGAATGCAGCGTTTCTTGCAGCGCGTGTGGCGCAATTTGGTGGATGAAGACACCGGTCAACTCACGGTTTCGGAGACCCAGTGCCCCGAGCACCTGTTGCGGGCCTTGCACATTGCAATCGATGGTGTGCAGCGCGACATGGACGGAATGCGCTTCAATACGGCGATCGCAAAACTCATCGAGCTGAACAATGCCCTCACCAAACATGTGGAAGCCACTGGCAGCACACCACGCGTCGTGGCAGAGGCACTCACGCAAATGCTCAGCCCCCTATGTCCGCATGTTGCAAGCGAACTGTGGGAACGACTCGGTCGTACCGACGAGATCACCTATGCACGATTCCCGGTTGCCGATCCCGCATTGCTGGTGAGCGACACGATGGAGATTCCGGTTCAAATCAACGGCAAGGTGCGGTCACGCCTCGTCGCACCCACCGGATCGAACGACGATCAACTGAAGGCACTTGCATTGGCCGACGAAAAAGTTCGCATCGCATTGGCTGGAGCCGAACCACGAAAAGTCATCGTGGTCTCCGGTCGCCTGGTCAACATCGTCGCCTAGCGGCAGGGCCGCTGTGCCGGCGTTGAGCCCGCGCTGAACCGTACGTCGAACCGTGCGCTGAGCCGCACGTCGAAACGTACGCTCAGCCGTGCAGATGCTTCCCGGCGCGTTCGATCGCGCCGAGATCAACACCACGGAACATGAGGAGAATCACGCGATTGACGCCCCAGCTCTGCCAACGTGCGAGTCGATCATCGACAACATCGGCACGCAGCAACGCTTCGTCGAAGTGCTCCCATACCGTGACCATGAATGGATCGATTGCGTCACCAGTGTCGTCACCAGCACCGGTGCGAGACACCGATCGCTCCTCCCTTGCTGCCGCAATCACTTCGTGTGCATAGTCGGCTGATCCACGAACGTTCACCCCATCGGTACGTTGCGCGGCAATGCGAGCCAACGCAGTGGAGTTCACTCCAAGCACGATCGGAGGCCGTGGCGTCGGGGCGATAAAGGTCCGCAAGTCCTCGCGCCGTGTTGGCGACCACAGTTCGTCGATGACATCCAAGGTGTCCAGCAACACTCGGTGGCGATCAGCCATCTTTGGCGGCTGCTCCACTCCCACCGCACGACGCTCGGCCGACCACTTGGTATTGGGGGCCGATCCAGCACCAAGACCGAGCACGCAGCGACCATTGCTCAGCTGTTGCAACGTGGCTGCAGCATTGGCGGTGATCACGGGAAGTCGATTTGCAACATTGGCAACGAGCGGCCCAAGTCGAATGCTCGACGTCACGGCAGCGAGCGCTCCGAGGGTGGTGAAGCACTCGGGCATCGCTGGCGCTGCCATCACTTCGCCCGCCAGATGGTCGGCAGTCCAGAAGGTGTCAAAACCGGCAGACTCGGCCGCGCGTGCTGCATCGGCAAGAAGCGGCCAGGGAGCATTCCCCGGGTTGACCTGCAGATCGAATCGCATCATCGTGCGTACCAACCTAGACGCGTACTGGGTTCGGGTTCCCCGACCGTCACCTACATTCAATGCCATGCCGGAGCGCTCGAAAGATCGTGCGACAACGAGTTCGGCGGCAACTCCTCCAACGACGTATGCAACCTCGGGCTTACGTGTTCTTCACGACTCGACGCTCGGCCGGTACGTGATCACCGAGCGAGCCATCGTGCCGGGAGAAACGATCGCGATCTGGCGCGGAGTGGAAATTTCCACCCGTGAAGCCCTCCAGCTCCCGCCCGAACAGCGGCATCAACTCCTGCAGGTTGGCGCAGATCGATTTCTCTACACCGAGAGCGACCATCTCTGCGAAGTGGACTTCATCAACCACAGTTGCGACCCCAACTGTGGTTTCACCGACGCCTACACGCTCGTATCCCTCCGCAGCATCTCGCCGGGTGAATCCATCACGTTCGACTACGCGATGAGCGACACGAACTCGTTCATCGAGTTTTCCTGCATGTGCGGCGCTCCAACGTGTCGTGGGCGTCTCACGGGCAACGACTGGCAAATTCTGGAACTACAGATTCGATATGCGGGCTGGTTTGCTCCGCATGCAGAGGAGCTCATTCGCGCACGACATCCGTAATGGTCGGGTGGGTGGGATCGACGCTTGTCGCCCGTTGCCCTCAACGAGAGAGGGTGACCGCGAGGACGGCCAGTACCACCTGCATGACTGCTGTGGCAAGCACGACCCAGTTCAGCCGCGACGTGAGCGTGTTCCGGTGTTCGTCACGACGTGCCCCCAGAATTGCGGACACCTTCTCCGTCATCTCGGTCACGCTGTTGACGAGGTGATCCATGTTCCAGAGTGTCCAGAGTCCACTCTGGATCTGCCGACGGTTGACCGGAGCAGCAAGAAACTGATGCGTCCAAATGGCGCGCAGCAGTCGAGCACCGTTGTGGATCGCCACGGACTCACGCGGGGCCCGACCTCCCTCTCGGTCGTTGCTCGCAAGTTTGAGCAACTCACGGATCATGAGGCGCTCGTAACGATAGAAACCCGCCGCATACACGGCGGCCCGACCGAACAACTCGAGACTTTGCGAGAACGCCTCGGCACCCCGGGTATTCAAGACCGAAAACTTGTTGCCGACCAATGAGTCGTACACGTCGTCGTCGCCGACGATCGGCACCACTTCCGTCAGACCGTCAACCACTGCACGTACTCGTTGTGCGACGACTGGCTGAGCGATGGTCCCCAAGACATAGCTGCTCCACACTTTGGTAAGGGATGCGGATCCATCGAGCTTCAGGTGTCGTGCACCAATCTCCGCCAACGGCGATGCGAGTGCGTCGAGTGACGTTCCAACTCGCTTCAGGTCATCACCAGTCACATCGTCACTGATATCCAGAACCAGACGCACGGAACAGATTCCGAAGCCGTACAACCGTATTTCGGCCGGTTCGCTCTCGCAGATCCCGACGTTCGTTGCACCGAGAAGCGGATCCGGCAGTTCAACTCGCGGGTCGAACTTGGAAGTCAACGTGACATCGTCGACGATCAACGTCCCCCAATGGAGCGCGTCCTGATAGAAATCTGCGTCGATATCGATCGACTGCCAATCGATATCGGAGAAGTCGTCGTGATTCGGAACTTGGAACAGCCAGAGTGCCGCCAGTTTCACAGAGCCAAACTAATCCCCGTTGACGACCCACCAATTGGTCGCCGGCGAAACACATCGAGAAATCTTGTGGAGCTGAGGGGAATTGAACCCCTGGCCTCCTCCATGCCATGGAGGCGCTCTACCAACTGAGCTACAGCCCCGAAATCGCCACGCCAACCTATCGGAACTCACCCAGGCCCGCGTAGTCGGTGGATCAACCTTGCGGTCGGGCGCCAACTCGACGGAGGAACCCCGGTCAGCTGCGCCACTCGACCAGTGGACGGTCGCGATACAAGCGCTCGATTTCATAGAAACGACGCGTCTCTTCGGCAAAAATGTGGACGACCACATCGCCATAATCCAGCAGAATCCACTGCGACTCCGAGATGCCTTCGGTGCGTACCGGCGAGCGGCGATGGTCGAGCCGGATTCGATCCTCCACTTCGCCCGCAATGGTTCTCACCAAGCGCGGGTTGCCTGCGCTCGTCACCACGAACAATCCGACGATCGGCATCACTTCTGCAACGTCAATGATGCGGATATCGCTGCCCTGCTTGTCGTCGGCAGCGCGGGCGGCGCTACGGGCAACGGCGAGCGTGTCTGAATCGACGCTGCTGTCGGAATCCACCCTGTTATTTGCCACTTCGAACCAACTCTGCAAACTCGCTGCCGAGAGTGATGGATGCATCGATGCCGGATACCACCGAGGACCACTTCTGCGTGTCGAGAGTGCCGAGACCTCCCGCCAACAACGCTGCAATCGCGTCTGAGGTGTCGGAGTCGGCCGCGACCAGCGTGGCCGAATTCTCCCGAGCCGACACCTCCCGCATCACACCCACACCGATACCCGCCTCCAGGAGCTTGGCCACCGCGGCGCGGCTCACGATGGGATCGTTGAATGCGCTGTCGATCATGACCGTCAATGGAAAGTCGCCACCAACCAGGGCACTTGGAGCGACCGAGGCAAACACCATGGTGATTTCGGCTCGATCCAACGAATACGAGTCCACCCGCTTGGGGTTGAGGGTGGAATCAAGCACGGGTGCCGCGCTCAACTGCCACACCTGCAATGTACCCGCCATCACCCTGCGCATGAAGTTGTTGACGTCCACCAATCCGGCTGAAGTCGTGTCGACTTCAGGAGGAAGTTCCATTCCCCCACCTACACGCTCGGAAATTCCATTCCACACTTCGCGATGTCTCGCAAATCGCTGCGACTCTCGCTCGTTGGTGCGACGGGCCAGAAGGATGTCCACCACACGATCGATTGGGTACAACGCCTCGCCAGCATCTGCCAACTTGGTGACGGTTCCGTCCACCGCCACCGTCACCACTTCGCGATCCAGCAACACATCCACACCACCAAGTGGTGCAAACAAATTGATCAGTTCGACGCGCCCGAGCGCACCCGTTGCCACGAACGACACGTCGAGTAGCCCCTGTACCTCGTTGGCCAAACCCGTGAGGCCATCGGTTGCAAACACATCCGCAAGCCGACGAGACACCTCCTGCTTTTTGGGATTCGCGACCGGCGCAACCTCGGTGGCCGCACCAATCGGCACCATCACCACGGTGCCGCCCACGCCATCGGCCGCGAGCGTTGCAACGAAAAGTTGACTCAGCTGCCCACCTTGGCCCAGCGCAGCGATGAGTGCAGCGGGCGTATCGGGAATGCTGATGCTTGCGCCACCAACGCTGGTGGACGCTCGAGAGTCGAGGAGTTGGTTCCAAGCAAGGGTCACCCCGATGGGCAGCGTCAGCGCAGCGGCGATGCCCGCGGCAATCGCAATTCGCAGTGCGCGAAGCTGACGTGAGCGAAATGCAGTCACGAGCGTGGTGCCGTTACAGTGTCGTCTACATTGCGCCGATACAAGCCGCGTTCCCGAATGACGCTCAGCACCGCCGGAGGAATGTGCGGCGAAACCGCACTGCCATCTCGCTGGTAAGCCTGCAACTGTTCACGCAATTCCGTGCTGCTGACATCCACCGGCGGCACGACGAGCAGCTTCCAACCACGCTGAGCATCGGTGACGTATCCGGGTCGATCGACGACCACGATGGATGCAAGTCTGGCGATCTCCACGGACTCGTGCCATGAAGGAAAATCGTCCACGAGATCACGACCAATGATGAGAAAGAGCTCCGCATCGGCATTGGCCACACGCATCTCGCGCAACGTGGTGACCGTATAGCTCGGGCCACCACGACGAATCTCCACGTCACTCACTTCCAACCCTGGTTCGCCATCCACCAATGCCCCGACCATCGCCAGCCGATCAGCTGCAGGGGTAATCGCTCGCTCGGGCGACTTCTTCCACGGGTCGTTCGCCACCACCAGCAGTACTCGGTCGAGTGCCAGGTTGTCGCGGGCCGCTCGCGCAACCCCAAGGTGCCCCAGGTGCGGTGGATCGAAGGTGCCGCCGAACACCCCG
>Ga0208361_1000332_pt1 | contig 14669 bp, 18 predicted proteins | sample LakMenEpi05Aug10_FD_150670 | JGI IMG/M metagenome (GOLD analysis project Ga0208361, IMG submission 150670) | Freshwater microbial communities from Lake Mendota, WI - 05AUG2010 deep hole epilimnion (SPAdes) | ecosystem: Environmental > Aquatic > Freshwater > Lake > Epilimnion/Euphotic zone ... | reverse complement strand
TACTGAGCGAAGCAATGGTGAGGCTTACCTAAAAGATAGCCAAGATATGAGTTACCTAGCAGATCAGATATCAAGACAAGCTGGGCTCTTTGATGGGTATCAATTAATAAAAACCACCCAAGATATTGCCCAAATCTGCCAATTAAAGCCAAGAGGTGAGATTGGCCTTGGCGGTGTTCACCTGCCTGAGCCAAAGTTATTTAATGCAAGTAATCAGGTGCAGTTATTGGCACAACTTGAGCAAAAGGCGGCCGCAAATATTGATTACTACTACCCAGCTGATTTAAAGAAGGTTGCAGCTAGCAGGTTAGAGCAGGAGATAAACACAATTGGTCAATTAGGTTTTACCTCCTACTTTCTCACCGTAGCTGGCATTGTTGATTCAGCAAGATCACTTGGCATAAGAGTTGCCGCCCGGGGAAGTGCGGCGGGATCGCTAACTTGTCATCTACTTGGTATCTCTGAGGTTGATCCAATTAGTAATGGCTTACTGATGGAGCGGTTTTGCTCGTTAGAGCGAAATGAGTTACCAGATATTGATATTGATGTTGAGTCAGATCGAAGGTATGAGATCTATGACCTAATCTTTAAAAGGTATGGTGATAGCAATTGGGCAAAGGTGGGCAATCAAGGGCGGTGTGCCACAGTTTCAATGGTGGAGCGATACCGCGCTCGCCATGCAATTAGAGATGCTGGAAATGCATTAGGGGCAGATCGAACCCAGATTGATCTACTAGCAAAATCTATGCCACATATCAGCGCTAGAAATATTGGCAATGCAATCAAGCAATTACCTGAGTTAAAAAGATTAGATCTCTCCTCCCCATTGATTAAAGCCACAATTAACTTAGCAATGCGGCTAGATAAGCTGCCCCGTCATCTATCGATGCACCCATGTGCGGTGGTGATCTCCGATGATCGATTACTAGATTTTTCACCCATCTTAATTAACCAAAGTAATTACCCAATGCTCTCCTTTGATAAGGATGATGTGGAGGGACTTGGCTTTTTAAAGTTAGATGTATTGGGGGTGCGAATGCAATCTGCAATTGCCTACACCTTAAATGAGATTAAAGAGGTTGAAGATGAAAGCTTAGATATCAACAAGATTGCCTTAGATGACAAGTTAACCTTTGATCTAATTAAATCCACTAGAACTCTAGGTTTATTTCAGGTGGAAAGCCCAGGACAGCGGGAGTTAGTTGGCAAATTAGTTCCTAATCAATTTAATGATTTAGTAATTGGTATCTCACTCTTTCGGCCAGGTCCAATTAAATCTGAGATGATCACACCCTTTTTAAATGCTAGATCTGGTGTGATAGAGGCAAATCTAATTCATGATGATTTAGCACCAATTCTTTCGCAAACCAAAGGAGTAGTGGTCTTTCATGAGCAGGTAATTGAAATAATTGCCAAGTTAACCGGTTCAACCTTTGGCGCAGCCGATCAGATGCGCAGAAATTTAGGCAGCAAGGAGGGAATGGCCGAGGTTTGTGATTGGTTTTATCAGCGAGCAGCAAAGTGTGGTTACTCAAAATCAGTTGTTGATTACACCTGGCAGATCTTGCGAGATTTTGCCTCCTTTGGTTTTTGTAAAGCACATGCATCTGCCTTTGCCATGACTACCTATCAATCAGCGTATTTAAAGACCCATCACACCGCAGCTTTTTTAGCGGCAGTTTTAACTCATGAACCTGGGATGTATCCAAAGCGATTAATAATTGATGAGGCTAGGCAGTGGGGAATAAAGATCTTGCCAGTTGATATTAATAAATCAGATGCCAGTTATCGAGTTGAGAAAGTAGCAGCAGGTGAAAAAGAGAGCTACCTATACACCGCACCAAATACTAAAAGCAGCGGCGAGAGATTAACTCTGCCAGATGCTTCTAGTTATGGAATTAGAGTATCCCTGGCAGATATTGCCGGCATATCTACTAGCGAGATTAAATCAATAATTGCTAACCGCCCTTATACCGATCTAGCTGATTTCACCTATCGCTCCGGGGCTTTTTGGCCAACTACCCAGGTGTTAGTTGAGATTGGCGCCTTTGATCTACTTCATGGAATTGGTAAGGAGAGTAAGTTAAATAGACGAGATCTTTATATTCATCTGCAGGAGTTAAAACAATTAAACTCTGGCAAAGCAGCTGCTGGTCAATTATCCCTTGCCTTATCTCCGGGTGAGATTGATAGCTTAGGTTTACCTGATATTACAAAAAGTGAGCAAATTAGTAGTGAGTTACAAAATCTAGGTTTAGATATTACCGAGCACCTACTTAAACAGTACGCCCCATTTTTAGATGCCCTGAAGGTTTGTAAATCAAGTGATCTAATAAGGGTGAGATCTAATCAAGAGGTATTAGTTGTTGGGGTAAAGGTGGCGCTGCAATCACCACCAATTAGAAGTGGCAAACGAGTTTTATTTCTAACCATAGATGATGGCTTTGGCTGTAGTGATCTAACTTTTTTTGAAGATACCCAACAAAGTTATGCCCATATTATTAAGGCAAATAACTTAATCTTGGCAAAGGGTGTAGTTAGAAGAACTGGGGCCAGGGGAGTATCAATTAGAGCATTTGCTGCTTGGCCACTTGAGCAGCTGTATGAAAAATGGCTGGCTACTCAGATTAGCCAAGTAGATGTAAAGCAAACAGTAAGTTAGAGCTAAAGGTTAATTTCTCCTTAAAAGTCGGTAATCTCACCTATATTTAACTACAAACACCTGAAAGTTGAGGGGTTAAATCAAATATGGAGCGATAAAATTTACCTTATCCTAGATCAAGTTGATTTTAGGGCTTTTTAAAGAATGGGGAAGTCGATGAGTGAAAAGGATTTAATTAAGCTTTGGAATAATAGTAGAGCACAAATTATTAATGCTCAGATGCAGCCAGTACTTGTTTTAATCGCTGCCTTTGTTTTATCAACTCTTGGTTACTTTGATAAGGCCACAGATAGCGCTAAGTATTTTGCATTAGCGGTAATTGCCATCACAGGTGTTTTGACCACTATTAATCAATACGCTGCAATTCGTGAGGGTGAAGTAATCTGCGAAGAGCTAGCTAAGGTAGCAAAGACTGGTCCATTAGCTAAAAAGATTGTTAGCTCAAAGAACTTTGTCTCCGCTACTGCAGCATTTATTATTGTTGCTGATATTGTAATTTTTGTAGTTGCCTACATGGCAATCTTTGGGATGTAATTGAAGGATCTATTTATTTGGCTAGCACCCCTAGGTCTAACCCTAGGGGTGTTTGTCTATTTGTATGAGCGGCCTAAAAGACCAAAGGGTAAGAGCACAGGCCGTGGTGGAGATTTCGCAGAGTAGTTTTGAGCTACCCAGAGTGAGTTAACCAGTGTTACCGCCAGTTACAGTTATTTATGATGGCACTTGCCTTCTATGCACAAGATCGGTTGACTGGGTAAAAAAAGAGGTGGCAGTTGTTGCCCTTGATTTTCACACAACTGATTTAAGTAAATTTGGGTTAACTAAGCAGCAGTGCGAAAAATCAGTTTATGTACTCCAAGGAGAAAGTAAATATGCTGGAGCAGATGCGGTTTCCTACCTGCTTAAATTACGTGGCAATAAAGTTTTAGCCCTTCTTCTAAAAAGCTCTGGCCCACTTGGTCGAGGTGCTTACCGTTGGGTAGCAAGCCATCGAAGCTCACCCTTAGTGCGAGTACTTTCCTGGCTACTTCGCGATTAAGTAATTTTATCTGCGTGGTGAGATGGGATTGTTACTGCATAAGATCTATATTTAACCATGGCTAACAAAACCGATAATCAACGAATTGAAACTTCAATTCTGCCAACTAAGTATGTTGATTTAGTTGAGGATATCTTCCACGCCATCTTGGCATTGTCACTATTTGTAATTGGAGTAGGAGCATTTTTCTACTCAATAAAGAGATTAATTGAGACCACACCCTTCTTTCCAAATGGGATGATTCAAGGTGTTAATGACATCTTATTTATCGTAATTATCTTAGAGATTCTTAGAACTGTAATCTCACGCTTTACCGATGGTGTTTATCAATTAGATAAGTTCTTAATTATTGGGGTAATTGCCGCAGTTCGTCATATTTTAACTGTTGGCGCCTCATTGACCTTAACCGCTGAAAAATCAGATGAGGCATTTAGAAGAGCCTTATATGAATTAGGCCTAAATGCCCTAGTCGTTATCGCCTTAGTCTTTGCAATCTTTTTATCAAAGTCTGCCCACCGCAATAAAAGCTAATTTAACTTAGCGTAGTTATAACTTAAATAAGCTGCGGTAATTACCCAAAGTTGGTAGGGGATGGTTGCTAGAAATACTCCCAATGATGCTTGGTAGATAAAAAAGAGCATTGGCAGGGTCAAAATCGCTACCAAAGCAAGTGCGATAGAGGCGGCAAATAGGTTGTGTGGCCGATAAAACTGATACGCCCAGGTGAGAGCAAATACTACTGAGAGTGCAAAGATTGATAGATAAACAATCGCCCTAGTAGTTGATAATTGATTTGAAACGGTAACAGCAGCAATACCTAAAACTACAAAGTTATATGGCCAGATCAAACCAAAGATAAAATCAGGTGGCTGCCAAGGTGGTTGGTTAAGTGAGCGATACCAATTATCACCTGTGTTAACCCAAAGACCTGAGCCAATTGCATATACAAATACAGTTGCCACGCCAATTACTGAAAGTAGTGATTTCACAATGATTAGATTAGCCCCTTATCTAATCCAGCAAGTACTGCCTGGGCCCGCTTTTTAACCTCTGGCATATCCTTTAATCTTTTAACTCCAAATAATTGCTGGGCCATTCGATGATTTCCTACAAACTGCTCATGATTTCTATCTAGAAAATCCCAGTACAAGGTGGTGAAGGGACAGGCGGTATCGCCAGTTCTTAGCTTTGGATCATAAACACACCCTTTGCAGTAATTACTCATCTTTGAAATATAAGCACCCCCTGCTGCATATGGCTTTGTCATCATCACACCATTATCAGCGTGGACTCCCATGCCAATTACATTTGGCACCATTACCCAATCGGTGGCATCAATAAAAACCCTGCGCATCCAGGATAAAAACTCTTGTGGGTTGGTGCCGGTAATTAGCGCTAAATTACTAAGCAACATAAGACGGGGAATATGGTGAACCCAGCCTCTTGCTTGGATATCTTCTAGATTACTTTTAATGCAATTCATCTTTGTCTTACCTGCATCCTCAAAAAGCGGAAGTAATTTTCGCTTTGCATTTAAATTATTTAACTCTTTGTAATCTTTGCCCAAATGCCAATACATCCCATTTACATACTCACGCCAGCCAATAATCTGCCGGATAAACCCTTCAGCAGATGCGATCGGAATATCCCCTTTTTCAAATCTTTTAACTGCCGCATCAATCACCTCAGCGGGGTGAAGCAGCCCATTATTTAAATATGGACTTAGGAGTGAGTGGTGAAGTGACCAGTTATCAACCGTCATCGCATCCTCATATGGACCAAAGTGTGCAAAGTGATTATCTAAGAAGTTTTTTAATACCCGCTTTGCCCCATCCCTTGAGGTGGCAAAATCAGTTACTGGTTTTATCCCTAACTCAGATGCAATCTGGTTATCAATCTCATCAGCTTTGTGTTGTAGGTAAGGTGGGAATTTATAACCCTTAGGAAGTGGTGAGCGGTTTTCCTTATCAAAATTCCACGCACCCCCAACTGGCTTACCCTTTTCAACCAAGATATTTAACCTAATCCGCTGCGCGCGATAAAAAGACTCCATTAAGTAACTTTTTTGGGAGCTTGCCCAATCTGAGAATATCTTGGCAGGGGTTAAGAAGAAATCATTCTCAACAAAGGTAACTCCAAAATCGGAAAGTGATTGTTTTAATCTAAATGAGCTAGGGGTGGCAGCGATGATTGGCAGATTTGGATACTTTTTTAAAACCTCTTTTAAGCCATCAACTGTGGTGGCGCTTTTTTGGTAGACAACGGTGTAACCATCATCTTGTAATGATTTAACAAAGTGGGCAGCGCTAGATAGCAAAAAGTAGAGCCGCACCTTGCTACCAAACTCAGTTGCGAGCATCCGCTGACTTTCAACCAGGACAATTAGATCATCATTCGGTTTAGCTTTCTTTAACGCGCCATACCCAGCATTTAATTGATCATGGCTGACATAGATGATTCGCTTCACTTGCCACCACATCTTTTAGAGCAGTACTTAACATTTTCCCAATTTTTTGCCCACTTTTTACGCCACTCAAACTCTAATTTGCAGGTAACACAAACCTTTGGCTTAAAGCCATTTTTAATCTTTGCCTGCATGGGGTCAATGTTATGCGCAAACACTCAGTAATTTCTGACCTTGATGTGGTTAAATCTGTGGATGCGGATCTCGAGTTTAGTAGCAGCTTTTTTACTTGCCTCAATCACACCAGCGCTAGCCCATCAACCAGTTGCCATTACCGATGCTCACACCTCAGCAAAGGCTGGTCCAATAATGGTCGATGGCACAGTCTCCTTTGCCATGCGAGTTAACTTCACCAAAGCAAATCAAGAACGTGGTTTTCGCATCTCCTTAGAGGAGGATGAGTTATTAAATTTTGAGTATTTGATTATTGATCGCACTCCAGAGAATAGATTAGCTACTAGTAAATTACCGGTGGTAACAATTACCGCACCAGATGGCACAAAGCAGGTTATTAAGTTAAATGAACGAAGTAAGTTTTATGAGCCATATGGCAGAACCAATTACCTCTTCTTATCTAGGTTTTCTCAAACTGCTAAAGCAGGAATATATGAGTTCTCAATTAAATCAAAGGGCAGGGCTGGAATTACCGTATCTACCGGCAGTAAAGAGGTAAGGGGTGAGATTTATCAACCAAAGCAGTGTCCAGTAGTTGAACCAACATCTCCAGTAGTAATTACTAATGCTCAAGCAGCTACCTTAGTTGGTATGAAAAAGCAGAGTGCGATCTCCTGCGTTCAATCACTTAATGGCATTACTCGAATCGCTCAAGAGGATGGGGAGTCCTTTCCACTTACGAGAGATTATCGAACTGAGCGAGTGGATCTATATATTTCAAAAGGAGTAATTACTAAAGTTTCAGTAGGTTAGAGCCTATTTGGCAGTACCTAGATCACTTTCTGCCTATTAACACTCATCTTGCAATTTAGAGCAAGCCCTGGCATATGATCTGACCTAAGGCTTTGCAAATAAGGGTGGTATTTAATGAAGTTTATTGTGGTTGGTTCAACTGGGTTAATTGGTTCATATGTGGCAAAGACTTTAAGTAAATATGGCACCGTGGTTGGAGTATCTAGAACTACTGATATCAAAGTTGATGTTAAAGATCCCGCCTCCATTAAGGCGATGTATGAAAAGATTGGAAAGGTTGACGCGGTAGCCTCTTGTATTGGCAAGGTTGTTTATAAACCAATAACTGATATCTCATATGATGATTATTTAATCAGTTTTAAAGATAAGGCACTTGGTCAGGTTGAATTAGTTCGAGCAGGTATTGATTACTTAACTGATGGCGGCTCATTTACCTTAATGACTGGGGTATTAGCCAGAGACCCAATTCCAACCTCATCTGCTGCCGCCCTAGCAAATGGCGCAGTTGAATCCTTTACCTTAGCTGCAGCAATTGATCTACCAAGAGGGTTGCGAATAAATACAGTTAGTCCAAATGTATTAATTGAGGCTACAAGTTATCATGCAAAGTTTGCCGGTTACCACCAGGTGAGCGCGCAATCTGTGGCAGATGCCTACATTAAATCAATCTTAGGAAAGCAGACAGGTCAGATCTATAAATTAGATTGATTTTTGCGCCAAATTAGCTTTGACCATATCGCAAAGTACTTTTTGATCAACCTTCCAATCATTAGGTAGTGCAATAGTTTTTTTAGTTACCCGATACTCCTTAAAGTGGGGGGCAAACTTTTTTAATACCTTCTCACTCCAAGGTGCGATTGAGATGTGATTTTTCGATGAGGATACGCCAAATACATATTGATCCCCATTTTTTAACATTGGTTGATTCCATGCTATTACCAACTTTAACTTTGGGTGCTTCTTCTTAATCGCAGCAAAGATTGCCTTGATTAATTTTGCCTGCTTTGGATCTAAGGATTTGTAGTAATCAGCAACTGATGCATACCTAGCAGCAGATTTTGAACCCCTTGAGTACATAACAAGAGCATTGGCATGTGCTTGGGAAAATCCGTAATTCTCTTTCAAATGTGCAATTTGTTCTGGATACTTTTTTCCCTCTAGTTTGTTCATTACACCATGCCAGTAACTCATCTTCTCGCCGTACCGTTTTTCAATAAGCGGAAAATAAGAGGTGCGGTCGGTATTAGTTATTGCCATCAAAATTACCTCTTAGCTAAATACTCTTCTAAACCAGATATCAACCGATCAACATCATCCTTGGTTGAGTAGGGAGCAAGTCCTGCTCTGATTGCGCCAGTATCGCCTAAGCCAAGGGCTCGCGATACCTCAAGTGCGTAGAAGTTATGGGCTGGCAGATTTATCTTTTTACCCGCCATAAATTTATAAAGATCTGCTGCCACTACATCCTTTAAATTAAAGTAGGCAGTTGGTGTGTGATGCTTTGCCTTGGAGTAGATAGTTATGCCAGGTAATTTTGTAAGTCCAGCTACAAGGTAATCAAAGAGTGATTGTTCATACTCTTCCAATGCGTTAAGGGAAGTTACTAAGCGCTGCCTTCTACTACCTGCTGCTGATTTATCAAGACCGGCTACATAATCAATAGCAGCACTTACCCCTGCCATTAACTCATATGGCAAGGTGCCAAACTCAAACCGCTCTGGCACCACCATGGTGGAGGGCAACAATTTGTCATTACTTAATGTTTCAAGAAGGGATGGGTCTGCTACAAATGATGCGCAGTGTGGGCCAAGAAGTTTGTAAGAGGAAAATCCATAGAAATCTACTGGCAGATTTTTGAAATCAATTACTGCATGAGGGGTAAGGTGCACACCATCCACTAAAAAGAGTGAACCATTTGCCTGAACCGCACTTCCTATTGCTTTGATATCGGGTCTAGTTCCTAAGGTATTTGAAGCACCAGTGACTGCCACAAACTTTGTCTTATCACTTAGTAAATCTGTGACAGATTGGGTATCTAATTCACTTGTTTGGGTATTTACCTTTGCCCACTTAACAGTCACACCCTTTGCATCCGCTGCTTGAACCCAGGGTCTGATATTTGAATCATGGTCTAATTGCGAAACAATTATTTCATCCCCAGCACTCCAGCTTTTAGCTAATGTTCTTGAGAAGTCATAGGTTAATTGGGTCCAACTTCTGCCATAAACCACACCCTTTGGATCACAATTTAATAAATCAGCAACTGCATTTCGATAACCCACTACACAATCCTCTGCATTTTGCTCAGAGATAGTGGTAGTTCCCCGGTTTGATAATGGCTGCACAATCGCCTTTGCAATCGCATCCCCAACAATCTGTGGAGTTTGGGTGCCACCTGGGCCATCAAAGTAGGCAATACCTGAGTTTAAGGATGGAAAATCTTTGCGAACTTGATCTACCTGATAGGACATTGTTCAACCCTATCCCAACAACTGTGATCAAACCAGTAGTAAAGATAAGAAAGGTAGAATTTAGCCAAGATGAAAAGTAATGGCTCACTCGCCTTAGTTGGCTCAGGTGAGTATCTGCCACAGATGAAGGAGTTTGAACAATCCTTAATCAATGATGGCATAGCAAATGGAAAAAAACCTATCTACATACAGATCCCAACTGCAGCTGGACAAGAAAGTGATAATCGAATTAATTACTGGCAATCTCTCGGTGCCTCCGCAGCTTCTTCCTTAGGGGTTGAGCAATCTTTCTTGCCAATCTTCACTAGAGATGATGCCAATAACCCAGAGTTACTAAAAGGTGTAAATGATGCGGCGTTAATCTACCTATCAGGTGGTGATCCCCACTACCTAGCAGATACTGTGCGAGATACCTTGTTATGGGATTTAATCTTAAAAAATTGGCAATCAGGTGGCTCTCTCGCTGGTTGTAGCGCAGGGGCTATGGCATTTAGCTCTGCCATTCCACACTTTCGACTAAGTAGAGCTCATCCCACTCCCGGCTTTAATTTAACAAAACAAATAAGAGTAATTCCTCATTTTGATAAGTTTTTTAAATGGATTCCAGACTCAGCCGCCAAGGTATTGCTTGATCTTCCTGGGGATTCAATATTAATTGGGATTGATGAGATGACGGCGGTAGTTAAACGAGCAGATAAACCTTGGCAGATTTGGGGCAAGGGAAAATTACATATTTTAAAGGGAGAGATTCAAGGCCAATTTGCATCCGGTGAGTTTGTTGAATTAGGTGGAGATATCCTCTGATACATCGGTAACAGCTGCTGCTACCACCCCTAATTTTTGATCCTCCACACTTAATCGATAGGTCATTCGAAAATCATCATTTAAACCAACTACCGTTATTTTTTGCACCAATCGCTCATTTTCAATCTCACAGCTATCAAAGGTGTAACCCTTATTGGTAATTAATAAAACATACTGCTCTGAGATAATCTGGGTAAACCGTTCTAAATCAATCATCTCTTGAAATGATTTTGCAGCAAAGCTATATGCCCGCTGCCAATTTTGATCAGCTATGGCATCTATTTGGCCAGAGATATGATCTTTAACTAATACCTGCTGTGATTGTGAGCAGCTGCCCTCTGGTAATTGAGCAAGGGGAGAGGCCTTACCGCAAGAGGAAAGAAGCAAGGTGCTAATTACAAGTAGATAGCCCTTCATAGAGCTCCTTAAATAAAAGTTAAGTACTTACTTGGCTAAGGATATGAGAAGAAGCTGGCCAGAGTCAGTTGTTGCCACCGCCAGGCCATTAGGTAAAACCTCTAAATCTCTAATTCGCTCGCCAACATCAACAATCTCCTGCTCAACTACTGCCAATCTTTGATCTAATTTGAGAAATACCAAAGATTGCTCACGCAAGGTGCCTAGTAACAATTGATTACTCCACTGCCCCCAACCATCAGCTGGTAGCTGCACCAACTCAGTTGGCGCAATAGATGGCACCCAGTAGGTAAGTGGTTCAACAAATCCTGCATGTGTGCCAGTTTTACTTGGTCGAACATAATCTCCTGATCCATATGGTTGACCATAGGTAACAAATGGCCAGCCATAATCTGATCCTTGTTTAATCAAATTAATCTCATCCCCACCACGTGGTCCATGCTCTGCTGCTAGTAGATCTTTGTTATTAAACAAAACAATACCTTGCGCGTTTCGATGTCCCTGTGAAACTTTAACTGCCGCCTTTGCAGATACCTTAAAGATTGAACCAAGATCTCCTCGTTTTTTGCGATCTGAAATTTGAGGATAGCCAAGATCCCCAATAGTTACATAAGCGGTATTTTGATCAATTACGGCAAATCTGCCAGAGGTGTGCTGGACAGCAGAGATTGGCACACATGGTTTGGTAATTAACCAATTACCACCTCGTTTAACCTTTTGGGTAGTCCTATTTAAATCTAACTGCTCAACTACCACCTCAACACAGTTTCGTTCACTTCCCAATCGTGGATAGGAGACTAGAAACTTAACTGCAGTACTACTTTGAGATAAGACCCCAATATCATTGATAGCAAATCTAGAGTCATTTGTTCGCCTGTTTGCTGGAATTAAGGTTGCGATCTTTTTTAAGCTTTTGCTTGCAATATTGTAGGTAAATACCTCACCCCCACTTTTGCCACCACCGAGTAACAAGCTGCCATCAGCTAAGACGGCAAGGGCAGCCCCACGTTGATTTCCACCTTTAGTAGATGAGGCGGTGATATCAATTGATTGAATATCAAGATTAACTGCCGGATTTGCCGAAGCTGTTGGAATAAGAAATAGTGTAAGAAGCAGTGTTAAAAGCTTGGTAATCATCTAGCAAGTCTATTACTAGATGATTACCGCAAAGCTTGAGAGTAAATACTCTCAGTAGATATTAAGCAGGTGGTATCAGGGTATTGGCAAAGATCTGCCAAGCAAGTGCTGATTTTGCTACCAAAGATAAGGTGATGTAGGTAGCTTCCCCTCGTAGGTAATCACTCCACTTACCAACCTTTTTGTACTGCAACAACTGCACCAGGGCAAATGAGTTAAAGAACAAAAAGATAGTTAGCACAATTACATAGACAAATGCTGGCGCCTTAGTCTCACCAGCACCTCCTATGCCAAATACATAAAACATCAAGGCAAGCCAAGGGACAATGCCAGTGATGCAACCAAAGATATATGGCAGGTATCCGCCATTTCCTGGGGTTTCATACTTTTCCTGTAGCCAGCCAAATAAAATCATGGAGGCGTTAACCCCAAAGATTGAGATAATTGCGGTGATATCTGCAACCCCAGTAACTTGGGCAATTAAGACGATCATTACCGATGAGCTAATTGAGTACTCAACCCATCTAAAGTAATTACGCTTTGCCGCTAACCCTGCTGCATATCTTGGATAAAACTTCCCACTTGCCACTAAGAAGTGGAAGAAGGCAGAGAGAGCTAAAAAGAGTGCCACAGTTAATCCAATTGGGGTGTTAAACAAAACAACTGGATCGGCATAGGTAGTTCCAGGTGGGCCAGACATATAGGTAGCGGTTACTGGAAGTGAGAAGTCACTACTTAGGGCAAGAACTGCTGCCATTTGGGCTAGGTGTAGAACACCAGCGTAGATATTGGTTTTACGTAATCTTTCAACTGTTAATGGTTTACTCATACCAGTTAGGATACTGGTAAAGGTATTGAATTTAGGGTTTAGGCACCCGGAGAAACTGCTTCTAAACCAAGTAGCTTTGCATTGGTTATCATCTTTTTATCATAGGAGATGATGCCGCGAATTAAGGGTGCGATCGCTTCGGCAGATGCCACCTGAATCGAATCAAGGGCAGTTAGAGTTATTTGATCTGAGTAATTTTCTGCATGATTGATTATTGACTCTACTAATTCAATAACATGACACCTTTGAAAAAAGCTTACGCCGCCACTTTTTGCCCAAGGAGCTTTAACGGCAATAGTTCTAAATACCTCAACTCGAGAAATTTTAGAGGTGTATATCTGCTCTCTTACATAGGGTAGAAGCTGAGCATAATTTGGCTCGCGCAAAAGTAATTTTAAAATAGCAGAGCTATCAAAGTACCAACTCAAATCCGAGCCCGATCCTGCAATAGTTGGGCTACTAGATCAATTCCATCTGGATTTGGCAACGGCTTATCAATTTTGGGATCATACTTTCTAACCGCAGGGGTGATAACGCCGGCATTTACATAATCACTTAAAACTGGATTAACAAGTGGTGTTAACTGTGCTATCGGCTTACCATGTTCAGTTATGGTAATGGATTTTCCGTTCTTTACTAATCGAAGTACACCAGATGCATCTTGGCGAAGTTCTCTGACACCAACAGTCAACCGCTCTTGAATCTTTTGTTCGATCATTGATGGCTCTTTACGCGCAGCCCTATTTTTAGGAGTACGCTTTTTTGTTTTACTTTTTATCGCCATCTAAATATAGTAGCACAAATAACAAAAGTGCTACTTATTTGTTTGACCAACAACGGCAATTACTTTCCGCTCTTTTATATCTATTCAACTAAGCTTTATATTAACTCTTCGTATTCGTAGTGCTACAAGGTTGTTAAAACTCTAATTTACCTTTATTTTCAGATAGGCTTTTGATTACAAGCGTTTGACACGGATAACAAGTCAAGCATTAGTGATACCAGTGAAGCGATTGGATAAATTAATGGCAGGTACAAAGCGAATAGCCAAGGGTGCAGACCGCTCTGGGCCAAGCCAGATTGAGTATCAAATCCAGATTGCATTGATTGCAGAACAAAATCCAGATCTATCTCTTAAGTGGATTCAAGAGCTAATAAAGGCAAAAGGGGAGACAGCAGAGCAGAAGTACACCTTCGGGTGAACAGCTGATGGCAAGAAGTGCTAAGTATCGCCTAGGTAAAGATATAGATCTTAAGAAGGAGTTGGTTTACGATCTATCTGGTAGAGCTCTGACCAATCGAGGTATTGAGCAAATTGTTAAAAAGGTAAGAAAAAAAGCGGCAGAATTAGAGCAGTATTGATCAGAACAGCTCTTGAGAGGTATCTACTTTGATTAAGAAGTTACTGCAGTTAACTTTGGGTGCCTTTCTAACCTCAGCTGGTGCCTCCCACCTTGATTCAAATCGGCAGGAGTTTCTAGCCCAGGTTCCGACCTATCTGCCACTTGATCCTGATTTTGTAGTTGTGTCTTCCGGTGTTGTTGAGATAGCGCTCGGTATTGCCTTAATTACCACCACCTTTTTTCTCACCCAATACCGCCAACTTATTGGTCTATTAGTTGGCTTATTTTTCATACTAATCTTTCCAGGAAATATAAATCAATATTTAAATCAGATAGATGCCTTTGGCTTAGATACAGATCAAAAGCGATTACTTAGATTGTTTTTCCAACCACCCTTAGTTATCTGGGCGATATGGTGCACAGGGGCAGGTACTTACTTAAGAAAAGCTTTTAAAAGATAAAGGCTTTACTTCTTTTCCTTACTTTTCTTAGTAGCAAAGGCAAAGAGGGCAAGGCCGGCAACTAGAGCGCCTGCTCCCACCCCATACTCAATAATCTCATCTGCTCGATTAGCAT